>Ga0247824_10000512_pt1 | contig 19359 bp, 22 predicted proteins | sample 13C_PalmiticAcid_FD_194412 | JGI IMG/M metagenome (GOLD analysis project Ga0247824, IMG submission 194412) | Soil microbial communities from agricultural site in Penn Yan, New York, United States - 13C_PalmiticAcid_Day48 | ecosystem: Environmental > Terrestrial > Soil > Agricultural land... | reverse complement strand
CACCAACTCGGTCTGCCATACACCCGTATCGGTTCCTCCGTCTTGGTCGCCATGAATCCCAACCAGACTCTGAACATCTACTCGGAAGACACTGCTCGCTCCTATGTCGATCAGAGTCTCGGCAACAACGCGCCCCCCGTCCCTGGATCAAGCGCCTCCCTCGAACCACATGTGTTTGAGCTTGCTGGTACAATGTACTATCATATGAGGAGGACGGAGCAAGACCAAGGAGTGGTTCTCAGGTACGTGTCTCGCCTAAAAGCACTGAAAGCAAAAGAAAAAGCGAAAGCACTTCAATTGTTTCAGCAATGCTTTTTTTGCATCTGAAGCAAAGCGATCTCTTACCCACCCCTTCTTTCCCCTCGTGTCTTTTGTTTACATCCCTTTTTAATCCCCCCGTCTTATTATATGTACTGTCAATGGGAAGAGGGGAGCGGAGCACTTGTACTGGGAAATTAACCTGACCGTTATATGTCCCTCTAATACAATACCACACGTTTAGTGGTATCACTGGTACCGGAAAGACCACATCCTTGCGCCATCTCGTACATCAATTCATCCGATTAGGCACTAAAAACAGTCAGACCTCAAAAATTGGAACACAGATCAGGGCAGCTTCAGATATCCTTGAGGCCTTTGGCAGCTGTCACTCGGACCATGGAGCCAACTCATCGTGCCATTCGCTCTACCTCGAATTGCAGTTCAAGGCTCGTGGACGACTCTTTGGCGCAAAGCTCTTACCCTTCATGCTCAACCAGGAAAAAATCACCAATGCACGGAATCATCTGGGATCCTACAAGATCTTCTATTCCATGTTCAAAGATTTATCCAGCGAGGACAGGAGGCGGCTGCGTCTCGGAAACAACATCTCCGACTATCCCTATCTACCTTACAATCCGCACCAGGGGCAATTAGGCAGCAGCCGCGACATCACACCCGCCCTCGCCGCAATGGGCATCAAGCCAAAGGCCATCTCGCAAATGTGGCAGCTGCTCGCTGCCATCCTACAGCTGGGCAGGATCGAATTTATCGACTCTTCGCAAGACCCGACTCTTATGGCTACCATCCCTCGGCAAAAGCATATCTTTGATCTTGTAGCAGATCTCCTTGGTGTGGAAGAAGGTAAGCCTTGGCTAAAATGGAAAGGAGAGGGAGAGACTCGATTGTGGTCAGGTTCCATAATTCTATTGAAGACTAATTTTATTCTCCTCTCGGGACAATTCTGATTTGTGCTAGACGCACTACAACAGGCCTTGTCGTACAAGCGAAAGATGATTTCAGGAGACATGTGCACCGTGATCTTGGATGCCTTGTCCGCCAAAAAACAGTGTGACAGTCTTGCTCGTGGACTCTACACGTTACTGTTCACGTACCTGGTCGAAGCGATGAACACACAAATGTGCCGACGCCAGGAAGATCAGGTCTCGTTCATTGGAATCTTGGACATGCCAGGATTTGATAGCCATTCGCCTACCGGATTTGAAGGCTTTTGCACCAACTTTTGCAACGAAGCTCTCCAGGGATTCCTGCAGCAAAAGTTGTTTGTCGAAGACATCCAGACGCTGGCTACAGACGGCCTTCAGGTGGTTGAGCCTCGCTTGAATGAACAAGGACAGGCTACCATGGATCTTCTCTGCGGAGTAGACACCCTCACTGGTGATTCACCAAGAGGTCTGGTCCGCTTCTTGCATGACTCGACAGTAAAGGCAACCAAGCAGTCGAACGACGCAGAGTCAGGCTCAATGTTGCCCAGCTTGAATCGCACCTTCCAGTCCAACAGCTCTTTCATCAGCGGATCGAGCTACACATCATCCTTTGGTGTTCGTCACTTTGCAGGAGAAGTACACTACAACCTCGAGAATTTCTTTGTCAAGAATCAGGATACTCTTTCGCCCGACTTTATTTCTCTCTTCCAGACATCCTCCAACCCGTTTGTGCTGCAGATGCTCGAGTCCAACCCCGCTCTGGTGATGGAGAGCCACCCGCGATCCAAAGAAACAATTGTCAAGGCCCAGCTATCGACCATGCCCATGCGCCAACCAAGTGTTCGAAAGCCCAAGCCTGGTCAGATTCAAGCCAGGAAGAAAGGAAAGACACCCAATACGGTCTCCACCGTCATCCAGCAACTGCACTCGACCCTCAGGGATATTTGCAGCTCCTTGGATGGCACTCAGATCTACCAAGTTATCCATGTCCGACCCAACAGCAGGATGAGGGAGGGCTTGATCGAGTGTGATCCAGTTTTGATCCGATCGCAGATCGAGTCGTTGGAACTAGCAACCTACATCCAATCCAAGTTGGTGGCCGAGTATTGCGTCTCTTTCGACCATCCATCTTTCTTGCAGCGGTACAAAGTCCTCTTTGAGCGTTGGGCAATCACCTTTGACAGGAGCGGCTCAAACCGTGACCAATGTATGGCTGTGGCAGGGTCGCTTAAATGGGAGATGCCTAGAGACAATGCTGTTGGAAACGAATATGTCTGGCTTTCATCTGCCACATTCAAGACTCTCGAGGATGGTTGTATGGCGATTGAAAAGGCAGAGGGCAAATCGACAGCCTTTGAAGTGGACACGGATGAACAGCGTGAATTTGCCAACATGATGTCGCCTGCCGCCAAGGCACAACAGCAAAAAGAAGAGCCAACCGTGAATACGCAATTATTGACAGGGTATCGACCACGAGCCCAGTCGGATGCCTCTGACAGCTCCGATGTGTCCCAATCGTATGCAGCCTCCGATTCGAGATTTGTCGACTTTAACCTATCCCATGGCCACGATCAAGAGGCGGACAACAGAACCATTGGTACTGGAGTAGCTGAAAGCGAAAGGTAAGCAAAGACGCCATCCTATTTCGTCTGTCTTGCTTGGAGTGTGAACCGGTTTTTGATGAACACGAACTTCATCTGTATTTTTTTTTTTTTTTTTTTTTTGTTTGTTCGGTCGTAAAGGCAATTGATGTTAGAAGGATCTGAAAAGGGCGACTCGGAAATCAAGAGGAAACCAACTCTTGCGTTGAACAGAACAAAGGCTGATGAATCTATCCAACCTCCCAAGGCCAAGACAAAGACGCGTCGCTTCTGGGTAGCCTTTGTGTGGCTGAACACCTTCTGGATCCCATCCTTGTGTCTTAGCATGTGCGGAAGGATGAAGCGTCCAGACGTCCAGATGGCGTGGCGTGAAAAAGTGACCCTCTGCCTGATAGTCTTTTGGTTATCAGCCATCGTCATCTTTTTCATTGTCGGTCTACCCAAGGTGATCTGCCCCGATTCTGACTTGATGTATAACCACAACCAAGTCGAGACCCATCTGAGTTCCACAGACCTTTGGGTGTCCATGTATGGGGTCGTGTACGATATCACCAAGTTTGCAAGGTCGGACCACGGTAGCAGGATCAAGGACTACTCTTCATCGATGGATTACATGCTGGAAATTGCCGGAAAGGATTTGAGTACTTCCTTCCCGGTCGATCTCAGATGGGCTTGCCCCAACCTTGTGACAAAAGCCATCCCTATAAAACCCAAGCAACTTCGTCCGAGCGACCGAATGCCTATCCATGGATACTCAGCAACACTCACCGACCAGAGATTGCCATGGTACAGCGACATGGAATTCTACGCGAATGTCGTCTTGCCAAAGCTCACCACCATGAAGAAGGGTATGATTGCTATCGAGGTCGACAAATTCCGGAACGAGACAGGACCCAACAATTATGCCATGATTAACAACAAGATTTACGATCTAACGGATTATTTCGAAAGCAAGAGGCCGTCCTTCGGTAACCCTGATCCCTTATTCGAGGCCTTCTTCGACAAGTCTGTCGAGGAACTGTTTGTGAACAACCAGGGCAAGGACATTACACAGGATTTCAAAAAGCTTCCAGCCGACGTGCAGGCGAACACGATGACATGTCTCGACCGCGCCTTTTATGCCGGTGTTCTTGATAACCGTGACTCTGCCAAATGCCAGTTCGGAAACTGGATTCTGGTCGCAGCATCGATCTTGATGGGAGGCGTCATTTTGATCAAGTTCCTTTCAGCCCTACAGCTGACCTCCAAGCGCGAACCCATCCACTATGACAAGTTTGTGATTTGCCAGGTGCCCTGTTACACAGAAAGTGAAGAGTCGCTCAAAAAGACAATTCAGTCCTTGGCGGCTTTGGAGTATGAAGACAAGCGCAAGCTTATGCTGATTATCGCGGACGGTATGATTGTCGGTTCCGGAAACGAACTTCCTACTCCAAAGATTGTGCTTGAAGTCTTGGGATGGAAGCCGACCGAGGGCGTCGAGGTGGAGCCAGTCGCTTACAAGGCCTTGGGTCTCGGTAGCCAACAACTCAGCCAGTGCAAGGTTTATTCGGGTCTTTATGAGTTCGAGGGTCATTTGGTGCCATACCTGGTGGTTGTCAAAGTCGGCATGCCCTACGAGACTTCCAAGCCCGGAAACCGAGGAAAACGCGACTCGCAGTTGATCCTGATGAACTTTTTGAACAGCATCCACACGAACAAGAAGATGTGCCCACTCGAGTTGGAGATGTATCACCACATGAAGAACATTATCGGAGTCCATCCCAATCTCTACGAGGTAAGATTTCTGACACGAACTCGAACACACTTTTTCGCGCTAGGACAATCATTTCTAAACAATTGAACCGTTCTCTCTTTGCTTCTCAATAGTACATCTTGCAAGTTGATGCCGATACAGAAGTTTTGCCTGACTCGCTCAACCGCCTTATCGCCTGCATGGTCGCCGACTCCAAGGTCATTGGTCTTTGTGGAGAGACTCAAGTTGCAAACGAGGACAATTCATTCACCACCATGATCCAAGTGTACGAATACTACATTTCCCACCATCTCGCAAAATCGTTCGAGTCCCTCTTTGGAAGTGTTACATGTCTCCCTGGCTGTTTCTCCATCTATCGCATTGTGACAACCACAGGCAAGCCGTTGATCGTCCACAACAACATTCTGCGGGACTACAGTCATAACGATGTCGACACACTTCACAAACGCAACCTGCTCTCACTCGGTGAAGATCGATACCTCACGACGCTCATGATGAAATACTTTCCTCAGTACAAGCTCAAGTTCACACCGGATGCTATCTGCAAGACGGTTGCGCCTGACAAATGGAGAGTCCTTTTGTCTCAACGTCGTCGCTGGATTAACTCGACCATTCACAACCTTGGAGAACTGATGGTGCTTCCGGAACTCTGTGGATTCTGCTGCTTCTCGATGCGATTCATTGTCTTTATCGATCTGTTGGGTACTCTTATCCTCCCTGTCTCGTTTTTCTACCTGGTATACCTGATTGTCGTCGTCGCCACGCACCAGCAAGCCTTGCCCATTGTTGCTGTCGCCATCTTGGCGGCCGTTTATGGTTTGCAGGCATTGATCTTCATTCTCAAGGGAGCATTCCAGCACATTGGATGGATGATCATCTATATCATTGCCATGCCCCTCTTCTCCGTATTCATCCCCTTGTACTCATTCTGGCACATGGACGACTTTTCTTGGGGCAACACTCGCAAGGTCGTGGCAGCGGACGGAAAGCAGACAGTCATGGTGGCCGAGGCGCAGACACGTTTTGACCCCAACTCGATCCCACTCATGAGCTTGGAAGCCTTTGAGGCAGAGAGAATGATGCGACTCGAAGGCAACGGATACTATGGACACCACGATGGAACAGGCTCTCTGGGTGGAAGCAGCTACCAAGACGACACAGGATCCGTGATCATGCAACGCCACGACCACACAGGCCTGCTTGGCGGAGTGCAATCGAACCAGTATGCTCGTTTGGACTCGTTCCAAGGACGATCCGCCTCTCCCTATCTTGATGCAGATGGCAACAGAAGCGTGATTTCTGGCTTTGGCGGGGACGATCATGCTCATGACTATTACAGGGACTCGAACGCGATTGAACTTTCGAGTGGACGCCTTTCCAAATTGCCTGGCCAGATGCAGGCACCTGCAGGAGTGCGATCTCGTTCTGCCACGCCTAATCCTGCCCAGCTTTATGTGGATCAGCAACACCAACATGGACCTTTTGCCGACCCCCATGGCATGCTCATGCCTCAAGGAGGTATGGCAGGACAACGCGCATCGTACATGTCGCAACCTCCATCCCAACAACGTTTGCCTGGCGATATCATTGAGATGAACCAGTTTGCTGGCGTCCCGGTCGGTCTTGGCGTCGCCCATCCTGGTATGGGTACTCCTGTCATGAGTTCACCTGGCCTGGGCGCCGTCTCGATGATGGGAACCCCTATCTTGCAACAGCAACAACTCTTGATGCAGCAGCCGATGATGATGTCGGGAGGTTCACCCATGCCCACCATGTCCACCCCCATGTTGGTGAATACGATGGCTTCTCCACTGCAAGCACACCTTCCACTAGGATCCTTCCCTATCTCCATGGGTTCACCCCTCATGCCAGCCGGTCAGTTGATGATGCACTCGTCTCCTTCCCATTCCGCCGTGCCCTCGCCACAGATACCAGCGGCGACCCTTGCTTCATCAGGAGGAGGATCAGGACCTACGGATGCAGAACTGGCCAGCAAGATCCATGAACTTCTCGTAGGCGTGGATCTCATGACGGTCACCAAGAAGAAGATCCGCCAACAATTGGAAGGCATCTACGGCATCGACTTGACTCCCCGAAGAGATTTTATTAGCAGAACGATTGATGCAGAACTGAATCAGAGTGGAGCCTCTGGAGCTGCCTCTGCACCACCCTTGTAAAAAAGATTTCGTGTTATCTATCCCACCACCACCAACCAACCAACCAACCAACCATTCTTTCAGCATTGTTCCATTTTGTTAGACATTTCAACACTCATTGTAACCTAGAAATACAGAAAGCCCAAGTGCCCATACATGTTGTGTGGTTCTTTTTTTTTTTTTTTTATTTGTGCAGCAGGAAAAAAGACATGAGCTAACCATCCTGGCAATGTTCTCCATGTCCATCCTGCCCGCGACAATCAATCCACACTGGAGTGCAAAAAAAAACAACAACACCACTGTGTGATCCTCTTTGCTCCCGTTACATCATGGTGGTATACTTTGCTTGTATGTCTTGGATCATATCCGTCAGCTAAAGTCGGAGGAGGGGGGTCATGACAAACCGGCAGCCTGTTAGTAAGAAAGGATCATATTCCCAACAAGGACTTGACAAGCATACGACCCAGTGTGATTCAAACTTGTAGGAGATTGTGGGTTTACCTTTCCTGCTCCCTGCTGCACCGCGTTCTTTAATCCTGTCAGATCCGTCTGACTTATTCTCTTGGCGAATTCAGACGAAGAGATGCTGCTGCTGATAGACGAGAGTGACACTAAACGAGACCAAGATAAAAATCGGTGAGATTCCAATTTCATCGATCCATCCATCATCCAGTCCACTCCTCGGCAAGGAAACCGCTCTCTCTCACCTTCGCTGCCAATGGCAGGCTGCTCGTCAGGGCGACCAAAGTACTGGTTACTGCTGATACTTGTCGCTCCCGAGAACGATTGCAATCGTCTTGATGCCTCTGCTTGTGCTTCAGAGTCATAGTTATTGCGTCCAAAGTACTGATCCGATGATATTGCCTTTTGGTTGCCAAACTTTTCCCTGGCTGCAGTGGTATTCTCTGTGTAACGAGTAGCATGTCGGGTCATTCGGTTAGTCTTCAGAAATACTGTTGTCCTCGGTACCCTTTTTTGCACACAATGTTACCATCCCCAGTCAATCCTTTACCTTCTACTTGAGGTGAATAGCTACCGCCCACGCTTCCGAATCCTGAACGCGTACTGCTGGGTGGCTTTGACGAAGAAACAGCTCCGAAACTCATGCGACCCATTCCCATGCCCAACCTTTCAACTTCTTCCGACGATTCCCTTGACTTGTTTGCATTGGACTGGTAATAACTCGAAGGAGTCGAGTTCTCTTTGCCTTGAGAGACCCTGGCTGCTGCCGCGGCTGCCTCTGCTTCTGCTGCCAGTTTCTCCTGACGCTCTTGCTCGACTGCCTCCTTGCCAAGCTTCTCAATCCTTTCGGCCTCAGCTTTGGCTTTTGCTTCTGCCTCTTCAAAGTTGCCTGCCTTTTTGACGCCCAATTTCATGGGTTTAGACGCTGTTCCTGTCTTTCGGACAGATGTCAAGGTCGATTTCACGGGCCGTGAAGCGGTCGAAGAGGTACGGCTGGCTGTGGCTCCGAATCCTACTGAAGGAGGCGCCGTCAATTTAGGCGATGTTGCACTCGAAGGGGATGCTTTGGCAGGCTGATTCCAGTTATTGAAAAAGTCGTCCTCGACATCGGCTGCCGTCGATGCTCCAGTTTGGGTGTTGGATTCCTCGAGACCCAGCTTTCCGGGATGACTAGACGTAATAGCATTTCACAAAAGACGAGTACCAGCTGCTCGTTAATACCGTTGGGGGGGGGGGGGCTGGAGTAATTTTCACACCTGTTCCTTCTTTACGACGACAATGAAGTGGAAGACAACGAAGCAATTGCAATGAAGAGATAGGATAAAGAGGACTAGAACTTACGCAAGCATGTCTTCCTTGACCTTTTGGGCAAGCTTATCCTTGTAAGTAGTTGCGAGCTTGCTCGTGTATTTCGTTTTTGAGTCTTTGACATCGCCACCATGGCCCTTGTTAAAGAACTCCCGTGCAGCTGCATTGCCTCCAATGATCATGGTACGCAACTGTTCCCAAGTCCATTTGTCCAGCACCGTGGATCTAATAGAGAATGAGGAGAAGGACGGAGATATGTAAGATTCAAGTGCCACACCCACATCTTACCTCCTCATACAGCAGAGTTGGGAGACGTCCCCCCCCCTTCCCTCCTCCCTTCCTTGCCAAAACGAATAGGGTTGGCTTTACAAGTCCAACCCGAAGCAACCTTAAAAAAGAGGTCCGCGCACTTGTTCATCTTCCCACTGAATAATCTCTCCCGTGTTGTTGTTGTTTGTGTACTGTGGTGAAAAGGTGGGGGAGGATGCTGGGTGGCAAAGATTGCAGTCTCCAAAACGATCTCAGAGGCGGAAAGGGAGGAGGGGGAGGAGAGAGATCGATGGACGGAACCCGATTGAGTGGGTTCAGGCGCCAGATCTTTGCCACGTATTCAATTCACCAATGCCCCTCCTCTAGATCTCTGAGCTCTCCTCCCCCCCCCCTTACTCTCTCGTCGATTTGCCTGCGCAAGTTTTCGTTCGCCACTCCTGCCGCTATGAGAGAGGTTTTTTCCCCCTTCCCGTCCCACTCACTCACCTCACAAAGCTGACATGGACACCAAAGCTTCGGTGAAGAGCACCACAGTTTGTGCAGAGAAAGATTCCGAATGGAATGCTTGTCCAGCAGTTTTGGTCGATGCTTGCCTGGCAGTCGAAGCAGTTCTAAGGGGGTCGGGAAAGTGAAAGAAAATCCAAAAACACAAACTCATGAGCAAAAGAAAGAAAGACATCACGAAGAACCCTCCTTCTTCAAAGTCGGACTGATTGGTGTGGGAATAGGTGCTGCTGGTGGGTTGTCGTGTTTGGGGGTCAAAAGTTCCCAGCAAACAGGGCTCACACGAGCATAGCGTGTGTGTGTGTTACCCGGATGGGGTGGTGGGTGGTTGGGTTGGGTGCAGAAAAAGTCGAGGGTACCTTGTTAGCACGGTGCAAGGAGAGCTTCTTGAACACGTCCTGGATCTCTTGGGGAGTGGGTTCAGCCATGGCTCAAAGGAGTGGGAGAGGGGGGAGAGGTGGGAGAGACAGAGGGAGGTTCGGGTCAAAGGTGGGGTGGAAAGGGAAAGAAAGAAGGGAAAAAAGTGTTCGCTTCCGGGAGTCTACCCCCCCTTTGTGCACAACCCCTCATCGGGAACCACTTCATGCAGGTTTGTGCAGCAGGATCTTTGAAAAAGCCACGACACATGACGAACAGAACGGCACAAAGTGATCTTACTCACTGCTCTTCTTTTTTTTTTATTGTTCCTCTTCTCACTCACAAAGACGAGGAACCATCAAAGGCGACCTTGGAGTATGGAGTTGGAGAATAGGCGAATAATACATAGATACATAGATACAACAGATGTGGCAATAAGGTGGCACCCTCTCTACATCTCGTAGAGACCTTGGTCGTATGCCATCGTGACAGGCTTCTGGAAGGGATACAGGCGCATGCGGACATAGAACCTCCAGACGACAAAGTACATGTACAGGTTCAGCACAAAGTCAATGACGAGACCTCCAATGAAAAACATGATGAACGTGTTGATCGGCGTGCTGCAGTAGAACGCGGCTGCTGTTCCCTGTGGAGAATAGCCCTTGTCGTTGACTGCTCCCCAGCACTCTGCTGCGATGTGCTCCTTGCGACTCTCAAGCTGGAAGGCCATGACGCCAACTCGGGCAACTCCCAAGAACGCGACCAGCCATTGAATGAACACGAACATTCTTATCAACATGTATGACCACTATGAACACAACCAGAGAAGGAAGCGATATGTGAGTAACACAAGCAATAAAATCCGAGTGGGCATGTCCAAACTGGATGCCAGTGCCAGCGCCTGTTATCTTCCGACAAAAAAAAAGTTCCACATACATTGCATAGTCCAAGGAAGGCAAGACCGGCTGTTACTGCTTGGACCACTGAGAACCCTGCAAAGAGGACGGCCATGGTCGAGGAGAAGAAGTAAGGGCCCCACAGGAAGAGTAAGATTCCACCGATGGCGTTGACCAAAATGACAAGCCCTGTGAGCCACATGCCACCTCCTCGGATGGGGAAGCAGAGACAGCAGTTATTGCACCACATGTTGGATAGGTTGTGAGTTGAGTTTTGGAGAGGAAGAGGTCTAGATGTGGTTGGTTGTCCAAAAGGTTGCGGTCGTTATCCTTTTGGAGTCAAGAGAGGTTGTTCGTTATGAGGAAGGGCAACTGCTCCAGGAAGGGGACAAGGGCCGATTGTTGTGAAAGCTGGGAACAGTCCAGAGAGAGCAAGCTAGACGGGTTCGATGGAAAGATTGCCCCAGAAGAGGACGCGGATGTTCGTGGCGAGGAAGAGTACAAGGACGAAGTGCAGAAAGAGATAATGCGAGGAAGACTCAGGATCGTTCAAGAGGAATCGTAAGAGGGGGGGTATCAATCGTAACAATCACAACAATGGCGAAGGAGGCAGTGGGGGAGAGAGGGACGTGAAGAGAAAAAGAGAAAAGACAAGAATGAGGGGGAAAGTGAGTGCGGGCCAAGTGATTTATGGGACAAACGATCCTCCCCATTCCACCCCACCCATTACCCCCTGCCAGCCCAGGGGCCAAACAAGCGCACACTGCCTTGGTGCTGTTGACATGCTGACATCGTTGGCCGTTTGTTGGTGCGCGTCAGGACAACATTCTTGACCACATTGACACTGCCTGCTTGGCGTAGTCAGCTCGATCTGACCTGTGATGGCCGAGTAATAATAGACCATTGGCCCCAAGATTCCTGAACAGCCAGCAGGGGCTGTCGATGGCCCCTCCATACTCTACTCCTAACATCAGATGGTGGCCCTTTTGTATTCAACCGAGCAGCGAGGCATGACTGATGACCGAGCAGTGGTCCCCCATGCTCGATGTGATCATCGTTGGTCTGTTGAACACAAAAAAAAGGGGTGGCACAGACCAGCTGACGAGGACGCACAACATGGCGCAAGTGAAGGTGATTCTTCCCTCTGCCCCCTATTTTTCTCGCATGCATCCTCTGACCAATGCACCTGCATCCCCATCCTTCGCTCTCAACCACAACCCACTCGCACACACAAGCGGTGTTGCGTTCCTCAATAAAAGGAGCGCGACACCACGTCAAAACACCAAAAGCCCAACCTCTTCTGCTTTCCTTGTCTGGCTGGATTCTCTTTCTTCCTCTTTCTCGTCCCCCATGGGCTGTATCCATCCCATCACAAGTCCGATTGCCACGCGTCCCTGAACGACCCTCCATTCCTTCAAAGTCCTCTCCACGTTTCCACGTTGCAATTGTGCTCTCACCTCAGTTCAGCCCAGCCTAGCTGTTTGATGTTCATTAAAGTTGACTGCACTATCACTGTCCAGCGTGATAGACCCGCGTTGGTTGCGCGTTGGATGCGCGTTGGGTTCGCGTTGTGTTTGGTGGGCAAGTCTCATCACTGTAACGTGTTCATGATGCCTTCTCTCACGAACATCGGTTCCTGAGACGCTCGTACCTGGAATCACAGTGATCGCCAAAGCATTCAATTGCATCGAATGGGAGGTCCCAGGCCAACGGCGGGTGGCGGGTCTCAGTTAGCGTTGTCCATTTTCACAGCGGCCAGCGCGGCAGTGCACCACCCCAAATGGGACACCAATATGCCAATTGACCAATTAGTTGAGAGCCATGGAACGAGGAAGAAAAGTCAGGGGCAGAACAAACCAGTGGCAATAGAATTTCACGCCCCTCACTTCACTTTGTCTTCTTTTCCTGTCTTCCCACGTCTGCCCTATTTCACTCGTTGATCGGCTGCACTCTGCCATCAACTCATCATGAGCAACAGTTCGGACGCGGACTCGACCCGCTGCAAGGCCATCGCCATCTCCACTGGTCAACGATGCACACGCAGAGGCAAGTTGGACGGCTACTGTTCTGAAAAGCACAAGCAGCAAGCCGACTCGACCAACGGACTCTGGGGATTGGGGCGACAACCATTCACCGACTCCGAAGGCGAGAGCCATCCTGCACCTGCCGCAACGAAAAAGACCACCAAGACTACCAAAACCCCTAAAGCCGAGCAGATCAAAAAGTCGTCCGACGCCAAAGACGTGGCCAGCTCAAGTTCTGCCCCAGCAGCAGTACCAGCAACACCAGCACCAGCTACTTCGGCCAAGGAGCCAAAATCAACCAAGGCCAAGCCAACAGCTTCGCCCAAGAAAGCCCCTGCTCCCAGAAAGAAAGCTCCTGCCAAGACGAGTCCAAGGTCTAAGAAGCGGGCCGACTCCTCGGATGGATTTGAGCCTGAATCTGACGACGACTACAAACCTGGTAACAGCGACAGTGATGACTCTGGGGACAGTGATTCGGATAGCGAGGAGGAGGATGACGATTTGAAAGAGATCACTGGCAGCCTGGCTTCTGTCAAAATCAAGTCCGACGACCCTACACTCCCACCTAAGCCCAGTGATGGTTCCACCCCCATGAAAACCAAGGTCAAACGCATGCAGTCCAAGGTCTTCAACACAGGGGCAGTCCTGGCTCCACCCAAGAACAAGATGAACGCCAATTCGGCTGGTGGTCGTACCTCCGGCGGATTCTGGATCCCAGCACCAGCACCAGTCAAGGTTCCAGAATCTACCATCAAGGCCCTTGCGTCTGTCAAGGACAAGATCTTGTCGTTGGACAGTAGCAGTAGTGATCAGAGCGATTCCTCGGACAAGAAACACTCCGGCTTGTTCAAGTACCGTGCTCGCGTACATACCTACCTGTTCTCGAACGACGATGATAACGATCAGGAATCCGACTCGAAGCGTTCAACAGTGCGAAAGATTTTCAAATCTCTTCTCTTCAAACTCAAGGGCGACTCTGAGAGTCAAGAAAAACCGTTACCCAGTCTTCCCTCCGAGGCAAAGGAGACAAAGGAAACAAAGACACCAAGCCAAGGACGCAAGCCCTCCGTCGCCAGCGTAGACTCGATCACCAAGGACATTACTAACCTTTCCGTCAAGTCCGAGGATTCGCAGGATGGAGCTCCCAATCAATGTCACGGATTCAACACCAATGGACATCGATGCAAGCGTCGCGTCAAGCTGGACAGACCCATTATAAAGGGAGAGGTGCTGATGTGCCATGATCACGAAATCAACGATGACGAGGAGGTCGTTGTACACATTGAGGGCAAAGGAGGCGTCTTGTTGCAATGGCTGGATCTGTCGTGTAAGTACCAGCGCTGTTCATGCCGGATCATACACTCACAGAGAGGATAGTTCATGTCGCTTATGTGAGATTGTATCCATGAATAGTCTGGGTCAATCCCAACCTCCCAGATTTTGTTCAGAACAAGCTCAAAAAGGCGATGGAGAAGCCTGTCTCGGAGACGGACAAGCCTGGATATATCTACGCCTATCAATTGCTGGAGAGTATGTCCACAATCTTTGCTGATGTTGATGTTCTTGGCGCCGGAACCATGGTACTAAGCTCGCACTTTTTCTGCCTCGTTGCGTCCTGTAGCTCGCGTCACCGATACACACACCTTTTTCAAAGTTGGTCGAACTGATAACGTATATCGCCGCATGAGTGAATGGTCGGACAAGTGTGGATCACCGCCCCGACTACTTGAGGTGTTCCCCGAACAAGGGTCACTTGCGCCAAAAGACGAAAATGACCTGTCGGAGACTGCGACAAAGACTGCTGACGACAACGACATTACAGGATTGCGATGCCGCTACGCGCACAGGGTGGAGAGACTGATTCATATTGAGTTGAAGCCATTCCACGACAAGGGCCATGTCTGTGCCTGCAAGACAAACCATCGCGAGTGGTTCAAGGTAGCCCACAAACCTGGATTGAGCGAATCTCAGCAGATGAAGCAGGCTTGGGGTCAAATACGAAGAGTCATTGTGCACTGGATGGCATATATGGAGCACGTCTATGGACCTGGATAAAGAGGGTGTGTTGGCCCCTCACTCCAGGCTGGAGGTGGACGTTGTCACCGCCGCAGCAGAACAAAGAAGATACCTTCCATACGCATAAAAAAAGATTTTGTGCCAGTGAATCTCTCTCCTCACCTTTCTCTCATGACACGGCTCTCCATCTTCGACATCCCCCATTTGAAAGACGAAGTTACCCAGTATCTTTCTTGCAAGGACCTTGCTCAGTGTGCTCTGGTTTCCCGCGCGTGGTTCGGCTGGTTCTCACAGGTCCTTTGGTCAGACCTCAATTTCGACTATGAACTCCTCAGTTTCCCGAGTCTCCAGGGTCTAATACGCCATGCGGACCATGTCCGATCGATTAGCGGCTTTCACCAATACATGAAGCTGATCCCAGCAGCCTCTTCTCCAAAGTTTCCCAACCTCCAATCATTAGACCATTGGCCTGACTGGAACTCAAACTATGGAGAGAATCGCCTCCTGCAGTTTATCTCAGCGACCCCATCCCTGCAAAAGATCGTACTCGTTGTCGCCCTCCGGCCCCAAATTTACAAGCTATTGCTCGAGACACTGGAGTCTCACCCAGGGCTGAAGAGTCTCGAATTGAACTGCTATGAGATCGTCGATCCTATCGTCACTCAAAATATCGTCATGGCTTGCGGTAGGCTCGAGTCACTCGAGTCCTTGATCATCACCTTTGGACAGGATCCTCCGCCCGAAGGGAGTTCGGGTGAAAAACAAAACGCGACCGCCATGGAAAGCATGAGCCAGATGTCGGACACTCGTATTCAGCACCTTAAGATTGTACCCTCACACCGCCTCCAAGAGCTTGCTATTCTCGTGCCGCTAGTACAACGCTGTCCACTTTTGGAGAGTCTGAATTTGACAGTGTTGTTTCATGAGGAGACACTGGGACAGTTGACTCGCCTATTTCAGGATGGGAGGTGCCCTCGCTTGAACAAATTGGTCATCGGATACATTGAGACGTACGAGAACGTGGAAAATGACTTGAAGGAGTTGCTGCGCCATGTCGGAAGCGATGTCGACACACAAGGGATTCGAAGTGGTCTCGACTCGATGACCGCCATGTTTGGCGATCCTTTGGTAGCGCCATACCTCTTGAATCTCACCCAGTACCATGCAGCAACATTGAGATCACTGAATCTCACACAACAGTTACTGAAGGTTGGAATGTTCTTCCAGTTTGTATGTGGGCTTCCAAAACTTCAGGATCTAAAGGCCGCTATTGAGGTGGATGACAGGGTCGAGGAACAGGTGGATATGGACACGGTGGTCAAAACGCCGTGGGCATGCCTCGACTTGAGATCGCTGGAACTAAACCTGGACTCGGCGTGTTGCAAAGATCAGATCGTCAAAACCGACTGGAAGGATTCTCTACCTGACCGCGTTTTGAGCTACCTGTTCTCGCAGATTGGTAGACTGCATAGCCTGCAAGAGTGGAATCTACAGACAGGCGATGTCAATCTTTTGACGCTGGACCTCAGCTATCTGAGTAGCCTGACGGGATTGAAGCAGTTGAGATGGATAACTATTGGGCAGTTGTTTACGACGCATGTTCAGCTCAAAGAGGCCGACGCAGAGTGGATGATGTTGCATTGGAGCAAGTTGGTCCACGTTACAACTCGCGGTGGAAATGCACCCTCGGCGATGCCACTCCAAGCCTCGGACACTGGGTTAGAGCAGTTCAACGAAAAGCTGGTTGCACTGCGACCCTGGATGTTAGTGGACTAATCAAGATTCGTATGAGTGTGATGAGTGTGCATGAGTGTGTGCAAGAATAGATAGGACCCTTCACCGCCGCGTTTTTTTTAGGGTGAAAGACGAGCAGATGACACGCGAGTGTATCTCACCTCTCTCTTTTCTGGTCGAGGTCATCACTCTTCTCGTCTCTCCACTCCACCGCGCTCTCATTCTCATTCCCACTTTCAACATTCTCGTTCCTCATTCAGGCCCAGTATGAAGATCTCGGTTTTCGATATCCCCCTCTTGAAGGACACAGTGACACAGTATTTGTCCCCGCAGGATCTTTCTCGCTGTGTTCTCGTCTCCCGATCCTGGTTTGACTGGTTCACCCCGCCTCTCTGGCGCACCGTCGACTACAACAACTGCAAAATCGTATCCCCAGAAGGGCTCGCTGCCCTGACACGCCATCAAGATTTTGTCCAGACAATCCTCGCCTTCCATAAGTACCTACCCTGCAGGCCCGTTTCCCACAAACCACCCCGGAGCCTTCAGACTCTGGAACACTCTCCAAGTTGGACCACACTCGACGGGGATCTCACTCTGCTAAACCTGGTGAAAGCAATGCCAACGCTGAAGAGTCTCACATTGACGCTCACGCTATCGAATGAAGAGGTCCACAAGCGTTTGATTGATACGCTTTTCTCACTCCCGGGGCTCCACAAGTTTGACTTGACGTGTCACTACAAAACACCGTCCAACACGATCCAAAAAGTCATCCGCGCCTGTTCACGAGTCGAATGTCTTCGTCTCAGTCTCGGAGGCATGATGCCGACTGGCACGTGCTTGGATGATTGCGACAACGATCCCGAGCAATATAACATTGCTAAGCGAGCCATGGATCAGATGCCAGATACGCAGGTCCGTGAATTGTCGATTTGTCTCTCACACGCGAAACAAGAACCCATCCTTCTGATACCTCTTTTGGAGCGATGCCCACTTTTGACGAAGCTTGATTTGGAATGGCTTCGCGACAGACGGACTCTTGGATGGGTAGCCGAGGTTCTGGAGCGTCAGAGCTTCTCTCAATTGAAGCACGTTCGACTAGGCGCCCTCGAGGACCACGGTGCCAAGGATGAAGAGATTGCCGGGTTGATCAACGCTCTAAGGCTAGTCCGTAGCAACTTGATGGTCAAGAGTTGCAGCAGCAACAGTGACCACGATCATGTGTCCATGAAAAGTGGTCTGGAAATATTCGAAGTCGAAGCCATCTTGCCATTTGAAAAGCAGAGCGTCCAGAGCCTGATACGCTGTCATGCCGCTACACTTACGGTCCTAGATCTGATGAGTCTTCGCCAGCTCAAGTGCCAGCTCTTTGTTGACCTCATGGGTAGCCTTCCAAAACTAAGGACCGTGATGGCCCCCGTATGGTTAGGGCACACTCAAGATACAGACGCAAGTGCATTTGAGACGCCCTGGATATGCATTGGGATAAAGGACCTGGAGTTGGGCCTGCAGCTGACGGGTGATGCGAGTGACCATCAAGCTGGGAGTGGGTCGCTGACGGATCAATACATTCGATACATGTTCACACAGATTGGTCGTCTGACGGAACTGGAAGAGTGGAAGCTGGTCAGCTGGACGGAATTAATCAATGTGGGCGTGGGCTATTTAGACTTGCTTGCAGGACTGAAGCGGCTCAAGTGCCTTGATCTGAGACGGTGCCCCAATAACCGCTTGGATGTCAAAGAAGCAGAGTGGATGCTGGAGCACTGGACGAGTTTGATCCACCTCTTCTTGTACCGTGGTAGAAAGCGAGCGCGATACATTGATATGCCACACGATCACGTCAAGGAAGCCTTACTTTCCAAACGGCCTTGGATGCGGATTGAATAGAAATCATAAATAAATGCCGTTTTCAAACAGTACGAGGAGGGGCGCAGCCTGAGGGTGGTGGATTGCATTGTGGCAGTGAGAGTTCATCGTAATCCCCACTCAACCCAATCAGGATTAGAGTTCAGAGCTGCGTCCCCCCGCAGCGGGTCGCAATGGAGCAACCGATCACTCTCATCTCACCTGTCTGGTCGTGTTTGACCGATTGAGAGAGCCGCTTTCCATCCAGTTCTCTCCACTTCCCAAATCGCCCCTCACCGCACCGCCACCCCTTTTCGCAAACTGTTCTCGTATATAAGCCAGCCGTTTCGCTGTGCATCAGTCTTCACAGTTCGCTTTACAAGAAACACCAACAACAACAACAACCACCACTACCTAGTGAAATACCACCCACCCATCCTCCAGCACCCAATGGCTACCTCCACCACCTCTTCCAGTGGCAGTCGCGGTGACGCTCGTCGTGCTCACGATTACTTTGAGACCGGCCCTAACCACGTACTCTGCGAGGTATGCCGCTTGGTAGTCTCTGCGAACTGGTTTATTTCTTTTTTTTTTTTTTTTTTTCCAATTCCACCATGACACTAACCCCCTTTCCTTCCCCGTGTCCATTAGGTTCCTGGTCTTGAGCAAGACTCGTTCCCGAAAGAGTTTCAAGATACTTGGGACCTTGAGCATGTCCGACTTCCTTGTTCCAAAAGGATTTACGCCACGGACGTGTCGATGTGGCCCGAGATCGTAAAGTCTTTGAGTGAGCCGATTCTGACCGCTCAGCAATTGTCCGATGTCATGCTCCGATGGAACAAGGGGAAACAGAATGGATGGAACATCAATGCCTTGAACGCCTTTTTGAATAACCGCAGTGCTGAAGAGAGTGATCATCATGTCCAAGGAACGCACTCGGATGGTGTACTGGACCCATCGGAAGAACAAGCTCAAGCAGCTCTGGACTCGGATGCATACGGCTCCAACGTCTCGGAATCCGAGTATTGTCATTACCAGGAAGGAGGCGGCGGCAGTGGTGGAGGACATCAGCAACAAGAACGGGAGAAACAGGGTCCTGATTCGGGAGGATTCGCCACCTCGACCGCCGCCACCTCCACCGGTGCTCCCTTGAAGAGTCAATTTCTTAGCACGGAGGAGAGGCAGTACTTTTTCGACGTGACTTTGCCTCGCATGCAAGCACTTGCTC
>Ga0247824_10000510_pt1 | contig 19367 bp, 27 predicted proteins | sample 13C_PalmiticAcid_FD_194412 | JGI IMG/M metagenome (GOLD analysis project Ga0247824, IMG submission 194412) | Soil microbial communities from agricultural site in Penn Yan, New York, United States - 13C_PalmiticAcid_Day48 | ecosystem: Environmental > Terrestrial > Soil > Agricultural land... | reverse complement strand
GCCGAGGGCCGGCAGGGAGAGGGAGAGCATTGTTGTGGGCGGTTTGGTGTGGCGGGCGTGTGTGTGCGGGTGTTTTACAAGTGTGAGGGGCCGGTTGTTCCCAGATAATGTTGATGATGGTGATGATGATGATGATGATGATGAGGTGAGTGGGATGAAGCTGGGAGAGCAGGGTGGATTTATACTTTGATGCTTCTTCATAATCTACTTCTCCAGTCCTCAACTTAACGTCGTACTGATGCAGGTACGCACGCTTAACCCGACGGGCTGAGAACCGTAATTCAGCTCAACCCGCAACTCATCCAACCATTCTGTCTCGTGCCCGGTTACATGCGGTGAGGCGTAGCACAGCCCGACTCTCCGTTCCTCTCCGACTCCCACGCGGTCCCTATCACCCAGCGAGGAGCTTCCCTTGACAAAGTCGCAAAGACAGAGTCATTTGCACCTCTTGGCGAATCATCGCCCCTCCGCCCGTATCCCGATTTAGCACCGCCGCTTGCTAGCCATGTGGTGGCGGCGGCTTGTCCCAGCCCGCATTGGCTTTCGGACATAATGAGCTCAGCCGTCCACGGCCCAACAAATACTAAGACGGCGCCGCGCCGTCTGCTCCATGCCCCACCACCCGTCGAATCCCCGTGCTTGTCAGGGCGCTGGGGCGGAGCCAGAGTTGGGTATCCATTAGCTAATGTCAAGGAGGAAACAAGTCTGGTTCGAAACCACGAGACGACGGCGTCTGGATGCGAGTTCACGGGCGATTCTTGTCGTCCATCCTCGCGGGCTTTTGCGTTGGCGATGCGGCTGGGCTTGGCGAGGGCGCAGTGCAGCTACGGCACGTTAAGTGTGCTATTTTAGTGATCCTGCACACCGTCTGTTGCAGAGCGACGGTGGTAGACCTGATGGTGTTGTCGCTGGAAGGGGGTCGCCACCATCAGGTGGACATAAGATGAGCAAGCGAAGTGAAAAAGAGCAAGGAGCGCGTGAGGTCCGATGCCTGAAGACCGGGCCATTTGAGAGGTTGGTTGGTTGCACAAATATCAGGAAGGCCGGCGCTGTCGACACAGGGCAGGTCGGGCAGGAGTGAGTGGCACTGAAGGGGGCGGGCCTCAGGCTCGTCCCGTCATCGAGGACGCTGTAGTGCGTATAAGATGTGCCCGATGACTCGTGTGCTCCCGAGTATTCTGCGAGCAGCACCGGAAGAGCGGTGTTCTCCTCCCGCTGCTCACAGCAGCAAGGCACCGGCGAACTGAGCCGCCAGGACGCATCCAGCAAGACAACGCTAGACCAAGCCACTCGGTCGGTCCAGATGGTTGGCAGATTCTTTAGCTTCTAAGTTGCTAAAAGGTCAACCTAGTCCTTCTTGAGGTTGACGCTGGGAGGGTTGACAAGGGCCAAGCCACGACATCCGGGTGGTCATTTCGAGGGCCATGGTGTTGATGATGTCAACAACGTGAAGCAGGTTACGCCCTAATTAGCTCCGTAACAAGTTGCCTTGCAGTTCGCCCATGAGTCAATCAACCCTCCCAACATGATGAGCAGCCGCCCGAGGTTTTGTCCGACATGTCAGCCTCGAGCTCAGCCAACCCAGTGTTTCATGTGTTGGGGGGCAGACTGCCCCAAGCCCCCCTGACGGATCTGGGCTCACTCAAGGGCCGTTCCAGACCGACGACCACGTCCTGCTTCCAGAAACCCAAATCCGGGGGGGCAGCATACGAAAGCGCCACACTGTCAAGCCAGAGTCGGACAGCCGCCGAGTTTCAGGTTCTGCAGGCTGGGGCATATGCAGGTCAGGAGGCGCAGGGCGCCCTTGCAGCTCAGCCGTGAGATCTCCGATCCGCGCCACCGCCTGCACTGTTTTTCGTCGCTGGGACAGCATGCATGCTCGAGGCACGCATTTCAGGAACCCCGCCAGTCGCGCGCTGCTCCCCTCTGTTGTTGCGAGGATGACGGGAGTGCTTTGGGCATGCACTGCCTGGGCACAACAAGAAAGGAGTCAAGGCCCGCCCTGGCCGTCCCTCGACAGTCCTGCAAACTTCAAGCAATATCAGCTTCATGACATCTTCGGATGCCAGAGTACCATCTGCTTGAGGGTGGAGACACTCGGGAGCAACATTCCTCGACAGGTCATACTTCAGATCCGGGCTGCCGGGGAAGCTTCCCCGCGTTTTGTTGACAGCCAGCCGTCCCGGTGAGAACCACATTCCGAGGGTCTTTTTACACGGCTTGGCGCTGGACGCGGAGGTGACGTACAGTGCTGCAATGCGCCGGCGTCACGTTGTCCCACGATGACACCTGCATCGGCCTTCGGGACCTCAGTGGGTTTAGACAGGCGAGGATTTTGTTCAAGTCTGGTGAAGTCTGTCAACGGGACTCTACTACATGCCCCCCTGCTCGAGCCACTTTGTCTCCTATTGGGGAGTTGATGATGGCGGTGTGTAAGAGTGTGAATACTGTGTCCGCGTCCTCGAAAGATCGAAAAGCTGACGGTGGCTAGGTTTCGGGAGAGTGGAGGGAGAGCCACCCGCCGGGTTCATCCTTATATTTATGTTATAACTACCGAAGTGGTGGCCGAGGCAAAAGGCCGCGAATGCTACTTAATACCGACCCGTGCCATTGGGTATCCGCTGTTGTGCTTTCCGTCAAGCTCATTAGTTGAGATTACCCCTGATGTCAATCCCCGGATTTCCTAGCTCCACGGCTCGATCCCGCCCAATGCAGCCCTGCATTTCTCCACGACACGGGCCGCATGCTCATTCACTCAGAGTGGCGGGTTAATTTTGCCTTGTATGCGTCTAGCAAAGGCCGCGTAGGCGCTCCCGATGGTCGAGGCAATTAGCCGGGCTCACCGTATCGACCTCGACGAGGCGTGGACTGTTCGAGGAACGTCCATAAAGACAGCTGTGCGCCTTGCCTTGGTACTTGGCAAGAATCGGGCACCCTCGCCAAGTACACACCCAAGACCTTGGCTGTAAACTCATCCCGCCGCTATGAAGGTTGCCCAGACGGCCTCAATCCTGGCCTTTGCGGCCCAGGCTCTCGGCCACGGCTACATCTACCGCGTCACAGCCGACAACACGGTGTAACAACCCCCACTCCCACAGCCCCTTCCAACCCTTCTTAGCTAATAGACTCTAAGCTACCCCGGTTACGACATCTTCATCGACCCGGCCCTGACCCCCGCCCCCTACCGCATCGCCTACGGCGGCGGCAGCACCGGCCCCGTGACCAACTCCTCCAGCGCCGCCATCGCCTGCAACACCGTTCACAACCCCACGCCGGGCTACATCGCGCAGGCCCGCGCGGGGAGCAACGTGACGTTCCACTGGTCGCGGTGGCTGCACAGTCACAAGGGCCCGATCACATCCTGGATGGCGCCCTACAGCGGGGACATTGCCAAGGTGGACGTCAACCAGCTTGAGTTTTTCAAGTTTGGGGAGGAGGCGGTGGGTGCGGATGGTGTGTGGGGGACGGATCGGTTGATGGATGAGACGAATGGGACGTGGACGGCGGTGATTCCGGCGGATGTGAAGCCGGGGACTTATGTTATTCGGCAGGAGGTAGGTCCCCTTCCCCCTTGAACTATGACCAGCATCGGTATTGACCTCCACAGATCATCGCCCTGCACTTCGCGGTCCGCACAACCCCCGGCTTCGAATGGTCGCCCATCGGCCCGCAGTTCTATATGACCTGCTTCAACTTCAACATCACTGGCTCCGGCACCGCCACCCCGCAGGGTGCCAAGTTCCCGGGCGCGTACGACAAGGCCGATCCTGGTCTCAACTGGGACTTGAACTCCACCGCGCCGTATCCGTTGGCCGGACCGAAGAAATACGTCAGCGCGTACGCGGCCGAGGGTTTGGTGCCCAACCAGTTGGTCACAGTCAGCCCGACGGGGGATAAAGATGGCGATGAGAAGTACTATGATGCGCAGTACCAGGCGCTGGAGGCCCAGGGGGGTGTCACAAGCTACTTTGAGAGTATTGGAGGCTAAAGGCGGACAGGAACATTTTATCCCGGGATCGGGCGGAATCGGAAGCGGATGGAAAACAAGATGTGAGGTTTGATGTGTTGATATTAAGTTGTGAGCGTGCGAAACGAAACGAGCGCCTTTCCCCCGCGAAAACACCTAATGTCCTATCGACAACTTTGATGCAACCGTCGTTCGTTCATCCATTCATCGTAAATATCCCCGTCGCTCCACATCGACCCTCACTTCTTCTCAGCAGCACCGATAGTGGCAGCGGCCATGGCAACAGGTACAGCCCAGATGGAAACCGCCGCCGCGCAGATGGAAATCGTTGTCCATGGAAGGACGGGGTTCACGCGCCTGATCGTGTGTGAATTATTCGACTTCAGAAATAAGATAGGAGGGCCGGTTTCACTTACCGGCTGCTCGTTGACGATGGCGGCCGGGCCGGGTTGGCCGGATTGGAGGCGTGCGGGGTTTGCAACCGCCATCGGAGGCTGGAGCTTCGGCTCGTCAACGGTCGGCATGTTGCTTTTGCTTGAGGTGATTGGGCGAGGTGTGAAACTGATACACCAATAAGTGTACGGGCGTATATACAACGGAGGACGGATGTGGTGATGGGCAGGTCTGGCTGGTGTGCGAGGTGGCGATGGAATATGAAGGCGGTGAGAGAGACGCGAGGTCAGCGAGGCGTAGGCAAGACCAGGTATGCACGGTGAGCTGACCTGATCGTGTGACATCGCCAAGAATGATAAGGGGGCGCGGCTGTGCGTGTGACTGCAGCGCCGAGCAAGCTGAGTGGCTGGACGGGATCCACTGGCAGCTAAGACATGCAGAGCCGATCTGGTCATGTTGAAGATATCTACCTCGATATGTCTAGTCTGAGTCCATGGTTTCTCCATAGGATTTAGAGCGTTCTGAAGATGCTCAGACGACTCAGTCCATTATCTGACTCCGCTGCGCCGCCCGCACCCTCTCGCTCTCCTCCATCCTCCACATGAGCCCCTTTGTCTCCAGTCTCCAGATCAACGGCAGAATTGATGCCTGGAGTATGGCGTACACACCAAAGCACCAACCGAACCCGATCCGCTGAGCCACCGGCTTCCGCGCAGCGATACAACCACCAGCAAGGAGGCACCGCACAAAATTGGATGCCCCTCTGACTGTTGCGGCCCGGTTTGGGTTGAGGTCTGTGAGCAGCGTGTTTGTGATCTGATGAACACCCGTCAGCTCGGGACGCTCTGTCAAGGGAGTGGTTGGCTTACCGAGAAGATGCTACTCGTGCAAAAGCTGGCCACAAACTGCAGCACCAGCATTACCGTGATGTGTTAAAACCCTATCAGTCAGCGTTCTCGTCAACGGCAACACCTCTTACACCATACCATGACCCCCTACTGACCGTCCCTGTCATCAACACAACCCCATACTCAACCGTCGACATGACCACAACGGCAACCATAATCTTCGCCCCCCTCAACCTCGCCTTCTCGATCGGAAAATCCGAGATATCCTCCCCCCTCTCAAACTCGGCCCCATCCAGCTCCCGACACAACTTCTTATAATGTCGGTCAATGAGATACCCCTGCAACTTTGATGCGCAGGCCCCCGCCAGCCCCGACGGTACAAACACTAACCCCGCCTGCAGATACGTCAACCCATAAATCCGCGGGCACTGCGACCTCAGCGACGCCAACAGCGTCATCTTAACCGAGTAGGTCACCGCGCCAAACACCACCAGGTGCAGGTTATTCTTGTACAACAACATCGGCAGGCACGCAAACGGGTTGGGGATGTGGTGCTTCGGGTTGACCGGCGGGACGGACTTGTCGATCTTGTGACGGTGGCTGGTGACCGCCGAGAATAGATTGCGGTAGAGCCGGTTCTTCAACGTTGTCAACCCCAACACCCAAGATCTGGGCCGCGGTTGCCGCCGGTGCATCAGCCTGTTCCGGCACCGGCAAAACCTGCATGGTTCCCGATGTCAGGGCCATGTTGACGAGCTTTTCCATCTGCTCTACCAGGCTAATCATCGTGGGCATGCTGTTAGCCTCGGCCCATAAAAGCTGAAAAGGGTGTCAACAAGCCAACTTACAGGGTGCGCCGCTCGGGCTCGGCGGGGTACATTGTCGAACGCAGGGCGAGTCCAAAAGTCGCATACAGCTCGATCCTCTGGCTGTGATCGCCGTCGGGCGCTGAAGGCTTAATCCGCTGCTTGTAGATTTCGCCGGCATCTTCCAAGTCCCATATGTTGGGACGGGTCGCCCGAAGATCCACTGCAGCACATGGGCAAGGGGTGCCATTGTCAGCGGGGCTTGAGGCATGTGGTGTCGCAGGGGCGGATACCCACCTTCGTTATGGCCCCAGTAGGCGGCCGAGTCGAAAAGACACAACGGGCCGTCCTTGTTTTCCTTGTGCATGATGTTCCCGGGCCAGCCGTCGTTGTGGAGCAACACCGTGTGGATAACTCGGCCGTCCGACTCCAACGGGCGCAGATAACGTGGAATGACGAGTTGGTGGAAGACTTCCTTTAAGCGGGTGAGGTCGTCGTCAGGCCCACGCGCCGCCTCTTCCTTCTCGCACAGGGAACGGAAGGCCTGGTCCCAGAAACGCTCCCATGAGGAATTCCATGTGTTGTCTTGCGGGATGTCGGCGAGATGGGTGTCGATGTGGAAACCAAACTTGCCCCCCGGAGACCTGCCCATGCTTCTCGTATGGAGTGTGGCAAAGACATCTGCGTACGCTGTGGCGTTGGGGTGGTCGTCGGTCATGTCGGCAAACTCGGCAATGTAGAAATGCGTGTCCGCGCGCTCTTGGTACGAACCATATGCCACAGGTTTGGGCACATGTTCGGGAATGAAAGAGTACAGTGCCGACTCGGACTCGAAAGCCCCTTTCATCATGTCACAACCAACGGGGCCCGTGGCGCCCTTCTTGAAAAAGACCTTCTGGGAGCCGTCTGGGAGTTCAACGTCAATCTTGCGCGTCTCCACCCATAAGCTCGCGCCTCCCCTGGAGACTCTAAGGACACGGCATCCCTTGGGAAGGGCTGGCTCGCACCGACACATCAACCGTAAGCGTCCCGAAGCAGTTGGGGATGGGTTGAAGCCAGACGGCTTGCTCACCTTCCATCACGCCCCTGTCCAATTCAACATTGACCCCGCAGGGGTCGATTCCGGCGACGCGTCGGGGAGGCATGGCGGGCGTGCTGGGGAGGCGAGGGCGTGTCGGGTCAGGGAGGCAGCGCAGGGACCAAGGGGAAGATGAGAGGGAACAGCGGGGTAAGATTTGGGGGCATCTGCAACATGCAGGCCGCCCGGCGGCGCCCCAAGAAATCCTATCCTGGCAACCTGCAGTCGAAACCAACACGACAGTGCCGCCCCAGGCTGGCTGGCGGTGGCCGCCCTGGGCTTTCTCGTGTGCCGCTGGTCGGTTTGAAACTCGGACCATGCATGCTTGCCCAACCCCCAGGTTTCCCGCCATTTGTCACCTGACAACGCGACTCCGACGACAACAGCGCGCGCGGTCCAGGCGCGAGATTTCCACTCTCGGCCACGGACCGGGTGATGTACCTAGGTAGATAGGTAGATACCGAGTGAACGGGGAGATACCGCTTACACACCATGTCCCCTGGCCGGACGGTGCAACCCGCATCGGCACTTCCTTCCCCGCCGTACGCGAAGGACGCGGCGCTGCCGTCTCGAAGCAACGCCCCACCGCCACCCAGATGAATGGGTTACACCTCCAGATGTTGGTCGATATCCTGAGTTAAGCCCCGCAGCATTGTACCAGTGCCGAGAATCAAGGACGTGTTTCTGGGCGCTGTGCATGATTCGTTCTTGCATTCGTTGTGAGGCGGCGTGAGCGGGCCAGGCTCAGAAGGAAGACACAGCCACCTCGCAAGCGCAGACGGGGAAGCGAGATTAAGCGACCAGACAGAACGATACACCCCTTGGTGACTGCTTGAGGAAAGGTAAGTTCCAAGAAAAAGTAATTAGTCCTCCTTCCACACTCGAGGGCGAGGATCGCCAATCAAATGATGCCAATACACTCCTTCACGGACCCAACCATCCAGTCCACAGCGCCTGTGTAAACCTGCGCGAATGCGGCTGGTTGCCTCACGATACCAATCCGCCGATATGTTGCCCATGCTGGCGGGGTTGCAACGCCCTCGGACGGCAATAGAACGAGACAGACGTCCGGGTGCACCAGCAGCATGCTCACCTCCGTGCCATCCGGCACGTGGTGAGGACCCTCCTCGCTCAGCACGTGGTCCGTGAGCAGGGGCAGGTCCAGGGCGAAGTGAACCTCGTACTTGAGCGGATCGAGCTCCTCAGCCCGGGAGGATCCCGTCAACCATGGCCGCGTCCGCACATAGTGCACTTTGGCGGACAGGAGGTATCCTTCGACGATGACGTTGCCGCCCGGCGCCACCTCGCCGAACGGGTTCCGCCCCGCGGGCTTCACGGACGCGGATTTGAAAACGGGTTTGCGCTCATTCCAGCCCCCGACCTCTGGGCGTGTGATGTCCAGTCGCAGATCGTCCCAATAGCGGACAGCGCCCCGACTAGATGCCCAGGACCACGACGGCCCCTGGGGCGTGGCCGGGGACCTGAGTCCGACATCCAGCTGGCTGACCCTCCACAGGAGATCCGACGCAAGACTGCTGCTCCACAGCCCGGCGAGATAGCTTCCAAGGTGAGGCTGGGCGTTGGAGGCAATGCCTGACAGCGCCGGCAGCCGGTCTGTGTCCTTAGACAGGAGCAGCGGGGAATACTGCTCAACCATCTGCTGCCATCGCCGCGACGCGGTCGGTTGGTCACTCTGGAACCGTCGGTTCCACCGGTGGTTATATCCTCCTTGCCCGTAGCCTGGTAGATGCCCGTAGCCCGGTAGATGCTCGTAACCCGGTAGATGCTCGTAACCCGGTAGATGCTCGTAGCCCGGTAGCTCGCTAAATGGGAGTATGGGGTTCTCTACATGCACTCGGTTTCCCGGATCGAATCGCCGGGCCGGGTTTGCCAGGGCGTTTCTTCTTGCTGTGTTGTGGTCCACTGGTTCTGTTGACAGCCCATCAATGAGGATGCGCGCGGCGACGGCAGGATCCGTGCTTTTATCCGGGACGTCCACCACTGGATAATACCGCGTTAAGGCGTGGGCCGGAACGACCGTTTCAACCTTGGTGATGTCGCTGAACAGATCTCTCGCCCTGTTGTAAACGGGCAAGCCGCCACATTCACACGTGGAGAGGGAATTACACTCCCAAGACATCTCGTCGCGGCAAAAGTGCACCACTCGAGGAGCGAGGATCCTCTCTTGGAAAGCCCAGCCGCGTGTGAGGAGAGGGTAAGAGGGGGAAGACGACTTGGGTAGTGGCATGGTCCAATGCCGGGCCTTCTCGCGGAACTGGATGCCTCGCCAGGGAGATGCGATGCCATCCGGCAGCGACAGGGCACGTTCTGTGACGAGGTCGTGGTGCTCCGGAAAGCAGCCTCCAGAATCGGAGCTCGAATGCGTCGCTGCGAGGGTGACGTCGGCGTTCTGGTAGATGTCGGCCATCCGGGCAGACTCGATCTGCCAGTCGACCGGGTCGTCCTGAATAATGCACAGGGCATCGATCCAGAGGTGGTGGATTCCAAGCGCGAGGCAGAAGCGGATACCGTCTCGGAATGTCCGCGGGATTTTGGACCAGGGGATCCCTCTTTTGTGGTCCTCGAGCGTCGCCTTCGTGGTGGTGCACGCTTGGTGCGATCCCCAGCAGTGGCTGAGGGCGGCAAACTTCTTGATCGTCCTGTCGTTGGACTCCGTCCGGAGACGGACACTGATTATCCCCGGTGACACCTCATGAAACTCCAGAACCCGCTTGGGAAGCACGACTTCTCCGTTGCCCGGGCATCCGGCGTGCTGTTCCAAGCAGGTCTGCAGCTGCATGCGAACCCATTGGAGGCCGGCCGGGGACATGGGGTGGCTCGACAGCGACGGCCGGGGACTCACGGCACGCAGTTCGATGGATCCGGGGTCTGATAATAGTCAGCCGATCATGGACTTCGATGGCGCCCAGCTCGTTGGAATTTGTGAACTGACTCGTTGCTGACTCCGGAAAGAATAGCTCCAAGGTCCGTTTCGGACCTCCATCCTTGAGATACAGCTCGAGGGAGAGCGTGTCCCGATCACGAGAGAGGCCGTAGGCATATATCCGCACAACCCTATCGGCCAGATCCCACGAGGGCAGCAGGCTCCACGCCGCCTTTCCGAATTGCTCGATGGCTGCCAGCATCACCGCACAGCACGCGCACCTGCTGAAGCGCGTCGAGTTCAACAGCTGGGCAGGCTCCATGTCGAGGGCGAGCCGCATGTCGCTCTCGTCCTTCTTCTCCAACCCGTTGCACAGCTGGCACAAGTCGAGTCTATCGGCCATAGCGTATCCGCGATAGGCAGGGTCAAGGAAGCCTTATTTGGTGGTTCGTGCGAAGTTGGGTTCGTGGGGGAATCGCGCGTCCACGCTCAGCCGCAGTGGCACGTGGGAGGGAGGATCAGCGAGACCCTTCTTGATTGGTGGCCCATGTAACTACCGAGCTAGCCCATACTTTATAAATATCGGTACGTACTATTATTCTATACCACATTACGAATAGGTAGTAAACGAGGCGAATCGGGGAATAGGTACTACAGGACGGGGTAGCTTAAGATATTGAAACGGAATCATCACTCCTCAAGGAAACATATACGCAAAACCAACCATATACCCACTCACAACCGAGGGTAACACTGAGAGACAGCCGTTAGTAAGCGCACGTCAACAGGTGCAAAAGATGTAATGGAAACGCGGATTACTCCGCGGTTCGGACCTCAATCGCAGTTCCGTGACATGTCTCCGTCTGGTTACACGAAGGAGGATCCTCCCGTCACCGTAGTGACAAGGCAAGAGTAGGTTCAAGCAAGGTTGATATTGCTGGTGGGCTTGGTGATGTCAATCTTGGATGTCCCTGAAAACAAGGCTGGGAGGTTAAGCTCCCTTTAAATACAACGGCCGGCTGTGCAGACCGCAAAATCACGAATAAAAATAAAGGTGGTGAGACGGAGCATGTAAACTCTGCTAGTAATTCATATGTGCTTTCGTTCCTTTCGCCATGGCGAGGCGGATTTGAAGGTTCAACTTTAACTGCTCGTACTACCTATAGCTACATTATTAATCCTGAATGAGAGGCCTTCTACCTATTTCCTTAGAAGACGAAGAAACAGGTCTTAGTAACCCTGTTAAGTACTAAGGCAAAGTGTATTAGCTTGACGCCTAATTATAGCTCTCTCACTCCTGTAAGTAGCAACCCTGCTTGAGGACACGGGGTATCGCCGGAGAACACCGCTGCTAATGCATATATACAATGTATAACGGTCACAGGAGTGTATTGCCACTATCAGAGTATAACTAAGCTTGAGGAAAGGAAAGGAAAAGCAGGAACACGGCTACCGCGTCGCAGTGGCCTTTCTCTGACCAGATGGAGGTGCTAAGTGAGAAAGGCGCAGGGTCTTCTATGGGGTCGTCGATGGGGTTGTTGATAGGGTTGTTGGTAGAGTCGTTGACTGGGTGATGCTCAGGGGTTTAGGTTGGTCGAGGGTCGCCGAGACCATTGTAGGGCTCAGCCTGTTACACAATGTAACACCTTACCCCTGCTCGCACTTACTATAATTATCGACTTGCGCCTAACACGAATCATCCAGCGCCTGGCGGCTGCCATTTCAACATTAATCACAATGTCTATCTGCAAGCGGCAAGCTGAGGAACACCCCAGCACTATAGCAACCGCAGTCGACTGGAGAAACCGCATCGCCAACATGAACGACGATCAGCTGCGAGTCGATTGCGAGCGGCGCAACTTCAATCACACATCGGCGCAAGAAAGTCAGGAAACTAAAGGCGGCCATGGAACAATTACCAGAATACCGGGGGGTCTAATTAATCCCCAACACTTGAGCAAAGAGGGCATGGTGGCCGTCCGCATGAGGAAGCCGATTGCCCAAGTCAAACAGCTGAGCTTTTGTGTGGCCCTAGGGATGGAAGCGTTGTACTTAATTAGTCTATTTGCTTGGGGGTCGTATTGCCCTCGGTGGGTTCTCCACCGCTTTGTGGCTAGCCTCCTACAACCATCACATCGCGGAGCCAATCCACTTGCATTCCCTTATAAGCTGCGCCTCAAATGGATCAAGCCTGGCTATGCGGAATTAAGCTCCAGTACGTGGGAACAGAGGGCATGATGCCCATATCCTGGTTCCCTTGCGGATGCGCTAATTCGCCCCAGCCGCGCCGCGCAGGCGTAGGTTTCAGCCTGGAAAGCAGGTAGCTGCTCCATTCTTAGCAAGCCGGACACCGTTCCTCCGCTAATCAAGCGGTTTCAAGCCTAGCGAAACGGCTGATGTAGAGCGCGGAAGGAGCTGGATGGAGGCACGGATGCCAGGTGGTCAGAAGCGAGGAACAAGAACAAGAGACTGACACGATAAAGTTGTGTAATCCACCTGCATTGCAGCCCCAAGACTTATGCGCTGGCCAGCAGCTGTTATATTTCCAAACGAATGGCTATGACACTGTCTAGCAGCTGTCATTGAAATCTTCTAGCACAAATTCGCAACATCTATCCACCCAACCCAACCCAACCCTACCAAAATACAAGGTACCCTTAGTACCTGCACCTTTTAGCATAACAGTTGTTAGCTCAACATATCCCATTACGCACTGAAGATATTTTTGAAGTCGCAGCCGAGCTCGGGCCAACCAGCACTGCCCAGCTGTGTGCCCCGCTTCGACTGCATGCTTCCGCGCTCTGTGCTGCTGCTCTCACCTGCTCACTTCACTGTTCACAGGCTCCTCACAACCGCAACCACCACCACAAACATGCAACTCACAGTCGCGCCCGGGAGCGCTGCTGCCCTGACATCAGACGGGGCCATCCGATGTCTCCTCGATACGCGGTACCCGCTCCCGGACCGGCAATCCTCAGCCGCGTTTGCCCATGCCCGCCAATTGGCCGAGGAGCTCGCCCTCGCCATCCCCGCCCAACTCGGCCCCTTTTCCGTACCGCCACCCACCACGGCCGCAGAGGGAGAAGCCCCGTCGGCCGACCGCTTGGGCAGCAGCTACACCGCCTTCACGCGGCTCCACGCCGTCATGCTGGAGCGCGACCGCATCTGGGTCTGCCTCGACCTGTTCCTCCACGACTGCGCGCCCGAGGTCTGTCAACGAATGGACGAGAGCGTGGCAGAGCCGATCCACATCCTCGCCAGCAGGCCCGGAGACGGGTATGAGATGCGAAGGAGCCCGATGCTGGACGGGCGCGTTGCTCAGCGATATGCGCACTTTCGGGAGCACGATAAGGGCCCGCGGCCGTACTTCGCCGACAATCTCAACCCGCCCGTCTATATCAATGGGATCCGCTTCGAGGGCAACTTGGACGAGATGCACGACGCCTTGATGTTTGCTGACGACGGGGAGACGTGGGAGCCGCAGGAGATTTGCGGCGATAGAAGGGCCGAGGACGGCGTTCTGGAAGTGCTGGTGAAATGGAAGAGTGGCAAGGAGACGTGGGAGATGTACGACGACATGGCCAAGTCGGAGCCGGAGTTAGTTGACGGGTATGAGTGTCTTCATGGAAAGGTCAGCTAGAGCACAGGCTCATCACTACTTATTGTACTGAAATTAGGTTGAGAATGGTCGCGTAGAGAGTCTTGGGGCTGCCATGAAGGTGGATTGCTCGCTGCCAGTGTTCTGTGATGAGACGAGTTCTTGGTCTAGTTACTGCGCAGATCCACTCTGGCGCTTTTGCTCTCGGATCGGTGGCCCCACTTGGCCCTGGCTCCATTGTTTACCGCTGCAGACTGTCACTTCAGTCGGCGATGACAGTCCAGGTTCAGAACTAGTTTTGTATTAACAGTCCTGGCAGTCGGTTCGTGTCTAATCATTACACCGCTCCTTGCAGGCTCCCTTTTCGTCCTCCCCATTCTTCCACCGCACCACAGCGCACACTCGTTGTCGCCGCCCCCCCGCCATCCGAACAGTCCAGCCACGCCGGGGTAACAAGCTCAGGCGACAAAGACCTCGGCGCGCTTCTTCACCTCAAGACCTTGATACTGTTGAATGCAGAGATCGAGGCTGTCGCCCAGAGAATTGGCAGTAGCCTCGAGGTCCCTTGCCTTAGTTTCGACCCTATCGATGAGGAAGATCGCAAGGCTCTATTGGACACGTTAGCAACTATGTTTGGCGCCCCGGCCGCGGGGGTAGCCACTGAGATCGAAATCCCTGGGGGTACTCACGTCCACTACACCCTCGAGCTGGCGGACGGCGGCGGCGACCGGCGGGCCGATGAAAGGAACTTTGGTGAGGAGGCCGGCCTTGCCGATCATTATGTTGAGGAAGTCCTGGGTCGTCTTGGCAAACTGCAGGCGGAATGGTTAGCAGAGTACTAGGAAGAGCGTCGGGCGGGTGCTAGTTGAGGGATCGGATCGTACCCCAGCGAAAGAGCTATAGACCAAGTCGGCGTCCGCGTCAGCGATGGCGGGTGTTCCATCCGTCTGGGAGATAAGCACCGAGCCAGTCGTCACCATCCGGGTAAGGCCTGTGATGACAGCCTACACCACGTTAGCAGGCCGGTCCTCAGCTGAGGAGTAGGCGAGCGAGAGACGTACTGGGAGCGGGCCCTGACCGATGATGATCAGGGGGGCATTGATAACGGTAATCTGGGAAGCAGGCCCCTGGAGGTCCAGCGCGAGCTTCTTCAGCGAGTCGAGGCCTGAGGTGAGCTGGGTCGGCGTGAGGGCGGCCATGACGGGTGCAGCGATGAGCGCGGCGCCAGCGACGAGGGAGCGGAGGGAAACCATCTTGGCGGTTGCTTGAAGTTTGGTGGGGACGCCGGGCGCTTTGTGTGTTGGTAGCTGAGTGAAGGGCGCGAGGTGAGCTGTCAGCTATGAGGATGGTGGGTAAGGAATGCTCAACTTGACGGAGGACGAGGCCGTCTTTTGTAGATGGATGGCATGGCCGTTCAGTTGCTCTTGACGAGCCTCATCACTAGTGATTGACACTGGACAATCGGGCCGATCCTTGACGTCTATGGAATGCAGCTGACGCGAGATCACGGTGATCACTGGGCAGCGGATAGCATGGCAAGCCTCTTCCAGGGGTTAGGCATCGAGGGACAGCGACGAACGGGCGCAGGGATTGCAACCTGGAGTGCTATCTCCACTGCCGGCGACTCGCATCGTCGGGCATCGCTCACCGGTAGAGAGACCAAAGAGCGTCTCCTTCCATTTAGAGTTGGGTGCTCGGCGACATGGAGACCAACAAAGTCATCATGAGCTCCCGACGTCACCGCTAGCGTGGCAGATCGACAGCCAGGGTTAGAAGCCCCGCCCCCCATGCGCCTCCAGGGGTTGAGACAATTGAGGAGCCTCTACGGAGTACGGGAATCCTTTCCATCATCCCTCAATCCTCGCATTGTTTCTCTCGGTGGCTCTCTCTTTAGGTGGTCGCTTCATCTGCCACCATCGACCTGCTCGCAAAACACGGGACAGGGAATCGTGATCCGAATGGCGAGGTATGCCGACAGGGTAAGGTCCGGCCCTGGAGGAAGCGCAAGGCACCCGGCCGAAGAACTGCCTTTGGTACATTTTTCCTCTCGAGCGGCGCTCTGCCGCCGAGTCTCGGCCCACGGCCGATCCCGCCTCTCTGCCGATCCGATCTGCATCTACCGCAAGTTAGCGTGATGGCTAGTTGATCTTCGCCGCAAACGCGCGACAAGCGGCTCAACTCAGCTGCATTTTTCCCCTCTTGGAGGGTTTCTATGGAGCTTCCCCAACCAATGAGACGAACTTGCCAGGGGGGAGGGCCTGTGTACTCCGCATGGAGGAGCCCTGAGGGATTGCCATGTCATTCTCCCACAGACCCACCGATTCTCCCGCAGTGCCATTGAACTCGTGGCCTGGCCTGTCACATCTGGTTCCCAACACTGAAACCATGGCCGTCAGCTTCCCAACACCTCCTCCGTGTAGTTGACTAGAGAATTCCGTGTTGGGATCACAATAACACATGATGACGCCCGGCCAGTGCAATCTGCGGATAGCTAGTGTACCGGACATACCAGGGCCCGGCGGGGTCGGCCGGGCACTCCACAACACCGCTATATCGTACGGCGGTGTGGTGCGTGTATGTTGTATGTCGGACGTCGGGCTCAGCTTTAGTCTTGGACGGACCTCTGCTCTTCTTGCCCTTTGAGTCGTGCCGGTTCCGTGTTTGCAAGGTGCGGCTTTGTGTCTCTCTGCTTCCGATGGGTTCGAGCCACGCACAACTACAAAAGTCGGGAAGGGGGTTCCGCCTCTGCCCGGTTTGCCAGCACTCCTGCTCAGGTGACCGCGCGTCACTGGCGCAATCGGTTGGCAATCGGTTCGCCAGGGGCGCGCCATGAATGCCGCTGCCGTCATGATTGTGCGGGTGTTCACTATCTAATCACAAGTCTTTAGGCAGATTGGCGTTGCTGCCTGGCGTAGCTATCACTTGTTCTCGTGTCTCTCTCCTGTCCGGAACCTGATACTTAAAGCCAGAGGATTTCCCCGTTTCAGGCGTCTAAGTTCAATAATCAAGGGGCAAGATTCGCCACTCCTCAACCGACCGTCTCTATAATTATCCACCCATCTCAAACATCTTTACTATAGCTACTCCGAAGGTATGCTGCCTGGTTCCGTTTCCAGCCGTTCTCGCCGACGGCCCTGGACGAGCACCGAGTCCAGGTCGTCATCTAAGAGGAATGGGTTGCTGCCCGCAAGGCGCTCCTCGTGAAGGAGAAGGAAGCGACTCGCCTCCAGGACGCCGTCGCCGCCCAGGTCCGCGAGCTCCCCATAGTGCTGGTCAATAAAGAGTACCACTTCTAGGGTCCTGAGGGTTCCATGCTGTCGCTCGAGGAACTCTTTACAAGTGGAATTTATTTGTCACCAAGTTACTAGGAACTTGTCGCTACTTATAACTGCTGCTCAAACGAGCAGAATCTCGACGATGTTACTCTTTCTTAACCTTGCTATCGCGTCTAAGACCTCTACTAGCTGATTCCTCGGTAGAGCCGTTCTTTAGATGCCTGATTCTCGCTATTCGTACTGTAGATGCTCTGGATTCTCTGAGACCTTTGCCTTGGTTACGTGATATAATGACTTTCGTAAAACATAGCGTCGGGACCCTTCGCGATGCTCCCCGGCTCCAGCACTGTCCACTGGAACACGGATGGTACAGCCCTGTGCACTACGGCCTGACTCGGGGAGCTCCCGGAATAGGCAACCCGCCCGCCCTGATATCGAGCTCCGGATCCGAGATGGGGTACACGGCAGCCCAGAAGTCGCGGCTCTGACACGCTCCGGCCTATTGTCGTCAGCAACAACTCGCACTCGGTGGTGGGAAAAGGAATGGGGCGCGGCTTCTTTGCCCGGCGTACCAGATACGGCAGCAGAAGAAGGCGAGGCAGGTCAAGCACATTGACGAGTGGGCTATGGCGCCGAGGTTCGTCGTCCTACACGAATTCCAACGGCCAAGGACGGCTCGACGAAGGTGTACAAGGTACCGAACGAGATGCGGAAGCGGGAGCCCGTCGACCACGGCTTCAAGCTTTCGGCACTGAGCGCGACGCCCATCACCGTGTTGCTGTCCAAGAGCTTGAGGTCGGTGCTGTCGCTCATTGTGCTGTACGCTGACCTTGCCACGTTCCTCGCCGTCGCGCAGACCATCAACTCGGCCACAAGGGCTGACGAGGACCGCCAACTCTGCCTCAGCTAGTCTGTTTTGCTTACATTATTGCGCAAGGTATACTGCAAGTTTTCTCCTACTCCAGGATGGACGACGCCTCCCCGGCGGCTTGAAGGCGAGGGTGCAGGGATCTTCCCACAATCTGAAAACCTAAAGCATCGCCTTCCTTTTCCGAGGCTGGGAGATCTCGGATCCCCACAACATTGTTTAGCACCGCCGGGGAGAATGGGCAGAGCTGCCCGACCAGTTCAGCTCCCCTACACCGTTGGCCACTCCAAATCTCACCTAAAGGATCGAAGGACGTCATCCTGATCGCCAAGACCACAGATCGGCCCTGATCTGGCCGGGTGCTGTTGACATCCCTTTCCGCACTCCCATCAGTAATATGCAGAATCTCATTGTCGAGGTGAACGCTACTAGATACTATAGTAGGAATGGACTCGGGACCGTGTTCCATCTGGGCACTTTCTGCATTCTTGCAATTGCGAAAGTCGGCACGGCAGCAGTATCTGACGTCAACCTGCCATAGTTGCCGTCCCCAGCCACCGTTGACGAATATCAGAGACAGCATAATCCCTCGAGTTGCTGTCATTGGCCACCCTACCACAACCTCCAACCAAGAACCCCAGCTTTCTACTCGGCCCCGCAAAAGCGTCAGCCACAAGACCCCGACTCGCCCTCACGGGTTGGCCCTCGATCAGGAGGCGGGTGTGGAGCAGGAGACAAAGGGCTGGGCGAGCCCTCGAAGGCGAAGGCGGGCTGGAACGGTCTAAAAATAGCACCAGCCACGCTCACCCTTGGTTGCGGGCTCGTATTTGCCCACCTCCCCTGGGGTTGGATGAACGGCAACATGTTGAGCAGGCTCTTCTGGCCGCCCTGCACTGCGAGCGCGCTCAAGGCCCCGCCGGTGCTTTTTGGGGCGGGAAGGAGATCTGATAGGGCCCACCGGTCTGACATTCCGTGGGCGACAGCTCGGGGATAGCCCAATGGGGTGTTCCTTGTGGAACGGGAGCAACACGCATCGGGCCCAGACTCTGAAGGGCTCCATCGGGTTTGGGCGGCGGTAACTCTGCACTGCCCGTTGAGATTACGGCTGAGATGAGGCTGGGCAGGGTGGAGGATGTGTAAGTTTGGATCATAGCGATGCTTGTACGGTGAACATCGGAGGGTGGATTTCGACTGCGTATTGAATGGCCGGGATAGGGATGGGCCAGTGAGAGAGGGAGGGAGACGGAAGGCAAACAGACAGTATGCCGCTGAGGCATGAAGCGGTGATGGCTCGAGTATAAGAAGAGTGGTCGCTCTCACTCTGTCCCGACTCTTCTCCTCACCATCATTACAACATCCAGCACTCTCATCACAACATCTACCACACTTCCAACCCCAACTATTACCAAGACCTTAGTCTCTTACCCACCATCCACCATGAAGTACTTCACCGCCGCCCTCACCCTCGCCGCCACCACCCTGGCCGCCCCCCAGGTCGGCACCGCCCCCTGCACTTTCGGCACCTACCGTTGCACCACGCCCAACACGGGCATCGAGGTCTGCGACATCAGCGGCCAGTTCGTGCTAGTCGGGCCCTGCCCTAGCGGAACGGCGTGCGAGAACCTGCCGCAGAAGGGCTTCACCCTCCCC
>Ga0247824_10000509_pt1 | contig 19372 bp, 23 predicted proteins | sample 13C_PalmiticAcid_FD_194412 | JGI IMG/M metagenome (GOLD analysis project Ga0247824, IMG submission 194412) | Soil microbial communities from agricultural site in Penn Yan, New York, United States - 13C_PalmiticAcid_Day48 | ecosystem: Environmental > Terrestrial > Soil > Agricultural land... | reverse complement strand
GGTGGGGAGAGCATGTAGACCAGCGTGCAATTGCCTTGTCTAGAAGTGACCCTTTTCATGAGGAGAGGAAGGGGGGAACATGTGAGGATCCCGGCAGCTGCATGTGCTTTGAAAGGGACCCGCTCACCCATATGGTGAACATCCTGACACCTGACCCCACTCACTCGACAGGTCCCTTGTGGAAGCCTGTTTTAGTATGTTTGCTTCCATGGCGCTTGTACCCTGTTCCACCAGGGAGTTCTCTTTCGCCGTTTTTTTCCTTGCTTCCACAGTGCATTTCATCCCCATTCCGATTTGGCCTCACATCGGTTGAGGGCATCGCAATTGCATGAAGCTCTTTGTACGATCTTCCCCCCAGCACCACAGACAGTCCTTGAGGCAGAGTACAGCTAAGGCAGAGGGGGTGGGGGACAGACAGAGAGGGGCAAGGTGAGATTCAATTGCTGCATTTGTCGACGGACATTGTGCTTGCAGGTATATAGGTTCTGGTTGATCCCGGTGTAGTACACTTTTGCTCACCTCTTTCTGCTCTGAAGGGAAACCTTGCCAACAACAAGGGACAAGGAACGCAGATTGAACAAGATGGAACGGATGGGCGAAGTGGTTTCTGCAGAAGAGACGCGGATCGATTTGATTTGATTGTGTTTGTGTACTGCAGGAAAGTGACCTCTCTGCTTTTTCTCTCGTTTCTTCGTTCCAGAAGTAAGGGGGCTCTTTCACTTTGTCCCACTCTTCATTCGCCTCGCCCGTCTACCAAACCCCTCATCGGGTCTTTGCTGTTTGCTCGCTCTTCTGCTTTGCTTTTGCTTTGCTTGCTGATGCGTGCTGCTGCCCACCGTCCTCCTCTCCCTCTCCTGTCGCTTCGATGACGAACACGAAGGGACCTGAACCACAGGAGCATATGTTCATCACTTGCTTATTATATACAATGAACATTACCAATAGCTGCAGCTGGGTCCAATTGGTTATATCCTAACAGCCATCCGACATGGTCTGTCAATTGCCGAGTGTACCGTCGTGAGCACCTGTTCAAATAGAGAATGGAGGCTCGTGTTCCACACGACTGCAATAGGACAGAGAGGACTTTTGGGCTGTACGGTGTGGACTAGGACGACCTTCGGGTATGCAGTTACTCCGCTCCGTCAAGCTGAGCATAGAGTCAATTGGCAATTGAGACGATCCATGCTTCTTGACTTTATTAGGTCGTGTGCCTGATCTTGTTGTTGTGGTTGCTTTTCCCCCTTCCTCTTTCTTTGATTGATTGACACGAACAGGTGCCAAGATCCCGGTCCTCCCACACGACCGACAGAGGGAGAGAACTTCTCAATTGACGCCGGACGGTTGGGGACCTATTTTTAAGCTGATCACCACGATCTTTTTTGATCGTTCCCCTGTTGACTTCAGCTGTGGTGCGGCCCCCTCATTGGTCCTTGCTCAAAGATCCTCTACTTGATCGCTCTTCTTTTTCGGTGAATGTTCTCGCACAGACTTGGTTCATCCCATAAATGGACCATGGGCAGCAACTCCCAATGGTCTGTCCGTGGTTCGATGGACTGCGAGGCAGGTTAAAAATACATTCCTGCTCATAAAAAAGTTGCCCAGCTGCTGCTGATGCTTCGCTGCTAGCCAGCTATAGCCATCGCCAGAATGTGGGACTATAAACTCTCCCAGGGACCAATCACCTGGAGAATGAACACCCACACACACCGTCCCATTTTGACATGCTCCCAGGGTCGTCTTCATTTGCGTTTAATCTTGTAAGAAGGTTGGGCTGGGCCTGTCGACTCCAAGTCCGCTCTTTGTGCGTTGCTCTGATCTCTGCTTTCTTTTTTGCTCTGCAGCAAAGATGGCCAAGACCAAACGTAACAGCAGTAGGTATTATACATGTGTATCGGTGCTAGAGCGTCTCGGGTCTTTGTTGTGCCCTTGGCAAAACCCCTTTGGTTGCTCCGTTCTCTGTGCCTGTGTGAGCGTGTTTGTGTTGTGTGATGTGTTCCTGTGTGCCTGTTGTGAGATGAGAGTGCGGACGGTGCATGCACATTCAATTACAGATGTCTGGATGTCTGTTACGCCGTTCAAATAGCGAACAAGGCAAATGCCTCATTGAAGGGGGATGGACACAACAAACAAGCAATGCGGTCTCTCGCTTGTCCTTTTCTCAATTGCACACGCAAATAGAGGTGCCTAGACTGGGTAAATCGAGCTCAATTGCACGTTCGATGCATTGTGCATGGCTTTATCGCTAGATGGACGGATAGCCAGAACCACCTTTTGAGACGTAACAAAGCACTGACCCTAGCTTGTATTGACGAGCCGCGATCACACCCCTCGGTCCATACCCTTTCCCCCGGCCTACACACCCCCTTCCGCAGGTAAGGGCGCTGATCCCTCCTGGCTTGCGCCCTCGCCAGATGCCCCCCTTCCTATCTTTTTTTGCACATTCAATTAGTTGTCTTTTCGTTGCTGCAAGAGCTCTTTCTCTCTCTCTTGTTCCCTTTCGACCTCCTCATCCTCGTTCGCTTTCCCCCTCTCTTTGCATGTTCAATTATACATGTCGTGCCTTTTCATCTCGCCTTTGCTTGCTGCAAAGAGCCACGCTCTCTATCTCACCTCTCTTCAACCTCTCCAATGTCGGTCTCTCTTTTGTGTCGATCTTTCATACCTCGACCCCTTCTCTTTGAACGTTCAATTATGTTGGGCCATGGTCGCATGATCCACACCTTTGCTTTGTAGCACTTCGATTGTGGACCTGGGGCACCTCGTGGTGCGCGTGCCAAATGCCTCACCCCTCCCTAAATGGCCGACCACCCCCCATCCCAAAGGAGTTGTGCTTTTCATGCTTCGTCCAGACCATCATCGGCTCCTAATTGCACACCCATCGGTTGTAACTGCCCTTTGGCATGAAGCCAAAAAAGCCGCGCGTGCGGCGCGCGATTTTTTTTTTATAATTTGCTGAATGAGGAGGCCTAAGGATGCGAGGGAGAGTGGAAAGGAAGGGCCGATCTTGGATAACAAATCTCTCACTTGCACACCCTCTCTTCGCTCTCTCCTCTGCAACACATACACACAGGGCCATGAGGCAATTACATCCTCCGCTTTGTGGTCCAAGCAACCTTGGCCGCCAAGTTACTTTGAAAGGAAGTTTCGACCCTTAGGACGTCAATTGAGAAAGGGAAGTGGTGTATACTATACAACCCTTTTGAGCAAAAGGCAGCGGAGAAGGAAGAGCTTGGACCAAGTTTAGCAAGAGAGAGTTGGCCCTTGACCCTGACCAAGAACTCCTGGGGCTTGAACCATGTCCGAACTCTCTCTCTGTCTCTCTCTCTCCTCTTTCTCTCTCGTTCGCTCACTCACATATACACATCCCCCTTCTGTCAAAGAGCTCCGGTGTAGTACTATATACTACCTGTGCAGGAGAGGACGTCTACAACTACTTGCAGTACATTTGTACTCTGCAGGCGATCTGTGTCCCAGTCGGAGTAGGTTCAATTGCTTTCAGTTTTAGAGAGAGCGCAAGAACCGGGTCCCTGAGGTAAGGATGAGGAGGATTTAGCCATTTGCAGGGGTTCTCCTTGACTACACTTAGGTTCCTTTTTTTGACTTTTTGATGGAACAACAACAACACTCTTGATCGTGTTGTATGTGTTTGATCGTGAATGTGCACACATGTGAGTACGTATATAGCCTCTGGCTCAAAAAAAAACAGAAAAAGTCGGTCTCAGCAAAAAATTATTTTCTGCAGGATGTTTGGTATGTTGTTCTCGGGCCGTAGATACCCTTGGCTGGGAATTGCAATCAAGGAGTGTGATAATTGAGTATACATATAGCCAGTCTATATACAGGGTAACCACAGCTGGGGCAGCGGGCAGCAAGACGCAAAGGCATTCAGCCTAGGGTTTTTCACGAGCAGCAGCAACGCTCTCAATGTGTACTATATACCCAAGGTCCAAAGCACACCTCCATTGGGATTGTTCACAAAGGCTCAAAGAGCATTTACTACGGTACAATCGATCATCCAATCTTTTTTGATTGCCCGTTATGAATAGCTGTGGACATTGGTTGGTACCCTGGGATCCTCCCCTTTTCCCCTCCGTCTCCGCGGATCACAAAGTACAAAATATGTAGTAACATGCTGTGGAACTTCTTTTAATGGCAATATCGCAAGAAAGAGCAATTCGGGTTCTGTAACATGGAAGGCATTTCAGTCCCAGCCAACGATGCTCAGTTTTCTTCAGTTCTAAAAGAGGGGTCAGCATTGATCCGATGCTGGATGCTGACCACGATACCACCAGCAATTGGCTCGACAAGAAACGGCCTTTTTAGGAACGAAACACAAATGGGAATAACGGATGGACGTCTTCAATTGAACCACGACCGACCACCACTTTGTCAATTGCTCATGTACAGGTTCGCAACAAGCCGATCGTTGATCAATTGACCACATCCTTTGCTTTCTCATCCTATTATATACTCAGAGTGAACAACGAGCAATTGATCCGGGAGAACAATCCTTTTTGAAAGCTTTTTGCTTTGAATCTTCCCGTACATTGTAGAACCAGGAAGCATGAAGAGACTAACTTGTTTGGATGAATACCTTGTTTTTTTTTTGGCTTCCCACCCCACACTAGACTACTGTAGGTCGCCCTTTTCCACTATCGTAGGAAAGGGGCTTATCATCACAAGCTCACCCTCCGAAAAAGCAGATCATGCCCCAATCTTCTCGCGGACAAGTTTTTCACTAAAGTCCCACAACTTCTCTTGAAGTTCTTCATCGCAAGCATATGAACCTAGCAACGATATAATCAGAGAGAGAGGGAAAATGCGGATGAGTAACTTTGACAATAGTCGCGCAAACGATCTGACGATCGTTTTTCAGTCAGCAAAAGAACCATACTTGGCTGGATCTCGTTCGCAATCGGGATAAAGTATCGTCCACGGATGTTGTTGTTCTCAATCTGAGGACTGGTAGCCAAGTACAATTGGGTCAACGCGCCAACTTTGGGTGACATGGCCATTATGCTTGTCAGCCACTGAAAGATTGTATCAACTCGGGCTCCGAACGTATCGGACGTGTGGCGGGCGAGTTCCGTGTCCACATATCCTGGATGTGCAATGTTAACATGGACGCGTTCCTTGGCCAGTCGACGGGCGAGGGCCTTGCCAAAGAGAATGTTCGCCAGTTTGGAGCGGCCGTAGCGACTCACAATGGTGCTCTTGGTTTCATCGTTCAAAGTGTCGAAATCAATGCCACCAGGAACTGTGTGTTCGTGTCCGATTGAAGATAGGATCACGATCCTAGACGGCTGTGATGACTTGATACGATCAAGCAGACAGGTGGTGAATACAAAGTGCCTATAATCAAGGGGAGAAGAGGATAAAGCATTCAATACAAGTGCTTTGACAATCAGAAGATCAACCCTCCTGTTTTTTCATGCAACTCACCCCATGTGGTTCACCGCGAACTGTGTCTCAATATCATCTGCACTGAGAGCATAGGGAACCATCATGATACCGGAGTTGCAGATTAGGATATGAAGCGGCAGGTCCCGCTTCAGGAATGTTTGGGCTGATTCTCGGCACTTCTTCATATCATTGAGATCAAGCTTCAAGAACTCGATCTTGGGATCCGTCACCAAGTGCGAGTAGTGCTCCTTAATCTCGTCTTTAGCTCTGTTGATAGCATCCTTGGCACGCTGTTCGCTTCGACAGGCTGCAAAGACATGGGCTCCGTGGGCTGCTAGGGCAACCATGGTGGCATAACCAAGGCCGGTGTTGGCGCCAGTGACAATAGCGACCTTTCCGGTCAAGTTGGGAATCTGATCATGCGCATAGCGGTTGGAGGTGAAGTAAGTCTTCCAGAACTGAAGTTGAGTGACGGCAGGCATCGTTGCTGATCGGTTGGTTGGTTGGTCGGTTGGTAGTGAGGGTCGAGAGAGTGTAGCGAATAATTAGGGTCCCCACACTCCAAGACCCTGTTATTTAAAGAGGTCACCGCTTGATCAATCTCCCATTCGAATGTCGCCCGAGCGTGAGCAGCGATCGGACCAACCCCGAGTCGTGACGCAGTCCTCAATCCACACGTGTGTGTTTACGACAGCATTGCGTTTTCGTTCATGCATATCCAACCTTAACTTCCTGTTTCTCCAATGCTCTCTTCCAGACTCCAAAGTCTCGATAAACCCTGCAGAACCCACTTGAAGAGACGGAAAACCTGCACTGCAGACGACATGGTGCGATACGGCATCGACACCACAAAGATCCTGTAACCAGCTACACTCAGCGTATACCACATGTAACCTCCTGCCTCCAAGTCCGTCTATGAACGGTTGTCCTTGACTTTGACCGGAATATAATACTAGCAATTGGGCCAATCTTGTCCAGAGTCCTGGTCCGATATATCCATAGACATTTGCGCTGGACGACTCTTTGCCTCTCGCATTGGGTTAGTGTCTTGGCAATCACAAGCGATCAATGCACAGACAATAGATGCTGCTCCTTCGTTGAACCAGCTCTTCTTCTCCCCTTTCTCGCCTTTTCAATTCTCGTTTTCGCCTGTCGAATACTCGCACGTCTCAAGACCACCATAGTCCCCTGAAAAAAAAAAAAGAGTCCTTTTCCATCACTCGAAGAGACGGAACATCCTCACAGCAGCAGGTCCCATGGTGCGACACGAGAAACATGAAGGCTCCATTCACATCGCGTGGGGTTACGATAACGGTTGTATTGGATACTTCCTGGCTGTCGAAGACGATCGCCTGACTTGGGAGGAAAACGCAACGAAGGAAGTCAACGAGATTGCTGAAAAGGTTGCTGCTGATGGTGGGGGGTCGTACTTTGATCTGAACACATATCGCATCGGAGGATTCGGGTACAACCTACATGAGACGATATGGCATTGATCCCACAAAGATCCTGTAATTAGCTACAGCTCAACACGCACAATATGTAGGCATCCCGTTCCAATGTCAGTCGTCGACAGTTGTGCCCCTTACCTTGAACAGAATGTATATCGTCGTTCCAATCGCAGTAGAGATCCAGAAGCCATGTGTCCGATATGAACTTGACATGCCGTACGCCTCGCCAGGTCGATCAAGGTCGCCTGCGCGAGGAATCCTGAACCAGCATCCATTAGATGTTCGTGCTGGACGACGCTTTGCAGACTCGGCATGTTGTGTTGCATTGGGGTAGTGTCTTGGCATCCCAAGCGATCAATGCACTGACAATAAATCTTTGCTCCTTGAACCAGCCCTCCTTTCTCATCTTTCCAATCCTCTTTCTCACCCTCCTGATACTCGCACGTCTCAAGACCAACCATACTCCCTGTAAAAGAAGTCCTGTTCCATCATTGGAAGAGACAGAGCATTCCTTGCTGCAAGCTCCATGGTGCGACACGAGAAACAAGAAGGCCCCATTCACATCGCGTGGGGTTACGATGACGGCTGCATTGGTTACTTCCTGAGAGTCGTAGACAAGCGCCTCGCGTGGGACGGCGACGGAACGAAGGAAGCCAACGAGATTGCCGGAAAGGTTGCCGCCCATGGTGGAGGATCCTACTTTGATCTGAACACATATCGCATAGGAGGGTTCGGGCACAGGGTCTCCGAGGCGACCATCTTCACTTACATGAGACGATATGGCATCGATCCTACAAAGATCCTGTAGCCGGGTAACAACAGTTCAGCATTGCACAATATGTAGACATCCTGTTTCCCAACGTCAGTTGTGTCCCTTGCCTCAAACAGAATGTAGTAGCTGTTGCTTTTTTCCTCCACGCACATCGGTAAACGGGATGTTTCAATTGCATTGGCGTGGGCACCAGTTGGCTTTTAATGTTGTCCAGAAGGGGGGTGCACAAAAGTCTTTTTCCGTTTGTTCTAGGTGTTCTAAACGCTGCTGGCATTTGATGATGACTCGACCGCCTGAGAAACGATTTCCTTGGCTGCTTTCTCTGCCACAGCTTTTCCCTTTCCATGATGCTCTCCGCGCTGCTTCTTTGGTCGAGGGAGCTCCAACATCCATCCCAAAAGACCTTGCATGCTTGGCCTCACATTATTCCTCCTCCACATGATCGCCGTCAGTAACATGGACATAGAGACTCCATACATCACTGTCTCGCCCGCCATTTCCACATTGCGGCTGAATCGTCCTGACATGACGCGACTCCACATCGAGTACATGGCTCTTGGTAGGACATAGAGTGCCATCTCGGCACGGCGATGAGGATTCTCAATCAACACCGAGAATCCACACATGAACGAGGCGAGCAGAGGTCCGTAGATGTTGTCCACCACGTTACTGTCAAATCGTCGGCCCGTCAACTTCATATACGCCGGCATGATCCTGGATCGCCAGCCGCAGATGCCATACCAGGTCAACGCGATATAGGTTGCCAGGAAAGCGCTGGATCGAGCTGCTGCTAGGAGGGTCGAGAAAACAGTCGCAATTGGGTTCGATTGGAGTTTGCTGAAGAAGGTCTTTGGGCTCAAAAGAGCAGGCAGAAGATGAACCGGGAGGTAGATCTATTGATCATGTCATTCGAAGGAGAATAATACCGACTGTCAGCATTGAAAGAACAGACAGCTTACCATTCACCAGATTGATAAACCTTCCAGGAAATTCCATGAACTTACTCCACTAGAAACCAAGAAGCCCTCGATCCAGCGGTATCCAGTATTATACTAACATCGAGTGAATAGAACAAATGTTACATGAGATTGTCCAACTTGTAGTTTGTATGACGCCTCTTCTTGAAAGCTCGACACAACAATCCAAGTACCTCGCAAGACGTCGAAACACCTTGGTGCACAAGCTTGCATGAAATAACATCAACTTGATCAAGGTCGCCTAAGCGAGAAATTAAGAGGGGGTGAGTAAGTGCTTGATTGTAAGATGATGACATTCTGATCAGCGCACATGGATGGCAACATACCCAACTTGGGATCCAATCCAAGTTCATTGCAGAGAGTTGTGAGTCGGGTAATGACTTTAGGGTCGTTTCCGCCTGGTTGGTTGAAGGTCAGTTTGCCTGCCCTCACATCACGAAGTGTTTCCAGCAAACGCTTGTCCATGTGCGACATTTTCGTGATCCAAAACGCGTATGGACTGATGGATGCGGAGAAAGAGCAACATGTTAATATCCCGTTTCATTCATGATCTTAGACGCTCGCCTACAATCATTCTGATGGTGCCTTACCCGGGGAGGCGCTCTGGCTCGTACATCCACGAAAACATGATCTCTGTGCATGCCAACACGAAGACTACCACTGCACCATAGGAGCGCAGCCAACTGGGTCCCCAGTGCTTGTTGACCGCCACATGTCCCAGAACATCGAGAGCGCGGACCACTGCAAAGAGTGTGTAATCAATGGTCGCGTGTCGTGGTCGATACCGATGCATAAAAGTGACTGCCGCTGCAGACGAGAGGAATGAGGCCACCATGGTGATACGTTGTCGCAGACCTGCAGAGAGTTCAATCTTGTCCAGGTCGTTTTTGGTCCAATGCTTGGGATCGTCCTTGCTGCTCGAGGATAAGAGTGCCAGTTGTGGGTCCTGCTGACGTTGCAGATGTTGGGCAAGGACAGCCTTCTTCAAACCTCGATTCAGGAAGACTTCAAGCAGCTTGTATCCGCCCAGCGTGATCATCAGTAACATGCTCATTCCGTCCTTGTTGGCGCTTGCACCATTTTTAAGAACCGCGAAGAGGGCTTGAATGAACGCCACGATGGGGCTACGACCCTTCGGAGTAGCCTTCCGAGGGTTTGTGAGGAAGCTCACAAGGGTCCTGATAAGCTTGGGGACCGTAGCAAAGACATATCCCACACCGTACGATCGGATACACACACGGACGGCTGCAGCAAGCTCCGGCGACACCAGGCCGCTGACCTTTAGCTGAGGCTTGACGGGTTTGCTGTGAGAGGGCTTGCTGTTGGAAGCGTGGGTATCCTTCTCATGTTCAGGTCGATCACTTGAAGCCATTGGGTGAGAGCGCACTGTCGTGATCTGATGAGAAGCGTGCGAAAGCTAGAGGATGAGAGGTGGGCTCGACGAGGGGGATGTGATGTGGAGCGAGCCGAGCAGAAAATGTGGGGTGCGAAAGGAGGTGAGAAGGAAGAAAGTCCTCGGGAAGATCTGAAAGAACTGTCGTTCGGCATCGCGGAGAATAGAAGCGAGGAGTGGAGTGAGAGAGCCAGGGTCTGTTCTCGTTCCGTTCCCTATCTTCAGCTTTTGCGACTGCTGAAGACGCGGATGATGCCCAAGGTCCTGCTGGTGATTGGGCAATCGCCTTTACGCTCAGATTCCTGCGAACACAAGGATATTGAGAGGCCGTTCTTTACAGCACTTGACATGTGAATGGCGCGGAGACCACTACGTATTATCTTGCATCCTGCAATGCACTACCATAGACTCCTCCCACTACGACAAGGCCAAATGGAACACTTTGCACACGCTTCTTTATCAATGCCATGTCTATAGTCGTATGAACGCATCCTATCCCGCGATGTCCCGTCTGAGGGGTCGAGATGAACCAGCATCCCGTAGCCTCGTCTAACCGCCAAAAGAGCAACACAAACAGGAAACAAGAACGAAAGGAGGAAAAAAAATAAACAACACCGCGGCAGGGGTGGCCGCATCTATGTTCAATGAATGATGGGTGGGTATGGCGAGTATTGACAAGGGAGGAAGAGTGGAGGAGAGAGGAGGGGGGGTTACAACATACAATATCCTGATCACTGCGGATGGTCACCGTGTCCGGATGCGAAAAAGAGGTCTGACCAAAGTTGACAATTAGGCCTCAATACCGCTGTCGGGTGTTGCGGGTCGGTCTCTCACAGGACCGGAAGCCGATGCTTCGTTCTGTGCAGCCCTTTTGAGGCACGCGTCCTGGATCGCCTTGAGAAAGCCTACATATGACACATGGCCATTAGCATCTGTATGCAATCGGTTGCCAGTTGCATGGCTTCAAGTAGGTGATGATGTTCTCAACGTACCTGGAATCCCAGACTTGGTTGCCCAGTTGACGATCGAAGACGGGATGTGACCCTACGAGCAAAAAGTGGAATGTGGCACGTTGAGTCCAAAAGAATCTCGGCCCTTTGGGGTGAACAATGGAGTGTGTGTGCTGTGGTGCTATGCAATCGTTCCAATTGTTGTGGGCCTCTCGCGTGTTTGTTGATCTTGTCACCCAGGAACATCCTCTTCAGCCTAACCACAACAACCACATCTACAGATCCACACACACACACAGAGTTGTTCTCGATTCATGATAAACGAATCCAGTCCGCGGAGGAACAGCCTCAGTGTGAAGGGCGGAGGTGCGCCTGTCAGAATGTGATAGGATATGCTCCACGCCTCCTGCGCCTTCCATGACACGTTGCTCAAAGACGCAGAGTAGAGGATGATTCTGCACGGGATTCAGGAGATAAATGGTCTAGAGTCTTGATAGAATCCATCATTGGAATCTATGCATGGAATGACTGCCAATGCTGACGTTTTGTATCCCCATGTGTCCAACGGGTGCTTGCTGACAAGTTGAAAAGGGGGGGAAGAAGGGGTGTGCAGAAAGATTGAAGGCGAAAGATGGAAAGATGGAAACTGTGTTGGGTTGGCGCATCATACCTTGGGGTCATCGAAATAACCGAACCAAACGTAGCAGCCCTTGCCATTCTCAGATGGCACCATGACCACATCCTGGCGATACTCTTCCACACGGACGGATTTGTTCAGGGGTGGTAATTTGAACATTTTATGCCCAGATCCGGTCGAGGTAGATGAGGAAGAAGTCATGGGAGGGATGAGAGTGACCATGGATTTGTAGTTGTTGGTGCTGTGCAGGTTTTGAAGAGTGCCATCGGGAGCCCTCGTCTTGCCCACAGTCTGCGAGCTGACGCAAAAGTGGCCTTCCTTGGGTTCATGCACTGTCAACTCGTAAAAGTACTCGCGTGGTGACAAGGGCCAAGGGAATTTTGTTGTGTAGTGGATAACACCGTGCTCCAACCTCTTGAAGCCGACCATGTTCTTGTCCCAAGACCTGCGGTACTCCAGATCTGTGAAGACGTCAGCAAGGAGGTCTGAAGGCACATCAGGGTAGTGTCCCAGTGCCTTGTACTCGTACAGTGCGGTGTTGGGCATGGTCTTGCGATAGATTTTAAAGCCGTGGGACTCCAGGAAGAGCTCCCAGTCGTGGACCTTTGGGTACTGCAACTCTGCAAGGCACTCTTGGAACTGCTGATCAGACAACATGGCAAAGTGTTGGTGGGGTGATTCGATGAGAAGAGAGGAGGAGAAGGGGAGAAGGAGAGAGGGGAGTAAAGAGTGAGGAGGGTGATCAGAGAGCACTGAAGAGGTGAGAATAGAGAAGAGGAGAGGAGAGAGGAGAGGGGAGAAGGGACTCGTATGGTGAGAGAACGAGTGGTGGAGAATGAAAGAAACGCAGAGGGCACAACCGATTTGCCGCACAATAATTTAATCGCTCAGTGGCCACTGATCCTCCTCATTCATATGCCTACCAGTGGGCCTAAATGAACAAACACTGTTTGATTGTTCACCTCCCCCAGAAAAAACTGCGAGAAAGGGGTCAAGCCAGGGCACAGCATGCACACACACGACCAACCACTCACACACATGCATATGACGTGCATCTTCCGTTCTCTGTCGGGAAACGGTAACTGTCTAGGGAGGTACTATTCGTCCGATATGGCGCCCAATGAACTCGCACCGACAGACAGCTGTTGGGTCGGTGAAGTGTCCGAGCCGAATGTTGGGCACAGCACAAGGGCATCACACTTATCACACAGGGTACTCACCCTAGAACAGGGCTGTTATGTGGCCTCATCATTTGCAGCCTGTTTGGCTGGATTGATAAGCGTCGTAGTGCTTCCTTGTGGAGGAGCTATTTCGAAGGAGCTATTTCGAAGGAGCAAGCTCCGTCGAAATTAAATCCGCTTGCGATGACAGATCTGTTTCTTTACGGCAAATTGTATGGGTCAAACAAGTAGTACATGTACAGTAGTGGGGTCCTGGATGGCAGCCAATTATGAAACGGCCGCCATATCCATGTGAATGAAGCAATAAACTGTCATCTGGATACGTGGGCTGACAGGATCGACGAACGTGTGATGTACACCCCCCTATGTCATGCCACACCACAAAAAACAAACTCTCTCGCAACTGACATGATCTGGCATGATTGCCACTCCCCGAGTTTCTTTGGTGCTTGCTGTTCAATTGCTTCAGCATCCAGAGATCGAGGAACATGGTGTGGTCCGTTGGTGTGTGCAGAAGTGGTCCATGTGACGTGGGATTGCGTTCAAATAAACTTGTCGGTGGTGGGCGTTCCACTCATCTCTTTCCTCACGATCGTTCTTTGCAGGAGGAGCAGGACTTTACTGGATCAGTAGTAACCACTTCACACGAACCAGTTGAGCATCAGGAATGGCATTCAACATCACTCGGCGGACTATCGCTTTGCTGGTGCTCCTGAGCATTCTGCCCTCAGTCTTCGGACTCTATTTTTACTTGGAGGATACAGAGCAAAAGTGCTTCATTGAAGAGTTGCCTGAGGGAACCATGGTCATTGGTAAAAGCATCCTCTGGATCCTTCAGAAAAAAGCTGCGGCAGTCGCAGTGACCGGCGAGTCATGTCAACCCCTAACTTTTTTTTTTTTCCGTGCAAATTGCTAGGCAACTATATTGCCGAGCAGTGGGACCAGGCCAGGCAAAAATTTGTACTGAACAATGAACTTCAACTTGAGATCGTCGTCGAGGTAATAACAGAGGACGCCCCATCATATACGCCGTGAGATGGATCGATCGCCTTGGTGCACTGTTGGACACTCATCCGTCAATCATTCCTTCAATGACAGGAAATGCCCGAGGGGAACCGGATCTACACGCAAAAGTTGAAGCCCAAAGGCCAATTCAAGTTCACGTCGGCAGAGTATGGAAAGCACCAGATTTGCTTTTTCACCGGATCCGCCGGCTGGTTCGCCTCTACCAAGATCGTATGTACTCTAAGGGCAAGGAAAGCCACAAAAAGCAGAGCACCTATGATTAATGTGCTAACCCCTTTGATTGATACTATTGTAGAGATTCACACTGGACATGGCAATGCGTGATCTCTTGGATGGTGAAATTGATATCCAGGAAGAATTGTCTGGTACAGTGTGCGCTTTCATGTCTTTAGCAAAGCGAGTCCATGGTTATTCCGCGGATATGTCAACTCAATGAGATGTGCTTATGGACTGGATAGATCTGGAGCAGCGTATCCGCGACCTGAACTTCAGAGTTGGTGATATCAGACGGGAACAGTCGTACCTTCGTGTAAGAGTTCATGAGGCCTTCTGTGTAGGCAGACCTGACCCATCCAACCCATCCGATCTTTAACATGAACATCGGTTCTTGTCACATAGGACCACGAGCGTGAGTTCCGTGACAAGAGCGAGGCAACCAACTCTCACACTGTGATTTGGACCCTCATCCAGCTGGTTGTGTTGGGCATCACTTGTGTCATCCAGCTGCGCTCACTTCGCAAGTTTTTTGAGACCAAAAAGCTGGTCTAAACATGATCGCTTACTCTTACACCTTGCACTTCATCATACAACCATGTCTTTTGAGCGCGGCAGCGGCAGCAATCATCACTAAAGCTCTCGGCGCCATGGATTGGAGATAATTGACACGATCTACAGCTATGGTTCGGCCATTATTTAGCACATACTAAGGGTGAGTAATGAAGCAGCGATTCGTCGCGAGAAATACAAGTACAGAACAAAAGAGGGCGTTGTGCAGTATAGAGACGAGATGTTCGACTAGATGTGGACTCCAGAGCGGCGAGGTAGATAGTTTTTAACCACTGCACATCAGGCACGCTTCCTTGTTCTCGAGCTATCAAGAAACCAGATGAAGGGTATTAGCTGCACTGAGTTCTTATCTCTAGAATGGATTCGAGTACCAGTGGTATGTTCGTTAGACTTACAGAACACATAATGGCGTCCAGTGCCAATTGATCTGCCTCGTCTAGTTTGGGCGATACGAGTTCCGGCGTTGTTGCTCCGTTGACAGACGTGTTGATCGCCTGTTGTTTAACTGCCTTGGCGACCAGCGCTTGATTCTTCAAACTCTCGAGCAGTGCCTGCTGGTCCACTGTAAACTTGATAGCATCGACTGCAGGACGCGAGCGCAGGTAATACATACCTGTCTTGAGTCCCTGTTTCCATGCAAAAAAGTGCATTGAAGTGATCTTGCTTGCACTAGGATCCGACATGAACACATTCAGCGACTGCGACTGATCAATGAACGGTGCACGGTCGGCTGCCATCTCAAGCAATGCCTTTTGGGGGATCTCCCAAATGGTTCTGTATAGCTTCTTGAAGTCGTCGTCGAGCCCTGCAATCCCTTGGATTGATCCGCTAGCAGCGATAATCTGATTCTTCATCAACTCGTTCCAGAGCCCCATCTGCGTCAGGTCGTGAAGTAAATGGTGGTTTACGACCTGGAACTCTCCGCTCATGACTCGACGCTGATAAATGTTGGATGTGTAAGGTTCAAAGCACTCATTGTTGCCTAGGATCTGACTCGTGGAAGCTGTTGGCATTGGAGCAACCAGGAGCGAGTTACGTACGCCATACTTCTTGATGTTCTCCTTAAGCTGACCCCAGTTCCAGCGATCGCTGGGCTTGACATTCCACATGTCGTACTGAAGAATGCCCTTGCTTACAGGAGATCCTTCGTACGTCTCGTACGGACCATCCTGCTTTGCAGTCTCGCATGAAGCCTCCAGTGCTGCATGGTAGAGTGTTTCAAAGATGTCCTTGTTCAGTTGTCGAGCTTCGGGCGAATCAAAGGGGTACCGAAGTAATACGAACACGTCGGCAAGACCCTGTATTCCGAGTCCGATAGGGCGGTGGCGCTTGTTGCTCTTCTCAGCTTCAGGAACTGGATAGTAATTGCGGTCGATGACCTTGTTCAAGTTTTTCGTGGCAACCTTGACAATTTTGTGGAGCGTGTCAAGGTCAAAACGCTTGTTCTTGACATCCACGAACTTTGGAAGTGCAATTGAAGCTAGATTGCAGACAGCAACCTCATCAGGAGCAGTGTATTCAATGATTTCGGTGCAAAGATTCGAGCAGGAGATTGTACCCAGGTTCTGCTGGTTTGACTTGGCATTGCAAGAATCTATATCAAGGAAGCATCCCAGACTGTTAGTCATCGATCTTTGGGCGATATTCCATCGGAACAAAGCCGAACAGCAAATCGGGGACTTTGATTACCTTTGTAGAGCATGTAAGGCATCCCCGTTTCAATCTGAGCATCTACAATAGCGAACCACAGCTTTTGTGCCTTGACAACCTTCCTGAACCTGTTTTCGGTGACATACTTATTGTACAGGTCTTCGAACTCCCGTCCCCAGACTTTATCAAGATCAGGGCACTCTCCAGGACAAAACAGATGCCAGTCGCCATTTTCCTCCACGCGCCGCATGAACAAGTCAGGGATCCAAAGTCCCAAGAATAAATCGCGAGCGCGGAGTTCCTCGTGGCCTGTATTCTTTCGCAGATCCAAGAACTCGAACACATCTGCATGCCAAGGCTCCAAGTACCTACAAGTTGAACATGAAGATGCACACATGCAGTGAGATAAGAGTTCATGCACGGCGATGCAATTGCAATCGAGTCCTGATCAGCCATGAACACTAAGTAATGACGACGTACATTGCAAACGATCCGTTTCTCTTTCCGCCTCCTTGGTTCACGAAGCGCGCGGTGTCGTTAAAGACACGAAGCATGGGGATGATACCATTCGAATTTCCGTTCGTTCCCGCAATATATGAACCAGAGGCACGAATCTTTTGAAAGCTGACGCCAACACCGCCTGCAGCTTTGGAGATCAAGGAACATGTCTTCAGAGTGTCGTAGATGCCCTCGATACTGTCATCTACCATCTGGACTAAAAAGCAGCTTGACATTTGAGGACGGGGCGTTCCAGCATTGAACAGGGTTGGAGTCGCGTGAGTAAAGTACTTTTCCGACATGAGGTTGTAAGTCTCGATTGCAGCATCAATGTCACGGCCATGGATGCCAATAGCCACACGCATGATCATATGCTGAGGGCGCTCTACCACGACATCTGTATTTTTGGCACCAATTGACAAATTGTGTTAGTCTCCAAATGTTTGCTGCTCGCTCATAGTTTGATCCAAGGAACAGGTTCGAATTGGCCTACCATTGATACGCATGAGGTAGCTTTTCTCCAGGGTTTTGAAGCCAAAATAGTTGTAGCCATAATCACGGTCATAGATGATTGCCGAGTTGAGTCGGTCAGCATTTTCCGTCACAATCTCGTAAATCTCCTTTGAAACCAATGGTACGTTCTTCTTGAGCTTTGGGTGGTTATGGGTATAAAGATCCTCGATCACGGTTGAGAAGACTTTCTTAGTCTCTTTGTGTAGGTTTGAGATGGCAATACGAGCAGCGAGCGTGGCATAGTCCGGGTGTTTGGTCGTCAGATAAGCGGCAGTTTCGGCCGCTAGATTGTCTAGTTCCACTGTGGTGATTCCTTGATACATGCCTTGGACAACCTATCGTTATACATGACAAGGAATGTTGTGTACGATTAGCCAGTGAGTGCTTCTTTCAAGATGGGAACACAAGCAGTGTGTTGTTTGTCAACGGTGGCAAACAAAGCCATTGAAGATTGCCTCCATGGCCATTCCTTATTTGGGCTGATCGTGGCGCGAAGTGTCAGACTCAGTGGAGCATGATTGATAGCAATTCAATAAGGATAAAGGGAGAGGAAACGAACGGTTCTAGTGACTCGGTAGAGTGTTGGGTGTTGAACGCCTTACCTTTTGCGAGACCCTAGGAGGATCCACGAAGTCTGGGTTCAGACCATAGCACAATTTTGAGATTCGAGATGTGATCTTGTCGAAGTGGACCTGATGAGCGAGTGGGGGGTGATTGGGGTGAGTTTGCATGCAACCGTAGAAAAGATCAGTCTTGTGGTCCTTGAAGCTCGCGTACTTACAGTCTCACGTCTTCCGTCTAGTGCGAGGGTCAAGCGAAAGGGGCAAGGCGGTCAACGTTTTAGTACGAGGGTTGGCAACGCCGCTTTCAATAGCGACTTTAAGGTCGATAGACAGGAAGAAAAAGACAAGCATACTCACCTCGCTTAAGGACATACATTGCGGGCGAATATGTAGTGATAATAGTGGCTCCAGGAGTAGGAGTGGCGGTGATATCAGGAGTGGTACAAGCAGAGCGAGTGGTCGTGGGTGAGGTCGAAGGGTCTGAGAGCTCGGGTGCCAGGCGAGGAGAGTTGGAGCTGCAGGGGACGGAATGCAGTGCGTGGATAGACGCTACAAAAACAATAGACCAAATTGGGCAGAGAAGGGGCAAAGAAGAGAGAAGAAAAGAGGAGAAGAAGAAAGAGGGAAGAGGAAGAAGAAGAACCAGGAAGAGTGACTTCAACAAACGCGTCCTCCAAAGTGGCGCCGCCGGCGTTTAAATGAATTGTCAACAACAAACACAAGCCGTGGAGACGCGTCCTGCGACCCACTCCCTAACTGCCAAGTGCCAGCTCTCTAAGTGCATCCGATTTGGGTTGGCCTTCAATCCTTCTTCAGTTTGAGCGACAAGTAGGTGATCCATGGCGATGGTTCCAGAGAGCGGAAATAACAGGCGCACGACCGAGACAAACATCAAGAGTGGCCGCAGACTCATGACCAGATCCAGCGTGGTGATTCCTGGAAGGACGAGAAACAGGTGAAGTCGAGCCAAAAGAAGGATCTCTGCGCAGGAGACCTTGAAGGAAGGGAGATCGACCTATGATGCAGGGAAGAACAACTTGATGCACCATCAGGCTTGCAAGCAAGCACAGCTGTACAGCTGTTTGTGAAGACAAGTGTGGAAGGCATGCTTAACAACAAAACCCCCGTTGTCGACACAACAGCGATGGTGGTCAAGGAGTCTTGGCCCTACGTGTGCAGAGAAAAGAACAGCTTGATGCACCATCAGGCTTGCAAGCAAGCACAGCTGTGCAGCTGTTTGTGAAGGCAAGTGTGGAAGGCATGCTTAACAACAAAACCCCCGTTGTCAACACAACAGCGATGGTGCTCATCGAGAACAGAAATCTCGAGTAGAACAAAAGCCCCTTGATTTTGATTTTCAGTGTGAATACAAACCATGAAAGTGTGGCCTATCGATCCTTTAGTCCCTGGAGATTTCAGGCTAGAGGTGCCAGAAAAGTTACCACAGGGATAACTGGCTTGTGGCAGCCAGGCGTTCATAGCGACGTTGCTTTTTGATCCTTCGATGTCGGCTCTTCCTATCATACTGAAGCAGAATTCAGTAAGCGTTGTATTGTTCACCCACTTATAGGG
>Ga0247824_10000508_pt1 | contig 19383 bp, 12 predicted proteins | sample 13C_PalmiticAcid_FD_194412 | JGI IMG/M metagenome (GOLD analysis project Ga0247824, IMG submission 194412) | Soil microbial communities from agricultural site in Penn Yan, New York, United States - 13C_PalmiticAcid_Day48 | ecosystem: Environmental > Terrestrial > Soil > Agricultural land... | reverse complement strand
AGCAAATCCATAGCATGATATGTCTGTATCATTGTTTTTGAGTGGAGGGCATAGGATCAAAGTTGACCGAGTCGAAACGCTGTGAAGTTCACTGTACTCGTCCAATCCACCCCCAGTCGCTTTATAGTAAGGTGCGATTAAATGCTCCATGCACTGGCGAAGAGCCATTGATTGATCGGAACCTCTCGGTGGTGGTGGAATAGTGATATTCCAATTCTTAAAGTTGATCGGGTATGTCCAGTGCTCCGCAATTAAATTGCAAGTATTAAAGGCGAGTCGAATATAATGGTCCAGACGGTCAGTTGCTAAGGCAAGACTGGAAAGATTTGAAGCCCTGGTAATCAAGGACGCGGTACTTGGGATGTCGTTCATCAGTTGGTGCAGGGATAAGTCCAGATGTCGCAAATTGGAGAAGTCGCAATTGCGAGATAGAATACTGGATCGGTTGGAGAAACGTTGGGGTCCTCTGATCGTAAAAGACTGGATAGATTGGTGCTGCATGATATCCAGGATCGGATCATACAGTTGTTTGTCGTTGGTAGGGACATACCACCCATTCAGGTAGAGTTCCAACACATTGATGTTGGTTGTTGTCAGAGCATCACGTAACTTTTCAAAGTCGCTTTGGGTTGCTTCCCAATCGAGTTCAATCTTGAGTTCATGAACCGACCTCGCCTTCTCCACGACATAATAGAAGTGCTGGGCCTGAGCGCTCGAATGCAACTTCACTTCCACGCGACCAACGTCTTCAACCGAGGACCTTCCCAGCGACTTCGCCGTATTCGAGAAAAACATCAGCATACTCCTGTTAAAATCTTGAGCACTGTTGGTAGCGCAAAAATATCCGAGTATATACTCCATACATTGTTGAGCATCCATTGACTGATGCGGTCCTCTAGGTGGTAGTGGTGGCAGGCAGAGACCCCATTCTTTGAATTCGATCGAGTATGTCCGGCGTTCCGCGATCGCATTGAATGTTTTCAGGGCGTAGGTGTTGTCTTTTCCTAGAGCGCTAGTCCTCAAAACAAGACTTGAAAGATTTGAAGCCTTGGCAATCAAACGCGTGGCGCCAGGGATATCGTCTTTCAGTTGATATAGAGGTATATCCAGGTGTCGCAAAGTGGGGGGATAAACCAAATCGTCGACATTCTCTCCTAGAGATGCCTGAGAGTGTTCAACACTTGATCCCAACGCAAGACTCGAAAGGTTCGAAGACTTGGCAATCAAGCGCTTGAAAGCTGGTGTATCGTCTCTCAACTGATCCAGGGATATACCTAGATGTCGCAAATTGGAGAATTCATGGTCGCGAGATAGTATGCTGGATCGTTTGGTGAAATCGCATGGTCCTCTGATCGTAAAAGACCGGATGGATGGGTGCCGCATGATGTCCAAGATTGGATCAAAGCGTTGGTTGCGGTTCAAAACATCCCTGGTAGGGCCATCTAGTTGTGTCATGCAAAACTCCAGCACACCGACGTTGGTTTGAGCCAAAGTGTCACGCAACTTCTTGAGATCGCTTTGACTTGTTTCCCAATCGAGTTCCAGCTTGAGTTCATGGACATTCTTCGCTTTCTCCAAGGCAGCGTAGAACTGCTCCGCCTGTAGCCTTGATATCAGTCTCATTTCCACACAGCCAGTGTTCTCGTCAAATGTTCCTTCCATTGACCCCACTGCATCGTGGAATGCTTTCACTGCCTTCTCGTGGTAATTCTCGCGGTAGTGATCGATGCAAACCCACTTGACATGCCCTTCAGCAGTGACGGTCCTGTACAGGTTCCCAAGCACCTTGTTCTCACCACTCTTTTTCAAGAATGTCTCCAACTGACGTAGATCGGCCCCTTCCAGTGCTTCATTGCTTCCCAATGTCCACCCTTCATCTGTAGAGATCTCTTCAGAGTGGTTGATGACGTGATCCACACCAGGTTTAATAGTGCTTGTTAGAGACTTTAGACTGTCCGTGGCTTGATCAAGTACGTCCACAAGGACCAACTTGGAAAGAGCTGGAACCACAATGTCGGCCGCTGAGATACAGAACTTGAGCATCCGCAGGATGGTGAGGACATAAGGTCCGTATTGCTGAAAGAATTCGTTGGGGCGGTCGATCTCGTATCCTTTATGCTTGGCAAGATGGATATGGTGGGGAATTTTTGCTGTTGGTGACCTTTGTGTGTTCACCACACTCGCACAAGAAGTAGAGACGGAACTTGTTCGAAAAGAAATTCAATGGGTTCCATGACGAGGTATTGTCAGAGAGGACGATGAAGAGACGAGGGGTAGGATACTCGTGCAGCTCGTAGGTCTGGTTCAGGAGTGCTTTGACGTTGTTCTGAAGTTGCGCCAGGCGATCAAGTGCTTGTATCTGTAATTGCTTCATCTCGTCTTGCTTGGAATCGAGGGCATCTTGCTTGTCATTGAGGGCTTTTTGCATGTCATGGAGGGCTACTTGCTTGTCATTGAGGGCTCCTTGCAGCTCGTGCACACTAGACGTCAACCGTATGATTTCGTATGCCATGTTCTTGATATCTTGATATCCGACACGTTGTCATTGACCTTATGTAGCATAGCTAATTGCTCATTCGATTGATGCATTAGACCATTTCCGATGATCTGAATACGAGACTCTAGCATGGTTGCGGAGGTACGACCTTGAACTTGGAAATCGGATTCCATTGGCAATATTTGTGCAAACTCCGCGAGTTGATGGAGTGGCAAGGTAGTCTTGTTATCGTTCCTGACGACCAATGGCGAGTTCTGATGTTGGGGCGCGGAATAAGTTGACATTGTACCAATGTTGTTATCATGGCTGAAAGTGTCTCCAGGAGGTGCCACCTTGAGACGCTCAACGACATCGCTTGAGGTATCGGTAGAGTTGCCGGTTCGTCCGACCGTTGCCAGCTCATTCCCATCGGCGGTGAACAGCACAACGTCCAGAACGACGCCTGGGTAGTACTTGATGCTTGGAAGCACCCTTTCGTTGAATGGACGCATGCACGCTTGTCAGTACGGCGATGATTATCCCGGCATGTTCACCAACTGAGCTCGAGTTGGTGTTCCACTGCTTACCTGGTCTGACTAGAGTCCCTCACGAAAGTGACATATTTGACTCCAGGGAATCTTTGTTCAATGTCTTCCCAGTGGACGACATATTGGCCCTCGGTTTGATGGCAGGCGATTTTCATGATGTCTGTCTCTCCTGGCAGGCTGAAGGACTGTGCCACCTCCATTGTTTGCTCTGGATACTGGCAGGTGCACGAATGAGGTGTGTGTGTGTGAGTGTTGAGAGGGAAAGAAAGAAAGGAGATTGACGGTCAATTCAAAATTTTCCAGCTCTCTAAACTTTTCTCGTGACCCGGTCTGTCTTCCCAGCAGCTGGAATGTGCATAAGCACAGTCGAAGATGCTGACGGAACAGAAAGGTTCGGTAGTTCAAGTAGACCTTCCCAGATCCTCCCCTCGGACAATTTGGGAAGTTTATTTCTTTAGCCAACTGGGCTAAACACGATTTCTCTTTGCCTTGATCCGCTCTACGTAGCTCGGTTGTGGCCATGGTATAAACTAATCTCAAGGGCTGTGCAACGTTGTGACATTCCCAATGTAGCCTCTACCTTCACAGAGCCCAAACCGCCATTTCTCCACAAGTAACAATTCCCGGAGCGAGAATAATCAGTCAACCTGAACAGCAAAAAGTAATCGATCCATATCCATCTTCAAGGCAAGGTTCTTGTGACGTTGAAGCAACAAAGTCCTGAATAGGGTCATCTGAGGGAGGCGAATCAAGGTCAGGTACAGGGCGTCTACCGACCTGCACGCCGATGACCCCTCTCCTGACATGGTCGGCCAAGGTGTTCGTCACCCGTGTCTCTAGTAATCCATGACCAACAAGATAGAGTTGGCAGGCTTGTTTCGTTCGAATCCCTTAGCGAGAGAGCCCTTCGATCTCCGTTCACCCTGCCAAGAGAAAGGACCGAGTCCTCAGCAAGCGAGTGATGAGGGGGAGGTGTTGGCGAGAGTATAAAGCAAATCGGCCTGCACGGCACGTGGTGGGAATGTTTGATGCAGCAGCATTTTTTTGCTTGAGGCTCACTTGATCGCTTTCTCCTTCTCCATCACTTCTTCCCTCTCCCCCTTCCAGTCTAGCAACCACCAAGCGAACCAAGGGAACAACAGGAGACCACACCACAACAGGAAACCATGTCCGTCTGTATGCTCACACCCATCACACCCATCGCACCCAGCCCATGAAGGCGTGTGGGATCAGGAGCACAGGAACTCTCTAGATCCCCCGTTCGCCGTCGAGGGTTTCTTCTCTCAGGTATATGTGGTCCCCGACGTCTAAGGATAAGTTGAACATTCCTTTGGACCCAGGAATCCTCAGTCGATTGAGCTCAGACAACCTGCCGCCATCCTTGACCACGGATAGTGCACCTCCAGGACCTATCGCCATGGAGTTATTGCCCAACCGAAGCCTTTGTTTTGCTTTCGAGTGTTTAGTCAGAGGAACGACTTTTTGAAGACTCGTTGACGAATAAAGGAATGAGCACTGCAAGTCTGTTGGATGGGAGGTTCTGATGTTTCCATTAACTGGACGACTTCAATCCGGAACCTTCGACTCGGATCACAGATTACCTGGCTATTGACGGCATCTGAATGAGCTTGACAGTAACACCGTCGTTCTTGACATGCTTGGTTCCTGGAAAGGTCTGCTCACTGTCATCCCCGAAATGACTGTCTGTTCATCAACGTGATCGCGGGGTATCTTTTCGACGATATCCGTTCCTGACAAGCGGAATAGCTGGGTCTCTTCCATCGTTGGTTCTTGGTTGGTAAACAGGCGGCTGAAGATAAGTGTGGAGGGAGAGTGATAAATTGCTGTCTATAAAGGGAGCTGATCGAGATTCCTACTTTTTCACACTTCACTTCACACTCCCTTCACACTCCCTTCACACCCCTCATTCTCGGTCACGAAGACCGGTTCATCAACAGCTTGACCGCTTGCTCGCATCGTATAGTCAACTCACAGGCTTTGGATAATAAAAACTCCTGGAGCCGACCAAAAGTTTAGTCTTCACAAAGAAGTTCCAGGTAGTTTTTCGCATAGCTTTGTCCCCTTGTATCGGCCGCGGTCGCTTTCTACCTTCTGCATGTTGAAGTTGTCTCTGTCTCTCACTCACCACAGACAACTCGATCGCTATATTGTGATTTAGACAACCACTCTTCTTGTATCTACCCGCTTTACTGAGGCGACAACTGCGAAAAACGCAGAAACGTAATGAGGCAGTATCCTGCTTGAACAAATCAAGCATCAACGGCATTCTGCTTGAACGACAAGCATCACGGACACGCATTCTTCTTGAAAGCATCCGCTAGCAACACGAAACGATAGTACGGGGTACGGTCTCCATAGGTAGACCCGTTCATCAATTCCTATGAGCCAACGTCTCTGATTAACCCGAACCGCATTCTTTTCAACACTCATAGGTCGTGAGTTTCTGCCCATATCGACGGTCGCGTTCTTCTCCAGATGATCTACCCACTGCTCTGAGGCAACCAACAAGGATAAAGGATTCACAAACAATCAAACCAGGAATCAAAACGAGGACAAAAGGATCTCTACCGATTCATTGGTCAAGGGCACGATCAATTAATCAGTTAAACACCAGTTCCAGCGCTGTTCATCCCAGCATGCAGCAGAAAATGTATGCTTTGAAAGACCGGGAGAAGAATCCAATCAATGATCGAGATGTCGACTCCATCCAGCAGCTTGCAAGTAATACGGTCGAAACTCTCCCACAGTCAACCTGAATGCTACCTTCTATCCTTCATCAGCAACTCGCCCAACCTGGTAACCACGAAACACTCCGAAGACGCTATGGACTCCACATCACATGAAACGGTGGTAAGATGGCCCGTCGAACCAAAGGACATCGGACGGTTACAACTACCATTCAAGCCAACGATCCCAAGAGCGGCGTCCTCATTGGCAAGATGGCCTGTCGAACCAAAGGACATTGGCCAAGCTTTATGCCACACTGACTCTTTAACCACGGTGACCATACACGGCATATCGAATCGGATACCTTGAACAAAAACTCGAAAGTGCATTGGATTCGGAAAGGCTCACCATCCAGAGACAAAAAAGTCTGACGGTAGCAGGAGAATCATTCAGTTACCCCCCCGCTGCGTTGTTGTACAAGAAAGCTGCTCGAAGACATTCAGGGAAATGGAAACAGACAAAGAGAAGGATGACGATCGTCCAAAGACAACGAATCTCGACGACCGTGGTTCATCTCACTTGGATGAATGTGCTATCCGTGGCCAAACACTCGATGACCCATACGGTTCATTATTCCATAGACTATCCGACCACCATAGGCACGAAAGGAGTATACTGCTGGATGCGTTGTACGAGAGCTCAACCGCTCGACAATGCGAATAAGAAGAGAGCAAACCCGCTCGCCTCTATGGATATACTTGTCGATCGATCGAGCTCAGACAAGTCAACACGATCCTTGGTACTGCTGCTTCAGCAGTGACTGGTACTAAGCGGTATCCAGGAGAGTAGGATGGCTACAATGGACTGCGGTACCCTATCCAGGGGGTAAAGGATGGTCTCCAGACCTATTCTCCTGGCATGACCAGTCTAGGCGTCAAGGAGCAGGAAAAACAGTCCCCCCCGTCCAAGCGACAGCTTACAGGAGGACTTGGGACGTTCTTCCAGCTCGCGTGTCTGACCTGCTGCCAGTGTGGGGCCGTCGGTCAACTGGATTGCTGATCGTTCAAGTGCGGGAACTGCCACCAAGAAAGAGACCGGGATCACAATGGGGCATCGAACATTGCTGGGGCTGCCCTGCAATTGATCAAAGGTGCCCCATGGCCCAAGAGCTGACACGTGAGGAGAGGCAGAAATGAGCGCTACGTGGAGTAGCTGCAAAGGTCTTCGGACCATTACCCATTAAGCAGGGCAGTCGATAGTTTCTACAACAGTCAGACTAGACTAGGATGCTCAAGGGATAATTAGGAGCTTACAGCTCATAGCTATGCGCCTATGCCCTATTTTTCGTTCCTCCCTATCGTCCCGCCTCCATGAGCGACTGCAGGTGTCGCTCTAAGGAATTCTGAACAAAGATAGAATGAACAGCAATGCATTTTGCCCCAAAGACAATATGGTTGCTCCAGGTTGTCTACAACTATTTCTTTTTGTCTGCAAGTCTTAGGTTTATTTCTTCAGTTGGTCGAAAGAGTAATTCCTTTTGTCTTCATCCGCTCCTTCTGCTCAACGGTAATATGAGCACCCCGGAGTGTCAAATCCTCTAGCTTTGCAGCATGCTGGAGGCTGTCTAGTAGAGTATCCACTTTAACAGAGTCAAGACCTCGAGTCCACAGGAACATATTCTCCAGTCGAGAAACGTCAGTCGACCTGACGACTGAAAGTACTTGCTCAAGAGTCATATCCACACCCAATGCCAGGACCCTGAGCGATGTGGAGGCGAGAAAGTCTTGCAAAAAGTCGTCTCCCTGACGTACAGTGACGATGATGGGGTCGTCCCTTTCAGACCAAAGTTCGAACCGCTCCATTCTGACTTTTCCCGACACGTTCTTTACACCATCGACCAAAGCCTTCATCACCCTCGTCTCAAAGGTCCCTGGTTCTACATAAATCACTGCATCTTGAACGTGTTTCCATTGAATCGATTCCAGAATACGCACCCGTCCTTCGTCTCCATTTGTGTGGAGAACGATGGAATGCAATTTCGACTGAGCGACGACACGAGCAATATTGTGAATAAATTGATCGCCAAGCCGATCGGCTCGTCTCAGTCCAAACCCTCGAAGTTCACATTCGGTTGCTTTGGCCAACACAAACACGACCAATTCATCCAGCTTGTCCCCGTTCAATACCAGACCACGCGAGTCCAATTCCACTTCCTTGGTAGCTTCACTATAGAGTTTGAGCAAGTGTTCCAGATACCGATAATCGGCCATGGACAGAGTCGAGGAGGAGGCGGAGGATGCCTTGGGTGGTTGCGGAACACAGAAATCCCATTCTTCAAAGTGGATCGGGTAGGTTCGGTGTTCTGAAATCGCATTGTAAGCTTGTAGTGCGTAGCCATTATCCCCTCCAAGAGCATCCGTTCTCAAAGCAAGACTGGAAAGTTGGGTGGCATTGGCCACCAAGCACATGAGGCCAGGGATGTCGTCTTTCAATTGATAGAGAGGAATATCCAAGCGTCGTAAAGTGGGTGCGTACATCAACTCGCCCACGGTTCCCCCTAGAGATATGGGGGTGTCTCCAGTACTTGATCCGAGGACAAAACTTGAAAGGTTAAAAGACTTTTCAATCAAGCACTTGACACCAGCGGTATCCTCTTTCAACTGATCCAGCGAGATGTTCAAATGTCGCAAATTGGAGAAATCATAGTCCCGAGGTAGCAGGCTGGAGCGTTTAGTGAAATCGCATGGTCCTCTGATGGTAAATGACTGAATGGATGGGTGTCGCATCATGTCCAGAATAGGGTCATACCGTTGACCACGGTTCAAAATGCCCCTGGAAGGGACATCCTGTTGCTTCAGGTAAAGTTCCAACACGCCCACGTTGGTTTTCGGCAATGTATTGCGCAACTTTTTAAAGTCGCTCTGTGTTGTGTCCCATTCAAGTTCAACCTTGAGTTCATAGACCGATTTCGCTTTCTCCAAGGCAAGGTAGAACTGTTCCGCTTGGACTCTGGATAGCAGCTTCACTTCCACACGACCAATGTTTTCGTCAAACCTTCCTTGCAGTGCCTCCAAAGCATAACGGAAAGCTTTCGCCTCCTTCTCATGGTAGTTCTCACGATAATGGTCGATGCACACCCACTTGATGCATCCTTCCACAGTGACCGTCCTGTACAAGTTCCCCAGTACTCTGTTCTCATCCTTGGCTTTCAAGAATGTCTCCAACTGACGTACATCCGAGCCTTCTAATGCTTCGCCATTCCCGAGCTGCACCAAAGGTCCATCCACAACGTTGCCTTCATCTAACGAAACCTTCTCAATGTAATCGATGGATTGATCCATTCCTGTCTGGAGATTACCGATCAACATTTTCAGACTGGACGTAGCCTTGGAAAGTGCATCGTCACGAACCAGGAGCGACACGGCTGGAACGGCTACACCTGCCACCGAGATACCAAACTTGAGCATCTTCAAGATGGTGAGTACATAGGGTCCATATTTCTGAAAGAACTCATTGGGGCGAGCAATGTCGTATCCTTCATGCTTGGCGAGATGAATGTGGTGTGGGATTTTGCTGTTGACCGACTTTGTATGTTCCCCACACTCGCATAAAAAGTAGAGGCGGAGCTTGTTGGAGAGAAGTTTCAAAGGGTTCCACGACGCGCTGTCCTGTGGAAGAACGATAAAGAGTCGAGGTATGGGGTATTCGTGGAGTTCATAGGTTTGCGTCAGAAGCGCCTTGACACTATTCTGGAGCAGTGCGAGTCGATCGAGTGCTTGGATCTGCAGGTTCTTCATCTCGTCTTGCTTGACATTGAAGGCTTCTTGCAACTCGATCATTTGGGTCATCAATGCATTGTTCTCGGACATCATATGGCTTTTCTCAGACGCCAGCTCGTTGTTCTTGATCACCAAGTCCATGATCCCGGATGCTAAATCGTTGTTCCTGGACGCCAATCCGTTGTTCTCCATCATCCTTTCATTGAGTTCCTGCAAGCATGCAGCCAATTGTTCATTTGCCTGATACACTGTTTCATCCTGGATGGCTTGAATAGGAGAATCGCGTTGGTTGATGAAGGAGCGATCTTGTACTTGGACATCAAATGGCAGGAAAGAGACAAGCCGTTGCTCAATGTCGGATTCAATGAGCTTTGCTTGTACAGGTTGCACGACCTGTTCAAATGACAGTGAGCCCTTGGATGCTATGACATTGGAAGGTGGGCTCAGCGATGGTGTATCAATGTTGTCGTTGCTGGGCGTATTTGCATGTGGTTGGGTAATCCGCCGGCTTGCAACAACATTGCCCTCTGTTGAGGTATTGGTGAGGGGATCACTTTTCTGGCCTGCGGTTGTGGCATTGGAAGGAGATAATACAACATCCAAGATTATTCCTGGATGGTATTTGATGCAGTGAGGCACAACTCTACAAGGCGGTATACACATCAAGAAAGGTTTGTTCGATTGTCACTTCACCACACCTCTGTCGAATTCTTGCTGGTATCCATCTGCTTACCTGTTGCGGCTCGAGTCTCTTAGCAGTTTGACAGCAGCACCGCCGCTCTTGACATGTTTGACCGCAGGGAAGACCTGCTCAATGTCTTCCCAGAATATGACTGTCTGTCCATTGACATCGTCGCAGGGAATTATTTCGACGGTATCCGTTCCTGACAAGCGGAAAAGTTGGGTCTCCTCCATCCGTTTGGTTCCTGATAACACCCCACACACACGAGAAGTGAGAGGGAAGCCTCTGAAAGTGGATTTGCTTGTATGGATAAAAGTTTATGGGCGAATGTGCAAGTGTTGAGAAGGAGAAAAGGAGTGAGGAGAGAAGGGGAAAGGGGCGAGATAGAAAGAAAGAAAAATTGTGGCGCAACACTCCTTGCACTTCGCCCCCGACAAGAATTGTTTGCAGTGCAGTTCCAAGCTTATGATGAACACCTTGTGCTGTCATACTAAAATCAATCTGCATCTCCCATGGGGGGCATGTCGCCTCCAACCCAGTCCTCTATTCATTCTTGAAGGTCTGCCCTGGAGAAGAACGTTGAATATGACAGCAGGGATGCGCTTATCCTTAAAGAAAAACGTTGAGAGATAGTTCTTACGAGAGCTTGGGAGAACGCAGCAATACCCTGTTTACAATACAGGTGTGGCCATCCACCATACCTCCCGTAACGCCAATGAAGCTGCCCGATCCTTGTCGCCATCAGTCTCACAAAAGGAGTAGACGGTCGGTTGAGCAATCTCTAGCGATATCAAGGCCGCTCCAGGGTATATATCTGCAAGTCCTTTTTGCTTGGAAAACTTTTTATTCATCATTCGTTGGAAAGATTGATCCCGTTTTCCTTCATGCGCCGTTTCTGCTCATCGGTGATGTTGGCACGAAGTAGCCTTAAGCTTTCCAGCTTCGTGGGACATCCAAGGGCATCCAGAATGGCATCCACTTGGACTGAATTTAACCCTTGGGCCCACAGTTGGATTTTGTTCAGTCGAGAAAAGTCAGCTGACCGGAAGAGCGAAAGGGTGTGCTCCAGCGTGATGGCCACTTTTAAATCCAGTCTCACAAGCGCGGTGGAAGCAACAAACGCCGACAGAAGGTCTCCCAATTGAGATGTCGCCGACAACGGGGCATCTGTTTCCGACCAAATCTGACACTCCTCTAGCCCGACCTGGCCGGACATTTTCTTCATACTGTCCACAAGCGCCTTCATCACGCTCGTCTCAAAGGTCCATGGCTTCATAAAAATCTCCAAGTGGCGGAGGTGTTCCCATGGAATCGACTCAAGAATACGCACCCGTCCTTCGTCTTTTCGCGTATAGAGGGTGAGTTTGCGCCATTTAGACCGAGCCACGATCTTGGAGACGTCCGTGATCCATGATTCGCTTTGCCTATCCTCCAGACTCAGGTAGAGTTCTTTGAATCCCAAACCATCCGTAGTCGCTTCGGCCAAGGCTTCCACGGTGATCCTGTCCAGACTATTCACACTCAAATTTTGACCAGTACATTTGCAGTGGACTTTGAGGAAAGACTTCATACGCTGGTGCGCAATCGTGGCTTGATTCTGCCAGAGTGGTGGCGGTGGAATGCGGAAATTCAATCCTTTAAAGTCGATCGAGTAGGTCCGGTGTGCCGCAATCTCATTGTAAAATTGTAGAATGTAGCCACTGTCACCTCCTAGAGCTTCGGTTCTCAAAACAAGACTCAAAAGTTTCGAAGTATTGGCAAGCAGGCACTTGACACCCTGGGCATCGTTTTTCAATTGATCAATAGATATGTCCAGATGTTGCAGATCGGGGAAGTCATAGCTGCGAGACAGCAAGCTGGATCGGTTGGTGAAATCGAATGACCCCCTGATTGTAAAAGTCTGAATTGAGGGGTGCTGGAGGATGTCCAAGATAGAGTCATAATCTTGGTTCTGGATATCCTTAGTACGACCATCTTGATGGTTCAAGCAAAGCTCCAATACACCCACCTTGGTGATCATCAGAGTGTCACGCAGCTTCTCAAAGTCGCTTGGAGTTGTTTCCCAGTCAAGTTCAAGTTTGAGTTCATGGACAGACTTTGCTCTCTTCAAGACAAAGTAGAGCAGTGCAGCATGTTCTCTCCATAAAAGCCTCATTTCCACGCGGCTAATGTTCTCGTCGAAATAAATTCCGATAAGATGCTCCATGAAGAGTTGAACAGGCGTGGGCTGATTCGGATCCACCGGTAATGGAATAGTGAGATCCCATTCCTCAAGTGTGATCAAGTATGTCTGGTGTTTGGCAATTGCCTTGTATAATTGTAGGGCGTGCCCGAGTTCATCTGGCGGAGAACCGGTTCCCAGCATAAGAGTTGAAAGATTTGACGCCTTGGCAATCAAGACCGCGATGCCAGCGATGTCGTCTTTCAATTGTTGCGGAGATATGTTCAGATGTCGTAAATTGGAAAAGTTGTAGTCGCCAGATTGCAGACCAGATCTTTCGGAGAAACAGCTGAGCCCTCTGATTGCAAAAGATTGGATAGAGGGTTGCTGCATGATGTCCAAGAGGGGATCGTGCAGATTATAGCTCAAAGTGTCCTTCGTGGAATGATCCTGCTCCTTCAGGTGAAACTCCAGCGCGCTCACGTTGAATTTGGACAGGGTGTCACGCAATTTCTTGAGGTCGCCATGAGTTGTTTCCCAGTGAAGTTCGACCTTGAGTTCGGTGAGAGACTTCGCTTTCCCCAAGGCAAAATAGAACTGCTCAGCCTGAACCCTTGATAGAAGCGCCACTTCCACACGACCACGATCCTCGTCAAACCACCCTATCAGTGATTCTACTGTATTCCCGAACCACTTCATCGTATTCATGTGCAATTCCAGTTCGCTGGTGCTGTCACAATAAATTTGAAGCAGTTGCTCCATGCCCTGTTGAGCTGTCACTGAGTGATCCGATTCCCTCGGTGGTGGTGGTGGAATGCAGATATCCCATTCTTTAAAGTTGACCGGGTATGTCCGGTGTTCCGCAAGTGATTGGTAGGCTTGCATGATGTGGCCATTGTTTTTCCCCAGTGTGTCAGTTCCTACAGCGAGGCTTGAAAGGCTTGGGGCCTTGGTAACCAAATGCTTGACGCCGGGGATGTCGTCTTTCAACTGATTCAGGGATATGTTCAGATGTCGCAAATTGGAAAAGTCATAGTTGCGCGATAGCAGGCTGGATCGCCTAGAGAAATCCTGAAGCCCTCTGATGGTAAAAGACTGGATAGATCGGTGTCGCATGATATCCAAGATGGGGTCATATGGCAGATTGCGGCTTAAAATGCCCCTCGTGGGGACATCCTTCAGGTGAAGCTCCAATACGCCCACATTGGTTAGGGCCAGAGTGTCACGCAACATCTTGAGATCACTGTAGGTTGTTTCCCAGTCTAGTTCAAGTCTGAGTTCATAGACTGATCTCGCCTTCTCCAAGGAAGTGTAGAACTGCTCCGCCTGTAGTCTTGTTACCAGCTTGACGTTCACTCGACCAGTGTTCTCGTCAAAGTCTCCTCGAAGCAACCCCACAGCATTGTAGAATGCTTTCACTGCCTTTTTGTCATGGTACTTCTCGCGGTAATGGTCAATGCACACCCATTTGACGTGTCCTTCGGCAGTGACTGTCCTGTACAAGTTCCCCAGCACTCTGTTCTCGTCGTTGCTCTTCAGGAATGATTCTAGCTGACGTAAATCCGCGCCTTCCAATGCTTCATTGTTTCCAATTTGCTCCAAAGGTCCATTTCCAGCGTTGATTTCATCCGGAGAGATCTTCTCGATGTAACCGATAGCTTGATCCATTCCGGACTGGAGATTACCGAGCAGCATCTTCAGACTGGATGTAGCCTTGGCAATGGAATCGTCGCGCAGTAGGAGCGATACAGCTGGAACAGCAACACCTGCCACCGAGATACCGAACTTGAGCATCCTCAGGATGGTCAGCACATAAGGTCCATACTTCTGGAAGAGCTCATTGGGGCGAGTGATGTCGTATCCTTCATGCTTGGCAAGATGAATGTGATGTGGAATCTTGCTGTTGGTGGCCTTTGTGTGCTCCCCACATTCACACAAGAAGTAGAGACGAAACTTGTTTGAGAGTAGATCCAATGGGTTCCACGATGAACCGTCCTTTGGAAGGACGATAAACAGTCGGGGAATCGAGTACTCGTGAAGTTCATATGTCTGTGTCAGGAGGGCTTTTACGCTATGCTGGAGTAGAGTCAATCGGTCGAGCGCTTGGATCTGTAGATTCTTCATCTCGTCTTGTTTGGCATTGATGGCCACTTGCAGCTTGACGACCTGAGCCGTCAATTCATTGTTCTCAGAGGCCATATCATTGTTTCTGGAAGCCAGCTTGTTGTTCTCAGACGCCAATCTGTTGTTCTCGGTTACCAAATCCATGATCCTGGACGACATGTCGTTATTTTTTGATGCCAGCTCGTTGTTCTTGCATACTAGATCTATGATCCTAGACGCCAATTCGTTGTTCTCTATCACCTTGTCATTGAGTTCTTGCAAACATTCAGCCAACTGCTCATTCGGTTGATGCACCAATCCATCCTTGACGAGTTGGATAAGTGTATTGCGTAGGTTGGTGGAAGCACGAACTTGGACTTGGACATCTGATGGCAGTGAAGAGACAATCCGTTGCTCGACTTTGGATCCGATCGACTTTGTTTGTGCGAGTTGCATGACCTGCTCGAATGAGAGTGTTGTAGCCTTGGATTCCGTGTTGATGTTAGAAAGTGGGCTCAGCGATCGGAAAGTCGAGGCTCTTGACAGTGTGCCAATGTTGTCGCCACTGGGCGTGGTTGCATGTGTCTGGGTAATCTGTCGATTCGCAACAGCATTGTCCTCTGTTGAAGATCTGGTGATAACACTTCTTTGAGTAGCGGTTGCAGATGCGCCCACATCGGAAGGGGACAATATAACTTCCAAGACGACTCCTGGGTGGTACTTGATGCAGTTTGGCACAACTCTATTAGGCGGTTACATAGAGATAGGGAGGGAACTTTATCAGCATCACCAGTCCTTTCACACAGCCCGATCAAGTGCATTCTGGCATCTTTATTTACTTACCTGTTGCGATTCGAGTCTCTCAAAAGTTTGACAGTAACACCGTGGTGCTTGACATGCTTTGCTCCTGGAAAGACCTGCTCGATGTCTTCCCAGAATACGACTGTCTGTCCATCAACATGATCGCAGGGTATTTTTTCGGTGGTATCCGTTCCTGACAAGCGGAAGAGCTGGGTCTCCTCCATCGTTAGTTCTCGATATACGCGAGAGGTGAGAGGGAAATGGGAAGTTTGTGCCTCAAAGTGGGTTTGCTTGTATGGGGCAGAAGTGTGGAGGAGTATGGATGAGTTTGCAAGGGAAGTGGGAGAAAGGGAAGAAGCAAAAGATTTTGCGGCGCAATTTATCCCCCTGAACTTCGCCTCACCCTGCACTGCTGCGCTCATTAAATGAACCTCTCGCCTTGTGTGCAACCTGAAATTAAACTGCATCTCCAATGGGTATGTTGCTCTAACTCTAATCGATCTGAAGCTCTGCCCAGGGACGTGTCTTATCCTTAAAGAAATGAGAGAGAGAGAGAGAGAGAGAGAGAGCGAGCCGCAATTTGGTCCTTACGAGAGTTTGGTGACTACAGCGATGTCCTGTACACCACTGGTGTGACCATCCACCTCCCACATCCCGTATCGCCAATGAAGCTGCCCGATCCATTGTCAAGGTCATCAAAGTCCTTGTCTCCACCATCTACAAAAGGAATGAATGATCGGCTGAGCAATCGCTAGCGATATCAAGGCCGCTCCAGAGTATCTGCAAGTCCATTTGCTTGGAACCGTTTTATTCGTCATGTGTTGGAAAGATTGATCCCATTTGCCTCCATCCGCCTTTTCTGCTCAATCGTGATGTTGGCATCAACGAGTACCAAGTTCCTCAGCTTTGTGGCGTGCTGAAGACCATCTATAATAGCGTCCACCTTGTCTGGATTAAACCCTTGAGTCCACATCTTAAGGATCTCCAATCGAGAAAAGTCAGTCGATTTGAAAAGTGAAAGCATTTGCTCCAGAGTCATAACCACTTCCAATGCAAGCTTCTCGATCGATGTCAAAGCAGCAAAGGATAGCAAAAGGTCTTCCTGAGGCATATTCAGCGGGGTGTTGCTTTCAGAGTAAAGCTGGAACAGCTCCAGCTCGACCTTTCCCGACAGTCTCTTCACACCGTCGACCAAGACCCGCATCACACTCGTCTCGAAGGTGCCTGGTTTCAGAAGAATCCATAAAGTGCGGAGGTGTGTCCATTGAATCGATTCGAGAATGCGTACTCGCCCCTCGTTTTCTCTGGTGTAGATTGCGAGTGTGTGCAATTCAGACCGAGCAACAATGCTGGAAAGGTTGTTGATAAACCTTTTGCCCAAGAGATCCGCTTGCTGCAATCTAAGCGTCTGAAATCCCGGACTGTCCTCAGTTTTGGCGAACTCATCCAAGTCGGAGCTTCCCAGCGTATCTCCGTCCAATGTCACCTCGCTGGTGCTCTCCCAATAATCTTGAAATAGGTGCTCCTTACACTGGTGAACATCTATCGACCGGTTTGGTTCTTTCGGCAGCGGTGGGACGCGGAGATTCCATTCCTTGAAGGTGATCGGGTATGTCTGGTGTTCCACAATCGCATGGTAGGCTTGCACAAGGTAGTCATTCTTACTTCTCAGTTCTTCTACGGTGTATCCAGTATTTGTTCCTAGAGCGAGACTTGAAAGGTTCGGAGCTTTGGCAACCAGGCACTTGACACCAAGGATATCGTCTTTCGATTGGTTCAGCGATATGTCCAGATGTCGCAAATTGGAAAAGTCATCGTTGCGAGATTGGATGCTGGATCGTTTGCCAAAGTCTTGAGATCCTCCAATTGTAAAAGACTGGATGGATCGATGTCGCATGATATCCAAGAGAAGGTCATATCGCTGGCTGCGGTTCACAATGTCCCTGGTAGGTTCATCCTGCTGTCCCAGGTAGACCTCCAACGCACCCACGTTGGTCAGAGCCAGAGTGTCACGCAGCTTCTTGAAATCACTTTGAGTCACCTCCCAGTCGAGTTCAACCTTGAGTTCGTAAACAGACCTCGCTTTTTCCAAGGCAGCATAGAACTGATCCGCCTCCACTTTGGATGACAACCTCAGTTCCACACGGCCAATGTTCTCGTTAAACGATCCTCCTAGTACTTGAACTGAATCGCGGAATGCGTTCGCCGCTTTCTCATGGTAGTTCTCGCGATAGTGGTCGATGCAAACCCACTTGACGTGTCCTTCGATGGTGACAGTCCTGTACAAGTTCCCCAGTGCTCTGTTCTTATTCTTGTTCTTCAGGAATGTCTCCAGCTGGCGTAGATCAGCACCTTCAAATGCTTCATTGTTCTCTATCTGTTCGGGAGACCTGTCCACTACTCCGCCTTCGTCTGTAGAGATCTTCTCAATGTGGTTGATGACTTGATCCATCCCAGGCTCAATAGTCATTGTCAGCAACTTCAGGCTCTCCGTCGCTTGATCAAGTGCATCCGGGATCAAGTTGGACAAAGCTGGAACTGCAACACCTGCCACCGAGATGCCGAACTTGAGCATCTTGAGGATCGTGAGGACATTGGACCCGTATTGCTGAAAGAACTCATTGGGATGCTCGATATCGTATCCTTCATGCTTGGCAAGATGGATGCGATGGGGGATGTTGCTCTTAGCGGCCTTTGTGTGTTCACCACACTCGCACAGAAAGTACAGCCGGAACTTGTTTGAAAAAAAGTCCAAAGAGTTCCACGACGACCTGTCATCTGGGAGGACGATAAAGAGTCGAGGGATCGGGTTCTCGTATAGCTCATAGGTCTGGGTCAGAAGTGCTTGGACGCTGTTCCGGAGCTGAACCTGGCGGTCGAGTGATTGTATCTGTAGCTTCATCATCCCGTCTTGCTTGGAGGCGAGATCTTGTTGCAACAGGGCTATTTCGGCCAATTGGTTCTTGTTCTCGGAAGCAAGCTGGTTGATCTCAGACATCAACTTGTTGTTCATGGATATCAACTCCAAGATCACAGATGTCTTGTCCTTGATCTTCGACACGTTGACACTGAGCTCATGTAGACGCTCCGAACCACCTTTGATGACCTGAATAGGGGTTTCTGACACGTTTGTGGTGCCGCAAGCTTGATCTTGAACATCCGATGAGGGAGAGAGGACTAGCTGTTGTTCGGCCTTGGACTCTGTTGACAACGTTTTTACAAGTCCCACATCCTCCGCTTGGTCGCTACTGTTGGATGTGTCTGCAGATGACTGTGTAACCTGCCAATTCTGGACGATGTTCTCCGTTGAAGTGCTGGCAGCATCCATAGTTCGATCAACGGCTGCAGATGGGTTTCCATCCAAGGACGATAATACAACGTCCAAGACGACACCTGGGTAATGCCTGATGCGACTGTGATGCCCAGAATGTTTGACCCTCATTGCGCTTCCAGACTTCGTAATTGTTCAGCGCTGCTGCCTGTCTTGCTCGGGGGATAATGCTTTTCGACAGAAGGGATTTGAAAGCCATGTCGGCATCGCTCTCAGACAAGTACTTGAAATCGGTGGCAAAGTCTGGCATGGAGATGGCTTCCTTGTTCGAGAGCTTATCCTTCAACCATTGCAGATGAGGGGAGTCCCCCTCTTGGGAATTCATTGCTAAAGGTAATACTAACGAGTAATTAGCTAAATCCATTGAAAATAGAAGAATAGGATAATATTCCTTCAATCATTGAAGTACAGTTGACCACTCTGTCTCACTCCACCCTCCGTCTACCCCCAGCCGCGCACTGACACTGAGGTGTGCTAAAAGGGCATCAGTGAAGACGAGCCACCACATACTAAGACATCCTACCACACTCCACTTTCCGTCTACCCCCAGCCGCGCACTGACACTGGGGTGTGCTAAAAAAGTATCAGTGTATATCGGCAGATGTCTTTTCTGTGGATCAATTAATAGCTCGTTTTAAAACATTACCTTTCTTCTGCGGGAGACGAAGAGGTGTGACTGATTGAGGGAGACGAAGAGGTGTGAGTGATTGAGGGAGACGAAGAGGTGTGAGTGATTGAGGGAGACGAAGAGGTGTGAGTGATTGAGGGAGACGAAGAGGTGTGAGTGATTGAGGGAGACGAAGAGGTGAGTGAT
>Ga0247824_10000507_pt1 | contig 19412 bp, 23 predicted proteins | sample 13C_PalmiticAcid_FD_194412 | JGI IMG/M metagenome (GOLD analysis project Ga0247824, IMG submission 194412) | Soil microbial communities from agricultural site in Penn Yan, New York, United States - 13C_PalmiticAcid_Day48 | ecosystem: Environmental > Terrestrial > Soil > Agricultural land... | reverse complement strand
CCAGGATAGCAGAGCGTTACTGTTATGCAAGAGAAAGGCTTTGTCAGCTTGCAGATCTCGATCAAACAAAAAAAAACGGTACCTTGCTGAGGCTCATCCTCACACCTCCGACCCGTATTCTTCTCCCCAATGTCGATAGGAGCAAAAAATCCTCTGCAGTCTCGCCATATCGACCGAGGTCGCCACTGTCAAGTGCCTCAATTGCGATCGGGACGTCTACACGTTTCAGCCCAGTTCTAGCTCTGTCAGATTGGAGTCTACTCCTCTGGCTTTCCTCTCCAGCTCTTCTTTCTCGCCTTCCGATGGTGTTGTCGTTCCGTCTGAGGCAGTCATTACTGGTCAGCAGATTGACACCCTTGTCAATGACGCAAACTACTCCAAGGCGTTTCGACTTGTCCTCACCCTTGCTGCTTCAAGTGCATCCACTTCAGCTCACTCTTCAACATCACAACCCTTGGAACAACCCTACCGACCTGAGTTGGACAAGGTACGGTCAATCCTAGAGAGAGAGTTGGAAGCCAATTTGAATGCTCAGCGACAGCAGACCGAGGCAAGGATCGAGGCCTACAAGTCGCAACAATTAATCGCGCTGGAAAAATCAATAGAGAGGACAAAGAAGGAAAAGCATTCTCTGTGGTTGAAAATCCAGGAACAGGTTACCTCGCCACCATCTACCGTCCCTTCGACACCTGGAACTGGAGAGTTTAGGTCTGGTGCAGACGTGAATGGTCAACATCCTTTTGACATGGCACCAAGTACTTTGCCTGTCCGTTTTACCAATGCTGCAGGACTTTATGGATCGTTCATTGACAGAAGGAAAGCCGGAGAATCAGATGCGGCCATGTCGTTGCAATTCCGAGAATTTGATCAGCGAATGGCTTCCAATAGCATGAGACGACAAAGCTTGGTACCAGCCCAGGCAGCCGCAGATGCAGCCGCCGCCGCCGCCGCCGCCGCAGCAGCAGCAGCAGCAGCAGCAGCAGCAGAGGCTACGTCAAGCTCTGTCGTGGATGACGCTGAAACAGAAGACGTGACATTGAGCAATACGGTAGCCAATGCCGCTACTGCGTTCGTCGCGGAAGAGCCCTCGTCATCGAGTGCCCTCAACTCTGGCGCTTCATCACCTACAGAAAAGTCGAAGAAGAAGGTGACTATCAGTGATGCCATCAAGCGAGTCTCGATTGTAGAGCCAGAAAACAATGAGGATGCAGAAGTTGATGGTAAGTCTCCGATTCATTTTTTTTTCTGTCAGCGAGCTGCTGCCTTACTATTCCTATGCATCTCGTTCTGTCGAAAGTAACTGTTTCACCCGATTTAAATGATTCCATAGACGCAGAGGATAATGATGACGAAGAACCTGAAGAGGACGGAGTTGTCTTTGACATGGACGAGGAACTATTTGACGATGAAGGACGGCAGAAAATAGGCGGCCACCAGGATAAACAGAGTGATGACATTGGCAAGGAGAGTGATGATGACACTGGCCCTTTTTCGAACAGCAATGGTATCGCGATCGCTAGTTCTGCCAGCCGATCCTTACCCAAGTCTGGGATGATAGTGGGTTCGCTTCGAGCCAGCTATTTGCGTCGCCAGAAAGGACTTGAACAGCATAAGAAACAACAGGAGGAAGAGGACGACGACCTGGATTTTGATGAGGATGATGACGATGACGACGACGATGTCAGCACCAATATCAACACCCTTAACCCTGCGGCGGCTGTATTGTTAGGCACGTCCTTACCCATCCGGATTCTGCCCCGAACCAACAAACCTCCACCCCCACCACAGACACGTGGACCTGCTGTGGCCAACTCATTGGCCTTGCCACCGGGTACCACTCCAGCAGCGGCAATGCTTCAGCGGAGGTTGTCGCGCGCCTATGGCGACGACCTTGCAGGCTTTGCCGACAATAACAACATTGCTCGCTCGTTGAATACGGCATTCGCAGGACCGCATGCGGAGGCTGGATCATCGTTGGTGTTGCCGGTTCCTACAGCTCCAGGTACTGTGATCATTGATCCTCTCATGCTGTTGGAGGAGGAACACGATGAGGATGTCCGCGAAGATCGATTTGGACGCCGCCGACAATCGTTTTCTTCGATTAATCATCGTCGAGATTTGGAGAGGATCCAGCAGATTCAGCAACATAGTTACACGATTCAGGATATTGTCGATACAATTGGTGTCAACCATGGAGACGGAAAGTCATCAACGGACGATTTTGAACCACCACACCTGTATTCCGCCAGGACCTATATTGGATCCACTCCATGGGAGATGCCCACGAGGATCACTGTCAAGTCTGGAGGGATGCAGCGTGAGGGATCGCATTTGGACAAGCAGATTGCTTTAGAGATGGCCAAGGAAGTGGAGAATGAGCGGCTGGAGAAGGAGCAGCTGGAGAAAGAGAAGGATACAGCCCTAGCAGACAGCAGTCCAATAACGCATCGGGTAGTGGATAAAATTGACGAGGCAGAAGAGGAAGTCGACGAGGAGGACCTGGCAAGACAACAACAACAACCACCACCACCACCACCATCATCATCATCACAACAACAAGAGCAGCAGCAATCGTAAACCAGGAGCAATACCATCGAAGCATCTCTACTCTACAAAAAATATTAGTACCATAGGTTTTTGTTTTCCCCTTTTTTTTTAGTCATCCAGCATGGAAACATCTTCAAAAACACAAAAGAGCTGAAATCGCAGCGCACTGAAGAGGTCTCCGGTTTTTTTTTTATGAAGATACCAAGAGGAGGGGGGGGGAATGTTGGACAGCGTAATCTGGATCACCGCTGCCGTTCAATACTTCTTGAATGGTCTTCCGGTCTCTTTCGCTGATCACGATCGTAGTTATGGCCATGGTGACCATTCAGGCTCGAACTGCTTCCATTCTCGTATCCATGGCCATGTTTGTTGCCATCGCTCACCTCCAGGTCTTCGTCATCTGACCGCCGTTTTTTTCGGTGCAAGTCCTCGTGGTCTTGATCCTGGTCTCGCTCTCGATCTCGTTCATGGAAATCAATATCTCGATCTCGATCCCGATCCCGATCCCTCACCCTTTCCCTTTCCCTTTCCCTTTCTCTTTCTCTTTCTCTTTCTCTTTCTCTTTCCACTGGATGGTCCACAACATCGTGCCTCATACTATGACCCCTCTCTGAAGGTGATGATGATAATATCTCATACTTCAAACTGGAGCCTTGTCCTTGGACATGACGGTGCTGCCGATGACCGTGAGCGTAATTAGGATGGCTGCCAAGGTAACGACGTTGATGCTGACGAAGATGATGGTGCTTCTGATGCAGCAGCTCCTGGTCCTGCTGATCACTGGGTAACAGTGGTAGATAGAATGTCTCCAACTCACCATCATCGTCGTCGGAATCATTAAATGGGTTGACCGTCTCGATAGTGGTTACATCAATCAGCACATCCTCATCCTCCTGCCTTGATTTCATAGCCTCCTCCTCTGGAACCTAGTTAGTTACCAGCGGAATGCAAACGACGCAATGGGTTGGGTCAGCGTGGCGATCTTCATGTGAGATCATGCACAGTCAATGGATGTAAGTGGGTGCGTACAATATCAAACTCGTCTTCGTGTTCTTCATAGTCAATGTTCTCTTCCAGTTCTGTGAAATCAGGTGCAAATGCACTCCAGTTTTCCTGGTAGTTGGTCGCCCAGATATGAATCCTTCCATAACTCGAGACCGAGGCCACGATTGGCCTTATTGGATGCCACTAGACAAGCAGCGAAGCAAAGGAGAAACTCATCAGCAACGTTTTCAATTGCTACACATCGTAACGGTCTATCTCTTTTTTTTTTTTTTTTTTTTTTTCCTCCATCTACGAAAAGAAAAGACACTTACAGCAATGTCCTCCAAGGGTTCCTTTGGCCCTTCCAGGATCTTGACGAGATTACCTCCGATCTTATCCCATATGTAAATGTTGTGTTTTGTTTGATGACCTGAACCTCCAATGACATAATCTGCATCGTTCGAGAAGCAACACTGATTCCATTGAATCCTGTCGACCAAATCTTGAAACCTGTGCAGTTGTTCTGGGGGTCCCTCTTCTTTTACCGCAAATAGACGGATCATTCGGTCGTTGGCATTGACCACGATCTCCCTATAAAAGCATCATCTCTCCGAGTGTAAGCAGCACGATCCGCAATGAAGCAATATAACACAAAGGGGAAGGGGGGGGGAGGCAAATCCTGGTGCTCACCATACCTTCCCTTCCTGCTAAACTGTATAGCCTTGATAGCACTTGTCGTCGGACGGAACTCATAGAGTAGCTGTGCATCAAAATGGAGAGAAAGATCAACTTTCCGCTAATGTCCTTCAGAACGACTACCCTCGTTCAATTCATTCTCCTGTTCTCAACTGGATCCGTATCAGTCCCTATACTTACAGATCGCACTTCAGAGTCCACGACACTTATGTGACCACGATTGGTTCCCATGTATATCTTCTTTCCTTGACGATCGAATGTCACCACGAGTGTCCATTGCGCCTGTGTGCTACTGCTTGGGGCCACATTCTGCTCCGTTGAACCTTCATCCTGAGTGGTATCTGTGATAGGCGAGCGCTTGATTCCATTGGAAAAGTCGACAATCACTGGTTTCTCTTGGTGTAGTGCTGCAATGAAAACCGAACTATCCAGGAGCGCAACAACCAGATTCGTAAGAAAAAGAAGAAAAAAAAAAAAAGGACAATTGAGGGACCCGCTTCCATATAAGATGGGAAAAATGTTCAAGAGAACAGAGGGACTGGCTCTCTCTCTTGGATCCTTACTTGTTTTTTGGGTGGAATTGAGCGTTCAAAATAGGCGTATCAAAACGAATGGTGTGTAGTTTGGTTCCTGTGATAAGATCCCATACGATACAGCTCCAATCCCTTGATGAGGAAAGTAGATGCCGACCATTCCTTGCCCAGCTGCTCGATCCGTTTAGAAATGTAAAAAAAGGAACAATATGTCAATCATTAAAATAAGGTTCGTTCAGTCTTACTAGAACATCACTCCTGTTTAGTCCCTCTCTTGTGCATGCGCCAAAACGGATCAGGGAATACAAAGAACACAGCAGCAAAACGCACCTCAGACTGGTGACAATTTTGACATGGCCGATCAAGGTACGCGAAACACCACGGGTATCAAAGTCCCAGATGATAATAGTCCCGTCAGAGCATCCGGCCGCCAGCAGCGTGCCCCGAAGGTTAAACCGCACTGTAACCGCGGGTCCATTCTCGAGGGTGTCCTCGATAACCTCTGGAAAGTCCTGTTCGAAAGGATCTGCAACAAGGCAACAACAACACAAACGCGCGTGAGTTCAAGAGGGTGTTAGACAGGGAGGGAAGTTGGAGGTGATAGAAGAGGGTGGAGGAACAGAAGAGTGAGATTGCGTTGGTGATCGGCAAGGCGCGTGTGGCCTCCTTATTGGGTTCAACTTTTTGATGATCCAAAGACGCGCACCTAGAAGTCCCAAATTCATCCTGTTCTGCTAGTTTTCACACGCTGTCGAGGTGCCCGTTGCTTAGCTGTTATCCTGTCGCCTTGGGCTTGCAGGCAAGCCGAGAGAGATGGTAATGGCGGTGGAAGGGTATATGTACAGAGGAGGAGGAGGAGAGGAAGAGCAATGGTGGCTCTGTAAGGTCGATTGCTTCGACTGACCGCTCAAAACCCTGCTCTTTACCAGAGTATGCAAATGTGGAGCTATACATGCACTTATAGAACGAGAGGCCATATCACAGGGTATGCATGCTAATGTGCCGGGGTTGCCAGAGAAAGGTCCTAAGGACAATCCAAGGGTTGCTGGCACCCTTGAAGCGACTCGCAGCGTGGACTGGCGACTTGCTACTTGTGAGTAGCATATCATCACCATCCGTGATAATAGAACACCAGAGTGGTACATAGTCATCAGATGCCAAGTGTATCTCTTGAGGTCAGGGGATACAGTGCTAGAGTGGAAGAGAGTAAGGAAGAGAGGGAGAAGACGCCGATAGAGGAGGGGGACATGAATATGGTCGAAGAGCGAGAAAGTGGCCAAAGACGAGTGGGTGGCTCGAAAGGGAGGTGTCCTTGGCACTTTGGCACCTGCTCTTTGGTACTTTTGAGTAGCCGATGGTGGATGGATGGCAGGGAAGGAACTGGACAGCAGCGAAGACTGGGAGAAGAAGCGACGAGAAGTGGAAAGAAGAAAGAGGTCGACCAGTGGTGAGCTGAACAAGTGAACAAAGTGAAGTGAAAGCACTCATTTGCATGCAGGGCCACGTGCGGGAGGCTGTGCCGCTTGCAGGGTCGTTGTCTCGTCCAACGCTTTCTATCCTGGATGTAAACCGCCCAGTCTCCCAGAGTAGACAAGATATATGTTCTTCATTACAGAGAGCTTCCAGAAAGACTGTCCTTTGTTTGCTGTGCGTTTCTTCAGCGACGGCCGGGGCTGCGGGAACGGCCAGAACGGCGTCCACCGTAGCCACCTCGGTTGTTGCGAGACGAGAATCCCCTGCGTCCTCGATCGTCATTCCCGGTAGGCTTTACAAAGGCAAAGTCGCAATTCACGGTTTGTTCCAAGATTGCTTTTCCGTTCATCGCTTCAATGGCCGCTTTTGCCTGAGAATGTTCCTCATATTCGATCAGTGCGTATCCCTGCAGTGGACAGTAACAAATGAACTCGAGCGTTAGATCCACAAAAGGGTACTGTGTGTACATGTGTGAGCATCTCGAAAAGTACGTCTGATCCTAAGAGCGGTTCAGTACCTTGACGTATCCAGTGCGGCGATCCAGGTTGAGGTGTACGTTCTTGATCGGTCCAAACTCTCCAAAATGTTCTTGGATGTCCTCCTCCGTTGCTTCTTCATGGACTCCTGTGATCAATACAATCCAGCCCTCAATGGCTAAACATGTCCAGTGATAGAGATGTGCGAAGAGTGAGAAATACTGACAGGAGAGAACGGTGCTTTTGACCAAAAAAAATCTCCTGACTTACACCTCATCGCATTCCCGGAAGAATTGTCATCGTTTGCGCGCAACTTTTCGAAGGAGCTACCGTGCACACCGTCGCCTCTTTGGTCTAACGAGCGAGATGTGGAGACGGTGGGGGACAAAAAACAAGCGTCAGCATCAGCCAGCATTATCGGCGGTTTCGATGAAATGCTTCCTCCCCGTGGAGACTGTACCTTCACTCTGAAATCCGCGTCCTTTTCTCCTGATGGTCACCTCTTGCGTCTCTATTTCAGGGCAACCAAATACTCGTCATTAGCAGAGTGTACGTTTGCATGCTTCACACCAACCTCCGCGCCTAGAGACTGGTTAACGGCATATGTTGGGTAGTGGTGGTATTCCAGTTCTGTGCTGTAGTAGGGCTTCCACGAAAGCAGTGATCTCACTCCTGACTCCAAGTCTCCACCAGATCTACTGCTAACCAAAGAGACTCTGGACAACCCTCCTCTATCTTCTGTTGACGATTCAAGGGGTTTCTGCTGCTCTGTGTCAATTGATCCTTTGCTCCATGACCCTGGCTGCTCTTCCGCTGGACTGTTGCTGTTCCCTGATCACCCAAAAGCCAACTTTGCTTCTATTACCAGCCATTTCCTCATCCTGTAGGTCGTCGCCGGCGCTGAGGTCGATCGCGTACTTGTCGGTCATGGCTGGAGGTGGGTATGGGGTTCAGAAGGTGGAGGGAGGAGGGTTGAGAAGAGATCGAGTTGATCGCAACCCAAAAAGTTCATGAACGTGACCTAAGCCTTCAGCTTCGCTTCCTTCACTTCCCCTTTGTTCCTTTGTTCCTTCTCTTCCCATCGACGCATCGCAGCACTCACCTTCCCACACCATGCTCAGAACTATCACAACAAGAGTGCGTGTATCGCCTCCCGCGGCCACCGCCGTTAGTACCGCTCTTAGAGCGACACGTCTGGTAAACGTTGCTATCCCACCAGTCCTAGTTGCTCGTGTCATACTGACAAAAATGACTCGGGGAAGAGTCCCCATTGTCTCCGAACGAGTTTCTATTCGACACAACTCAACGACGCGCTTTCTTCACTTTGCGCATCAAAATAACAGGGCGTTTCTGCACCATCAGCGCTGGTTTTGCATCGATCCTATGGTACACGCTATGGAGACGACGGGTATTCCAACTGGGGTGGCGGAGGTGCTACACGGAGATCGCTCCCAATGAACACGGTATGACCTCAATATCATGGTTTGCCTTTCGTCATCCACTTGCATAGTACGAGACACAGGTTTCTAGCATGGTTCTTTACTAATATGCATGCTATCGTCTCGTAGGTCTTCAAATTTGTTCCACAGCAGGAAGCGTGGATCGTGGAGCGCATGGGACGATTTCATCGCGTATTAGATCCAGGTCTTCAAATTTTGATGCCATTCCTGGATCGTGTCAAGTATGTCAAGAGTTTGAAAGAAGTAGCCATCGAGATTCCGAGCCAGAGTGCTATCACACAAGGTATAATCGGTCCCAGAAAGAGTGGCAAGATGTATTGGTATGTCACTTCACTGAGGAAGACTTCTGTCCCCGTTGCTAACAGGAAAGAGTGCTTTTCTCAATAGACAACGTGACACTGGATCTGGACGGTGTGCTTTATTTCAGAGTTGTGGATCCGTACAAGGCGTCGTATGGAGTCGAGGATGCCGAGTATTCAGTTGCGCAACTTGCTCAAACGACTATGCGTGCTGAGATTGGTCAAATGACGCTGGATCGTACACTGGCTGAGCGTGCCCACCTGAATTCCAACATTGTCGAAGCCATCAACACTGCAGCAGCGGACTGGGGTATTCAATGCCTCCGTTACGAGATACGCGACATCCACCCTCCAGCCAAAGTTGTTGAAAGCATGCACCAGCAAGTTTCTGCTGAGCGTACAAAGAGAGCGCAGATTCTGGATTCCGAGGGTACGAGCCAACAATATGCAGGAAGCGACTCTTATGGAGTTCAAGATGTGATAACTGACATGGCGAGTTGTTTTTCCATTGTTCGCTGCTGCTGTCAACATAGGTTCGCGCCAAGCTGCTATCAACGTTGCAGAGGGTCACAAGCAGTCGACTATTCTTCAGTCCGAAGCCGATAGGGCGGAGCAAATCAACAGGGCTACTGGTGAGGCTGAAGCGATTCTTCTTCGTGCTCAGGCAAGCGCAGAAGGTATTCGTCGCATTGCAGACGCAATCACCAATGCCCCTGGAGGACATCACGCTGTTTCGCTGACGGTCGCAGACAAGTACGTGGAAGCGTTCGCACAGCTAGCAAAGGAGACGAATACACTGATTCTGCCAGCAAACGCGAACGATGCCTCCTCTATGGTTGCTCAAGCGTTGACCATCTACGACAACATCACCAAGAAGCGTGGCGTTATTCCTGAGCAGCCACAACTACCTTCAACATCAACCTTGACGAATGCAACCCCCAAGCTCGGCAACCCCTCCGAATAAAATATCGCCCTTGGTGACCCGCACAGCGACAGCGTTGTGCGTCGGATTATTTTGCCTGCAGCCGATCTGACAAGGTTTCTGTGGGGTGGGCAAAAAGCCCGAAATTGCGTATGGCCGCTCGGTTCATTATTCTCTTCACTCCTTCTCCCACGAACACTTCTTCCGCTACATGAGATTCGGTTCAAGGCTAGAGCGATGGATCTCATCTCACCCCACATCCCACTGTCGATCATCGCGAGTCTGACGTTCTACCCACTCTTGTTTGTAACGCTCCGGAGGAAGCAATGGATCAGGACGATTCTTCCACCCAGGGCGGACCCCCAGAAGCATTATCACCTCTGCAACAAGATAGTGGCATCAGCGCATTCCACCATTATGGCTTTGACAGGAACCTACTTGCTTATGAGCGTCGACTGGACCAAGAATGATATCACAACCTACAAGTCTTCCCTCACACCTTTCCTGGTCGGTCTTGAGCTTGGTTACTTGACTCAGGACACCGCCTTTGAGTTCTACCAGCGAGCCGTCTTTGGAGTCGGGAGTAACTTGATTCTCTTTCACCATGTCGCTGTCATCATGGTCTCTGTTTACTATCTCTACGCGTTGACATTGACTAATCCAGGGCCGTATTTCATTGGGATGTTGTCGCTCATGAACTTGAGCACACCCATCCTACACCTGAGATGGGCCCTTCAGAGCCGAGGTCGGACATTCTTCAATTCAAGGTTGAAGCGCGTTGTAGATACGGCGCTATTGGTGTCATACTTTTGGTCCAGGATCATTGGCAACTGGTGGATGAGTGTAGCGATTGGAGCCAAGTTGGGTGTAGCTTGGTACGAGGTACCATTCCACATTGCCATGAAATTTACAATCACCTCGACCACCATCTTCATAATGAACCTGATCTGGTGGCTCGTTCTTATCAAACAATGGATCGGATCTGCACACGCATTCCATCTCGGAGGGCGTACTAAAGAACCAGCAGCATTGTCATCAATGCCTTCTTCAGCATTGAGATCTAGTGTTCGTTCACCAGTCAAGAGAACTCGGCACTTGCGCGATGCGAATTCAAACAAGCCAAAGGAATAGATCACTTAGATGGGGCATGTTCGTAAAAGACTATTAAGACTATTAAGACAATGAACATCCTTCGTGCTAAGGGAAAGCCTGATAAACTTTCCTAACGTTGTCTGCAAGTCGATTAATTGCTCTTTTTCTTTCACAACACAACACAACACAACAACAACAATAACAACAACAACAACAACAACCCCCAATCATTCAGGCAAGTTCACATAGACATGAATGGAGCTCGGGTATGGCCAGCTTCTCGGAAGAGCAAGGCACATGGGGGTGTTTACTTTAACCCCTTGAGGTGAACACCAACAATGGATCCTGGATGGCAGCTTTCAGTCAGACTGTTCTAATCGCAACCTCCGTGATAATTACTAATAGAGAAATAGTTAGGGAACTTGTTCATGATGGTGTGTATAAGATGAGCGAAGAAGCGAAGCATTGAGCAGTGCAACCCAGGTATGAGGGCGTTTCTCCTGTGTATATGCCTGTCATTGATTGCCCTTGACAATTTGGACGCGTACATTGGTTGTGAGGTCGTCTCCCAGTTGATCGTTGTTACTATTACATTGTCCTACTCTGTCTCCATTCCTGGTTGCTTCTACTTCTTCCTTGGCTTAATATCTGCATCCACCACGGGGCAGAGCATGATGGCGTTCTTGTTATCGGACGGTGCCCCAGTGTAGCCCTTATAGTTTGTAAAGTACAAGATGATATCCGTTAGTCGATTGTTGTAGATGAAGAGAGAGAGAGAGAGAGAGAGAGAGAGAGAGAGAGGAGAGTTCTCCCGTAGTTTTCACTGTTCAATCGTTTACCTTGCTCCAGTCATAGCTAACAGCATATGCATAGATCGATCCATTCCTGTTGAATGTGGCAGTCGAGATGGGTGCCGGTTGTTTGTTGAAGACCTTGAGCTTCTGCTTCGAATCCTTGTCCCAGAATGTGAACCCTCCATCTGATCCAGCAGTCGCAAAGGTGCCATATATCGGATGGAATGAAATCGAGTTGACCGCAAACACTGAAGAGTCGCGGGCTGCAGGTGCTCCATCACGGTGGCACTTGAAGGAAAAGTTTCCTCTACGGTGATGAATAAAAACAATATCATGAGTTGGTGCTATTGAGATCCAGCAACATTCCCTGTATAAAAACGTAATAGATCCGAAAGAAATGAGAGTGTTGGGTCTTACTGGCTGTCTTTAACATCGGTGTATTGGATGGCGACACGTCCTTCGATACTGCCGATGGCGAATCCTCCTCCTGTTGAGAAACATGAAACAACACGAGTCTGCATCTTGAGCGGACTCTCCATGGTCCTGAAAGGTACAGCTGGGTTGCTCATATCAAACATTGTGATCTGACGATCTGCATTGGCCGCCACCAATAACGAGCCATGCGTGTCCATTGAGTACAATCGATCGCTCAACGCCACCGATGACACTGGGTTCTGCTGACGAAGATCCCAATACTATATCACAATGGACAATTGGCCGGCTGTTAAATCATCGATGTCCAGTCACTTGAAGTCTTCACTTTCTTTGGTTGTCCTGCAATTACCTTCAAGGTTTTATCCCAGCTGCCAGTAGCCACGATATTAGGACCATCAATCCAGCGGAGACCCTTGATGGGTCCTTCATGCCGTGCAAACTGGGTAGGCTGCCCAGTTGTCACATCAAAAAGTCTCCCAGCATTGTCCGCTCCTCCAGATGCGAGTTTCGTTCCATCCTGTAGCAAAATGAGAGGTAGGAGAGATGGAGAAAGGAAGAGTGGTGGCAGGGATAGCCGAAAGAGCAATGTGTTCATGAGTGTGCATGGTTTTCAGCAAGGTGGTAAGGCGAGTATGTCGACTTGCATGAATTCGCACGGATCATCCACTTACAGCGCTCCACTGGCAAGTCAGTGCGGGTGCCTCATGTGAGTACATTGCCTTGGCAACCGTTGAACCATCTCCCATGACTTCCCAGATACGGACCTAATCCATTCACGCAGCTCAACATTGTCAGTCTTCAACACGTCGCTGACAAAGGTTGTTGTTTTTGACAATGCTGGTGATTCTTTTTTACCTCGTTGTTCCAGGAGGTTGCAGCAAGAAGGTCGCTCGTCTTTGAGAAGGCAAGGTCTGAGATACCATCCGTAGGAGGCGACGTCACCTATCATATCGATCCACAACCAGAGCAGTGTTGGCTTCAGAACGGAGGTAACTCTTTGGGAAGTGTTTGACGCGAAGAACTCTCAGGGACGGCGTCATACCTCAATGTCCTTTGGCGCGTTTTGATTAGCGATCATCATCTTGAGTCAAGAACCTTGGCGGGCAAGAGTGAGGAAGAGGCTCGGTGCGTGGGGATGGAGGGAGTGGAAGGCGATGACAGCGAGATCGAGGGGGAGAGGAGCAAAAGGTGTGTTCGTTTGTGCAGCACAGAGAGCGCTGGTGGCGCAACAGACCACAAATTTCGACGGCCACATTTTGGAGTCAGTTCCACCCATGAACTCTCAATTCGACCACTGGCCTATCCAGTTAGATCAAGGCCGATCTCCCATTCAGACAACATCCACACCGTGGGTTACTTCATGAGCATGGTTTGCCCCCATCGTACTATGGGAAAAAGTCGAATGTATTCGACACTATCAAGCAGTTTCCTCGATCGACTGGATCAACATCAACACTACAGAGACACTTGAGGCTTCCCATGGATGAAGGAACCTTTAACACGTACTTTGGTGTCACTTCTAATTGAATCCCCAATTGTGATGTGCAGGGGGTCTGTAGGATCAAGGAGACAAATGCAGTCGTAGTCGTCTTTCATTGTAAGCGAAACCTTCCTCGGCGCGATATCCTCCACACAGAGGTGCATCCTAAATATTTCTATTCACTTCACTGCTGAGATGCCGAGGGCTTGCTCTTTTCCTTCTCCTTCTCGTTCTCTGCTTCGATCTCTGCTACAACCTTCTCAATCTCGGCCAGTTCCAAGCGCTATCAGGTCAAGATCGTGAAAGAAGCGATTAGCAAAACAAGCCCTACATGATAGTTCTCATGATGGTTCCACGCCAGTACTGTCTGCATGCCCATACCTGAGTGACGCCATCCTTTGACATAACGGCAATCTCAATGTTCTTGGCTCCAGTTTGCACAACCTGAGAGAGTCAAAGTAACAGTGTAACCGGTCAGTGTCATAATGATGATGGGGGCGACGAGCAGTGTCTTGATAAGGTGGTGGGATCCCACAAATCATACCTCAAGCAAAGATTTGATGGCAAGCTTGACGGTTTCATCCCTATTCATGTCCTCCTTGTAGTTCTTCTCCAAAAACTCGCGGACAGTTTTTGAGGATCGGCCGATGGCATTGGCCTTCCATGCAGAGTAGACGCCTGAGGGGTCTGTCTGGTACAACTTGGGCACCTTGTCAGAATCAAAGCCCATGATCAAGGTCGAGATTCCAAAAGGACGCACTCCTCCGCTCTGGGTGTATTTCTGTAATGTCGATAAAAAAAAATAGGGTAGGGTGGGGCATGGTAGGCGAGTCAATTAATGCGATATCTGCGTCGACTGAATGCCACTCAAAGCGACTCAATTGCTCTCTCTCTTGTTCTTTCACCGCCTCCAGAGACGTAGGTCAATACGACCAGAGTGACCCATACCTGCTGTACTCCTGCAATGTAGCGCGTGATGTATTCGATTGAAACAGCGTCCTCCACTGTAAGTCTGTGACTCTGACATTCTATCCTTGCCTTGTTGACTAACACGCGAGCATCAGCAGAAAGACCTAAACGTGTTCATCCACAATTGAGAGTCGATCCGTCAATACTAGCCACCACGAGTTGTTTGATCATCAGCAAAAGCAAGGCTGTCGGTATCCGAGGCTGGTCCTGAAATCATCAAAAGCCCCGTCCAAGGTCGACACCCAAAGCGACAGTGGTTCTTACCAGCAAAAGCAAGGCAGACGTGGTCGTCCAACATGCAGATCTTTTTCACTGTACGCTCATCCTGGAGCTTCAACACGGACTTTTTCTCAACGCCCAGAACCACAATATCGGAGCCGCGAACACCAACCTAGACCGTTCAAAGGACGAAAGACAGAGTCCACACTGTGAGCTGACGCACAACAAAGTCGGGCGAATTGAGGACAACTTTTCGAGCCTCGATGAACTGTCTCGCTCTTGCACTGTCCTGTCATGCAACGACGCGTCTCTGCAGACTTACAACGCAGCTTCCCTTTCGGACGGCTTCAACAGCATAGTCGACTTGGAAAAGGTGACCATCAGGTGAGAAGACGGTAAGTGCACGATCGTACGAGCCAGCCATGGTTTGTAGTTGTTAAAGGTCTCTGCACAGAATACAGTCGGTTGAAGGTGGGGAGAATGGAGCGGTGGGTGTTATGCGAGGGAAGGTGACAAACGAGGAGTTGCTTCGAGGTTGGTGGCAGGTTGTTTAAAAGGGCGTGCGTGTCGACGACGAACGCACGCCTCGATGTGACGCGTACCAGCTCACGTGCATCACGTGCGAACAACAATCCCTTGCTGCGCGAAGCTGATCGTTTATTTTTCTCCACTCTTCCGTCTTTCACCACTTTCACCAACATACATCAGCACCATGTCTCTGCCTTCCGCCGACGAACTGGAGCAGCTTCAGGAAATCGGTATGGACAGCAGGAATAACTTGATTCCGAGCAGATCACCGAGAAAACAGGAAGAGGACTGAACTTTTTCTACTTTTCAAACAACTTGATAGAGAAGCAATGGGCTGTCAAGGCAATGCACCATGCCGAGACCTACTTCTCGCTCCTTGAGGCTATGGATGGCTCTAAACTCAAGCTCACAAAGTACGGTTCATCAAATGGATATACAGTCGAGGCACCGGGTGATAGCTAGGCGCAAAACGAAGAGCACAGGAAGATTCCCACGTTGTGTTGAAGTGACCGAAGGGACTGATCTTCTACTTTTTCAACTCATTGCGACCTAACTTGCACAGAATCGACGACGAGATATATGTTGACTTTATCACCACATTTGGATCAGACTTCAAGATCGACGTCTTGGATGAGGCCAAGGACTTCAAGTCAGCAGAGATGAAGGAGAAGTGGCGTTCCTTTATCAACAAGTATGAAGGAGGCAAGGTCACAGACTACAACTTTGGGTCTTTGCTCAGAATCGACGCCAGCAAAGAATACTCTGAGGACAACACCATCTTCGGTAAGGATCCAGGCTGAGAGAAAAGAAAAAGTGTCTCGGACCATCTAACACCATCAAGGAAAAAATCTAACACCATGATCCTCGGACTCGTTGTGCCTCTAGTCACACGCATGCAGTTTTTGACAATCGAGATCGCCCGTAACAAGGCAGGACTCAACTCTGGTCATTTCAAGCCAAGGCCAAAGAAGGCCGCATAAGCATAGAGTCTGGCAAGCGCACTTGTAGAACATGTTTTTTTTTTGTATGCCCGAGTCAACAGGAATGAGTAACCTGCCTTAGAGGGCAGTAGCATATACTGAGGCAGCTCTCAGGAAGAACTATGATGCAGCGTGCAGGGATGCATGGTATCCAATATTGCTTCTTCATGACATGACCCCGCAGGCGTAGTGCATCGGACATGCCCCAATGTCGCAGGCTGTTGCGTTCCAAGGGGTTTTTTAGCTCATCTAATATGTCTGTGTGACACACTTCTGCCCCTGACAATTTTTTGCCACAGTGCTGAGTTTTCATCCCAGTCGCGCGCGTATTTAATCAAACGCCTTTCTTCTCCCCAACTCCCCCCATCCCTCCTCTTCTTCACATCGTTCACCCGCCTACTTCTGTAACGACAAATCAAGGCACAATCACCATGCCAAAATCGACCTCACGCTCGACGCTGCGGTGCGTCCCCCTCTACATGCTTGTCATCCTTTCCATGCTCACCGCCCTGGTGTCGTTAGGTGCCCCCATCTCAGAGACCAAGTCTGAGGAGGACAAGGACACCCTTGACAAAGCTCGTGCTGGCCCTTACAACATCTCCGTTGAGGGTGGCATCGCTGGTGCCCTCTTGATCATCTTCGGCTTCATTCTCTGCTTCTTTGGTATCCGCTTCTGCCGCCTCACCATGTTCTTGATCGGCTTCTACTTTTGCGCCAACCTCACCTACGTTGGTATGGCCAACGGTGGTGTCACCTCCGCTGCCTGGCTGCTTGCCGTTTCCATCGTGGCTGGAGTCATTGGTGGTGTAGTTTTGGTCATTTTCTCAAGACTAGGCGTCGCCGTCCTGGGTGCTATGGCTCTGTACTCCTTGGGTCTCTGGATCTTAGGCTGGAAATCGGGTGGTGTCATCTCGTCCAACACAGGTCGTGCCATTCTGCTGGGTGCCCTCGCGGTCGTTGGCTTCATCTTGGGCTTCATTCGCGAACACGACACCGTCATTGTCGGTTCAGCCATCCTTGGTGCTTACTCGTTCATTGCAGGAGTCGACTTTTATGCGCACACGGGTTTCATCGATCAAACAAACTCGTTCATCAATTCCAAGAACAACATCGACAACCGTACTGAAACCACGTCTGTTTCCCAGTACGCATTGCTGGGAGTGTTCATCTTCTTGGTTCTCGTGGGTATCATTGTTCAGATCCGTTGGTGGGGCGACCGCAACTTCCGTCCTGCGCAGAAGGAAACCGTGATTGTCACTGAGAAGAAGCGTTCTGGTCTCTTCCGCCGTTGATGAGAAGGATTTGAGAGAGAGAGAGAGAGAGAGAGAGAGAGGTCAGGAACTCGGACTGTCAGCCTCGGGCTCTCGCACACTGTAGATTATAACCCCCCTACCTACTGTAAAATAGAGTTTTTTTTTCGCTTCACACTCAAACACGAATTTGATTATTGTCCGAACTTGAAGCCCAACCTCGCAACGAGCCCGAAACATGCTCGCCACCTTGTTGCGGTCGTCCACCAGTGCATGGGATGTAAAAACACGTGTACCTCAAGGAACGAGAGGACACCGTTCACTTCTGAAACGTCACCCCGCCCTTCAACACGCCGGTCGATTGATTTCTCTGTGCAAGTTGGATCTTGCCAACTATCAACCATCCCGGCATTCGGAAGGGCACAGTTCACATTAATGCACCAGCTACAAGCTCCCTTTGACATTGCCTTGATGCCAATTATCTCACAATAGCCATAAGCGAAAGCGATATTGTCAACAGACCACTTCCAGGCGCACGATATATTGTCAGAGAAAGAAGAACGCCGTCCTCATGCTCGGACTCGTGATAGTATGCATCAATGGGCGAATTTTCTGGATCTGGTCAGACAGTTCCAGCCTTCCCAGTTACGAGCCTTTGACGCAAACCATTTCACATTCAACCATGACAGCGAGCAGGCAGGATGACCCCGTCACCCCATTACAGCCACGTGAAACAAGTATACGGCTACCTCGTGTGCAATGGTTTCCGGTTTGGAGTTCTCACCTCGTTTGACCAAACTTGGTTTTTGCAGCGAGACCGAGGAACCCTCCACACTTCCGAGGGGGTCCACCATACTAGCGAGACGCCAACCGTTTTACGTTGCTACAGGTGTATAATGGATATGGCCTGACAAAATCCATTATCGGAGTTGCCGCCATCGTTACCTCCCACGTCCCATCCCCAGGCTCGTCTGACGATGATGAATAGGATACCGATTACGATCCGGGAGAATCCTCATCCTCAGCAAAGAAGAAAAATACGAGGCTCCAGGCACGACCAGTCGTGTCCATTGTCAAGACAATGAAAAACTTGACAAGATTGGGCTTCTCGATCTGATAGGGAAAGGTCAGACTGGCCGGGTTTTCGAGCGAGCTTGGACAGAGAGATCGTGGTGGTACCATTAAAGATGCCATTGTCATTTCGAAAATCCCTTGGGGGCGTGCGCAAAGGTCTGATCACAGTGCTTACATGAACAAATGCGTCAGGAGTCGTGGTTCGCTTTGAACCGTTGACGCTCTCGACCATAGGACTTGCCCGCAATCCATCCTCCCTTGTCCTCCATCTACCATCGTTTGGATGTTGAGATGTCATCGGATTGTTCCTCTCAGACCTACCTTTGAGTCACCAGCTTAGGGTTCGAATTGTAACCAAGCACCTGGGATGGCTCGTCCAAATGCATCGCACTGTCAAGACATTCTGTTTAGATCTAGAAGTGATCAAGGTTCGTCAGTTTTCCCACCAGGCTCACTTGCATGGACACTTCTCCTTGATCTGTGCTTTGTTGACACTCCTTTCCTTGGGGACGAGGAGTGATGGATTCCTATCTTGTAGGTTGAATGGTCGCACAGCTAGACAGCTAGTAGAATAGCACAGACCGTGTTGCACTTTGGATTCTTGGTGATACATACACCTCCATGCTCCCATCTATCGCAACACGATGTCTCCATGATCCTCTTCCATTCTCATGCTTTATCCGTTGCACTCTACGCGACACATCAACACCTCACTGGCATGAACTTGACATTCAGGAATGATCCATGTTAACGGTGAAAGTTCTTTCTTCAACGCCGATATCGTGGAGACAGGGGCGGAGTCCTGCGTCCGCCCTCCTAGATCAATGTGCGGCGGATGGTTCTTTCACGTCGATTGTTGCTGACACCATGTGCATTGTGTGTGTGTGTGTGCAGTTCCTCACCTCGCCTCGCGCGCGCCCTCGTTCTTCTATGCTCCACTCTTTTAAAGCGTAGCCCTTCACCTTTCTTTCCTTCTTGTCCACCTTCGCATTCCTCCTCCGCCCCGCACAGTAACATGTCGACACCAATCTCGCGCTCGGCTCTACGATGCGTTCCCATCTACTTGCTCATACTCCTCTCCATCGTCACCCAACTGTTGATATTGGCCGCGCCTATCGAGGAGAAAAAGTCGGGCAGTGACAAGGAGCTCAGCCAGGGTAACCGTCCTTCCAAGGTCTCCGCCCCAGCTGGTATTGCCGGT
>Ga0247824_10000506_pt1 | contig 19433 bp, 20 predicted proteins | sample 13C_PalmiticAcid_FD_194412 | JGI IMG/M metagenome (GOLD analysis project Ga0247824, IMG submission 194412) | Soil microbial communities from agricultural site in Penn Yan, New York, United States - 13C_PalmiticAcid_Day48 | ecosystem: Environmental > Terrestrial > Soil > Agricultural land... | reverse complement strand
GAGGAATCCATCGAGAGAGTGCTCTGGGCGTAGGACGACGAAGAATAGGTAGATGACCTGGGAGCCGAGTAGGCCGAGGGACGTCTGCTGGATTGGACGACGACGACACTAGAGGTGTAGTGCGAGGACATTGCGAGTTGGCAGGTTCACGTTGGTGAGACACCGAGGTACCGTATGTTGAAGCTGGGATATGTGAAAGAAGGCTCGGGATTGCGAAGATGGCCTTTGGTCAACTGGATGAAAGACGCAGCAAACACGGTTGCAAAAAGTGAAGCTAGCATCTCGAGACAGAGGAGCGGGAGAATTTGGATATAAATACTAATCCTAGACATGATGGGTCTCTTTGTTGCTTGACCGTAGTAACTTGGGCGCGCCTCACTAATTGGTGAGGCGAGTCGCCGGCAAGGCGAAGCTTCGGTGAGCATCCCAGGCAGACCGCAAGGCCACCGCGCCGATGCCTTGTATCTCGTTGTGTTGCTCATCTGGTTAGGAAACTACAAAAGTGGAGCGAAGTGCGATGACTCAATGTCCTATCTGAGCGGTTCGTCGTCACTTGTCCCAATTCACGATGCCAAATAATGCGGTGGGTGGGGGGTTGAGGTGAAGGCGGCCGTTGGGACCCAGATTGGGACATACCAAAACCCCAATCAAGACCAACACCCAACGCCCCTCGTGCGCCCTTCTGCCCCATTCTCAGGCAGCGAGGAGCCCGCCAGCAGGCCACAGGGCAGCACACTGCAAGGTACGGAAGTCGAAGTGGCGAACGAGAGGGCGGTCTTTGGTGGACGGCGACTGGGCAGCGCCGGTTGGAAGTCCGGCACAGCCCCCCATGTTGACTGCCTAGGACTTCGGTGAGACTTGGGGCAGAGAGCAGGGCAGTTCGTCGGAACCCGCCGAAAACACTGGCTTTGCGGTTTGGGTCTTCGTAATGGAGCGGTCCGACACGCCTTTCTGCCTGTTTTGGCGCTGCTGCTGCCTGAGTCCAGCAGACTGCTGCGCTTGAAACTGGAGGGTTTCTGTTGTCTTGTGTGGCTGGGAGAGGGAAGCATGACTCACCCTCTGATAGGCCGCACAGGGCTGGCAGCCTGAGGACGCGCGTGCGGGCGACCAGAACCTTTGTTGAGGACTCTTTTGTGTAATCGCCAAGGGCGGCGTTGCTCTTTGCCCTGCGCATCAAGTGATGAGGTTGTCTCGATTTACCAATTGTGCACCCAAGGCCCTGCGGCTCAAAGGGTCTCACTGGTTCGTCATCGCTGCGAACAGGTTCAAGCTTGGCGGGGTACTTGCATATCCGTTGTTGTGGGGTAAGGACCACGAGCCTGGTCGGCGTATTGGAACTGTGGTATAACCAGGGCGGACTTTGTAAGACCCATTGCTGCCCGCCGACCTGGAGGGGCAATTGAGGCGCCCGAAACTGGGCAAACTTGGAATTTCCAACGAGTCGCGCAGATGAGGCAGAGAACCCAGGGCTGCTTTGTGGGCGCGGGGTCTGGGGTGCAGCATCATCTCGGCAGGCATCTCACCGGGCAGGACGCTTGGCTGGCCTTGGCACCGTACCTGCTTTCTGCTGTGCGCTAAGGCTAGCGCGGTGGATCGTGGGAGTGTGGGCAGCTCCATGGATTGTGGGCCCCGAGTTTCGTCAGCGAAGCATGGATCTGTCCCCTGTCTGGCCAGCGACCAGGCTTCTGGATGATCTGGCTGGATTGCAAACTGCCGCCCCTCCTCTGCCAAACATCCCAACGGACCTTTGTGTTGAATTGCTGTTGCCCGACACCTTCGACAGCCTTAGAATCCCGCCGAACCTACGCCCGCCTTTGACGCTCCCGAACCCGCCCGACACCGCGACGCCCTTCGCCCGACCTTCAATCAAGATGCAGCGTATCCTCCTCTCGCTTTCTCTGCTCGCCTCGGCTGCTGTTGGCGCTCTGGCCTCGGACGACTTGAAGATCGATGTCACCCTTCCTGTCGAATGCGAACGGAAGACGCAAAAAGGCGACACCATCAACGTCCATTACCGGGGCACTCTCCAGTCCAATGGCCAACAATTCGATGCCAGTGAGTCCGCGCCTCACCGCTCACCCTGTCACGTACCGCTTGCCCCGCTGCCCCTCCCCCCCTCCGGCTACCCCAGCAATACAGGTGTCGAATAGAGATTGACTTGGGCATTACTTGCATCAGGCTATGACCGCGGAACGCCCTTTAGCTTCAAGCTGGGAGCTGGGATGGTGATCAAGGGGTAAACTACGGAAACCACGGCGTTCTGCGCGGGCGAAGTTCTGACAGCGTGTAGGTGGGACGAAGGCTTGCTCGATATGTGCATCGGCGAGAAACGTTCCCTGACGATTGCTCCGAGCTACGGCTACGGCGACCGGAACGTTGGCCCGATTCCTGCGGGTTCTACTCTGGGTGAGGCGGCCCTCGCAACATCCCCACCCCCTCCTCTTTCTTTCTGTTTTTGTTGCTGACCTTGCGTTTGTATAGTTTTCGAGACCGAGTTGATGGGCATTGAGGGCGTGCCTAAGCCCGAGTCGATCGTCACCAAGTCCGCCACCGACAGCCCTGCGTCCTCGGCCAGCCAGAAAGTGGCCGAGAAGGTTGCGAGCGTGGTGAGTGAGGCGGCCGAGGCGGTCAAAACCGTGGTTGCCGACACCGACGATGTCCAAGAGCACAATGAACTCTGAGCTGACCCCAGCATCCGGGGCCAGGACGACGCGAAGCCCCTGTAGCCCCGGACGCCGGGTAACAAACGAGGATCAGCTCAGCAGCCCAAAGGAGGCTCTTTATCCGTTCCCGCGGTTATTGATAGAGACTTTTGAGGCAGCCGTTCCGAATACATCGGAAAGCGGCACTCCCGCTTTTGGATTGTTGTCCCTTCCATGGTTCGCACAACCTGTCGTGCGTTTTTGTCCTGTGGCCACACTTGCCAATTCCTGTAACCCCCCGGTGATTCCGAATTCTGTCTTGCGATTGACCCCAATGAGGAGGAGGCGCCGGGGGTGTTCTCTCCAAATGTTTGAGCCGAGCAGCACAAGATCGCTGGGCGGCTTTCAGTTGTCGCAATTGAATCGATTTGACCCGGATCCGAAGTTGCTGAATGGGGAAGAAGTACTCCGTCAGGGTTAGTGAGAAACAGGGGTACGCTGACTTTCGAATGAGGCGGTCTGAAAGGAGAGAGAGCATGCTGGTGGTTTTTGCAACCACGGATGCTCTTTTCAGCCTGACACGGGTAACTTTATTGACTGCTTTGGAGGAACGTGAAGCTGACAAAACAGGAACATAGGCATATGCATCTGCGGCACGCCCGTCTAACGTTTCGGTTGGATTGGATTGGATCCGCAGTGCAGCGGCGTATTTGCACGGGTCCTGGATCCCAAGTCGACTGAGGTCATCTCTCTATTTTCGCGTCTCGCATCACATGTACCCAACCGCTCCGTCCAGATAAAAACATCCAACCTGCGTTCATCCATCACCGCATGACCCTATCGAAAGCATGCATTCGCCTATCTCTCGCTCATCTCACCATCAGCGTGTTTCCTCTCTCCCCCTTGCTCTCCGCGCCTGTCGACTGCCCGGACTTGGGTCAAGATGCCTCGTTCAACCCGCGAACTCGACCATGGGCGCACGCACAATCCATCGATGTACCCGCGACTACGAACTTGGCTTCCGCCGTTGAATTTTATTACCATTCATTATGCCTATTTCATCATCGTTTGCCTGGTCGCCTCACTGATCTTCTGGGGCTCGTCGAACCCGGCCCGCAGCATCAGCTACACTGACAGCCTTTTTCTCGTTGTCAGCGCCATGACCGAGGCCGGGCTCAACACGGTCAATCTGAGCCAGATGACGACGTGGCAGCAGTTGATGCTGTTTCTTCTCATCATATTCGGCAGTTCTATTTGGGTTTCCGTTTGGACGGTTGCAGCCCGAAAGCACGCCTTCGAGAAGCGGTTCGAGGATATTGTGCGGGCCGAACGCATGCGCAGGGCGAGCCGGCCTGGGAGCGCTGTTAGCCTACCGAGGCTGCAGCGGTTCCTGTCGTTCCGAAAGGCCTCGACGATCGCCTTGCCTCAAGTCCCGCTGGGCATCCAAGGAGGCGAGCGTTCGGAGCAAAAGGGGGAGACTTCGGGCACACAGGCTGGCGCAAACCAGCGTGAGCCCAACGCCACGCCGTCATCTGGCAGTGAAGCTGCCCTCGCCGCTTCTGGAGCTCCTCAGGAGAGACCGCTCACCCCTGCCCGCATCGTATTTGTCGACCGCCCTCACCCTTCTGACGCCGTCTCAACCGCCACCCAGCACCACCCCAAGGGAAGCCAGACAACGCGCAGAAAGCGCGGCGGGACAGATGACGCTGGGAAAGACGAGTTCAGTATGCGTCAGCTCCTAGCACGCAGACACGGTGGGAGGAACGCGCAGTTTCACGACTTGACCGGCGAGGAGCGCGACCGTCTCGGCGGCTGCGAGTACCAGGCTCTCAGAGTCCTCTCTGTCATTGTGCCGCTGTACTTTGTTCTCTGGCAGCTTCTCGGCTGCCTTGCCCTGGGAGCTTGGATCAACAACAATCAGCCGGGCCCGCCGCTTGGGAACGGCATCAATCCCTGGTGGCTGGGCGTCTTCAACGGCGTGTCTGCGTTCAACAACTCGGGCATGTCGTTGCTTGATGCGAACATGATTCCTTTCCAGCAGTCCTACTTTGTTCTTATCACAATGGGGTTGTTGATCTTGGCGGGAAATACGGCATACCCAATTTTCCTTCGGCTCATCATCTGGTCACTGTTGAAGCTCCTCACATTGGCAACAAAGGACGACGAGTTCTCGGGCTTGAAGGATACCTTCAAGTTTATTCTTCAATACCCTCGCCGAGTATATACAAACCTTTTCCCTTCCCGCCCCACCTGGTGGCTGCTTTTTATGCTCGTCCTTCTGAACTCGATCGACTGGGTCGCGTTTGAGCTCCTCAACCTCGGAAATCCCGGAATGGAGCGCATACCTCCGGGGCCGCGTGCACTGGATGGACTTTTTCAGGCCCTCGGTAAGCTGCGCCTTATATGTTGCATAATAACGGCTGTCCGTATGCTAACTGCTGCTCTAGCTGTACGCTCGGGTGGGTTTTATGTCGTGTCCATAACCTCGGTGTACATCGGGCTGCAGGTCTTGTACGTCGTGATGATGTACATCTCGGTGTACCCCGTCGTAATTACCATGCGGCACTCCAACGTGTATGAGGAGCGCTCGCTCGGCATCTACGCCGAAGACGAGGTCCCCGAACCGGATCCAGAGATAGCCACTCCCGGGTCGACTCGCAGTCGCCGTCGCTCCAACAGTGATATGATCTCTAGCTTCAATAAAGCGATCAGTCACACTTTCACCTGGCACGGCGTCGGCGCCAGGCCACCTCCCGCGAAGGAAGGATCCGAGTCGCACATCAACTTCATCAGCCAGCAAATCCACGGCCAGTTGGCCCACGACATTTGGTGGCTGGTTCTCGCCATCCTCATCATCGTCACGATCAATACGAGCTACTTCCTCGCCGACCCCGTCAATTTCAGCGTCTTTAACGTTATATTCGAGGTCGTCTCGGCGTACGGTTGCGTCGGCATTAGTGTCGGGGTCCCAAACGATGCCTACAGCTTCAGCGGTTCGTGGCATACCGCTGCTAAGCTGGTGCTCTGCGTCGTCATGATTCGCGGCCGCCACCGCGGCCTGCCAGTTGCCCTGGACCGAGCCGTACGCTTGCCGGGAGAGGAACTACACCAGGAGGAGGAGGAAGACCACCGTATCAGGAGGAGCATGACAAACCGCAGGGCTAGTATGTCCGATGCCCATTAGGGATGGGCATGGAACTGGCTTTGATGCATGGGAACATGGCGCCATTGCATATATTATGGACTTGTGCTGGAGTGAATGGGTTTTGCTGGAGACCAAGGCGCTGGGGAATCTATTGTTGCATACATCGGGATACAAAAATTAGACAGGGTCCATGAGAACCACATGCTCTGGGGCTATGGACGGGATCCCCGCTTGGATTTGACACCAGGCATACATACATTGTTAATAGATTTTCTTTATTTCAGCACGCGGACGCCAATGCACAGCAGTTGAAGTCATCTTGTTTTCGGGCAGTGTCGTAATTTCATCCAATCACCAAGGCAAAGCTCCATTCTCATTTCTCTCAGCCTCTTCATCAGCAACAATTCATCCGAAACAGAGCTTCTTCTGTTTGGGATCTGCTGGTGTTGGTGGCCGTCCCCGCTTCCTCTCTCTGCTTTTCTTCGCTTCTGGCGTAACCCCCTTCTCGACCTGATGATGCTGCTGGTGCTGCTGCTGCGCGGCAGCGTCTTGCTGGACCGTATCTCGAATGACTTGCCGTGATAAACACAAGTCGATGTGCTCGTTGAATTGCCTTTCGTTTGCCGGTTGTGGCCTGGCACATATGGGACAGTCCCACAGTTCCTCCTCGGCTGCCGCAGGCTTCTCCCGTGTTGGATTGGGCACTATCTCTTTCCCATGTCGGCGATGGGGTGTGGTTACACTTGACCCTTCACCACTTTCTGGGCTGTGTTCAGGGCTGACGTCTTCCCGAGGCCACTGCTCCCATTCCTCCTCATAACTGACTCGTTTGTTCTCGGCGCCGCCGTCGTCCGCTGACCCAGCAGATTCGGCTCTCCGAGGCCTCAAGCCAAAGAAGGCGCGGGTGTCTGGTTTCTTGGTGCTGACCAGTTGAGTACACCTCAACCCCATCAGGCGCAGCTTTAAGCCGGGAAATTCTTGCTCCAGCTTCGCCAACATGGGCAACGAGTAGTTGTACAAGTCGTCCGCCAAGTGGACTGCCTTCGGAGGCACGACCTGCCGGGTCAGGACCTCAAAGGTGTGCAGTTTCACCTTGAGGCAGAGTGTGCGGCCCTTGCATTCCGCCTTTCTCATGTCCGTCTCCAGGTCCTCGGCCGAACGCCTCAACTTCTCGCGCATCTGAGCCGGGTCGTCCATTTCGCGGAATGTGCGCTCGGTGCCAACGCTTTTACGCTCGTACTCCTCAGCGGGCTGGATATTGGTACGGCCCAAACCGAGATGGCAGCGCAGAAGAAACTCATATGTCTTCTGGCCAAAAAGTTGATCCAGGTACTGCCGATGCGCGTAGATGTCCCCGCAGGTCTTGATGCCCACCGACGCCAACTCGCGTTCCAAAACACGCCCAATGCCGTTCACCTTGCGGCACGGTAGGTCGCGCATGAAGGACATGATGGCGGTCCGCTCGCGAGGCAAAACGAACTGCCCGTTGGGTTTGTTCATGTTGGAGCAAATCTTGGCAAGCCGCGCGTTTGCTGCGATGCCTGCCGAAACAGTGATGTGCGTCTGTTCGTGGATCTCCCTCCTCAACTGGGAGACTACGTCGGCGGGCTCCATGTCATGCTCGGCGCAATATTCGGTGATGTTGAGATACGCCTCGTCGATGCTAGCACTTTCGAACCGTGGGTCGTAGTCGGCCAGGATTTCGCGCACCTCGGCCGCTTTTGCGTTGTACTTGTCAAAGTTGAGTGGGAGGAGGACCAGTTCGGGGCAGAGTTTCTTGGCCACGAAGCCAGCCATACCACTGCGACATCCGAATTTGCGGGCGACATAGTTGCATGTGGTCAGGACTCCACCACCCACGGCGAACGGAACATCTTTGAGCTCGGGTCTGTCGAGCAATTCTACGGCAGCGTAAAACGCGTCGCAATCTAGGTGTACAACGTACTGGGTCAGGTCGCGCGAGAGCTCAAGCTGTGTGAGCAAATTGTCGGCTGCTCGGAGCTCACGCGCAAGGTCCAGCGTCTCGAGACGACGCTTCTTGGCTAGGATACCGTCGATTTTGGCGGTCAGAGATTTGTCCCTGACCTCCTCGTGATTGAAGAACTTAGAGCCCTTGGAAGCGTTGTAGATGATGTCGGAAACCTGTGACAAGGCGGAATTCTGCAATTAGCACCAGAGCAGAGAGCCAGCCTTGGGCATGAGGATGCAGGTACATACCTTGGACTGGTCAACTGAGTCCTGACCAGCCTTTGTCAGGGAGGGCCCCAGCAAGGAGTACTTGAGCGATGCATGGTTGCCAGCTGCTTTGTTGTCCTGTTCGCCGTTTTCTGCGGGGAACTGCTCGTCGGGGAGTGGTGGGGCTTCTGAAGTCATTTTAGGGGGGGGTTGTGGTGTGTGTACTGAGCCGTGGTCGAATGTTGGCGCTGGGAATCATGACAGCGGAGGACCCTGCATTGTTAGCAGGGGTGGTACTGGAGTTCTCCTTGCCAGGCAGGCACGATTTCGTGGTGGTGAGGGCTGAGGAGATAGAATTGAAGAAGACGCGTGTGATTGCTCTCGCGTCCGAGACTCCACGTCAACGGCGCCAAATCACGAGGATGCCAAGCCTGACCCTGAAAAGCGGAACTTGGCGAGCTCGAGGTGGGGTCAGAAGATGGAGCCGCCACGCGAGAGCACAGGCCAACACTTTAAGTGTGTCGCGCGTCGTGGATGCGTCGCGACTGCGCTCCCTGCCCCCGAAACCGCCAGGGATTGGTCTGCCCCCGGCGCGCTCTCTTTTCGTCACACCAGCTTATCGTCCATGCGTCTTTCGATTTCCCGGACTCGACCCCATCCAGTCTTGCCATTACTATCACCGGCCCTCCCATCAATTGGCCATCACAAAGCATCTAGGCGTCACTTCAGCTGAATTCGTTTTCCATATCGTTACTACCAAGGCTTTGTCCCTCAGCCTCAAGATGGTCCTCAAGCGCAAGAGATCCGACTGCGAGCTGGGCCCGGTCTTCTCATCAGACCAGCAGATGGACACCGGCTCCTTCAACTTTAATTCCATGGCCGCAATGGACACTGCACGGCGCGGTTTCTTCGCGCCCCGACTCTCGACACCGTCGCATCTCCCCAGCCGCACCATGAAGCGCTTCCGCGACAACCGGCCTTCGGAGTCCGAGGTGCACCGTAAGTTTGAGTAGAGACCACGAGCCTTTGAACGTTGCTGACTCTGGTGCGTCTCTCTGCCAACAGAACACACCCTGGATGTCCTTTTCTCCGCCCAGCGCCGAACCCACGAAGCCCAGCATACAGCATCGCAGCCCACCAGAATCGCAAGTTTCGAAACGCCCACCCAAGCGCAAGCACCAGGCCACCACGCCTGCCAGCAGCGGTCTCTACACAGCTTCTGGAACCTGCCCGGGTCAGGGACCCCAACAAGCTCGCTGGCATCTTCTCCCGCCTCGTCCGCCATGTCCCCCCCTTCGCCGGTGCTTGCACCCCGGAGCGTCGCAACGCACTGCGAAGATTGTGGCGCGGGGTTGAGTGGCGACGTCGACGATGTGATGATGGACGTTGATGGTTTGGGGCTCGGCCTGGAGGATCACGCTTGTGGGGCGTGCGGGAAGGTTGTTTGTTTTAGCTGCTCTATCAGTAACCTCGGGGAGCACCGCCGTTGCCTGTCTTGCGCCGGGCCGAAAGGCGCGGGAGGTGGGGGTTTCTGGATGAGGAGGTAGTTATGGTACGTTTGCAAGCAGAGGAACCGCACGTTTGTTGGTGTGTCTTTGGGAGGGTCGGGAAAGGGTGTCTGGCGTTACTTGGGATATTGGGTCGGACCTGGTTGGGTATTGTATGCGTCGGGGTTTGGAGTTGATGTTGATATTCTGAAGGAAGCGGGATGAACTGGGCTACTGCATCTCAAAATTTGGGCAAGGTCCGCTGCCTTGGGTGGAAGAGGTTGTTCAGCGCGTTGTAACCAGGTTGATCAGTGGCCTCAAAATACTGCTTCTCTCATAAGGTAGCCTATGTTGTGATAAAACAGCATGATGTGAAAGGGGAGGTTCGCTCCGGCCGACGTCACTTGGGCTAAGGCAGCTGCAGTGCGGGGCAAGCCGTGCTGCCAGTACCCCGCCTCACCCGACGCCCTCTACTAATACGCACCCGACCGTTGTTTACCTCGGATTCGGATACTTGAACTTAGCAACAGTCGGAACGACGGCCGAAAGTCACGCACACTCTACGAGAATATTCCTTGTCTGGGACGCCCTCTCACAGCCAGGATGGGAACGCGGGAGGCCAGCCACGCTGGATCCTGGTATGAGGATGACGCCGAAGAGCTCTCCTCCCAGCTTGACGAGTTCCTTGATCGCGTTCCCACGACCTTGGACGACAGCGATCTCCCCGTTTCGGGTGCGAGGGTGATCATTGCTCCGTGGGTCAATCAGATATTTTTCGGCTTGAAATGGTCATCTCACCCTTCAACAGGCATGCTGGATACTCGTACTCCGGGCCGTGTGCGGCCTGGGCCTACAAGGCCCTCGATCTGAGATCGGCGAAACGGGTCTTCATCCTCGGGCCATCCCACACCTACTACCTACGTGGATGCGCACTGACGACATTCGACAAATACGAGACTCCCTTCGGGGACCTTGTTGTTGACAAGGCCACCACGTCCAAGCTGAGGCAAACCGGCAAGTTCTCCGAGATGCCAACGCGCCGCGAAGTCGATGAACACTCTCTCGAGATGCACATCCCATACCTGTGGAAGAGACTAGAGCAGACATTTGGCAACGACAGCAGTGCATACCCGCCGATAGTTCCCATCCTAGTTGGAAGCGCCTCCGAGCAAGAGGAGAAGTCTTTCGGGCAACTTCTCTCACAGTACTTGAAGGATCCGGAAACCGCCTGGATCGTCTCTTCTGACTTCTGCCATTGGGGATCCCGGTTTAGCTACCGACCGGAATACCACGAAGGCGTGATCTGGGATCTTGACAAGCCAAAGACGCAGGGGACGAAGCACGAAGTTATACAGGTCACCCCAGACTGGAGTGAGGCGGCCACGGACCCCGAAGACCCAGAAATTCACGAGGTCATCAAGGTATTGGACCAGATGGCTATGGATGCGGTCGAGTCTGGTGCACACAGCCAGTTCTACAAGGTTGTCAAGGACACTCACAATACCGTCTGCGGGAGACACCCCATTGGTGTCATGATGGCGGCTCTCGAATCGGTCGCGAAGGAGGGCCTGGAAGAGGGCAAGGGCAAATTCCATTTTGTGCAGTACCAGAGGAGCAATCTGGTCAAGACGCACTGGGACTTTAGTGTCAGCTATGCGTCGGCCTATGCCGTTGTCTGATACGCATAATAGGGCAGAAACAGACCAACGGCGGTGATCATTCTATGGAGAGCCAGGGGTTGCCAGTTAGACGGCCCATAGAAGGGATGGATGGTAAGATCGGCCGCGAGCATCTCAGATGAATTCAGACCGCATGGGGCAATTGCGGGACGTGCTGTGTATGCATGCGGTCTCGAGCATCCGCTGTTATTGTTGGTCAGCCGGGAAGAGTACGTTTATCGTCGTTCATTGCCGACTGCGAGGCACAAGGCAGGTGCACCTTAGGATGAAAGGAACTTGACCGGTCTCGGCTACAGCACGCCCGTCTCTCGAGCTGCTAATTTACAGTGTGTTTGTTGAGGACCCGGATAGTTTGGGCAGCAGCTCGCCCCGAGATCCATGCAGCTGGACCCCAAAAGCGACCGCAGAGCTGCGGGGCCATGCGTCAAGCTGAAATCAGGCAGGGCGGATTGTCTCGCGAAGCACACCTGTCCCGGACAAAAGTGGAAGCTCAGCCTTGCTTGCCTGTGCAGGACCCTTCCGTGCGTCCGATCAATGGCAGAGATGATCAAATGTAAGCGGGGCAATTCGAATTTGGGATTCCCATTTGAAGGTTGTCGAGTGATTGCCTGCATTTTCCGCTGTCATCTGTCACCTGCCTCGACGGGTGCAATGAATGAATTGGCCCATTGTCGCAGCCACACCTGACCCAGCGGACGTGCCTGACGATCCTCGTTCTGAAACGGTTTTTGTTGCTGGGCCGGGCCCGCATTGGCTTCCAGCCGTTCCCCGCCAAGCCAAACCAGTTTCCAACGGGCCAAGCGCCGGCCATCGTTCGCGACAGCGCCTTGACCCACCCGTCAAGCTGAAGACGCATGGCCAATCGTCAGGGTGCGATTCAGCAGCGACTCAGACCCCTTCGAGACCGGGACTGGGCAAGGCCCCTCCGCAGCCAGCCGAGTGTTTCCTTTTGGTCTCGACCTTGATTGGGAATGCACAGCGTGGATGGGGTGAAAAAGGTGTGCCGTTTCATTTCTTTGGTGGTTGGCTGTCGCACAATCCCAGGGCCCAACACGTTGCAGCGCAGCAACTTGCAGAACAAGAGGGGCAGGGACCACGAGCGGCTCCCCTGTTGGCCGCGCCACAGGACCCTAGCCGGATTTGGGACGAGACTCCTGAGGATCCTGCCCAGGTTCATTTACTGAGGCGCACCCTCCATCCCCTGCCGAATCACTTTCTCCTTGTCTCGAGCTTCCATTTTCCCCATTGTCCGCGTTGTATTCTTTTTCTTTTCTTTTTGCGTTTGGGCGACTTCCTAAACAAAATCATCGTGCGGAAACGTTGGCCCTTTCAGTATCCTCTCGTATCCTCTCGCACTCTCTCAGATCAACGCGCACTTTCCCAGCGCTTCCGCGCTCCAAATTCCACACGATGAGCGTGAGTAGCCCAGTAACTTCGGTCTCGAACTGCGAGAAGGAAAAAAAGAAGCTCGTCGCTAACGGTGGACTAGTACGGCGGATACAACCCCTACGGCGGCAATGGCGGCGGCAGGTACGTGCCAAATCGTCCGATCATCTCCCACGCGGTGTCCAAGAAGTCGGGGGCTTGGTCCACGGACAACAGGAGCCTGATACATTTTATTTCAGGGGGTACGGTTCTGATCCTTTCGACGACAGAAATGCAATGCAATACGGTGGTGAGTGAGCCCACAGTCCTAGCGCAGGGCGTGAACGTCATCTAACCGCAAGGCTGTGAGCAGCTGGAACACACGAGATGTCGTCGTTCGGTCAAGGAAACACATCCCAAATGTCACAACAGGGCTACGGCTCGCCCCAGCAGGGCTATGGCTCACCCCAACAGGGATTCGGCGGTTGTAAGTTGGAACCCGTCAGTTGCGGGATTCGCAGCGAATGAGTCCTAACTTCGCCCGCTCTCAGCTCCTCGACCGCAGAACCAGAACTCGATCCTCGATGAGTGCACGTCCATCCAAAACGGAATTCAAGACGTCGAGAGCAAGTTGGGGGTGCTTGGCGGTCTCCAAAAGCGAGCCCTCGACGATGCGGATACATCAGGCGGTTCAGCGACCAAGCAGCAGCTCGACAAGTTGACGCAGTCGATCATGGACCAGTACCGGAGTCTGACGGATCGCCTCAAGACTGTCAAGTCAAACCCCGACAGCCGGCATCCCCGGAATGTTGCCCAGGTCAACAAGACCGACCGGGACCTGAGGAGGGCCATCCAGAAGTTCCAGGAGCTGGAGGCGGGATCTCGCAAGGAGATGCAAGGCCGCATGGAGCGTCAGGCCCGTATCGCGCACCCCGACGCCACCGACGCCGAGATTGCCCAGATCGTGAACAGCGACACGCAAATCTTCCAGCAAGCCGTCATGGGCAGCCGTGCAGAGCAGGCGAATCGGGTCCTCGGCGCTGTCAAACAACGCCACCAGGAAATGCTGCAGATCGAGAGGAGCCTGATGGAGCTCCTCGACCTCCTCAACGATATGCAGGAACTCCTGACGAAGCAGGAGGTGACGGTCATGGCGATCGATACCCACGCCGAGCAGGCCGCTGGAGATATGGTCAAGGCGAACGAGGAGCTCGAGGTGGCCGTCACAACGGCCAGGAAAACACGGAAGAAGAAGTGGATCTGCTTGGGCATCTGTGGTACGTGTTTTCCTAGGTCAGCGGTTTAAATTGGGTTCTTGAACTAACGTATGATTCTAGTCACCATCGTCGTAATCATCGTGGTTGCCGTCGTGGCTTATATCATGGTCAATCGTGCTGCGAACGGCGGCGGCGGAAACAACAATAACAACGCCGGCACCAATACAAACTCGAACGCTAGCAATCAGAAGCGCAGCCTCCTCCAACGGAGCGTCTTGGACGACTTGCAAATGAACACAGCCCGCGCTGTCGAAATCTCCGCCGACGTTGCCGCCTCGCTTCAGCCCTCCAGGCGACGCCTCAAGAAGCGATTCGTGGTCGACTGGCAACTAACTGATCCCACCACCACGGGATCCGACGATTAAGGGACAGGCGGTCGAGTCGCCGCATGTCCTTGGAGCTGTTTCGCCAATGACAAAACGACGCAGCATTGTGTGGGTTTTGTTTTTGGACACGCTTGGGTTGGAGGAGCAGATTCCCCCATTGTCACCCTCCAGTGACGTTGTTCGTTCGTACCTTGGCTTTCCTTTCTTTTGGCGTATATATGAGCATGGCGTGCCGTTGGTAAAGATATCAGGGCGTTGATGGGACTTGGGAGCGTTAGCTTTCTGATTGCCTGTGTTGATGTATTAAGGCGTTGTAATAGAATTCACACGGTCTGCCATTTATGAACGTCTTGGAAACCACTCGGGTGTGGTGATGGAAACTTGTTCCACTTTCGGATTCTTTGCAAAGCCGCTGCATACCATGACCCAAACCCCGAATACGCCAATGCCTCTCTTTCGGAAATCAGGGTATTTAAATACAAACATGTGAGCAGAACTCGGGAATCCAGAAGAGGGTCATCAACATACCACGTAACCCCACATGCGTCCAGCCTTGAACGAGCCAGCGAGGACGGGATGCCGTGGGTGGACGAATCATTGCCTGCCTCCTCCACGACCTTGCACATCGTCACCTCCGGTCTCGGGCCGAGAGGAGGCAGCGACTCTTTCTGTGCCCATACCCTCCGAGAACTGCCCACCGCCGTCCCCCAGTGCTCGCTGTCTCGCGCCGGCAGCCTCAACGACCTTCCGCAAGGTCGCCATCCGCTTGTCGAACTCCTGCAGCAGATCCGCGTACTCCTCTGGCGCCGGCGCGGGCAACAGCTGCTGCTGGTGTCCTATGCTGCCTCCAGAAGACTGCATCTCGGTCTCGGGCGTCGGTATCTTCTTGCCCAACGGGCCTGGCCCCCCTGAAGACGGCTCGATACTCACGCCTTCGATCCTGAGAACCTGATTGCCGCCAGGTCCGACTGCTGCGCCACCGCCGCCATCGCCGCCTTCCATCCGACTGACGCGGGCTGAGGCCACGGCCCAGTCCGGGGTCAGGCTGCTGGCCCAAGCTACCTCGACGCCCGACCCGTCGGGGGTACGCTCCATGTCTAAGAGGACGGCGCGGTCCGGGGGGTGGTTGGGTCCGTCGTCGGAATCGGAGTCCTTGTAACCGCCCCCGTGGTGGTGGGCGAGTGCAGCTGAGAGTATCTCAGGGTCGTCGTCGGCGAAGATGTAGTGTACTGTTGGGTATTGTACTGTCTGCCGGTTTGATGGGTGTGACGTCGAGGCGACGAGAGTAAAAAGCGGCGAGAAGGGAGGTTGGGCGGGTGGAGGAGACGACACGGCCGGGGGTTCTTCGACGGGCGCCGTAGCTGTGTGTGGTGTGTGCGGGCGGGAGTACGCCACGGAGGCTGGTCGCGGGTGCGCTGGGAGCTCTTGACGCTCTTGCTCTCGCCGCAGGCTTGACTTGCTCGCCCGGCTGGCTACCGAGGGGCGGGGGCTAGGCGGGGCGGGTGAGGCGTGGTATCCCCGGGAGCCGGGGCGATCGTTGTCGGGGTTGTCCATGGCTCCAGCTGTAGAGGAGTGTAGATGAGCACGGTGTTGAATTGCGGTCGGGGATAGTGTTGGAAGGGAGATTCAACGACAGAAAGAGCGTTGAGGCTGAGCTGTTGGGTGCTTGGGGCACATATGATCAGGCGAGGCTGCAGCGCATCGCAGCATATTGCGTTTCTTTGATGTCGTCTCGCGTCGGGGGATGCGGGTCGGTGTGGGATGCCTGGAGCGGGAGCTAAGGTGAGCAGCCGGTCGAAACCACCTCACCCCTGAGTGGAAACGATGAGGGATGCAGTCGCTAGGTGGATCACCCAAGGCTACGGATGCTGCGAACTTCGGTTTGTTTGGGGGTTGCGGGTTGTGTCGTTGGCTGTGGAGGGGAGCTTGTTGTCTGTGTGCAGGGATGTCTGGCGTGCTTTATCTTATCGCTTACACTCCATCAAGGTGCAGCAGCGCATGTGCATAACAGCACCAGGTCCCCGGTAACGTGCTCCCATTCAAATAGTTGCTAGGACAGTATTGAGGTAGTCTTGTATTTTATTTCGTAAGTTCCAAAGCATTTGCATTTGCAAGTATTAAGTCTTAACATGCAAAATACCCCACCCTATGCCGGTATAGTGCTTGTATTCTGGCTTTGGCCGCTCCTCGAGGGCCTGTCGGTTGCTGGCCATCAAATTAGAGACGTCTCCTACCAATCTTCAGAATAGACTCGGAGCTTACATTGGTGTGCTGGAGTATCTGCTGCGTCCCCTGGACCCTCTTGAGACCGCACCGTATATTCCTGGCCTTCACTGGGGCCAAATGCCAGTTCAGACTTCAGGCAGTCCTTGGGACGTGTCCATCGAAATCTCATTTGGCTGCTCAGTCCATTCGAATTCTAAGCCACCATTGGGTCAGAAAGTAGTACAGAAGGCGGGGATATCCGGGACTTGCTCTGTCGGCACATGGGACATTGGCCCTTGGCTGAGTCTTGTTTTATCCACTCGAGGATGCAGTGCTGGAGAGTTAACTGACCATCGCGCAGCGCAGCACGGCAAGAGAGTTAACAAACCATGTGAAAATTATGCCCACACTTCCCAGATACTGCAGAGAATCGTCAGTAATGTTCTCGTGGACAAGTCATCTGCATGCACCTACAGAGAGGGCAATCGTCGCCGGGGTATTTGCATGTTGGACATGTCCCGTCGAAGTGGACCTGGCAGATGCCACACACATCGTCTTCAGGAATGTCCCAGCGCCAGGTCGCGACGGCGTTCCACTTCTTGATGTTGACTTTCATTTTGTGGCGGGGTTTTAATGCGTGCAGAAAGCAAACTGCGCTGTAGGTTTGTGGTCTGGCCTCCTCTCATCCGTTGAGCTAAAGCTCGCAGGCTGCCGTTCTGTGATTGCCGACTGGGTGAATGTTTAAGTTGAGAGAGGTGAACCTCAAGTCGCAACCAGGGCCTGGAACTTGGCGTTCGACGACCCTGTATCTCGCTTATCAGCGACAACTGGCGCCCACAGCAGAACAGCCCATGGCGTAATAGTGGTCCAAGCTCCTCTTTCTCGGGGCCTCCCGAATTTCTTCTCCCGAAGCTGCTGCCCCCTCATTCAGTCCCGTCACCACCACAACACCCACCCAGCCTCGGTGGCTCTAGCATGGACAAAGGATATCGACCATAGCACAACCTCGCACCGAATTGGGGTTGTTCCGGACTGTCCGAGATCTGCTTTGGTTTAAACCACAGCGTGCGCATCAATTGGACCGCGATCTGCATTGGGGTTCTCTGATCAGACGAACCTCACATCTCCACCATGGCCTCATTCGCAGCTTTCCGCCCGTTGCGGGTGTCGCTATCGCAGCGCGCCGCTGAGCAATTTTGTCGCGGTGCCACTTACTCCCTCCCAGCCCGCTTCACAAGCACCAAGTTCGGATCTCGCCGGTCCTTCTCCAGCTACCTCGTCACACCTCAAGAGCTCGCAGATGCTCTGAAGAAGAGTCCGCCCTCGCCCATATCGTCCGAACCGCGCGTGATCCCGCTCTGCGCCTCGTGGTTTCTCCCAAACGACCCCCAAGGCCGTACCGGTCTCCAGGTGTTCCGCGAGAAGCGCATTCCCAAGGCACGCTTCTTCGATGTCGACAAGGTTATCGACAAGCGCAGCCCCTACCCGCACATGTTGCCGAGCCCGAAGCACTTCGCCGAGGCCATGAGCGAACTGGGTATCCGCCACGAGGATACGGTGGTGGTCTACGACAGCCAAGAGCTGGGGATCTTCAGTGCGCCCCGTGTCGGCTGGACCATGAAGGTCTTTGGCCACCCCAAGGTGCACATTCTCAACAACTTCCGGTTATGGGTTGAGCAGGGTCTCCCAACCGAGTCGGGCAATGTGTGGACAGTCGAGTGCGGAACATACCCTATTCCAGAGATGGACGAGGCCAAGGTCGCCCACTTCGAGGAGGTGCGGGAAGTTGCCCAGGACTACAACAAGGAGGGCGCCGAGGGTGTGCAGGTGTTGGATGCTAGATCGTATGGGCGTTGGTCTGGGAAGGACCCAGAGCCGCGGCCGGGTCTGTCTTCTGGACATCTTCCTGGCTCCATCAGCATCCCCTTCGACGCTGTCCTTGACGCTGAGACTAAGGCATTCCTACCGGCGGACAAGCTGAAGGAGGTGTTCGTCAACAAGGGTGTCGACCCCGAGAAGCCCATCATCTCCAGCTGCGGGACGGGCGTGACCGCTTGCATTCTCGAGACGGCGCTGAACGAGGCCCAGTATGGGTCACCGGAGAAGAGGAAGGTTTACGACGGCAGTTGGACGTAAGTGGGCGACGAATACCTGACTTGGTCGGTCGAGTTCTCTGAACAGCACTGACAACATTCTGCAGGGAATGGGCTCAACGGGTGAAGCCCTCGGAGGCGCTCATCCGAACCGAAGAATAGTGCTTTGTGCGCTTCTCACCGCCAAGGTCACAACCTTGTTGAGGACCAGCAAAAACATGGCACCTCAAAACCCACCTACCACTCTACTTTACATGTACGATTACTTACAGGGAGCTGCCGCCTGGTCGAATACGTGCTTACTTGGCTCGCAACATGACAGCCAATGGCACTCTTGGGTCTCCGTGACCACTTTCTGGCAGCAAGCGGAGGAGACGATTCACTGGATTGCATGGTGTTTGGGGCGTTTGGACTGGGGAGCATGGAGATTGTGTAGGCAAGCAAGCATTAGGCGCAATGCGTCGGGCGAAGTCAATTGCGCTTCTGCGACTTTGAGACACAATGTCAAACTCTTTGGCTTTCCTTGCATGGTGACTTTGAGCTAATCATCCTCATCAGACACGCTAATTCCCTCTATGAACATGACACAATTTGCCCGTTCCCTGCTCCTGCGGTATCAACACCAGATGTTTTATTAACCCCCTTCCCCCATCAGATCCCAGCGACTGACGCGCAACACCTCTCACTTAGGCCTCAAACACCCTATGCTTGTCAAAGAACTCAATCATCCAGTCCGCCAACTGCTGCTCGTTGGTCTCAAGCGCAAAGTGTCCCGCATCCAACCACCGTGTCTCCAGCTTCTTCACATCCTTCCTGAACGCCTCGGCACCCGGCGCCACAAAGATCTCGTCCTTCTTCCCCCACGCCGTCAGCACCGGCACTCCCGACGCCCGCAGGTACTCCTGAAACTGCGGATATAGCTTCACATTCGACCCATAGTCCTGAAACAGATCCAACTGGATCTCCTTATTCCCCGGCCGGTCCATGAGCGCCTGGTCGAGGTAGAAGGCCTCGGGCTGCACGGCCTCGGGCCGCGGGT
>Ga0247824_10000505_pt1 | contig 19492 bp, 13 predicted proteins | sample 13C_PalmiticAcid_FD_194412 | JGI IMG/M metagenome (GOLD analysis project Ga0247824, IMG submission 194412) | Soil microbial communities from agricultural site in Penn Yan, New York, United States - 13C_PalmiticAcid_Day48 | ecosystem: Environmental > Terrestrial > Soil > Agricultural land... | reverse complement strand
ATTCCCTGTCGATAACACCCGTTTATCGCACCAAGGTAGCATTCTTGAGCGACGATAAAAGACCCTCTGCAGCGTGGAGTTTTGGTCGTGGAACGCCATCAAAAAAGAAAGCGCATTATGCAGGCCTGTCACTTTGGGTTCGTGTACCATGTTAGTTTCATGCAAAAGGCGAAGGCATGGAACTGTGCGCGCTGAAAACAAACCACATGCAAGTGGACAAAAGGACGCTAGCACGACAGCACGACAGTACGACATTGGATATCCACTGTGACACCATGGCGTAGTTGGTGTCTGGACCCGTCCGCGGAGAAACCACAGTCGCTCGTGGGCGGAGTAAGAACAAGGACAATCATGTCAGCAACGATTTTGGTATCGATGTTGTCTCCAGCCGAGCCGTCTTCAGTGGGATGTCATCGAGGCGCCATGGATGAAGCTGTTAATGGCGTAGTCAGAAGCGAGTGGGCTCACTCTGTTTTGCAGCAAGAACATTCGATATTGACCCGGTAAGAACTAGCTGGGTGAACGGGGAACGGCATCGATAAGGAGACGCATAACATCGCCTCCGAGTTCCTTGACAGACTAGCACAAATCCAAGGGGTGCAGCAGAAGGCAGTAAGGCGAAGGAGAAGAGAAGGATGATTCCCAGTTCGCTTTTGTGAATGAGTCGACGAGGTGATGAACAAAGATCGATCGGATCAGCGTGTCGCGGGCTAGGTGACTGCAAGGGACGGGTCACAACTTTGTGCCCTCCCTCGTGGTGTTTATTGGACTTGCAGCGAGATACCCTTCGTTTTCATTAGCTCTATCTGCTCCTCGGTCGCAGGTGCCCAGCGCAAACACACAACCTTCAGTTCTGTTGGGTGCGGGATTGCCTCCAGGATGGCCTGCACTTCGGCCACACTGAAGTGCTCAGCCGAAAGCGAGAGGTTCTTCAATTCAGTGTGATCGATTGATCCGATCAGAGCTTTCACTTGCTCAACGGTCATTGTCCAGAATAACTCGAGATGCTTCAGCGACGGCAAGGAGGCAAACGAAAGCAACTGCTCCTGAGCTGCGAACGCGGTGCCATTGGATTCGAGGACGAGGTGTTCAAGCTCCGTGCCCTCTCCCGACCTTGCCCTACCGTCCACCAAAGCGCTCATCACCTTGGTCCATTGGGCATTGTCGCCTAGCGTCACCCAAAGCTGTTGTAGGTGTTTCAAATGCAGGCCCTTCAGGACACGCTCACACTCCTCCTCGTCTCCCATTTCGATATGGAGCTTTCGCAATTCAGACTGGGCAACAACCTTGGCGAGACCCCTAACATATCCATCACCCAGGCGTTGACCAGGTCTGTGCAGGACGAGTTCTTTCAACTTTGATCCATTCTGTGTTGCTTCAGCGAAAGCTTGCACTGCTGCATCGTTTGGCGTATCATCCAATCGGCATGTTTCGATCCGTCCACCATGAATCTTGAACAGCTGCGTCAGATCCGGGATAGCAATCTTTGACTGGCCCGGCGGTGGAGGTAGGATGCGCAACGACAGGTTCTTGAAGACAATCGGATAGCTGTGTGCTTCAATCGCCTGGTATAGCGCTGGTAGCTGCTCCCAACGTGTATGCAACAACAAGATGTTGAGGTTTTGGGCCTGCTCAATCAGTCTTGCAAGGCGGGGAATATCTATCTCCGTATCCATCCGCATGTTCAGTTCGCTAAGATCCAGGTACCTCAAATTGGCGTAGCTGTGATCGTGAGAAGTTGATGTAGATCGTTTGAGTAGATGGTAGGGTTGGTTGGCAATAGTCATATACTGGAGGGTCGGGTGTCGCATAATGTCAAAGATGGGATTGTACGTCTGACCGCGCTCCAACATGCTGCGATTCCAGCTACTGATGCCATAACAGACGAACTTCAATGCGCTCACATTCGTTTTGTATAGCGTATTGCGCAGAAGCTTGTAATCCCTGTAGGTTGTATCCCAACAAAGAGCAATTTTGAGCTCGTAAACAGACTTGGCGTTCTCCAATGCTCGGTAAAACACCTTGGCCTTTTTTCTTGACAGAAGCTTGACCTCCACACGGCCAATGTTCTCGTCAAACTTCCCATTCAGCCCCTGCACCGTCGTGCGGAACGCTTCTGCTGTCACTTGGCGATTCTTGTGGCAATGGTTATTGCAGACCCACTTGATATGACCATCGGCAGTAAAAATCCTGAAGAGGTTTCCCAAGGTTCCATTTTGATTTCTGTTGAATTTCTCGAGTGGGCTTAGATCCACGCCATCCAATGCCTCGCAGCCTCCCATCTCCTTCGTCAACTGTTCCGTGTATTCAATCATTAAATCTATCCCCTTTTCGATACTGTCTGCCACCGGTTGGAGACTTGCTGTAAACTGATCGGTGGTATCCGTACGGACCAACTGAGACACGGGGGGAACATCAACACCAGGCACTGAGAGGCCAAACTTGAGCATTTTCAGGATCGTGAGGACATAGGGGGCGTACTGACGGAAAAACTCTTTGGGACGATCAATGTCGTATCCTTCGTGTCTTGCAAAGTGGATGTGATGAGGTATCTTGCTGTCGGCCGCTTTTGTGTGCTCACCACATTCGCAGAGAAAATAGAGCCGGAATTGACCCGAGAGAGGATTCGAGGCATCCCATTGCGAATTATCCAGAGGAAGGGCGATAAACAATCGGGGAATCAGGTACTCTTGCGGTTCTTGGCCTTTGTCCAGAGCAGCGAAGATCTGATCCTGGAGCGTAGACAGCTGTTCAATGACACGATTCTGCTCTTCGTTCACTTCTGCCTTCCTGGCCTCGTAATCTTTGTGAGACTTGAGCATATTCCCTGACAGTTTGTTGTTATACTCCATCGCACTTTGCAGATCGCGCAAGGCCACGATCATTTGTTCTCTCATCTGGTCAGGCGGCACTTGCTGCCCATTTGAAGTGGCCTGAAGATATGCCAGAGTTTCGGGTGACAAAGTTGAGGCCATCAATTGGCCAACCTCGGATTCCGTGCCGTTCTGTAACGGCCGTGCAGGCATCGAGGGTGCCGTACTGTAGTGTGGACTTGGTGGTGAAAGAGCGATAGTAGTTGACGAGGTACTGAGAATGGTGTTGACAAATGTGGCCGGCGAAGGGTCTGGTGTGTCTTGTGCAGCCGAAGCTCTGGGAATATCGATTTGGTCACCGAATGCAGACTGCGGGCTGCTTTCGACAACGATCAGGGGTTTGCCGGGATGGTGCTTGACACAACGAGGCTCGATTCTAGAGGGTAGAGGCATTACTCAGCATGAAGAAAGCGATAACATTTCTTCTATTGTTCCACCTCCGCGGGCCCTCTGCTTACATCTGGTGGAGGGAATCTCTCATGAGGTCGACGGGAGTGTTCCCGTTCTTCACAAATTGGACCCTTGGGAATGCTTGCTCGACGTCTGCCCATCGAACGACATATTGCCCTCCAACATTGTGGCAAGCGACTTCCTTGATATCTGTCGTCCCATTCAGACGGAACAGCTGAGTGGGAGCAGGCGAGGAGTTTTGAGAGGAGGACATGGTTGCAAAGTGTTAAGGAAAGGAGAGATGGAAGCTCAACTTTTTTTTTTTTTCCTCTTCGATGGAAGAGAGTCATGCATTCATGCACGCTTGTGGCGCAAAAATAGACGGGGGTAAGCAATTTGGCACCAATTTTGAGTGTGGACGGGGTCACCCGAAGCGGTTGTCATGCAAAGAAGTGCCGGTGTTTCTCACGCTGTGCACACCTCGCCCATCGGGGGGACCTGGTGAAAGGTATATAGTTTGTTGCCCACCCCCTCGGAGACATCATAGACCAATGGATGCACACGCGATTCTATTCGTCTTTTGTAGGCTGACTATGGCTCGACGGCTGCGCTGAATTGTGGGTCGAGATTTCTGTGTTCCGTAACACGAATCCTCCATCCTCTTCAACAGCAGTCTTCAGGAACTGACTGACATCCTTCACGGCATCATCCCCTTCCGTCTTCAATGACTGCGGTGTCACCATAGGGTCGCTCACTGCAACAGGTGGTTGTGGGCCAACTCCATGCTGCAGCAAACTCGATGAGCTGTTTGGCGTCGCCATTCTACCTCGTGCAGGCTGTGTAGACGACCCCAATCCCGTTGCAACCGGAGCCGTATGGCCTCCCAACATGATTTCCCCTACTTCGCCTCGGAGTTCTCGTGCTTTCAATGCAGCCATCTGTACATTCCTCTCCCAACTGTTAAATCGGTCGCGGACCCCGGTTGGTGCGTATGCTGTTATATAGCGCCCAATCGTCCCGAGCCACTGAGATTGAAGGACTTGCAACTTGTCCATCCACAAGGCCAGTCGTCGCTGGGAAACAGGAAGTCTGGTGTCCAAATACGAGATCTTGTTGAAGAATGCGTCCGTGAAATCGCGCATCTCGATCAATTTGCCAACCATGCCCTCGAGGTGATAGACGGAACGTTGTGTGGCATGCTCCTTGACTCGTACTTCTCCAAGCAGCTGTTCGCGTTCTCTCAATATCGCATCTGCCTCCCGGTCGATCTCCTGGTGAGACAAGAAACGTTCAAGAGGACATCAGAGTGAGTGCAAGGCTTCTAGAGAGACAAAGATCGAATCAATATAGAGGGTATATCGTACCTCGAACTCCTTTCCTCGTTCCGCAAGGATGGAAGTAAGCGCTTCAAATTGAGCTGTAAATTCCTTGTCCATTGCCTGGTAGTATGCAGCGAAAATCCATCCGTTAGAAGGGTGATGAGGCCGTACATTCAGCAAGGCTTGATTGGAAGGTTCTGGGTCTTACCTGCATCCTGTCATACATGATCTTCAAGCTTTCTTCTTTTTCTTTCAGCAGCTGATAAGAATAGTAGGTTTGTGTATCGCATTCTATTACGTGGCTGTGAAAAAAGAACGGTAGCTCATGAGTGAGATAGGTTTCTTCAATACAAGCACCTTCAGAAGTCCCACTCCATTCATACCATTACCTTTTCAATGGGCGAACATTGATGTCTTTGCACTGAAAATAAGAATGGGATTGTGAACGTTTCCTGGATGCTGGATGCTGGATGATCTTCCTTTGAGGGTCGCAGGCGATTCCCGGGATGGCACCTATGCCCTTGGCCGCTTCGGTTCCGCAGCCTAAGAGTCGCTCATGGCCTCCTAGTCTGCTCAGGGATTGAGACCGCCTCCTTGATTCCGATGTAGTGTCAATCCAATCAGCTCTCCTGTTCAAGGAAAATGAAGTGATCTTTGGTGGCCCCGCTGGTTCTGGTTTCTTGGTGAAGAGTAAGGCAAGGGTGTCCAAAGACGGGAAGGCCGACACAGATAATGGTTGCGAGATGTTTTCGGCAGTAGAAGTATAAGGTGCGTCGTCTTCTGATCCATGTAAATTAATTATGGATGGTACGATCACAGTCGAACCTCCTGGTTCGTCCGACTCTTCGCCTTCGATCCTTTCGTCGTCTGATCTGATATTATAATCTAGTTGTATTGAGAGAGTAGAGAGGCATAGGTAACATGAGAACTTGGCCAGTCTCATCATCGAAGAACATCAATACCAACAAACCTGAGTAAGCTTACGGTCAATGATAACTGCGTCATCAGCGATCCCATCTTTTGAGGTGAAGTTGAATGGCGTCTTCCCTTTAGGCAATAGCAGAGAGTGTCTATGTTTTCCACTAGATAAAAATTGGATTGAGTGTTGAGCACACAGGATAAGGCAAAGTACACCTTTGTGCAGTATCACGGTTGGAACTTACTCTGCTCTGCTCTTTATCGACTGCGATGCATTTTTTGTATCGCAGATAGTTTTAACGACGATCTTGGTTAGCGCCATGAGTTGTTCAGATTGGTGTTGTCGTTATCAGGAACAGATAATTGAGTCACAACTTACAGTCTTTGCAAGTCCACGAACCAAACTTTTGCCCAACTCCTTGCCTCCTGTTAGCCAGTCGCCACTCGCCAAGGCATCTGCCACATCCGGTTTGTGCTTCTGTTTTCCTCTCCAGACCTGCTTCAGAGAGTCAATGTGGATGTTTCTCGCGAACGTTTCCAGGTCGGTGGTCTCGCCTTCATTGTTCGCAGCTGTCATTCCAGAAAAATCTTCAATTTTGGATTTCAGGACCTTGTGCACCTTCAAGCCCTGGGGATTGAACGACGACTGGTATGCAACATTGATGGCATCCACTGTCTTGTGATCCAAGAAGCATACATTGAGATCCGATTTTTTAATCTACGTTCGTTCAGATGATCGAGTGCTGATTAGTTTGTCTGCATGGTATGGACGAGAGATATAGTATTAACCAATTGCTATTCCTTACCTGGAACGCCTTGACAGCACTGGTAAATAGTACTGGTTCCGCTAAAGGATCTTTTGGTACCTATGGCGTTTCAAAGTGACAAATGAGTATTGCCTGCCAGGCTCAACATAGTACGACTCCACTGCATGCGAACGTACATTGTTCATGAGATGCTGTAGTTTTCCCCTGACATTCGCCAACTTGCTAAACATTCCTGCCAACACGCTAGGATCGAGTGCGTTATCCGAGGAGAATTTCTATCAGTGGATGGAAAGAGAAAACTTTTTAGTCGCCACGAGTATATGCTGCTGAAGGACACGGGCTAGAGCAACGTCCAAAAAGCTTTTGAGCTAGTACCTGGAACTTGGAACCGAGAAACGTCTCGTAAAACTCATCCAGCCCTCTCTCAGTCGCATTGCACAATAGCCCATCGATATTGACGAGGTCGAATAGACCAAAGATATAGAGGCAAGTCTGCACCAATTCCACGACTCGGATCACCGTTTCTTCAAAATCTGACGAGTCTGAGATCCTGTAGAGCTGGTTGAATTTCTCTCGCTGAGCATCGCTATATATATGAGAACATGGAATGCAGACGTCGTTAGAAAAGGAGCCCTGATCTCATATTTAGATCCACTTGGCCTAGGTTTCAAGAATGGATGTGCAATGGTGAGGCCCATCTTCTTTACGAGGTCGTATCATACCTTGGCATCTTTGATGTTAATGCACTGCGACCACTGCAACCCATTCGCCTGAGATTGAGGTTAAGATAAAACCGCCGTCGATGGCGATCAAAGTCTCCTTCTTCTGGTACAAGAACGATGTTCAGCGAGGAAGTGAACAGGCTGAGGTTGGTGACAAAGAGCCGCCCATAAGGCGTCTAATTCGGTCAAGACAAGGGGTGATTGTTCAGTTTGTCATACGATAATATCCAGACATGAGTATTGAGGATGAGATCGCTTGTTTATATCGCACAGACGGGAACGAACCTCCTTGGGCTTGGCTCCTTCTCCCCGCAGCTCGTCGAATACCCTCTCTAGTCCCGGGCAATACACATCCGGCTGATCGATGGTGATGGCGATGACTTGGATCTATGGGCAGTTTGCAACAAGTTGCAAGGCATTGAGTCAGTGTATGCTCGGAAGCTTATTTTTTAAAGGCACTCCCTTGGCTACCATACCTTGTGTACCGGATCGCCTGTAAAGGATGCTGTTGTGGCAACAGTTCGATTCCGCTCGATCGCCCTATGAGAATCCAACAGCCCAGTGAATAGGTATGACCGTGCCTCTCTGTTTACATCCCTCCGTTGCGGCATGTCAACCTACCATTGCTCAACCAAATATATCTGGTATCCTTCCAGCGTTGCTTCTGTGTCGATGTGGATACCATCGACGTTCTGACAAATGGAGGCGATGCGTTGCCGCTCGCAAAAGACGAATCGCCCTGCGGTGAGTGGCATGTCCTGTGTCCTTGGTCAAGCAGTGTCGGAGAGAGAGGGATGCGAGGAATGCAGCGTTCAAGAGAAGAGGAGGGATCACAGGGATCTCCAAGTGGGAGTTGTTACGGAGTTGTTACGGCAGAAGAGAAGGCTCAGAAGTAAACAGAGAAGGTTGGCGAGAAGGTTGGTGAGAAAGGGAGAGAGAGAGAGAAGAGAGGAAGAGGGGGTGAGGGTGAAAGAATGGGGGGGAGGAAGGAAAGGAAGGTGATGCACACATCATCGTGAAGCGACGAGAGAGGTCATACGGCCAACGGGGGCAGTGGGGCAGTTGCACAGCGCTCACGGATCTTTCCTTGGATTGCTCGCAGACAGGGGCCCTTGGCGGGGGGCGAGTGCGTCCTGTTCCAAGGTCGCACTCTCCCTCTCCCGCTGTGTATCTGGCATGGTGCGAATCCACACTGCTCCGCCTTCACTGTGCTTGTCAGAAATGGGAGAAATGAAGCTGGGTGGGACTGCGATTCACCACCCTCTTCCCTCCCAAAAGCTCTTCTGCGCAAAACTGATCTGATCTGCTCTTCTGATTCCACACCTCTGCGCCTTCACTCGATGCACAAGGTCTTCCGCTCAGGGGCCGCTCAAAGCTTGCAGTTCTCGACAAGGACCTGCTATCGGGCGCACCCTCTCTCCTATCCACATGTCCATAATCAAAGAGTCTTCAGTGCCTTTTCCATCGCCCACAGTCAAGGCACAGGAACAACCGATACCAGCGACCACCCAGATGAAGAGGTCCCGGTAGATGGTTGGAAAAGGACTGTCGACGGACTTCCGGATTACACTGCAGAGCCACGAGGTCGAGCCAAGGGTGTCGAGTGGAAGCTTCGTGCCAAAGTACGTCTACACTCTCTTGGCAGCACGACACTCAAGGCCCAGCATGCCCACACATCCAGCCTAACAACTCGTTTTTTGGTCACATGTCAAAACAGGGCAGAAACTTTGTCGATTTCTGCAGGATCACAGTGTCCGGAGGCCAAGGTGGCGATGGGTGCGTCTCCTTCCACCGCGAAAAGTTTGTAGCTTTTGGGCAGCCCAACGGCGGCAACGGCGGACGTGGTGGTAATGTCATCTTTGAAACATCCTCCAACGAGACCTCCCTTCAACATATCCCTCATACCGCTGCAGCTCCGCGAGGTGTTCATGGAAAAGGATCTCTCATGCATGGACACTCAGGAAAGGATCTTATCATCAAGGTCCCTCTGGGAACCATCATTCGCGAAGTGCCCTCACCCGAGAAGGAAGCAGACTCGGAAATCGGGGAAGCCGAACCATTGGAGCTAGGAGAGTTAGAAGCTCATGACCGTGAAATGTCAAAACGGTGGGTCTTGTACCCAAGGTTAACCAATGCATGGACGACATTACCAGAGGGCAAAGTCAACTACTTTGAAGAGGCTCGAGCATGGATCGCCGAGGAGGACCGGATTGTTGAAGCCAGGAGGGCGGCCATGAGCAAGAAACCTTTGTTACTGGACGTGAATGAGCACACAGCGGATGAAACCCAGTACTTAGTCGCCCGTGGCGGCGGCGGAGGATATGGCAACCCACACTTCCTAACGACACATAATCGGGCACCCAAGTATGCAACACGAGGACGGGAGGGTCAGACGAGATGGCTCACTCTGGAACTGAAGACAATTGCGGATGCAGGCCTCGTTGGGTTGCCCAATGCCGGCAAGTCAACCTTCTTGCAGGCAGTGTCAAATGCTCATCCAGCCATTGCGCCCTACCCATTCACAACGCTGAACCCTTACATTGGTACAGTCGACTACTCTGACTCGTACCAGGTCAAAGTGGCAGATATTCCAGGGTTGATCCGAGGTGCGCATCGGAACATTGGTCTTGGACACTCCTTTCTGCGGCATGTGGAGCGTAGCAAAGTCCTCGTGTATGTCGTTGACATTGCAGCGGAATTTGGAGTAAGGAGACAGGTCAAGGGGGTTGACGACTGGAAGTCAGAGGACGAACAAACCATGCAAGCAACACAGGGCCAGGATTCAAATGAGGTGGGCGAAGAGTACAGCCAACCGTTCGAGGACTGGAAGACACTTTTGGACGAATTGGAGGCATATCAGCCTGGTCTGACAAAGAGACCATCCATGATTGTCGCCAACAAGGCGGATATCACAGAAGTCGCTCCCAAGAACCTGCAGCTGTTCCAAAAGCTGGTACATGAGGAGTGGGCGAAACGTCGGGTAGAGGCGATCAACTCGGGCGAGTTGCCCTCCGACCATGAGATCAAAATTGTCCCTGTCTCGGCAAAGTACAAGAAGAACATTTTCAAGGTCACATCCATCCTGAGAGAGATTGTTGAACTGGAAAAGGCCAAGGAAGCTGCTGCGATGAAGCGCAAGGAGTTACGCGAACAGCGCGAGGAAGAAGAGGCCTTGGCTCTTAAAGCAACCAGGCGCAATATCCTGAACGATACAAAAGCTGAAGAATGAAAAAACAACAACCAAGTGATCAGTTATTGTAAGTGTCAACTTCTTTGAAGGATACCCCAGATCTTTCCACCAGATCAATCCAGGTTCTGTGATTAAAGATGGTGGAAAGAGATTGTGTGGATGCTGACCATCTAAAAGAGTTTGCCATTAGAATCTTTGCTCGCTCCGTTCATTCTTCGCACATAAAGGAACTCGCTACCAATGCTTTCTTGCCTACAATCTCCGGCTTCATTCGACATAAACCTACACAACTGCACATGGCAGCTAGTCTCTAAGTTGTGAAGGCAAGCACGGGTTGAACTACATGTATGAACGCCAAGAGCCTCAGTGTTGCGGTCTAAGCACAGCTACATGTACACACCGTCCTTATCTGGTAGACCTGGTCGCCACACTCAGAGCTTGAAGGTAGATAGAGTAACTCCTTTTGCCTTTGCCCACTCTTTCTGTTCCCCAGAAATATCGTAATTCCCCAGCGATATATACCATAGGTTCGTAACATGCTGAAGTCTAGCCAGTATGGAGTCCACGTCAGTCGACTTGAAGCCTTCGCACAACAATGAAAGGCTCTCTAATCGAGAGAGGTTGGCAGTCTTGAGCAGAGAAAACATCTGATCGGGGGTCATGAGCACACGCAATACAAGCTGCTTGAGCGATGTCGGAGCAACGAATGATCGCAGTAGCTGGTCCTGTGCAATGGGCAAAAGGCGACGAGGTGTCACATATTGAAGTTCAAAGCGATACATTTCAACTCTTCCCGATAACATTCCGATTCCATCGACTAGTGCCTTCAAAGGCCCCATCCCATGGTTTTCTTCGTTCATGAAAATCGTCAGATCGCGGATGTGTTTCCCGACTCTAGAATTCGCGCACGTTCTTCCTCATTCTCCAAATGAACATTGAGTTTGCGCAATTCAGATCGAGCAACAAGCTTCGAGAGGTCCGTAACGCCCTGTTTCCCTAGATCTCGACCGGCTTTTTTCAGGGTGAGCTCTTTCAGACATGAGCCATTCTCGGTTCCTTTGGCGAAAGCGGCTGCGATTGCCTCATCCAGTTCATTCTCGAGAAATTCCACAGTTTCGAGCCTCCCGCCATAGGTTTTCAGCAGGTCTGCCATATCTTGGAGAGTCGTTCTAGACGGCTCTGATTTGTTCGTCGGTGGTAAAATCTTTAGAGATGAGTAACCGAAGGTGGTCAAAAAGGTCTGGTGTTCCGCAATCGCACTCTGAATTTGAAGAAGAAGAGGGCGTGACGAAACCCCATGCAGTATCAAACTAGAGAGATTCGGTGCCTTCGCAACCAGACACTTGAGACCAGTAATGTCCTGATCATTCGAGAAAGACGATGACAGGTGCCTAAGGTTGGAGAAGTTCCCGTTGTAGGTTTGTAGGCTGGACTGCCTGAAGAATTCCTTGGCTACCTCGATTTTCACAGACAGGATGGAAGGGTTCCGCATGATGTCTAGAACTGGATCATATCTCTGACTGCGATCCACATTATCAGTGGCTGAGCCATTCATGTTGTTGAAGTAGAGCTCCAACACGCCAATGTGAAATCTGGTGAGAGAATCCCGAATTCTTTTGAAATCGCTCTGAGTTGCATTCCAGAGAAAAAAGATGCTGAGTTCACAGATAATCTTCGTCTTCTCTAGAGCAAGGTGTAGTTGATCAGCATCGTCTCTCGAACGTAGCTGAACATACGCACGTCCAAGATTCTCGTTGTATGATCCACGCAGTGATTTCGCTGCGTCGCGGAGTGCATTCGCTGTCTCCTCTTGGTAGTTCTCGCGGAAATGGTCGATACAAATCCACCTGGCGTGTCCTTTAGACGTGACAGTCCTGTAAAGATTTCCAAAAGTCGTCTCATCGTCCTTCTTCTTCTTCAAGAATGTCTCCATCTGGCGTAGATCAGCTCTTTCCAATGCCTCACTGTCCTCCATCTGTTCCGCGTTCCCCCCTTTATCCACAGAGATTTTTTCGATGTACCCTATGGTTAAATCCATTCCAGACTCGATGGTGTCTGCCAGAAACTGCTGATCCGCTGGTGTTTGACAACTGGCAACTGGCTTGACAAAGTGGGACAGAGTTGGAACTGTAGTTCCTTCCGTCGAGATGCCGAACTTGAGCATTTGAAGAGCTGTGAGGACGTATTGCCCATATTTCTGAAAGAACTCTTCCGGGCGAGCAATTTCATATCCTTCATGCTTGGCAAGGTGGATGTGGTGAGCCCTCTTACTGTTGGTCGACTTTGTATGCTCTCCGCAATCACACAAGAAGTAAAGCCGGAATGTATTCGAGAATGAGTCCTGAGAGTCCAACGACGATGTATGGATCATTGGTAAGACGACAAACAGACGTGGGATTGTGTTCTCATGCAGATCGTGGTTTCGAGTCAAGAGAGACTGGATCCGTCTCCGAATCAGAGCCATTTGATCGAAGGATTGAGTTTGCGGCTCTTTCTTCTCGGCGAGTTGGACAACACGGGTGGACAGTTCCATGTTCTTGGTCATCTCAGCCTTGAGCTCATGAAAGCATCTTCTGACGACATCCGATGGATCTAATTGACCATCCTTAACAGCTTGTGTAATCAAGTCGTATCCGTTGGAGGTGGTTCGGAGTTGTGCCTGAATATTTGGGGTCAATCGCCGCACAATTTCTGTTTCCAGATCCAGTGTCATAGTTGGAGCGCCGGGCCGTACTTCCGTGTTGGACACACTTGAGGTTTCTGTGGTAGATTCCGAAGGACCATCGCTGACGGCAGTCGACAAGACAACATCTAGGATGGCACCTGGGTAGTGTTTGATGCATTGAGGTACGACTCTAATAAAAGAAGCATATCAGGATCTTTGATTGGTGCTGGTTCCTTTCAAGTCTGTTCTCCCAAGCATACATCAAACTTGCCATGAATCGTGTTGTCTTACCTATTTCGATTCGAGTCCCTCATCATGCTAATGACAGTGTTGCCGTTTGAGATGTACTTGACACCAGGAAAGACCTGCTCGATATCCTCCCAAACGATGACATTCTCCCCTTCGACTTGGTCGCAAATGATGTCTTTGATATCTGGCTTTCCATGTAGGCGAAAAGATTGAGTAGTGACCATGGTTGGCCTCAGATGTTTGGCTCAGTACGTTGTCAGAGTGGAAGAGGGTCTGAAGTGAGTGTAAAAATGTATGTGGAGGAAGGAAAGAAAGAAAGAGAAGGAAGAACCGCAAACTCAAACATTTATGCACCCCTTGGTTCGGTCATGTGGCTGTTTGTTTGTCGCTCCTGTGCTTGTGCTTTTTTGTAGCCCAAAGGCTGTGTGAATACCCTTGTGTAGATCTTTCTGAAGCAGGCGTGCTTTTTCTTTTCTGAGTTGTCATTTATTGATTGAAAGATTCAGAGAGGTCAAACGATGTGATGAAGATCAGGAACGCCTACCAATGTCATATTCGAGATACCCGGGGTCGTAGGTCGATCCCTGATTGACATTATTGCCACTGTTAGTTTCTGAGGGTGATTCCCTTCCTCGCCATCCGTTCCATCTGCTCCTCAGTGATAGTGGCATTGTGTAGCACTATGGTTCTTAGTTCTGTGGCATGATCAAAAGTTTTCAAAATCGCATTCACACGCGTGGACGAGTCAATACCATTAGCCCGCAGGTTAATGGACTGCATCTGCAAAAGATTGGCTGACCCTGCAATGGAGAGCATTTGCTCGAGTTTCATAGGCACATCCAAACGAAGGTGCTTGAGCGGCATCGAGGCAACAATGGATCGCAAGAGCTGTTCCTGCGCAAGAGGCAGACTCGAGCGAGATGTTTCGTAGTGAAGAACAAAGCTTTCGATCTGGGTTCCTCCCGACAACTCGATCTCTTCTTCGACAATCTTTAACGGTCTCATCCCATGGCTACTTTCATCCATTGTAATCGTCAGATCGCGGATATGTTTCCATTGAATCGATTCCAGGATGTGTACTCGTACATCTTCTCCTTCAAGATTGATATCCAATTTGCGTAAATCAGATCGAGCTACAACTCTGGCAAGGGCCTTGATGCTTTGTTCACCCAGATTCCTATTCACCCCGCATATGGTGAGCTCTTTCAACTTTGAACCATTCTCAGTTGCTTCGGCGAAAGCAGCTAAAGCCGTTGCCTCGAGCCCCTCGTTGTTCAACTCCACTTGCTCAATCCTTCCACCAAGAGCTTTCAGCATGGACATTCTATTTCGGATTGTAATGGTCGGCTCCAGTGACCGGTTTGTCGGCGGTAGAAGACGAAATTCCGGTATCTTGAAGGTGATCGGGTATGTCTGATATTCCAAAACTGCCTCGAGATCTTCCAGGAACTTCCTCCTCGTCCCTTGCATGACAAGGCTAGAAAGATTCGGTGCCTTCGCAATCAGTTTCTTGAAACCAGGAATATCTGAATCCAACTTCGTAAAGTCGAGATCCAGGTGCTTGAGATTGGGGAAGTCGTCGGTGTGCGTTAACAGGGTGGATCGTTGGACGAGGTCCTTAGGAGGTTGAATAAGTGTAACAGATTGGATCGAAGTTTGTCGCATCATATCGAGGATCGGGTCATGTCGCTTGGGACGATTCGAAGCATCGCTATCCGGACCACCCTGATAGTTCAAGTCCAACTCCAGCACACCGACATTGGTTTTCGTCAGGGTATCTTTCAATTGCATAAAATCGCTTTGAGTTGTGCTCCAGTCAAGATCAATCTTGATTTCATGGATAGCTTTCACCTTCTTCAGAGCAAGGTGAAACTGATCGGCATCATCTCTTGACTGAAGCCAGACTTCGACCCGCCCAAGGTTCTCATCGAATGATCCCTTCAGTGACCACACCGTATCTCGGAACTTCATCGCTGCTGTCTCCGGATGGTTCTCGCGGTAATGGTCGATGCAAACCCATTTGACATGGCCTTCAGGTGTAACGGTCCTGTATAGATTCCCTAACACTCTGCTCTCGTTCCTGATCTTCAGGAACGTCTCCAGTTGACGTAAATCCACACTTTCCGGTGCCTCATTGTTATCCATTTGTGCAGTGGATTTCTCGACGTACTCCATGATTAATTCCATGCCGAACTCGATAGAGTCCTCTAGGTATCGTAGACTCGCTGAGGACTGGTCGTTTCTTTTTATCTCGATTAAGCTGGACAGAGCTGGAACTGTAGTCCCTGCCACTGAGATACCGAACTTGAGCATTTGAAGGATGGTGAGGACATAGTGGCCATATTGCCGGAAGAACTCCTTAGGTCGATTAATGTCGTATCCTTCATGCTTGGCAAGGTGGACGTGGTGAGAAGTCCTACTGTGGGTCGACATTGTATGTTCTCCGCAATCGCACAAGAAGTAAAGCCGGAATGTATTCGGGAATGAGTCCTGAGAGTTCCACGATGGTGGATGAACCATTGGTAAAACAATAAACAGACGAGGTATCGGATTTTCGTACAGCTTGTAGTTCCGGCTCAAGAGAGATTGAATCTGTCCCCGCATTCGATCGACGGTTTGACTTTGCGACTCTTTTTGCTTGATGAGTTCGATGACACGAGTCGACTGTTTCATGTTCTTGGTCATCTCGGCCTTGATCTCATGGAGGCACCTTCTGGCGACATCAGATGCATCTATTTGACCATCCTTGGCAGCTTGTGTGATCAAGTCGTATCCGCTGGAGGTGGCTCGGAGTTGCGACTGGATCATTGCTTCCAACCGCTGTACAATTTCTGTTTCCAGTTTTAGAGTCGTAGTTGAAGCGCTGGGTCGTTTTTCCGTGTTAGGCACACTTGAAGTTTCTGTGGTAGATTCCAAAGGATTATCGCTGGCGGCAGTCAACAAGACAACATCCAGAATAGCACCTGGGTAGTGCTTGATGCATTGAGGTACGACTCTAATGGAAAGAGGCATGTCAGGATCTTTGATTGATACCTGTTCCTCCTGCCATCCGTCAAACTTGTCATGGGGCGTATGCTCCTACCTATTTCGATTCGAGTCCCTCATCATGCTAATGACAGTGTTGCCGTTTGAGATGTACTTGACACCAGGAAAGACCTGTTCGATATCTTCCCAAACGATGACATTCTCCCCTTCGACTTGGTCGCAAATGATGTCCTTAATATCCGGCTTCCCGAACAAGCGGAAGGATTGAGTAGTGACCATGGTTTGCCTCAGATGATTGACCTAATGGGTTGCCAGCAGTTGGTAAGAAATTTGTGGGAAAGCGAGAGAGTAGTGTGCGGGATGAAGAGGCAAGAGGAAAGAGGGAGCTCAAACACTTGTGCCCCTTAGTCGATCATGTGGTATCATGCAATTTGGGTGATAGGCCGAGTCCTCGAAGGCCAATCTTTGGCGCATTGACACGAAAAAGAAGCTGACACATTCGACAAAGGCGCCGTGTCGGACAAGGCGGTCGATGCGTTAGCATGATCTTGTTTTTATGTATGGAACTGTATCTGTTAGAAGGCGCTGAGGTAGGCCCCTCTTGCCCTCATTCGATCCTTCTGCTCCTGAGTAGCACTACCGCCAAGGAAAACTACGTTTCGCAGGCTCGCCGCGCGCTGAAGCCCATCCAGAATGACATCCACTTCAGCTGGCTCCAAGCCTTTGAACAACAACACAAGGTGCTCCAATCGAGAAACGTTGATTTGAGAAGTGAAAGCACTTGGTCAACGGTCATGAATACACTTAATCGAAGCCTTTTGAGTGATACTGAGGCGACGAGCGATCGTAACAGCAGCTCTTGTGTAACGGACAGGATGCTTTGAGATCCTTCGTAGCAAAGTTGAAACTCTTCCATTGCAATGCATCTCGACAATTTCTCAATCCCGTCGACTACAGCCTTCAGTGGTCGCATCCCATGGCTTCTCTCGTCCATAACGATCGCTAGTTCACGAATATGTTTCCAGTGAACCGACTCCAGAATGTGGGCTCGTTCCTCCTCTCCCTCTAGGTTGATCTCCAGCCTGCGTAATTCAGATCGAGCAACGATACCCGCAAGGTTCTTGATACTTTGCTTTCCCAGATTTCGAGCAACCTTCGCCAGGGTAAGCTCTTTCAAGCATGAGTTACTCTCAGTTGCTTTGGCGAAAGCGGCTACAGTTGTTTCACTCATATCAGTCCTGGACAATTCCACGATTTCGATTCTCCCGCCATGAGCATTCAGTAAGTCTGTCATACTCCGAATAGCAGTTGCTGATTTCAGTGGTTCGTTCGTCAGCGGCAAAACGCGTAGTGGGCATGAAGCATTTGGGTACGACAGGGAGATTGGATAGGTCTGATATGCCACAACAGCATCGTAAAGTTGGAAGATGTGTTCCGGAGGGCTACGCAGCACTAAGCTGGAGAGATTTGGTGCTCTTGCAACCAAGCTCTTGAGGCCTGGAAGGTCTTGGTCGTTCTTCCGCAATCCAATATCCAGGTGTCTAAGATTAGGAAAGTTGCCGTTGTGTGCCGGCAGGCTTGACCGTTTGAAGAAGATCCAAGGGAGCAGAGGGATTGTAACGGACTGGATCTGTGGGTGTCGCATTACGTCGAGGAGAGGATCAAACAGTTGGCTTCGGTTTAAAGAATCACTGTGCTCGTCATCATCGTCGAGAATGTCCAGCTCCAGCATTCGGACGTTTGTACGAGCCAGGGCATCCCGTAGTCTCTTGAGGTCGCCATGAGTCATGACCCATGAATAGTCGACCTTAAGGTCATAAGCAGCCGTCGCCTTTTCCAGAGCAGTATAAAGCTGTTCAGCTTCGTTTCTAGATCGAGGATTCACACGCACTCGTCCAACGTTCTCGTCAAATGATCCCGACACTGACTTCACCATATCATGGAGTGCCTTGATGGACATTTCTTGGTTCTTCTCGTGGTAATGATCGATGCACATCCACTTGGCGTATCCTTCGACAGTTGCAGTCCTATACAAGTTCCCACACAGTCTGTCCTCATCTTTGGTCCTCAAAAACGACCCAAGTTGGTGTATATCCACGTTTTCTAGTCCATCATTGTTTTCCGCTTGTTCCGTAATCCGAGTAGAACCTTCGCTTTTGACTGAAACGATTTTCTCGACGAATCCAATGATCAGGTCAATCCCAAGCTCTATAGCGTCCACTAAAGAATGCTGATCGGCGGCGAACTGAACGCTGTCCTCCATACCGGTACAGTGAGACAGCGATGGAACTGTGACTCCTGCCTCCGAGATACCAAATTTAAGCATCTGAAGCATTGTGAGGACATAGAGACCATATTCCTGAAAGAACTCCTCAGGATGAGTGATGTCATAACCTTCGTGCTTGTCAAGGTGAATGCAGTGAGACGTCTTATTGTCGGTTGACATTGTGTGATCCCCGCAATCGCACAAAAAGTACAGCCGGAATGTATTCGAGGATAAATTCCGTGACAATGGGTCAACTATCGGTAAAGCGACAAACAGACGCGGAATCAAGCTCTCGTGCAGATCGTAGTTCCGTGTCAAGAGAGACTGGATCCGTCTCTGAATCGATGCTATTTGATCGAGGGGTCGAGTTTGTGGCCCTTTCTTCTCGGAGAGCTCGGCGACGCGAGTCGACAGTTCCATGTTCTTAGTCATCTCGATCTCAAGCTCTCGGAAGCATCTTCTGACGATATCCGTAGGGTCTATTTGGCCATTCTTGACAACTTGTGTGACCAAATCATATCCGTTGGAGGCGGTTCGGAGTTGTGTCTGAATCTCTGGTGTCAAGGATGAAGCCAACCGCTGCACAATTTCTGTTTCCAGATCCAGGGTCATAGTTGGAGCACTAGGTCGCTCATCCGTGTGGGACACGCTTGAAGTTCCTGTGGTAGATTCCAAAGGACCATCGCTGACGGTAGTTGACAAGACAACATCCAGAATAGCACCTGGGTAGTGCTTGATGCATTGAGGTACGACTCTAATGGAAAGAGGCATGTTAGGATCTTTGATTGATACCAATCCCATGCCATCCATTAAACTTGTCATCAGGCGTATGTTCCTACCTATTTCGATTCGAGTCCCTCATCATGCTAATGACAGTGTTGCCGTTTGAGATGTACTTGACACCAGGAAAGATCTGCTCGATATCCTCCCAAACGACGACATTCTCTCCCTCGACCTTGTCGCAAATAATATCCTTGACATCCGGCTTTCCATGTAGGCGAAAGGATTGAGTAGTGACCATGGTTGGCCTCAGAAGTTTGATGCAATGTGTTGTCCGCAGCTGGTCAGAGGGAAGGTGGGTCTGAAGAAACGAGAGGCACCTCAAACTTTTATGCGCCCCTTTGGTCAGGAAAATTGCATTCTTACAT
>Ga0247824_10000503_pt1 | contig 19502 bp, 13 predicted proteins | sample 13C_PalmiticAcid_FD_194412 | JGI IMG/M metagenome (GOLD analysis project Ga0247824, IMG submission 194412) | Soil microbial communities from agricultural site in Penn Yan, New York, United States - 13C_PalmiticAcid_Day48 | ecosystem: Environmental > Terrestrial > Soil > Agricultural land... | reverse complement strand
CACCCCCGCCCGCGGCCGTACAAACGGTGTCAACCGACCTGGTTGCGAGCCGCGTTGCAATCAAACAAAAGAAGGGGCTAACATCCAAATGATTGATCGTCATAACGAAGCAACCCCCTGCGGCTGCATGGCCTTCGATTGACGCACCTCCATTTGGCCGTTGCAAGTAGCCTTCAACAGCACACGACGAAAATAGATGGGGGTTCAGCCACCTACATTCCTGGCCCCTCCTTCTCTGGGCTGACCTTCATGCATTTAGAGTTCACAGAATGGCATTTAATTTCCTCTGACCAACCATGACTTCCTCTTTATGTACGGAGCAAGCGGATATCTTCCCGACGCCAGCCAACCTCACTTTGACCGCTCAATTGAGGTCTCGAATGACGATGTCACTCAACAGTTGGGACCGGTACTCTTGAGACAGGCTGAAGCAGGGCACCTGGATCAAGATACGCAGCCATTGATGCGCAGTGCGTCTAGTAATTGTGTGATGAAGTCAACCAGGACAGAATCGCAACTCCACGGTCGATGGCAAGCAAGAAGGGAACAATCTACTTAGGTTTATTGAGGTGTCCTGGTGTGTGCAGCCATCTGGTCTTTCCGGAGTGTTCGCAAGGTTAGTGCCTTGAGCAGCTATCGCAATTGATTAGGCGATGAGCGCCACTTCATTGTCGCTGCTGTCGGCGATGCGCATCCTGGCACCATAGGTGACAGTGAGACGGTACTTGCCTTCCTTAACTCCAGGGTTGTCGTTTTTGAAGACAAAGAACTCGTCATTAGCGTTGTGCTTGCGGACCTTCAGACTTCCGGTTGTAGTAACGTAAAGGTAGATCATGACCGGCTGTTGAGCGTCAGTGTGAAATAGCTTGGACCAAGAGTAGACAGGCGTGTATCCATTGTAGAGCACCAGGTTTCCGTTATACTTCATGTACAGGAAGGAACCATAATCGGGCGAAACGAGACAAGGTCCTCTAAACATGATGCTCGATTCGAGATAAGTCTGAAAGGAATCGCAAATGTTGTTCCAGGCGATAGCGCCAGTGGGGTCTGTCAAGTACAGGAGACCATTGTTCCAGAGCGACAACTGCCATTCACCTTCTGTTCGCGCCTCCAATGCATGACGGATCGAACGTGTCACTCGGCCTTGGGCGTCGAAGCCATTGATCATGCCACGCGTGCTCACCTCAAAGTAGAACTGCTTGTGATCAGAGCCCCGGTAGTTGTCCGGTGTAAGGAGCCAGGTCTGTAGGTCTCTTATTCTTTTCTGCTGGATGATGGCTTTACCGTCTTTAATCACAAAACGTTTGGTTCCATCCGGCGACTCTAGGTACTCACCGTTCTTCAACGTTTCGCCTGACATGAGCTTGCTTTTGGCTGATACAATGGGGAGCATGACGTTGAACAACATGGCTACCAGGACGAGCAATGCTGAGAGTGATGGCTTCATGGCGCCAATGGATCTGGTGAAGGACCGTTGTGGAGCGATCTCGATCATGTTGAAGGTCGAAGCTTGAGATTTGCTTGACTATGGTCACTGGCCAGGATGGAATAATGACAGGGAGACGGGTTTGAGATGAAAAATGTCGATTGAAAGCAAGGTGGAGTAGAGGGAAAGGGTATTGCGGATGATGAGCTTGATCGAAGAGGGAGGGCGTCTCGTTTTATCCTCACCTGGAGTCTGGATGCCGCGTCGTAGAGCCGTCTCTGCGAATGCCAGGGGAACATACCGCGCCTAGCATCCTTCCTAGTGTCGTGTGGACAATAGGCGAACAATCGTCCAGGAAGACAACAACTTTGGTGCTCCATTTGTCTCAATTGTTCGCGGGCAGACGCATTTTGCACCTGGGTCTGATATCAAAGTCGTTGCCCCCCTCGACAAACCCGTCCTTCATGGATGTAGAGGACACGTCACTGCATTCTCACCGCCTAACAACGAGCTGATCCTCCAACGCGTCGTACAAACGAGTCGAATCTCACTTTGACCTGCTCAGCCGAAGCCTCGAAGAACGATTTCACTCGACAATTGGGAAAGCAGTGCTTTTGAGACAAGCTGGAGCAGGACACCTGGATTGGGTCATGGAAGCACCGAATCTCACACAGCCATTGGTACGAAGGATCATCAACTAGGACAGGGTCTTGCATTTGCAACTTTCCAGTTGATGGTAAGCAAGAAGGGAACAATCTGCTCAGGTATATTGGGGAGCTCTGGTCTATGTAGCTATCTGATCTCTCCGGAGTGTTGACAAGATTAGTGCCTTGAGCGACCGCCATTGATTACGATGAGCACCACTACATTGTCTCTGCTGTCGGCGATGCGTAATTCGGCATCATTGGTGACGGTGAGACGGTACTTGCCTTCCTTTGGTTTGTCATTCATGAAGATAACCCACTCGTCATTAGCGTTGTGCTTGCGGATCTTCAGAGTTCCGGTTGTAGTAAGGTAAAGGTAGATCATGACCGGCTGTTGATCGTCCCTATGATAGAGCTCGGACCAAGAGTAGAGAGTCGTGTATCCATTGTAGAACACCAGGTTTCCGTTATACTTCATGTACAGGAAGGTTCTATAATCGGGCGAAACGAGACAGTCTCCCATAAACATAGTGCTCGATTCGAGGGACGTTGCAAAGGAATCGCAAATGTTGTTCCAGGCAATAACGCCAGCGGGGTTGTTCAGGTACAGAAGACCATTGTCCCAGAGCGACAACTGCCATGCACCTTCCATTCGCAATTTCCATGCTTCACGGATCAAACGTGTCACTTGGCCGCTGGTATCGCGGCCAGCGAGCATGCCATATCTGTCAACCGCGAAGTAGAACTGTTGGCGATCAGAACCCCGATAATTGTCCGGTGTCAGGAGCCAAGTCTGGAGTTCTCTTACTCCTGTCTGGTAGATGACGGCTTTTCCATCTTCAATCACAAAACGCTTGGTTCCATCCGGCGACTCTAGGTACTCGCCGTTCTTCAACGTTTCGCCTGACATGAGCGTACTTTTGGCTGATACAATAGGGACCATGACGTTGAACAACATGGCTACCAGGACGAGCAATGCTGAGAGTGATGGCTTCTTGGCGCCAATGGATCTCGCGGGGGACCGTTGTGGAGTGATATTGCTCATGGTGAAAAGTAGAAGCTTGAGACTTGTTTGGCTGTGGTCCGTTCGGGATGGAGTGTTGATAAGTAGGCGAGTTTGAGGCAGACAAAGGCGATTGAAAGGAAGGTGGAGTGGAGCGAAAGGGTGTTGCAGATGAAACTCGAATGAAGAGGGAGAGCGTCTCATTTTATTCTCGTTTGGAGGTATGCCGAGTCATAGAGGCCGTCTCTGCCGCGCACAGCACCCCTAGTGTTATATGGATAATAGGCGACACAATTGTCCAGGAGGGAGGATACTCTATTTGTGGCTCAATTGCTCGCGGTAACCACATTTTGCACCTATGCCTCATAACAAAGTCGTTGCGGCACAATTGGGCTGAAGCTCGGCACAACCCTCTTTCCCTCGTCATGACCCGTCCTTCGTGGACGTTGAGCGTTCAATGCAAAAAAGTCAACACCTAACAATAATGAATTCTGGTGACCAAGCTGATCCTCCAACGCATCGTACAAACGTTCAAACGGGTCGATCTCACTTTGACCCGCTCAATCGAGGTCTCGAACGACGATGTCACTCGACAATTGGGACAGCGGTGCTTTTGAGACAAGCTGAAGTAAGGGCACTGGGCAGCCATTGGTGAGCAGTATGTCTATTTGTGTGAATGTATTATTGTATGATGAGGTGTGGTCAACTAGGACAGGGTCTTGCAACTTTGCGATCAATGGCAAGCAAGAGAGGATCAATCTCCTCAGGTACAGCTACTGAGACAGGGGAAATTTATCGTCCAAACTTGAACCCATCCCCTTCCTCCAGAAACCAAGGAACAGACACACGCATGCATGGGTGTCTTCTATTACGATTCTTCTACAGATGGATGTGGTTTTCATGTCGATACGACCATTCAATGGGCTAGAAAAACGACATCATGTGGAACAATTCAAAATGGAATAAGGTTTGACAGCCAAAATGTGTTTTATGAAAGCCATGATCCCACATGTAGTTCATGTCGTTTTGGCCCGACAAGGTCACCAGCACTGAACATCGAGGGAGGATTGACCATGAAATGTACACTGTCCAGTCAAAATAAGTGTTCAAAGTATGGAGAAGACAGTTGGGATTTATCAGCGGCTCTGGCTATCTGATCTTTTTAAAGTCTTGGGCAAGGCTGCTGTTGGTGCCTTGAACGACTATTGCAATTGATTAGGGGAGGAGCGCCACTTGATTACCGCTGCTATCGACGATGAGCATCTTGGCATCATTGGTGATGGTGAGACGGTACTTGTCTTCCTTGACCCCGGGTTTGTCGTTATCGTAGACAAGTTGCTCCTCTTTCGTGGTGTACTTGAGGACCTTCAGAGTTCCAGTTTTACTGAAACGAAGGAAGGTCGTGGCCGGCGGTTCATCGTCACTATGATGTATATTTGACCAAGAGTAGACAGTCGTGTATCCTTTGTAGAGCACCAGGTTTCCATTCTTCTTCATGTACAGGAAGGAACCATAATCGGGCGAAACGAGACAGGATCCCATTAATCCATTGTTCGATTCGAGAAAAGTCTCAAATTGATCGCAAATGTTATTCCAGGCGATCACACCAGCGGGGTCCTTCAGGTACAAAAGACCATTGTTCCTGAGCGACAACTCCCATGCACCTACTCCTTGCACCTTTTCCAATCCACGTCCATCTCGGATCCAACGTGTCACTTGGCCATTGGCGTCGACACCAGTGAGCAGGCCAAAAGTATCAAGTCGGAAACGGTACTGTTCTGGGGCAGCACCCTGATCGTTTTCTGGTGTAAGAATCCAGGTCTGGAGGTCTCTTATATCTTTCTCTTGGATGATGGCTTTTCTGCCTTCAATCACAAAACGTTTCGTTCCATCGGGCGAATCTAAGTACGCGCCGTTCTTCAACGATTCGCCTGACATGAGCGTACTTTTGGCTGACAGAATGGGGACCATGACATTGAACAACACGGTTGCCAGGATGAGCAATGCTGAGAATAATGACTTCTTTGCGCCAATGAATCTAGAGGACCGTTGTGTAGTGATCTCGATCATGTTGAAGGTAACAGCTTGAGATTTGGTTGGCTGTGGTCACTGGTCAGGGTGGAGTGGTGACAGGTAGATGGGTTTGACGTGAACAAAGTCGATTGAAAGGGAAGGTGGATGGAGGGAAAGGGTATTGTGGATGATGAGCTCGAACGAAGAGAGGGAAGCTCCTTATTTTATTCTCGCCTGGAGTCTAGGTGCCGAGTGTTATTTGGATAATAGGCGGAAATTGTGTCTCAATTGCTCGCGAGATAGACGCATGTTACACCTGGGCCTGATAGCAAAAGTTGTTGCAGCACAATTGGGCTCCACATTAAGATCTCCACCCCTCTTTCCCGACGAGTGTCATTCTCGTCCCTCATGTATGATAAGAGCCCAATTGCAAAAGTCACTGCATTCACCATCAAACAATGGTGGATTCTTATTACCGAACAAGCTGATCTATCCTCCAGCGCATCGTGCAGTCGTACAAACGAGTCGATCTTCACTCTGACAGCTCAATCGAGGTCTCGAAGGACGATTTTACTCGACAATTGGGACAGTGGTGCTTTTGAGCCGAAGCGGGGCATCTGGATCAGATTATAGAGGCACTAAGTCTTACGCAGCCATTGATGCGCAGTGTGTCCAGTTGTGTGAGTGTATGATTGTATGGTGAAGGTTGGTCAACTAGGACAGAGTCTTGCAATTGCAACTTATGCGGTCGATGGCTAGCAAACGAAGATCAATCTGCTCAGGTATAGCAAAATTTAAACCCATCCTCTTCATCCTAACATCAAGCAACAGACAAATGCATGCGTGGGTGTCTTCTCTTGCTATTTCTCTGTTGATGGAGGTGGTTTCTATGTCGATACGACCATTCAATGGCAAGAAAAACGAGTGGGAGCAATTCAAAATGGAATAAGGTTTGACAGCCAAAATCATGTTGCTTTGCCCAACTCGTTGAATGACCATCAGGGGGGGATTGACCGTGAAATGTACACTCGTCAAAATGGGTGTTCAAAGTATGAAGATAGGTGGGATTCATAAGTGACTCTGGTTTATGTAAGTATCTGATCATTCTAGAGAGTTGGCTAGGCTGTTGTTCGTGCTTTGAGCTGCTTCGGCCTGAAGAGCGCCACTTGCCGGCCACTGCTGTCGGCGATACGCATCTTGGCATCATTGGTGATGGTGAGGCGGTAATTGTCATGCTTGAGCGGGGGATTGAATTCGCGGATTACGTGCTGCGAATGATTGGTGTAGCTGTTGACATACACACCTCCGGCTATATCAAGAAAAAGGGAGGTCGAGGGCCGCGGATCATCACCATGGTATAGGCCCGAGAAATAGTATACAACAGTGTATCCTCTGTACATCACCAGTCCTCCATCATTCTTCATGTTCAGGAAGGTTCCATAATCAGGCGAAGCGAGGCATTTTCCTACGAATACCGTGTTCGCTTCGAGGTAAGTCTGAATGGAATCGCAAACACTGTTCCAGGTGATCGTGCCAGTGGGTTCCTTCAGGTACAAAAGACCATTGTTCCAGAGCGACAACTCCCATGGACCTACTCCTTGCGCCTTTTCCAATCCCCGTCCATCTCGGATCCAACGTGTAACTTGGCCATTGGGGTCGACGCCAGCGAGCATGCCCAAAGTGTCAAGCTGGAAACTGTACTGTCTAGGATCAATGTTCTCAGCATTTTCCGGTGTAAGGTTCCAGATGTAGAAGTTTCCTTTTCCTTTCACTTTGATGATGGCTTTTCCGTCTTTAACCATAAAACGCTTGCTTCCATCCGGCGAAACTAAGTACTCGCCGTTCTTCAAAAGTCCGTATGACATGAGCTTGCTTCTGGCTGACACAATGGGGACCATGACGTTGAACAACATGGCTACCAGGACGAGCACTACGGAGAGTGATGGCTTCTTGGCGCCAATGGATCTAGCGGAGGACCGTTGTGGAGTGATCTTGCTCATGTTAATGGTAGAAGCTTGAGATTTGGTTGGCTGTGGCCACTGGACAGGATGGAATAGTGTCAGGTAGGTGTGTCTGAGGTGAACAATGTCAATTGAAGGGACTGTGTAGTAGAGGGAAAGGGTATTGCGGATGATGAACTCGAACGAAGAGGGGAAACGTCTCATTTTATCCTCACCTGGAATCTGGATACGGACTCACAGTGGCCGTCTCTGTGAATTCCAGGGGGATATGCCGCGCGTGATGTCTCATCCTAGCGCCATTAAAACAATAGGCGAACAATAGTCCAGGGAGACACTCTTTGTCTCAATGGCTTACAGTAGATGTATTTTGCACCTGGGCCTGATAGCAAAATCGTTGTAGCACAATTGGGCTCCACATCAAAGATCTCATCACCCTCTTTCTCGGTATACCCGTGCTTCATAGATTTAGTGGGTCCAATGCAAAGGTCACTGCATTTTCAATCGTCTAACAATGATGAGTTCTTGTGACCAAGCAAGCTGATTTATCCTCCAACGCTCGATCTCACTTTGACAGCTCAATTGAGGTCTCAAAGGAGGATTTCCCTCGGCAATTGGGACAGCTTTACTCTTGAGAGAAGCTGAAGCAGGACACCTGGAGCAGGTTCTGGAGGGGGGGGGGGGAACCCCTTATACGGCCATTGGTGCGCAGCGTGTGTGATTGTGGGATTGTATGATGAAGAGTGGTCAACCAGGACAGCAACTTTGCTGTCGATCGCAAGCAAAAGGGGATCAATCTGCTCAGGTACAGTCACCGAGAGAGGGGAAGTTTATCGTCAAACTTGAACCCACCCCTTCATCCAAAAATCAAGGAATAGACACACGCATGCGTGTGTGTCTTCTATTACGATTTATCTATGGATGGAAGTGGTTCCATGTGGATACGGCCATTCAATGGCTAGAAAACGACGTTATGTGGAGACAATTCAAAATGGAATAAGGTTTGCCGGCTAAAATGTGCTTTGTGAAATCCATGATCCCACGTCGCCTATTTTACCCCGACAAGGACCGTGAAATGTACACTGGTCAGTCAAAATAGGTGTTCAAAGTACAGAGAAGCCAGTTGGGATCTATACGTGGGGTCTATGTAGCTATCTGATATGACAAGGATACTTTTGAATAGGGATGAACCCTACTCGATTGCTGCTGCTGTCGGTGATGATTATCCTGGCTTCATTGGTGATGGTGAGACGGTACTTGTCTTCCTTGACCGTGGATATCTCGTTATTGTAGACAATGCACTCGTCTTTAGAGTTGTACCTGAGGAGCTTCAGAGTTCCTGTTGAAGTAAGATAAAGGTAGACCGGGTGTTGATCATCGCTAGGATATAGGCGTGAGATAGAGCTGATAGTCGTGTATCCATTATAGAGCACCAGGTTTCCGTTTTCCTTCATGTACAGGAAGGATCCATAATCTGGCGAGGCGAGACACTCTCCTAGCAACATATTGTTCGATTCGAGGGAAGCTGCAAAGGAATCGCATATGTTGTTCCAGACGATAACGCCATAAGGATTCTTCAGGTACAGAATACCATTGTCCCAAAGCGACAACTCCCATACGCCTTCCATTTGCTTTTCATATGTACGACGGAGCGAACGTGTAACTTGGAGGCTGCCGTCGAGGCCAATGAGCATGCCATAAACATCAAGCTCGAAGCGGTACTGTTTAGGATCAGAACCCTGATCGTTTTCCGGTGTAAGGGACCAGGTCTGGAGGTCTCTTATTCCTTTCTCTTCGATGATGGCTTTTCCGTCTTGAATCACAAAACGCTTGCTTCCATCCGGCGACTCTAGGTACTCGCCGTTCAGCAACTGTTCGTTTGCCATGAGCGTATTTCTGGCTGACACAATGGGAACCATGACGCTGAACAACATGACTACCAGGACGAGCAATGCCGAGAATGATGGCTTCTTGGTTCCAATGGATCTAGAGGGCCGTTGTGGAGTGATCTTGCTCATGTTGAATGTAGAAGCTTGAGATTTGATTAGCTATGGCCACTGATCAGGGTGGAATGGTGTCAGGTAGGTGGGTTTGAGGTGGACAAAGTCGATTGAAAGGACTGTGGAGTGGAGCGAAAGGGTATTGCGGATGATGAACTCGAACGAAGAGGGGAAGCGTCTCATTTTATTCTCACCTGGAGTCCGGATACAGGGTTATAGAGGCCGTCTCTGCGAAAGCTGGATGTATATACCGCATGATGTCTTATCTAAGTGTTATATGGATAATAGGTGAACAATCATCCAGGAAGACACGACTTTGGTACTCTATTTGTGTCTCAATTGCTCGCGGTAGACGCATGTTGCACCAGGCCTGATATCAAATTCAGTGCATCACAATAGGGCTCCACATTTGTACATACGCAACCACTTTCCCTCGGCCTATCCATTCTTCATGATGTGGAGAGTCCAATGCAAAAGTCACTGCGTTCTCATCGCCTAGCAATGAAGAATGCTTGTTGCCAAACTAGCCGATCTATCCTTGTACAATCGTACAAACGAGCGGATCTCACTTTGGCCGCCCAATCGAGGCCCGGAAGGACGATTTTACTCGACAATTGGGACAGGTATTCTTGAGACAAGCTGAAGCAGGACACCTAGATCAAGGTATAGAATCGCCGACTCTTAGACAGTTATTGAGTATGTCTAGTTATGTAATTGTATGATTGTATGATTGTATGATTGTATGATTGTATGATTGTATGATTGTATGATTGTCAAGAGAGGACTGATCTGCTTAGGCACAGCTACAGATGGATGTGGTTTTCATGTGGATATAACCATTCAATAGAAAAACGTGTGGAGAAAATTCAAAATGGAATAAGGTTTGACAGCCAAAATGTGTTTTATGAAAGCCAAGATCCCACTGTAGTTCGCGTCGTTTGGCCTGACAAGGTCACCAGCACTGAACATCGAGGCAGAATTGACCATGAAATGTGCACTGTTCAGTCAAAATAGGTATTCAAAGTGTGGGGAAGACAGTTGGGATTTATCAGCGGCTCTGGTCTACGTAGCTATCTGATCTTTCTGGGGTATTGGGCAAGGTTGCTGTTGGTGCCTTGAACGACTATCGCAATGGCTTAGGAGGGAGGAGCGCCACTACATTGTCGCTGCTGTCAACGATTAGCATCTTGGCATCATTGGTGAGGGTGAGGCGGTACCTGCCTTCCTTAACCCCGGATCCGTCGTTACCGAAGAAAACGCCCTCCTCTTTGGTGTTTTTCTTGATGATCTTCAACGTTCCGGTTGTAGAAAGATAAAGGAAGATCCGGTGCTGCAGTTCATTACCACCCTGATATAGATTTGACCAAGAGAAGAGAGGAGTGTATCCTTTGTAGAGCACCAGGTTTCCGTTTTCCTTCATGTATAGGAATGAACCATAATCGGGCGAAATGAGGCAGGCACTCATCAATATCTCGTTCGAATCGACGTAAGTCTTGATGTTATCGCAAATGTTGTTCCAGACCAAAACGCCAGCGGGGTTCTTCAGGTACAGAATACCATTGTTCCAGAGCGACAACTCCCAAATGCCTTCCATTTGCGTTCCCATTGCTGGACGGATATAACGTGTAATTTGGCCACTGGCGTCGAGGCCACTGAGTATGCCATGGTTGTCAACCGCGAATTGGTACTGTTTTCCATCAGAACCCTGATCGTTTTCTGGTGTAAGGAGCCAGGTCTGGAGGTCTCTTATTCCTTTCTCTTCGATGATAGCTTTTCCGTCTTTAACCACAAAACGCTTGCTTCCATCCGGCGACTCTATGTACTCGCCTTTCCTCAGCTGTTCGCCTGACATGAGTATACTTTTGGCTGACACAATGGGGACCATGACGTTGAACAACACGGCCGCCAGGACGAGCAATACCGAGAGTGACGGCTTCATGGCGCCAATGGATCTGGTGAAGGACCGTTGTGGAGTGATCTTGCTCATATTGAAGGTAGGGCTTGAGATTTGGTTGGCTGTGGCCACTGGTCAGGATGGAGGTGTCAGGTAGGTGGGTTTGAGGCGAACAATGTCAATTGAAAGGACTGTGTAGAAGAGGGAAAGGGTATCGCGGATGATGAACTCGAACGAAGAGGGGATGCGTCCCATTTTATTCTCGCCTGGAATCTGGATACGGACTCACAGTGGCTGTCTATGTGAATTCCAGGGGAACATGCCCGCGCGTGATGTCTCATCCTAGTGCCACTTGGACAATTGGCGAACAATCGTCCAGAGATACACAAACGCATTTTGCAACTGTGCCTGATACCAAGGTCGCTACAACATAATTGTACACATTTAACGGGTCGCCATAAATCTCTGCACCCTCTTTTCGTCGGCATACCCGTCCTTCATAGATGTTGAGTGTCCAATGCAAAAGTCACCGCAGTCTCACCATCTAACAGTCTAACAATGATGAATTCTTGTAACCGAGCAAGCTGATCTACTCTCCAACGCGTCTTTCAGACGTAAAAGTGAACCGATCTGACCTTGGTCGCTCAATCGAGGTCCCGGAGGACGATTCCACTCAACAATTGGGACAGCGGTAGATACTCTTGAGACAAGCTGAAGCTGGATACCTACCTGGGTCAGGATATAGAAGAACCGACTTAAACAGTTATTGGCGCGCAGTGTATGTTCTGTGGTTGTATGATTGTATGATGAAGGGTGGTCAACTAGGACAGGATCTTGCAATTGCAACTTTACGGTCGATGGCAAGCAAGAGAGGATCAAATGCTCAGGTACAGCCACCCATTCAGGAGAAATTTATCGTCCAAACTTGAACCCATCCCCCTCATCCAAAAATGGATGAACAGACAAATTCATGCATGAGTGCCATCTCTTACGATCCCTCTATATATGGAGATGGTTTCTATGTCGGTATAACCATTCAATGGCTAGAAAAACGAGGTTCTGTGGAGACAATTCAAAATGGAATAAGGTTTGGCGGCCAAAAATGTGCTTTATGAAACCAATATCTCACGTCGTTTTACCCTGACAAGGACCGTGAAATGTACACTGGTCAGTTAAAATAGGTGTTCAAAGTATAGTTGGGATCAAAGTGTTGTCCAGGCTGTGTTTGTGCCTTGAACGACAATCGCTATCGGTTAAATGAGCGCCACTTGAATGCCTTCACTGTCGGTGATCTGAATCCTGGGCTCGTCGGTGACGCCGAGATAATAGTTACCTTGTTTGACCCCAGGTTTGTCGTTATCGTGGATAATATATTCTTCTTTGGAGTTGTAGTCGTAGAGCTTCAGAGTTCCGGTTTTACTAAGATGAAGGTAGACCGAGGACGGGCCTGGATTATCACTATGTACTAGTTGTGAGTACAAGCGGACAGGGGTGTATCCTTTGTAGAGCACCAAGTTTCCGTTATTCTTCATGTACAAGAAGGATCCATAATCGGGCGAAACGAGACAGGCTCCTTTGAATACCGAAGTCGATATGAAGATACTCCAAACGTTTTCGCAAATGTTGTTCCAAACGACATGACCATCGGGGTTCTTCAGGTACAGAAGACCACTGTCCCAGAACGACAACTCCCATGAACCAACTCTTTGCCCTGGCCATGCATGACGGATCGAACTTGTAATTTGGCCGTTGCCGTCAAGGCCAGAGAGCAAGCCATGATTATCAAGCCTGAGGGAATACTGTGTAGGATCAGAACCCTGATCGTTTTTCGGTGTAAGGAGCCAGGTCTGTAGGTCTCTTATTCCTTTCTGCCGGATGATGGCTTTTCCGTCTTGAACCACAAAACGCTTGCTTCCATCCGGCGACTCTAGGTACTGGCGGTTCAACAACAGTTCGTTGGTCACCATCGTACTTTTGGCTGATACCATAGGGATCATGATGTTGAACAACATGGCTGCCAGGACGAGAACTGCCGAGAGTGATGGCTTCTTGGCGCCAATGGATCTAGTGGAGGACCGTTGTGGAATGATCTTGCTCATGTCGAAGGTAGAAGTTTGAGATTTGGTTGGCTGTGGTCACTGGTCAGGACGGAATGGAAACAAGTAGGTGGGTTTGAGGTGGACAAAGTCAATTGAAAGGGGAGGTGGAGTGGAGAAAAAGGTATTGTGGGTGATGAACTGAAAGCGTTTCATTTTATCCACGCATGGAGTCCGGATACCGAGTCGTATTTGTGTCTCAATTGCTCGGTAACACAATTGAGCCCCTTTAAAGGTCACTGCGGTCTCACCGTTGATCTATTCTCCAACGCGTCGTACAAACGAGTCGATCTCTCCTTGACCGCTCATTCGAGGTCTCGAAGGACATTACGCAACAATTGGGACAGCGGTACTCCTGAGAGAAGCTGAATCAGGATGCCTGGATCAGGTTATAGAAATCTACACAGCCATTGATGTGCAGTGATTGTGTGATTGAATGGTGAAGGGTGGTCAACTAGGATAGCAAGCAAGAGCGGATCAATCTGCTCAGATACATGTTCACCAGGGAGGGTTGGCCGCGAAAAGTACACTGGTCAGTCATAATGGGTGTTCAAAGTTGGGGAGGTTTTTAAGTGGCTCTGGTTTATGTAAGCATCTAGTTTTTTTTTTTCTGGAGTGTTGGCAAGTCTCCTGTTGGTATCTTGAACGCCTATCCCTTAAATGAGCGCTACTCGATTGCCATCACCGTCCTCAATACGGATCTTGGCATCATCAGTGATGCTGGCGATGTACTTTTGTTCAGAGCCATCGCGATTATTGAATATAACATATTCCTCCACGGGCGAGTGACTAGTCCTGATACTCAGACTTCCAGTTTTGCTCAGAAAGAGGTAGACGCTACTTTTACCACTGAGCTGTGTGAAGGATCGGACAGCTTTACGTCCTCTGTAGATGACCAACATCCCGTTAGCCTGGATGTGCAGGAAGTTGCGAGTATCGGGTGACATGAGACAAGATGTAAACAATGGCCTTTCAGTCGGGAGGGTCAGGACCTCGAGACGGCAAAAGCTGTTCCAATGGTATACCCCCTTGCCATCCCGGCCGTACAGAATACCATTGTTCTCGAGTGACATCTGCCATGTTCCCACAGGCATATCTTCGTAACTTGTATGGATGCAACTTAGGGTGCGCGGGGGGTCTTGGGGGACTATGCCACAAAAATACCCACGATCCGTCAGCTCGTAGTAGTATTGGTCTGGTGTATCATTGGTCCAGATCTGGAGCTCAGTTTTTCTATCGTCGTAGATGACACCTCTTTTGGCTTCAACCACAAAACGCTTGGATCCGTCCCGCGACTCCAGGTAATCGCCGATATTCATCCTTTGACCTGATGTGATCCTGCTCCGGACTGAGGCCACGGGGACTATGACATTGAACAGCATGACTACCAAGACGAGCAGGGCCGAGGGTGATAGTTTCTTGGTGCCATTGGATCTGGAGGACCTTTGCGGAGTGATATTACTCATGATGAAGGAGTTGCTTGGGATTTGCTTGGAATTTGCTTGAGGAGTTGCTAGGTTTAACAGGGTAAGGATGGAAGGGTATCTGATAGGCGGAGGGTCGAGGTGAACGAAGGATGATGAAAAAAATAACTCGGACGAAGAGGAGGGAAGTGTCTCATTTTATCCTCACACGCCCGAGGCGTGGCTGAAGCCCAATCTGCATGATTGCATTATTGCGTGTGTTCAAGTAGCCCCGTGGGAACCACTAAACTTTCCAGCCACTGTGGTCCAAACTTGGATTGTGGCACTTTTGCACTTGCATGCAGGTGTCCCCAAAGCACCACCTGTTTATTTTCATGTCTCATTCCTAGCGTGGTAGAGTACAATACCAAAAACCATTGCCAATCTCCCTGAACACTGTGCCAAACGGCTGTTTTATTATCCCACGTTGTCCTTACAAATGAGCCTTTCGCTCAACGGTTTGATGTAATATTTTATCCCCTGTTGTATTGTTCGTTTTCTGACACTGTTTGACAAGCAGGGCACTGGGTCGGGTTATAACGTGTGTGCCTGACCCTTGGAACAAGAGGGGATCAATTAGGCATTGGTTTGGGTGAGGAGTGACCACGAGAAAAGCGGCGGTGGGGAGTATGGTAGCAGAGAGAACAATCCCGAGCGCTGTATTCGATCGGCTCAATTGGTGTCTACGATCTATGTTGTTCATGAAGTTGGATATGTGGTCGTCCTAGATTGTTGATAATACAGTCGGTGCCTTCAGAGGCTATTGCCATTAATTGCCTTTCTACCACACTCCCTCTGCTATCCTTGATGACGATCGCTAGGTCATTGGTGACTTCGGCAGAGTAACTGTCGTCTATGCGATCGCTTTGCTTGCTAATTATGTACTCGTTGTTCTTGCTGCGGTCCAAGATTTTCAGAGCTCCATTACGAGAAAGCGTAAGATAAGCATCGGATCCTCTCGCGTACATCCAATGTTTCTTGGACGCATGTCCCTGGTAGAGCACCAAGTTTCCATCATTTTGCATGTATAGGAAATTGTTGAAGTTTGGGGAAATGATACAGGCGCCTTTGATAGCCGATCCTGCCCTGAGGGATGTCCCTGCGACTGGACACCTGCTGGTCCAGTAGAGGTAGTCTTTGCCAGTGTCCTTGAGGTACAAGACACCGTTGTTGTTGAGCTCTAACCATTTCTTATTGGATGATCCACCAAAAGGGCCTTCAGAGCATTTTCTCCATGATCCCGACCGTCTGGCTTGAGAACACAGAGACGATCGTCTTTCTTCAACGTGAGTTGGTCTCGGCTGAAGTATCCTGTCCACCAGCGACCTTCATCGAGCGTCCTTCGCCGTTCCTGTCATAGATGACGGCGTTTCCATCATATTGCATCGACAAGTAAAATCGTTTGTTCGACGACTCGATGAATTTGTTGGTCTTGATTTTCTCTCCTGGCACGAGCTTGCTTTTGGCTGAGACTGCAGGAGCCAAGATGTTGAGAAGCACGATGGCCAGGACAACCATGGTGGGGAGCGAGAGCTTCTTGGTGCCATTCGATCTCGCGGAGGGCAGTTGTGGAGCGAGTTTGTCCATGGTGGGGTCGATGGTTGGGAGTTGAGGCGATTAGGGTAAGGATGGAGTAGAGGAGTGAGGCCAGGAAAGTGTTAGGATTGTGAGAGTGTGTCGAAGAGAGAGGAGAGGTGGAGGGATGATCGTTTTATCTTGTCACTGTGCACCGCCACATTCTTGATTTTACCCGTCCTCTGTACCCTTGCACCTTTGTAGGACATGGCGACCCTTGAACTTTGTTTGATTGCTCACTTTATGATTCATTCGGCCCTCACCCGAGTTAGGATCGCTTTTTTTCACGCACCCATACTCTCACATGTCCTGCAATGTTCACTCTGTTCAATCGCCCATGAGTCATTGGGGATTGGAATCCTGTCCGGCTTTTGTTCAAAGCTACAAGCAGAGGCGTTTAGCAGAAGAAGCTTACAATGGACCTCACCTTTGTTCTATCAGACGAGTCGCGCTCTCAAGGATAGTACTAGGCCAGGTTGTGAGAGCCGAATCCTATGTCATGTGAGTCGAAGATCAACGTCGAATTGTTAATGGGCAGAACTCTGGTGTGTAAGGCGAGAAGGTAATCCCTAGAAGGATAGCTCCAAGTGCTATGCCCAAACATTGATCGGTTGATGGTAGGTTCAGGTTGTTCCAGGTCATAAAGGACCCATGGCCAGTGTTTATTGCTTTGATCTATGGTCTATGTTGTTCGCGATGCCGTATGTATCGGATATATCTGATCGTCCTAGAGTGTCGACAAGGGACGCCGGTGCCTTTAAAACTACCGCCATCAGTTAGGCGTAGAGGACTGGGTTTCCATCGCTGCCTCTGATGACGATCTTTTGGTCATTAGAGATTTCAGCAGTGTAGTCATCGTGGGGAAGGCCTCCTTCGTAAAGATAGTACTCCTTGTTTCCACTGGGGTCAATAATCTTCAAAGCGCCCTCGTGAGTAATCATGAAGTAGGCGTCGGTAGATCCATCTGCGTGCTCAAAGTCGCGTCCACCATTGTTTCCCTTATAGATCACCAAGGGTCCGGTAGGTCGCATATACAAGAAAGTGTTTTGATCGGGCGAGACGAGGCAAGATGCCTTGAGTTGTTCTCCTGCCTTAAGGATGGTTCCTGCGACTGGGCATACACTGGTCCAGGAAAGTTGGTCTTTAGAGTCCTTGAGGTACAGAACACCATTGTTGTGGAGATCCAATGACCATTTGTCGCGTCTTGGTCCTCCGAAGGGACCAGAGGTACATTCATGATTCCGACCATTGGGCTTGAGAACACAGGCGCGACCATTTCTCCTCAACTTGAATCTGTAGTTGGCTGGGGTGGATTCCTTTCCAAGGATCCAAATGGGGAACTGGGGCCTGCTTGTTGTGGAGAGGACCGCGCTACCATTCTCCTTCATCAAAAGGCGATGGCTTTGGTCCGGCGATTCCAAGGATTCGTTGGTTGGGATAACCTGTCCTGATTTGATCCCGCTTCTGGCCGAAACCACAGGAACCAACGCGTTGAGGAGCATGACAGTCAATCCACCCATGGCCGAGAATGACAACTTCTTGGTACCATTGGACCTGGCGGAAGACGATTGAGGGGTGATCTTGCTCATGTCGAAGAGGTGGATGATCGGGAGTTGCTTGAAAAGGTCAGAGAAAGGATCGACGATGCCTCGGAATGTAGATGTGGGAGAAAGAGTGGGCGTAGAGGATGCTGGCATGAACGTCGAGTGGGTAGAATGTCTCCTTTTATTTCCGTTTGACGCCCGACGCCATGCTGTGGTTAGAGACACGCCGCCTTGGCTATCCGGGAGAGCACGTCGTAAATTAGCTTCCTGTTCCTCGCTTTCTCAACTTTGTATGATGGCGCAAGATTGACACTATGAATGTCCCGGAAACATGGAAAACCTTGTTAAGTTTAGCCTTTCGCATACCAGTTAGACCGATTGGAATGCATGTCAGGATCTCTGCACTCGTATTCGTGCCTACTGATTTCAATAGTCCTTCTTACCCTTCTCATCCCATTAATCAGCTCATTCACTCGCTCTCGCCCTCAACAAGATGGCAGTAGCCCCGTTCTTGCCCCAATCCTTGGAAGAAATCGTCCCGCCGCCTCATTTCATATCCATACATTCCCGTGTTCTGCTGTCTTGTTAAATTTCCGTACGCTCTTCGGCTTGTGTTGTCTTCCACAACACAACATCAACAGCCTCTTGATGACAGGGTACCGTGGGCGTGCGGGATTCCCGATCCTTTTGAACTCTGTTGGTGGCCCACGGTGTAAGGACGTGGTCAATGAAGCCTGAAAGTGACAGGATCCATCCGGAGACTCGTCAAGTTCGGGATTTCCCACTGAGAATGTAATGCTCCTGAGATTTTCTTGTCCCAAGATCTACTGGACGCGTGAAAAGCAATTGGTTGAAGAACGTGAGCGAATCATTGAGGGATCGACGCAAAGCGGATTGAGTTCAAAGGATATCTGTATTCCTGAAGTCACATACCGAATGGCTGTGACACAGAGCCTGATATGAATAGACGACCATTGAAGCAGCTTGGAATGGCCACTTGATTCTAGCGGTTGAAGCTAGCTGCCGGTAGTTCCAGAACCATCGAGTAATAAGTCCTCCTCTGTTATGACCGAATCCTATGTCACCATAGCTGCGTAGGATCCCTACTATCAGAATCCAGGACTTCACCCTCACCCTCTTCTTGGTGCAGGCCAGTTGGCTCCAGTCGCCCCAGGCTATGAAGTCTTATAAACCGCTTCCAAGGCTGACTTCCACTGTCGATCATCACAAGGGTGGAACAGACCTGGGTGGTCTTTCGTGAACTTTTTGCAAGTTCGCGGCACATCGTCGTCCAGGAGACTTCCTAATCGTAGTCGTAATCCTTAGGCAACGGGAATGAAGTTGGAGTGCTACCTGGCCATTTGCATGTTCCTGTATACGGGGATCAAGGATACATCGCGTTCCATCAATGTTGGGCATCTGTCCGAGGCTTCAGGTCGTTGTTGGGTCCATGTTAGACGTCGACAAATACCTCAAGTGGTACGCCGAAGAGGATCATGGGAACGGACTAGCACCATTTTTTCAAATGGCCATTCCAAATCACCCCCGCCTTGGGGATCTCAACATGTGGTGTCCCAGCCTTGTTTGCAAATGTATGCAGCAGAAGCACTGGATCGGGGATGTCGCTGAATGTTTGGATTCAAGCTTCCTTAGGCTCAAATTTGTCCGAGTGAAAGACCGCTCTGAGATGGGTCCAAGGTACGTGGATCGTGGGTGCGCAGCGTTTACGCCGCGTGGTGCTTGGGGGTATTGCTTGCCTCCGTGCTCACTTGGCATGGGATACTTTGAATTCTGGTAGCGGAGGTGAGTTTCTGTTGGTTCTAGGGTTCCACTGCCAGGCTTTGGTTAGTGTAGCTTGAAAGGCGGTCCTCTTGTTGAACTGGGTT
>Ga0247824_10000502_pt1 | contig 19526 bp, 15 predicted proteins | sample 13C_PalmiticAcid_FD_194412 | JGI IMG/M metagenome (GOLD analysis project Ga0247824, IMG submission 194412) | Soil microbial communities from agricultural site in Penn Yan, New York, United States - 13C_PalmiticAcid_Day48 | ecosystem: Environmental > Terrestrial > Soil > Agricultural land... | reverse complement strand
CCACAATTAGAAGGCTCTTGTTGACATCGACCCTGGAAGGTCGTACGAAACCATCTGGTCCGAAGGGTCTGTAGTACATCTCGCAGGAATGTCAGGTCCAGTCTGTGCTCTGTGAGGCTGGGCATGAAACACCCCTGTGGAGTTGGCGAATCCTCGGAATAGTCCACTGAGCAATCAAGATGGATGGGAAGTGTGAGTTGGTTATACCGCGCATGGATGGACGGTATATATTTATCTGCTGTCTTCGATCCACAGCCAACACGCACTCCAGAACACTCTTTCCCCTCGCTCTTTTTCACTCTTCTTCACTCGCATTCCTTTCACCAACATCCTCGCTGCGATTGGGACCAGGACTGTGTACCAGCCTTCGAATATTTGCCTTACAAAGAGTCCACTAAGGGCATTGAATCACCCTCTCCAAAGTTCGGGTGCAGACCCCCGACGTATCATGAGCGACAAATGTAAGCTCATCAATCAAGAACGCCTTTCTTTCTCCACTCAAGCATACTTATTAACCTACATCAATGGTCTCTTTCTGATCGTTCATAGACAATCAGCAGCGCTTCGGCTACGAATATGAAAACCAGGCCGTGACAAAAGAGCATGTCAATTTCTGGGGCGGGTAGGTTCTGAACTTCAACGATTATGACTTCTGACATCGATGAACACCTTTGTATCGCGATTGCGGCTAACCGTTTCTGATACTCTTCGCGATATAGGTTTTACCAAAGAAAGTTGTACGTAGCCAAGCTTCTGAGTCTTTGCTACTTTGACAAACAACTCGTATAGATTTTTACTGACAAGGTCGTATTGGGTTGAATAGTGAGGACGAAAACGCTCCTGCATTTCCAGCCCTCATTTCCGGTGGAACGCCTTCATTCGAGGTATGCTAAGGACTGTGGTTGTTGATCCTACATCATCGCTCATATACAGGCGTTGCTAATACCAGTCGTGGGTTTGGTCTATTATTGTCTTCGTTAGTTCAACGCCTTCTTCCGAAGATGGGATGCAGGACATTATGTTGTTCGTTGGCGGGTCAAACTCTCAAAGGGCTATCGTATCCCGAATGGTCTCCGCTTCCGAGTCAGCGTGAACTACGGCGTAAGCTTGGCTTTTCGTCAGATGCTTGCATGTTTCGCTGTACAAACGAAGCCTTATTTCAGTCCTCTCATTTCAGAATTGGTGTATAACACGTTTATAGGCCGAAGAAGATGCTCCCGACTCCTGGGATGTTAATATTTCACACGAGGAACTCAAGGAACTAGGTAACAATTGAGAACTCACAACCTTGCCGGATGACAATTTCACAGGGAAATACTGATAGACATTGCCATGAATTGTTCTTTAGGAAAGGGCTTACTGAACTTAGAACTGGAAGAATTGGTTGTTGTACAACCCTATGAGAAATACGACATGTCTGGCGAAAGACAATGGGCCACGGTTGTTGTTACAATGTCTAATTGTGAAGGCGTTGAGGACCAATACTCCGGACTTCGGGTTGAATATGTCAAGTTAATCCCATTCGGTGGGTTCGATGTGGATGAAAACGACGAGGATGAAAGCAACGAGGATGAAAACAACGAGGATGAAATCAACGAGGATAAAAGCAACGAGCACCAAGGTAAGCATTCTCACATCGTGTACATTGTGTAATATCGGCGGTGACCCTGATTGAGCCATATCTACAAATGATCGGCTCTAACAGCACCTATAACAGTCATGACATCGGCGATGCTAGGCGTGCGCAAGTACATTGTAAAAGCCATCGTTCCAAAGTTCACCATCGATGCCATGACATCACCTTTCAAGGACCCACGGCCAAACATGCCGATCAGACGAATAGCATGGTCCAAGGATTGCACGCTCCTGGCAGCCTTGGCGATCTGGAGAGACACTGGATACATTACCGTATGGGACATGAAGAATGATTCATCCATACCTAAACATGAGGATATATCCATCCTCGAGAGAAAATGCGCGGTGGGTACCGTTAAGCACACAGGCTTGGCGGAGTTCTTGGAGGATCTTTCGATTGGGCTCGCTATTTCCGCGGATGGTACCCAAGTAGCGGTCTATCAAGAGCCGATGGTTGGACAATGGAATGATGGCTCTGAATCGATAAATAGCGCGTTTCCTTTTCACCTGCTAACCTTGCAAACCGTGCCGGATCCACCACAACCCAAAGAGAATGCCCCAGGACATGTCACCGTACCGGATCCACAATCCAAAGAGAATGCCCCAGAACACGTTACCGTGCCGTATCCACTACAACCCGAAGAGAATGCCCCAGAACATGTCACCGTACCGGATCCACAACCCAAAGAGAATGCCCCAGAACATGTTACCGTGCAGATTGATTCTACGCCCGGGTGTACACAGTCAGCTGCGATGACCTACGAGAAAGTCGATCTGCCACATGATGTGCTCAAGAGCTTCGTCGGATTTGGCGCATTTTTGTCAGGAGCCTACGAAGAAGTCGAACAGTCGCATGGTGTGCTTAATACCCTCATCGGATATGGTTCATCTTTGTTTGGAGCGAGAGGCAGCGACCGGGATAAGGGCAACTCCAACGTTCCTCAGACCGCTCATGCGAAATATGACAAGGGTGGAAAAGAATCCAATGTCAATGCTCAGCCCAGTAACAGTAGCAGACAATCAAAACCTTCCAGGATGCTGTTTGCTGCTTGCAATGGCATCTACACCGATGTCTTCAAGGTCAAACTCGGACAAAAATGGAGGCACACACATTCCATCAGATTAACTGATCTCACACCAACAATCAACAGGCGGATTACATGCCAAATGATGATGGATACGATCGGCAGCAACACGTTCATGTGGATCGAAGATGGTGGAGTCTGCTGCATGATATGGGACCTTCGAAGAGGATCCAACATCTCCTACATCGCCGGCCCGGATAATACAAAATTCGGAAGCGCCGTCTACCGCGGCAACAGTACGATGTCTACCTCTCCTGACCAATCGATGGTTGCGCTTGCAAGTGTCGATGGAACCCTGACAACATTCTACGCGAGCACAGGAGTTGCCATCAGCAGCAAAAAGTTCACATTATTTCAGATTGAGTACGTCGCCTTCACTGATCAGAACAATCAACTCTTCGTGATCATCCGGGACACCATAACTCTCGCATTCAAGTCCTTGATATTGGATCCACTCCAACTGAACTCCGGCATGCGAGCGAACCAAGTGCCTGTCCCGATCATTGGTAGGACTATACTTGCCTACTTCCGTGATGAGCGCTTCAAGGACAAAGGCCTCGTGTGCAAAACAAACGGAAGCAAGATTCAGTGTTATACTACGCATGAGCCCGTGGCTAATGCAGTCGCCATAATTAAGGACAACATTGTCTGCTCTAATGAGACGCATTATCCGTCGCTGAAGAATGACCAAAAGGCAGTAGCCAAGAATGAGCCCAGAGCAGACCTTCCAGCGGAAAACCCAGTGGCAGAACTTGCGCCAGGATCAACTCCAAAGCCTGAGCAGGAACCCATGGAAAGACCCATGCAAGGACCCATGGAAGGACCCATGCAAGGACCCATGGAAGGACCCATGGAAGGACCCATGCTAGGACCCGAGGAAGGTCCCAAGGAGGATAAAAAGTACGAAGTTCGGACCGCGGCTGGCAAGGAGCGGTGTCGAGATGACGATGATTTGATGTTCTGGATTCTCCGTGTAGAAGTTGTTGAGAGAGACCACGACGGTCGTAACGAGAAAGTCATCTTCTCCTTTGTACCAGAGCCTTGGGTGAACATTCCGGCCGCAGGTTTTCCTCGTCCAAAAGAACTCCAGAAAGTGTACTTCTTGACTGGAAGGAAACGATTTGTTGTTGTTGGGATGCAGACGCTACAGGTCTGGAGCCTTCCTACGAATGATAACGATCATTTCAACCTTGTGTTCATCTGGAGCCGACCAAAGGCGAACGGCGATCAGGAGAGACTTAAAGCAGAGACAACTGCCAATAGCGACCCGGTTGGAGGGAAACCCGGCAAGTCCAAGGAGGAGGAGGAGGCCGAGGAGAAGGAGAAGGAGACCGAGGAGAAGGAGACCGATGAGAAGGAGACCGAGGAGAAGGAGACCGAGGAGAAGGAGACCGAGGAGAAGGAGACCGAGGAGAAGGAGACCGAGGAGAAGGATCCAGAGAAGAAGAAGGCCCTGGAGTTGCAACGGATGAGGGATGAGAAGGGGGAGAATGCCGCCAATGACAGAAAGGCCGCCGAAGAGAAAGAGACATCCAGCAGAAAGACAATCGAGACTGAGATTGTCGGAGACTACTACCACTTCATTCAGAAGTTGGATATCCACCTAAATCTAGACACCGGCGATGCAAATGCCTGTATCGAGCTGAAGGGAGGATCAGGAACGGATGTTGTCAGTATCCCCGGTGATCAGAGCGGCAACATTGACTCTACATTCTTCAACTGTGCTCGAAGTATTCATCTGCTGGCTGCCTCGTACGCCTACTCCACCCAAGAGAACATGAACTTCCTTAGAGCGTTGGACAAGTCGTCGCTTACCCCCAAGGAGCATGCTGAAGCCATTGCTCGGTTTACGCGCTGTCATATCAATCGTCTGCTTCCCAGCCAGTATCTTAACCCGTCGCCGCTTACTGATGAAGTCCACGCATCGTCCAAGGAGGACACACCAATTCACACATCGCCAGAGAATGTACCGTGTCCGCCATCACGACCACAGAACACTCGGGATAATCCATCAACAGAGAAAGAACGACGTCTGACACTACCAGTCCAGGCGCCCGGTCCAGCGACCCTCCATCGATATTGGACACAGGGTTCGATAACAACACAACGATCATATTCGACATCGCCAGCCCAGGCACTTGATCTAGCGACGCCACTTCATCAAGATTCGGCACGAGGTTCAATAGCGACGCAGCAATCACATTCGACATCGCTAGCCCAGGGACCCGATCCAGCCGCCCACTATCGATCTTCAACGCGAAGTTCGACAACAACACAACAATCACGTCCGACATCTCCAACCCAGGCGTCTGATCCAGCAACTCTCCGTCGATATTCGACGCGAGGCTCGACAACAACACAACAATCACGTCCGACATCTCCAACCCAAGCGTCTGATCCAGCGATCCTCCGTCGATATTCGACGCGAGGTTCGACAACAACACATCGAACACATCCGATGTCGGGAATAGCAAGTAATGTTAGCCCGACTTGCAATATCCTTGTAGCACTCGGGGGTAACACATCGGCCGATCAAAAACTCCAAGGGCAGTCTCACAGCTCGCCAGCTTTATCAGTCGATCAAAAACTCCAAGAGCATCCTCACCGCTCGCCAACTTTATCAGCCCCAGCAGCTGAAAGTCAGGGCAAGAAGGGGAAAGCGTCTTTCATGAAGGATACGCAAAGGGAAAAGCTTGGGGCGCAAAAGGACGAGGATGCAAGTGCCGACGATATCTTTACGGTGCTTACACTCCTTCTGGGCCAAGACAATCTGCGAGATACTAATCATGTCTTTATTGAAGGATTGTTCAAAACGGACGGTCATGAATGGGTTCCTCACCCCAGTATGGCACTGAACCCCATCGAGCGTGTGATGAATATCAAGAATGAACGGTTGCTCAAGATCCTGATCGAATACTGCGTCAAGAACGCTAGAAAGTTCCATCCAGGTTACCTGACACCAGTGATACAGTGTCTGAGCGAACTCTCAGAGTGTCACTCGGATATAGTGTCGGATCTATTCAGGAAGGCATCCTTCATCCGTGCTCGCAATCCCATGTATGTCACCTCAAATGCCATCGTCGCTAATCTGCGTTTCTCTGACTGGACCAACTTCAAGAGAGGGTTGTCTCGGATCATGAACTGGATTAAGAGATGGTCTCGGTCTCGGTTTAGCAAGTCTTCCGACACCCATCCCAACAAGGACCAATACATGTATCACTACGAGAAGCCCGTCTTCAGCTTAAGATCCCAGCTTCCTTTCCACAACCATATGGGTATCATCAGCACAGTCCTTCGTCTAGACCTCAGTAGGCGAAAGAAGCGTTTCCCACAAGGAGAGAACAAGGACCAACAACCAACAACCATGCATCAATCGATGGGCATATATGTGTCCCCATTCCAGTTCAAGCCCATCAAAGGACGCGACGGACGACGAGGCAGGTCCTTCCTCGCCGAGATTGCTGGAAAAGATTTCTTCGACAGCCCAGTTATGGAAGCAAGCTTGTGGTACACCTGGTAGGTGAATGTACCTCTGTCGATTGGCACCCATTGCAATTACGCCAAGGTTAACTATCTTCACCCATCATCGCAACTAGGAACAAGTCCGGACTCTACTTCTGGTCCGCACATTTCTTTGTGCTACTCATATTCTTCATCTCGGTGCTGACCGTCACAGGACAACAAATCCACGTTTCCAAGTTGCCGCTGGATGGCAGCCCACCTACTGCGGAGCAAATTGCAGCTCGATATCTTCCAGGATGGCAGCCTGCTTTCTATCTCACTATTGTCATTGGATTAATACTAACCATGTATGAACTACTCCAGTTGAGGTTTTCGACATGGAAGTACTTCCTGTACGTATTAAATTATTTATAATGGCAAAGCGGATTGTGGGCATGTTGCCTGTTGCCTTTGTCGTTACTCACAATCTCGTATTCCTTAGCTCCCCATACAACTACGTTCATCTGGCAGCCTACGTTACTCCGATGATTGGATGTCTCATCTCCTTGGATGCCAAGCCTACGGTCAGAGAGGACACCGGTGTCGATGGTGGTCCTAGACAAGTCTGGATCTTGGCATTCGCGATCCTATTAATCTACCTGAACATTGTAAGAATCTCGTGAATTGTCGAAAAGGGTTTTCACGGGACCATGACACTCATCCATCCCCATGGCGAATCCTAATCATTCCGGTAGATATTTGAGCTGCGAATCATCAAGCCTCTCGGGAGAGCCGTCAACATCATCGTCAACATCACCAAGAAGATCATATGGTTCCTCGTGATCTTTGCCGTGTTCCTCATGAGTTTCACTCATGCACTGCTCTATGTGCTGCACACTCGGCGATACAGACCGTGCAGAGAAGGAGAACCAGATGACCCTTGCAAAGGTACCGACTACCCTTCCAAATACCCCACGGACTTTTTTGAAGCGTTGGCGACAACCTACTTCTTCATGGTAAGCGGCATCGTCATCCACTATGCACGACATGGTGAGATCTAGGTGTAATGGTCTTCTCGACACTAACTTTTGATTCTCATTGACATGCTTAGTCTGGCCGATACGGTCCAGTGGAGGATTCTTTCGAAACTGGTACGGTAGGGTTTCGCTTCATGATGGTTATCTTCTTCTTCTTTACAGTCATTCTCCTCCTCAATGTCTTGATCGGTAAGTTCGATCCACTGCCATATCGCGCAATAAGTAACAAATCGCATGGTAGCTAATGGATCTTCTTTCCACACAGCACTGGTGAACGATGCCTTTAACTCGAGTGAGACAGAAGGTACAATTGCGTACTGGAAGCTGCTGTCAGAGGTCATTGCAGGTAGGTTTCCAGTCATACCAGGAGTTGTTCCTCACGCAACAGCAGTACTCGAAAAGTGTTATAGGGAAGCAACGACTAACGGGATTCTTGTGATTGAATACATATGCAGAGATGGAGATGATACCGTCGTACAGTAAAGGAGATACCAATAACGACGGCTCCGAGTACATCTATTACTGTGCAAATGAGGAACAGGTCAAGAAGTTCGAGTCCAAGTCTGAGATTTCAAATTTCGCGGAATCCTCCGAAGCAGCACACAAGCGGACACACGAGGTTCAGACATTGATCATCAATAGCATTAATGCTGTGAGACTTGATGTTGGACAAAGCAAGGATGACCTGAAGAAAGCGATGACTGAATTGAAAGGGCAAGCTGGGCCAAGCAATGCTGACGTGAAGGAGACAACCGAGTCGAAAGGGCAAGTTGAGCCAAGTAATGCTGACTTGAAGAAGGAGATAGCCGAATTGAGAGAGCAGATTAAGCATGCTCACTGTCATGACGAGCTAAGGAACGAAATGGCGGGGTTGAAGGACCTCGTCCAGCTGCTCGTGGAACGAGCAGGTGGAAATTAAGTAGAAAGTCGCAACCGCGACTCCTCATGAAATATCAATACTTAAAAGTTGATCAAGCGAACATGTTTGAATGTCGACACGGTAGAGCTTGCGTTCTAATTGAGCCACGAGAGGGACTTTGCTGCTATAACCACGCACCGACCATTTACGTCGTTCCTACAGCAGGTCTTCTGAAGTATTGAGTAATCCTTGGGCTTCTCTACATGTCTCGGGATTGCTGCTGGCTACGAAGGTACTAACCGTGCAACAATCGTCTCTAGGACTTTAAGTGGACATCCTTTGATAACGATTAATGAACTGCCCGCCTTGAGCATGAAAGTGAATTCGAAAAGAGCGAGGTGAGTTTGCTGCTTGCTGTTGGAAGTCGTTTGAAATGCCTGCCTCCATTGCATTCGATAACCATGCTAACAATTGACGTTGCTGCCATTAGTTCAGCTCTTGATGCCTTTATCAACCACCACCGCTTCCGTAGGAGTCGACGCTTGAATGACTCTTCATTCAGTTTAGTCGGGCGGATCTTCAGCAATCTTGTCCATACCCGCTTGGTAATTCTCCAGCATGTGTCAGTCATCCCCAAGGCATACCTCTGAAAAGTTCAAATGCTAGTCCAACATGTCCATCAACGCAATTTCAACCTCCAGCCTTCAGAGCTCAGGAGTATGGCGAGGTATAGTGGATGGTTCGGTTCTAGACACTGGGGCCAACGCAAGGACGTGATGTCATACTGGCAAACGATCACAAGATGCAGCCGGATAATGAGGTAGACTGGGGATCCCAAGAACTTCAAAGATACCGTTGTAAGGTTGACCATGGTATCGATGAGGCCGATGGCGGTACCACCGACGGCGAGGAAGAAATGACTTGGTTGTTGTGTTTTCTGCTTCAATGGTATTGGTTGCCGTTCCTGTGTTTGTTGTTGAGCCCTTCTTGACATCCGAGGAGCATTTTGATACCTCGCCGCCTTCACGTTATACTTGCATATGGACAAGAACAGGTAGAGAAACAAAGTCGGCTGTCGCACACTTAGGCACCTTGGCTTCTTGTAAAGTAAGCTTGCCATTTGGGAGACGCCCCGCTGCTGGCTAAGAAGTCATCGTTCGAAAGTGAGTTGTGTCGTGCGATTTTGTGCGTGAAAGCTCTTTTTTGTTGTTGTGTGACCGCACGAGAGAGGTGAACTGGGCCCTCCTTCTTGTCACTCAACCACCATGCAGCCATATCTAAATTGAATTGGTGCCGAGGAGGACGCTTCCAACCAACTTGTCGTGAAGTGTGGCATAACAAGGAGGCATAGGGGCGGCATCCAGGCAAGGAAGGATACTGCACCACGTTGAACAGGCTCTTCTCACAGCATCAGCCATCTCTCCTTTCGGCATTCGAAGGTGGCTCTAGTCATCCATGGCAACCTTGATCCCCTTCGACACTGCTTTGCAGTTGTCCTCCCATCCGCAACATTCACCTTGGACAAGGGGCGGCAGCAAAGCATATACTGAATGACAATGGAAGTACTCATGAATGAGGAATGGAGCCAAACGCGCCTGAAGCTTTTGCAAAGGGTCCGACAGATTGTTACACAAGGAACGTGTGGGGACAATGGAGAGAGCAACTATCCAAAGGAGCACTCTGAAGGCGAAGGCCATAGCCGACAAGTGACCAAAGGGGTTCACTTTCGGAGCGTAATGTCAATGAATCAGATGGACCTGTTGTACATATCGAGGAGCCAGGACATGCAGCAGCGACACTTCCAAAGGCAACAGGAATCGAAACAAACAGCGGTCCATCCATGATGACTTGTTCTCGTCCAACGTAGAGTCTATGCGTGGTCAAGGGCAAGAAGGGCCCTTGGATTCGGATTGGCCACAAGCTGTCATATTCACCGATATGCTCGCAGGGGGTTACAGGGGCAAAGCGCATACAACCAACAGGGTCAATTGTAGGGGGAACAGTGAGTGCGTATTCGAAATAGAAGATCGGTAAAAATGCCACAATGGATGCAGTACACAGCTTCAATGATTCTCGACACAATAGCCAACAACCCCGCCTGAACGACGTGATGTCTTTGTAGGAGTCGAAGCAACGACCTGTATTCATACAATATGATCCACAGGGCTTTGTGGGTGTTCACTTCAGTTTGTTATCGATTACCTCTTAGCGGCAACATCACCTTGTGGCCATGATTGGAGAGCATCTTACCAGCAGCACCATATTCCCCAGTGGAATGGTAAACGTCTCCAACTGCTTTTTCTCTCAAATGTCAGATTTCCCGCGCTTTCCCGTTCCTTACGCCAACGAATCAATTTTCTCTACAATTAGAATGAGGCACCCTGAAAGGCTATAAGGTTATGCGAGACCGTCTGATGCCTGAGGAATGCAGCACTGGGCGGGCAAAGCCCGTGCTCTGAAAGGTTGGGCATGAAACACCCTGCAGAATTGGCGAATGATCCTCAGAATTGTCCATTGAGCAATGCAAGATGAAGATGGACAGGGGGTGTGCGCATTGGTTTATGTCCAGATATATATACACATCGTTCACCCTCAACACTCTCCAGAACAACTTTCACCCCTCGCCCTCTTCTTCACTCGAATTCCTTTTACTATCAACATCCTCTTTGTGATTGGGAGCAGGACTCTGGACCGGCCTTCGAATCTTTCGCTTACAAAGAGGCTACCAAGAATATTTGGACCACCTTCTCATAAGTTCGAGTGCAGGCTCCCGACAGTCTCCGTAACATGAGTGACGAATGTAAGCTCATCGATCAAGGGTATCTTTCTCTCTTAACTCAAGCGAACTATTAACCTACATCAATGCCCTCTTTCATATCGTTCATAGATACTCAGCGGCAATTCGGTTACGAATACAAAAATCAGGCCGCGTCAAGAGAGCATGTCAATTTCTGGGGCGGGTAGGTTCTGGACTTCAACGATTGAGTTCTGACATCGATGAACACCTTCATATTGCGATTGCCACTGACCGTTTCTGATACTCATCGCGATACAGATTTTACGAAAAGAAGTATGTAACCAAGCTTCTGAGTCTTTGCTACTTTGACAAAACAACTGCTTTCGTATCGATTTTTACTGACGCCGCCCTATTCAATGGAACAGTGGAGACCAAAACGCTCCTGCATTTCCTGCCCTCATTTCCAATGGAACGCCTTCATTCGAGGTATGCTAAGGACTATCGTTGTTGATCCTACAACATCATTCGAGCACAGGCGTTGCTAATGTCAGTTCTGGATATATATTTTTCTCTCCAGTTCAACGCCTACTTCCCAGGATGGGATGCAGGGCATTATGTTGTCCGTTGGCGGGTCAAACTCCAAAAGGGCTATCATGTATCGAATGGACTCCGCTTCCGAGTCAGCGTGAATTACGGTGTAGGTTTGACCATCCTCTGAGTGTTCGCATGTTTGCTTTACAAACGAATCCGCACTTCCGTCATCTCATTTCAGAGTTGGTGTATGTGGTTTTTCTAGGCTGAAGAAGATGCTTTGGACTCCCTGGAAGTTATCATTCCACACGAGGAAGTCCAGAATCTAGGTATAGTTGATTTCATCTCACGATCCAGCTGATCAACAACCTAAAGGAAGTACTGATGGATGGTCATTTTGATGATTATGTGTTCTCTAGGAGGGAGCCACAATTTTGATCAGGGTCAGGATTTGGTGCTGGATCTGCAACTAGAAGAATTGGTGGTTGTGCAACCGTACGAGAATCGTGGACAGTCTGGTGATAGACATGGCACCACGGTTGTGGTTACAATGTCTAGCTGTGAAGGTGATGAGAGCAAATACTCTGGATTTGGGGTTGAATACGTCGAATTAAGCCCGCTTGCTCGTGGCGACAGGGGCCAAAGTAAGCATTCGCGTCCAGATAACAAGCGCCGTGACCCTGCTTAGACAGTATCTGCAAATGATCGCCTCTAACATCGTCTTTAATAGCTGTGACATCGCCAATTGTAGGCATCCGCAAGCGCATTGTCAAGATAGCCATGAAGCCCAAGTTCACTATCGATGCTACGAAAGCGCCTAGAGCGAGTTCCCGGGCGATCACGCGGATAGCATGGTCCAAAGATAGCACGTTCCTGGCTGCCTTGGCGATCGAGGGGGATATTGCTTACATCACCGTATGGGACATGAAATTCTGGGATCCATCCAAACCCGGGGAAAACTGCATAGTGAGGACCGTTGTGCATAGAGGAGAGGAGTACTTGGAGGACCTTCCGATTGGGCTTGCTATTTCTGCGGATGGCAGACAAGTGGTGGTCTATCAAGAGCCAATGGTTGGACAATGGGAGGATGACTCTGAATTGAAAAGCGGCTCGTTTCCTCTTCACCTGCTCACTTTAAGAGGCGTGAAGAATCCATCTGCAGACGATCACCTGATCTACGATGAATTCGTGCCACATAATGCGCTCAAGACTTTCATCGGATATGGCTCATTTTTGTCAGGAGCCTACGAGGAAGCGGAACAATCACATAGTATACTCAGTTCTCTCATCGGATATGGTTCATGTTTATCAGGAGCGAGAAACAGCGACTGGTACAACGGCACTTCCAACGTTTCTCAGCTCGCCCAGGAGGATGTGAAAGACAATGGTGGAAAAGGACCCAGTGCTAACGCACAACCTAGTAACAGCAACCGACAATCAAAATCTTCCAAAACGTTGTTTGCTGCTTGCAATGGCATCTACATCGATGTTTTCAAGGCCAAACTCGGACACCAATGGAAGCACACACATTCCATCAGACTGACTGATCTCACACCAACAATCAGCAGGCGGATTACATGCCAAATGATGATGGATACGATCAGCGGCAACACATTCATATGGCTCGAAGATGGTGGAGTCTGCTGCATGCTATGGGACCTTCGAAAAGGATCCAACATCTCCTACATCGCCGGCCCAGATAATACAAAGCTCGGAAGCACCTTATACCACGGCAACAGTACGATGTCAATCTCTCCTGACGAATCGATGGTTGCGGTTGCAAGTGTCGATGGAACCCTGACAACATTCTACGCGAGCACAGGAGTTGCCATCAGCATCAAAAAGTTCACATTGTTTCAGATCGAATACGTCGCCTTCACTAGTCAGAACAATCAACTCTTCGTGATCATCCGGGACACCATAACTCTCGCATTCAACTCCTTGATATTGGACCCACTCCAACTGAACTCCAGTATGCGAGCGAACCAAGTGCCCGTCCCGGTCCTTGGTAAGACCATACTTGCCTTCTTCGGCGATGAATGCTTCGAGAACAGAGGCTTTGTGTACAAAACAAACGGAAGCGAGATCCACTGCTATGTAACCCATGAGCCCGTGGACAACGCAGTCGCCAAAGCTGACAATAATCTTGTCGACTCTACTGAGACGATTTATCCATCGCCGAAGATTGACCAAAACGCAGCGATCAAGGATGGACTCGAAGCAGATCCTCCAGCGAAAGCTACGGAAAGTTCAGCGGAAAACCCGGCGCAAACATCAGTTGCAGGAGGATCTGTGCAAGGACCAGCACCAGAGCCTGAGCAGGGTCCCGTACTAGGACCCATGGAGAGACCTAAGGATGATAAAAAGTACGAAGTTAGGACTACAGTTGGCAAGGAGCGGTCTCAAGATGACGATGATTTGATGTACTGGATTCTCCGTGTAGAAGTTGTTGAGAGAGATCTCGATGATCGTAACGAGAAAGCCATCTTCTCGTTTGTACCTGAGCCTTGGGTGAACATACCGGCCGCTGGCTTTCCTCGTCCAAAAGAACTCCAGAAAGTGTACTTCTTGACTGGAAGGAAACGCTTTGTTGTTGTTGGAATACAGACGCTGCAGATCTGGAGCCTTCCTAAGGATGAAAACGACCACTTCAACCTTGTGTTCATCTGGAGCCGGCCGAAGGTGGACAGCGATCAGGAGAAGCTCAATGTAGTTACAGCAGCCAACAATGTACAGCCTGAAGGGACAACCACCAGCAGTAGGCAAGCTGAAGGGACAACCACCGACAATCACCAAGCTGGAGCGGAAATTGTCGCCACAGCGATAACTAACGGAGTGCAACCCGAAATGACCAAGGATGAGAAGGGGAAGAAGGCTAAGGAGATGCCTAAGGAAGACAAGAAGGAACCCATCAAAGAGAAGAGAACGACCAAGGAGGAGAGGAAGGCCAAAGAAGAGAAGGACAAAGAAGAGAAGGCCAAAGAAGAGAAGCAGGCCAAGGAGGATAGGAAGGCCAGAGAAGCGGAGGGGGCCGCTGCGGCGAGAAAAGCCGCTGATGAGAAGGAGACATCCAGTAGAAAGACAATCGAGACTGAAATTGTCGGGAACTATTACCACCACATTAAGGATGCACATATCCACCTAGATCCCAGCACTGGGAATGCAAAAGCCCATATCAAACTGAAGGGAGGATCAGGAACAGATGTCAATATCCCCGGTGAAGAGAGCAGCGATGTCGACTCTACATTCTTCAACTGTGCACGCAGTATTCATCTGCTGGCTGCCTCGTACGCCTACTCCACCCAAGAAAACAAGAATTTCCTAAGGGTGTTGGACAGGTCCAGGTCGCTTACTCCCAAGGAGCATGCTGAAGCCATTGCTCGGTTTACGCGCGGTCATATCAACCGCCTGCTCCCCAGTCAGTACTTCAACCCGCTGTCGCTCGATGATGAGTTCCATGCATCGTCAAGGAAAGCATCACAAGCACTAGACACACAGCTTCTGACATCACGACCACAGGGCACACCAGGTCATCCATCAACAGAGCAAGAACCATGCCTGACATCATCAGCCCAGGCACTTGATCTAGCGACACTCAATAGAAGTCCAATGCAGGGTTTGACAACAACGCAACGATCAGGTCCTACACCATCAGCCCAAACACTTAAGCCAACGACATTGCATCGAGATCCCAGCCGAGGCTCAGCAAAAGTGCCTAGCAATGTTGGCCCGCCTCGCAATATACTTGTAGCACTCGGAGGTGACCCATCGGCCGATCAAAAACTCGGAGGTCAGCCTCACAACCCACCGACTTCATCAGCCCAAATAACTCAAGATCGCAAGAAGGGATTCACCTCTTCCGTGATGGATGCGCAAAAGGACGAAGATGCAAATCCCGACGATATCTTTACGGTGCTTACACTCCTTCTGGATCAGAGCGACCTGAGAGACGCTAATCACGTTTTCGTTGAAGGATTGTTCAAAACGGACGGCCATGAATGGATTCCCCATCCTAGTGTGGCACTGAACCCAATCAAGCGTATGATCAAGATCAGGAATGAAGAGTTACTCAAAGTCCTGATCGGCTATTGTGTCAAGAACGCTCAAAAGCTCCACCCAGGCTACCTAACACCAGTGATGCAATGTTTAAGCGGGCTATCAGAGGGCCACTCGGACATTGTGTCGGATCTATTCAGGAAGGCATCCTACATTCGTGCTCGCAATCCCAAGTATGTTGCCTCAAATGCCATCGTTGCTAACCTGCGTTTCTCCGACTGGACCAACTTCAAGAAAGGGTTGTCTCGAATATTGGACTGGATTAAGATATGGTTTACAAGGTCTCCCGACACCAATCATGACGAGTCTCCTGACATCTATCACTACGAGAGGCCCGTCTTCAGCTTAAGATCGCAGCTTCCTTTCTACAACTATATGGGTATCATCAGGACGGTCCTTCGTTTAGACCTCAGTAGGCGAGAGAAGCGTTTCCCACAGGGAAAGAACAATAACCAACGATCGATAGCTATGCATCAATCGATGGACATATATGTGTCCCCATTTCAGTTCAAGTCTACCAAAGGGCTCGATGGACAACGAAATAGGTCCTTTCTCGCTGAAATTTCCGGAAAAGATTACTTCGATAGTCCAGCTATGGAGGCAAGCCTGTGGTACAGATGGTAGGTGGCTGCGCCTCTGGTCGACGGGCGTCCTAATGCAGTTTCATCAAAGCTAACCATGGTCATCCATATTTCAACTAGGAACATGTCCGGACTCTACTTCTGGTCCGCACATTTCATTGTGCTACTCATATTCTTCATCTCGGTGCTGACTATCACAGGACAACAAATCCACGTTTCCAAGTTGCCGCCTAATAACGAACCACCTAGTGATGCCGAAACTGAAGCTCGATATCTTCCAGGATGGCAGCCTGCATTCTACCTAACCATCACCATTGGAATAATACTAACCATGTATGAACTACTTCAGTTGAGGTTTTCGACATGGAGGTACTTCCTGTAAGTATCACATTATTTCAAATGCCAAAGCGGATCGTGAGTATGTTGCCTCTGTTTTTGACTTACAATCTCGTACTTTCTTCTTTCTCCTTAGCTCTCCATACAACTACGTTCATCTGGCAGCCTACATTACTCCTGTGATTGGGTGCTTCAATTCTTTGGATGCCAAGCCTGGTATTAAAGACGACACTAAAATCGATGGTGGTCCCAGACAAGTCTGGATCTTGGCGTTCGCAATCTTATTGCTCTACTTGAACATTGTAAGAATCTCATGGACTGTCGAGAAGGGCCTTCACGGAGTCAATTGCGGTAACACTCATCCATTCTATGGTGGTGAACTCTATGTATCATGTAGATATTTGAGCTGCGAATCATCAAGCCTCTCGGGAGAGCCGTCAACATCATCATCAACATCGCCAAGAAGATCATGTGGTTCCTCTTTATCTTCGCCGTGTTCCTCATGAGTTTCACCCATGCACTACTCTATGTGCTGCACACTCGACGATACAGGCCGTGCGAGGAAAACAATAAGGAAGAAGACGGCTCTTGCAAAGGTACCGATTACCCTACCAAGTACCCCTCAGACTTTTTTGAAGCGTTGACGACAACATACTTTTTCATGGTAAGCGGCATGTCATCCCACCATACTCGGCACGATGGAGAACCAGATATCATACTCCACTCGAAACTAACCATGTGGCCTTGTTGGATGGTATGCATAGTCTGGCCGATATGGGCCAGTTGAAGATTCTTTCGAAACTGGCACAGTTGGATTTCGCTTCATGATGGTGATATTTTTCTTCTTCACAGTCATTCTCCTCCTCAATGTCTTGATCGGTAAGTTGGATCCGCTCAGTCCATGTCGTGCAAAAGAGTGACAAAATGTATGGTTGGCTAATCGTCCATCCTTCGTTCTACACAGCACTGGTGAACGATGCCTTCAGCTCGAGTGAGACAGAAGGCACGATTGCGTACTGGAAGCTGCTGTCTGAAGTCATTGCAGGTAGGTTTCTAGTCATGCTAGAAGTCGTTCCTCGCGCAAACAGCGGTTCGAAAAAAAAAAAAAAAAATTGTTGTAAAGGAAGCGGCGACTAACTTGTGATTGGAATACACGTGTAGAGATGGAGATGATACCAATGTACAGTGCAGGAGGTTCCAATAACGACAGCAACTTTGAGTACATCTATTATTGTGCCACCGAGGAACAGGTCAAGAAGTTCGAGTCCAAGTCTGAGATTTCATGTTTCGCAGAATCCTCTCATGCAGCGCACAAGCAGACACAAGACGTTCAGCACACAATCATCAAAAGCATTGGTGCTGTGCAACTTGGTGTTGGGCAAAGCAAGGATGACTTGAAGAAGGAGATAGACGACTTGAAGGAGCTTGTCCTACTTCTAGGGCAAAAGCTAGACACTATCGTGAAAAAGCCTTAGTGTGTAGCACCTTCAGATCAATTTCATTATAGCGCAATCGTAACCACGAGCGGCATTTGAGCCTTAGGTTCTCTCTGTATGCAATACTTCATCATCGATAATTAAAAGTGAACATGTTGAATACCTGGCAATGTCAACGCGATAGATCTTGTATTTCAGTTGGGCCAAAAGAGGCACTTTGCTGCTGCACTCGCACACTGATCAAAATTGCTCTATACTCGTTCCCTACAGGATGGTGGTATTTTCTCACGGTGTGGTCATTCTTCAGCAAGTCTGTCAATACCCGCCCGGTAGTTCTCCTGCATGTGTCACACCGTGTCCTCACCGCACTCTTATGACAATTTCATTCCTGGTCCAACATGTCCACGAACGTAATTTCAACCTCCAGCCTTCACAGTTCAGGAGGATGGCGAGGTATCGGGATGGCTCTGTTCTTGACACTGTGCTCAACGTAAAGAGGCGTGACATCGCATTGGCAAACGATCTCAGGATAGCAACTGTCCGGAGCGTGGTAGACTGGCGATCCCAAGAACTCGAAATGTGCTGTTGTAAAGATGGACCACGGTACTGAGATCCGTATGTTCGCTGGATGACGGTACCAGTGAGGAAGAAAAACCACTCGATGGTTGTTTCTGCTTCTGTCGCATATTCGTTGCGGTCCCTGTGTTTGGTGTTGAGCCCTTCTTGATATCCGAGATGCAGATTTGGATGCATCGTCGCCTCCACGGACCAGTTGTTGTTTCCAATGGCATGTGGACTCTTGCGACTGGGAGGCCTCGACAGGACAGGTCAAGAATCGAAGTTGGCTGTCACCACAGGGTAGGCATATTGGGTCCTGTTAAAGTATGGCTAAGAAGTCATCGTCCGAAAGTGGGTTGCATTCGTCTCCTGAGATCGAGTTTTTTAGAAGTGAGTGGAAAGGTGAGGAAGGGAGAAAAGGTGATCTCGGCCGGGAAGTGCGGGTCCTTGTTTGTTGTGACTACGAGAGAGGAATCATTTGTTTTTTTGCGGCACTTTGACTCTTTCTCTCTTTCACCAACCACCATGAGGCCATATCGTCGTATTGCGTGAAGCCCTAGCAGCACAGGAGTGGCACCCAGTCTAATTCATATTAGCATCACGTTGAACGAGTACTATCAACCCATCCCCTTCTTTTCTCTCCGGCCAGTCTCTAATCTCTTTTCAACAACGTTTTGGGTTGCCCTCTCCCCTTTCACCAAGGATCAACAAACCGAAGTACTCATGGAGCTAAACCAAATCAAGAAGCCTTTGCCTGACATGCGTTGTTACACGAAAAAATCGGTGTGCGTAACAACAGTTTGAAGGGCTGAATGGATAAACAGGACCAGGATGATATACGAACCAGACCATGGTCGACAAGTGACTAAGAAGGAGGCCCACTTTTGGAGAGCGTCAATGAATCGGATGGACCTATCGAAGGCAGAGCACCCGTCATCCCTGTCAGCCCTTCGGACTAATCGAGGGTCTCCACCCAAAGCAAGTGTCGCTTGAAAGTACGGAGGGATCAGCAAGGCGACAATCTCTTCGGCAATGGTAGAGGAGTCTAAAGTAATTCTCCTCCAATGAAGAGTCGAGTACTACGTTCAGAACAAAGGGAAAAGTGAAAGAAGACTGGGTGCAGGATGCCATGTTCATGAGGATGTCTTTGTACGTTCAGAAAAGAGAGTAAGGGTCACCTTCCGTTGTCCGAATCGGCAAAATGTCGCAAAAGTGGGGTTTAGCGCACATGGAA
>Ga0247824_10000501_pt1 | contig 19528 bp, 15 predicted proteins | sample 13C_PalmiticAcid_FD_194412 | JGI IMG/M metagenome (GOLD analysis project Ga0247824, IMG submission 194412) | Soil microbial communities from agricultural site in Penn Yan, New York, United States - 13C_PalmiticAcid_Day48 | ecosystem: Environmental > Terrestrial > Soil > Agricultural land... | reverse complement strand
TTTATCACACACAGGAATATGTTAGACCTTGCATACTTTGATATCGACCCTATCAATCCACAACGAATCTCAATTACCCTAGTTTCTCTGCTTTCTTGTAGCTGATTTGAGCCTCAGTGCCATGTCCACGTCTCTCCAATAGCTTGCCGAGATCCGTGTAAGCAGTAACAATTCCATCAACCAGAGATTGATTCTCAGAATGTTTGATGGCTTTCTTAGCCTGAGATAGCGACACCTCGGTGTCATGGCACAGCACCATTGAGATGTCAGCGTCGCTCGCATTGTTGGCATTCTCCAAGTACACATTGGCGAGCTCCAGTGCCTGATGCGCCGAGAGGTAGGCTCGTGGTGACGAAACAATACCACCAAACACCATTGTTCTTCCTGCGGCAGCGACATTGTACGATGGAAACATGAGTTAGGTCAAAATCGTGTCGAGCACCTGAGCAAACGTGTTGAGAGTTGTATGAGATGTACATGAACGTCATACTTCAAAGCGGTGTGAATGTCGAAAAAGTATCCTGACGAGTGTTCGCTTTGCTTGACTGTCGAGAATGATTCCTATTGTGCAAACAATAGAGGTATGAGATGCCATCAAACTTGAAAAAAAAAAAAAAAAATTGGTGTCCATGGTTGTCATGGAAGAGAACGCTTATCCTTACCTTGGATCGTGTATCGATTCTTTTTTATTGTTTACTGGTGAGTGATGATGAGAACGATGGTCCTGCCCTGGCTCTTTTGCAAACTGACATTGGAAAAGGACGATCAAGCATCGACATGAGTGAGTCGGGGTTTGTGATTGAAATGCAGTATTGCCTGTTTCTTCCTGCAGGATTGCTTAATGATCGTCCATCTGCTAGTTATCGCATTAAACTGGACAACACCTATTCATCCTTGTCTGAATGGACAGGAATCCTCGGTTGAATAGCACTGGTAAAGTCCATTATCTTACCAGACTGCCAAAAAGATACCGACTGGAAGCACCAGCTAGAGCTGACAGAATGGTCGGTAGGGTTGAGGGGAGTTGGAGTCGTGGTCGAATCAGAGCGAGAGTGCAAAAAAGGTGAGATATGAAGGTCGGGAAGAAAGAAAGAGGCGAAAGTGTTTGTGGCCAAGAGACATTGGCTTTTCCAACAGCGGGACTATGCACCCCCTGAATTTCTGTGTCACATAATGATACTGGTATGCAGCCCACATCCACCAATGTATGGTCCCCTTTGTGGTGTCCGATATCCTAAAGATCCCCCATTGAAGTCGTACTATGTCTTCTGAAATGCCAATCTTCTATGAAAGGAGTTTATTGCCTTCTCCCTCCTTTGGTTCCTACAAGCCAGTTGTGAGCCAACAGCTGTTGTTGGTATAACCTCCCATAGTTCTCTCGAGTCAAGCACATGTCTATTCTATTGGTATTTTCAGTGTGCGTCTGTTATCACATTGATCCTGTTCGCCTATCATTCCCCTCTCCCCAGGATCCGTACTCTAATGTGTGATAGCCACGGTCGCCTTTACCTCAACACGGCTTTTCGATCGAGTTCCGTAATCAAACCCCAGTTCCTGATCGTGCAACAACTGAAAAGTGTACGAGTTGAGTTGGGATGAAAAGAGCTCAGGGAAGGATAGCGCTGTTTGTGGTCGACTTGCCACGTGAGAGCAAAGTGCGTTGACTTGTATCTGGCATTGAACTCTCACGGGGCTACAGTGTCTTGATGTTAAAACTCATGTATTCGACTACCTATCGCATATCAAGGCTTTCAAGGTATCCTACGAGTCGCCCGTCCCTTTAACTACCTGTGCCGGTTGCTCACTAGGGAGAGTGTTGAGAGTAGCATCCAACACCACTCCATCCGACAGTACCTTGAGCTTCGATACCACAGATGTAATCGACTCTACCTTGCTTATTTCGCGGAACTCTCCCTCTGGATCACCAACAGCCCCGCCTTGCATCAGCAGCTGAACATTGAGCTGAGTCAGTCCACTCGCGTCTTGGATATTTGTTCCAGTTGTGGTGAGTGTGCCATTCGTTGAGCTCCATTGTAGCTGCACTCTGCACTTGTTCTCAGCCTCATCACCATCCTCATTCCCATCCTCATCCCGATCCTCATCCCCATATTCGTCTTCATTGACCTGCCACCTAACAACTGAGCCATCAAGACAACCTGTGATAAGGAAGTTCTCGTCCAACGTTGTACTCCACCCAACTGCTCGAATACCATCTTGAAAGTTCGGTATCACTGCTCTGCACTCGCCTGAGCTTGTGTCCCATAGCCGGACTGTCCTATCACGACTTCCAGACGCGAGTAGATTGCCTTGTCGCGAGTATGCGATACAAAAGACGCAATTTCCGTGACCGATCAAAATGAAACGACATTCTCTATCCTTCACATCCCATAGACGAATGGTCTTGTCCACACTGGAGGAAGCAAGTTGATCTCCTTGGGGTGAATACACAACATCGCCAACCTCGTCCTCGTGTCCTTCTAGGACATGGTAGCAATCTCCATCCTCAACATTCCAGAGTCGTACTGTACGGTCTGCACTGCCTGTCGCAAACTGCTTGCCATCTGGTGAATACACAATGCTGAACACGCCATCTGTGTGTCCAACAAGGATTCTGTAGCAATCTCCAGTTGCAACATTCCATAGTCGTATTGTCTTGTCCTTGCTAACAGATGCAAGCTGGTCGCCGTCTGGAGTATAAGCAATGGTATTGACAAAGTCGGTGTGGCCACTTAAAACGAGTCGACAATCTCCTGTTCCTATATCCCAAATTCGTACCGTCATGTCGCCACTACTCGTGGCAATACGATTCCCTTGAGGCGAGAACATCACACCGCTGACTGTGTTGGTATGACCTCTCATGATCTTGAGACACGCTCCTGTCTGTACATCCCATAGTCGAATCGTCACATCCATGCTACTGCTGGCGATGATCTTTCCGTTCGGCGAACATTTGGCACTCGTAACTCTCATACTGTGACCTTTTGAGATGACGCTGGATGTTCCAACTGAAACATCCCAAAGTCGAATTGTGTTGTCAGAACTGGCAGAGGCAACTTGATCTCCGTTTGGCGAGTATGCCACGCTGTAAACAGTGTTGCTGTGGCCTGTCAATGTACGGAGGCAGAATCCACTCTCGACATCCCAGAGTCGTACTGTTCCGTCTTGGCTTGCAGTGGCCAATTGATCACTTCTCGGAGAAAATGTCACACAAAATACGGTGTTGTAATGACCGGACAAAGAGTGAAGGCAAGTTCCGGTCCTCACATCCCAGAGCCGGACCGTCTTGTCCATGCTGGCAGAAGCGACTTGTTGTTCGTGAGACGAAAATGCGACACTCCATACCTCATTTTCATGGCCTGAAAGAGTAAGAATGCAGTCTCCTGTAATAACATCCCATAATCGAACCGTGCAATCACCACTACCAGAAGCAATCTGACCATCATTCGGAGAATACGCGACACAGGTGACTCGTTTGCTATGACTGGATAGTGTATGACGGCAATCTCCGGTGACTGGATCCCAGAGCCTCACCGTTCCATCTGCACCTGCCGATGCAAGCAAGTCTCCTTGAGGCGAATAAGTAACACCACAGACGGCTTCTGTGAGACATGTCAAGGTGTGGAAACATGTTCCTTGCTCAACATCCCATAACAAAATCGTCTTGTCGGCACTGCATGAGGCAATCTGGTTTCCTGTTGGAGAAAAGGCAATACCCATAACACACTTGATGTGACCCTTTAATGTGCGAGTCCTTCCCCACGTTGATGTCATGTACACATTGATATCGCCACTGACGAGACCAGCTGCAAATAGCATTCCATCCGGAGAGTATGCACACGAGTACACCTTGTCATTCTCAGTGAGCAACGGTAGTTCGCCAAAATGCACATCCAACATCTGTGATTCGCTTAGATCCGTCTGTCGCAACCACACTCCTCGGAGATTCACTTTCCTCAGATCTGCTCCTTGCAACTTGACGGTATCGAATACACCGTAACTGAGATCGGCTCTTGGGATCTGAATACCTCGGAAGTCTGTGTTGATGAACTGGATTCCGGCTCGGACAAGGATTGTGATGGCATTGGCTGCTGCCTTGCGCCATTTCTTGTCCTTCTTCGAGTGCTCGATGTACGCGAACAATTGATCCTTGAAGTCTGGTTCTTGTTGGACTCGCTCTTCCAAGAACTGAAGGAGCGAGTGGTTGTTGACGAAGCTCATCGTGACCAATGGTGAGCTGGAATCTGGTTCCTGGTCAAGTATCGTCGAGCCTCTGTCGGAGACCTGACTCTTCAGACTCAGAACAGAATCAATGCTTCCTCGGCGACTCAAGACTTGCTTCCCAGCCATCCTGCCCCTGTCTTGGGGATCACACACAGCGAGTGCCATACCGTACTCCAACAAGGATCGATGAATGAACCGGTATTGATTCCCATTTCGTTTCAACGGACATGCTTCTCGAAGGATCTGCTTCTCGTCATCGCGACTGAAGAATGCATCTTTCCATGAACTCTCACTTTCGACACGCGAATACTTGATGATTGGGTTGCCGCCTTGTTCCTTGTAGATAGCAACAGCCAGTTTCTTCAAGAATGAGGTACCATGCTGTGTAAATCCTTCGTCGCGCAGGCTCTCGAATGCAGCTCTTGCTTGAGGAGTCAGCTCTTTCTCTCCGAGTCGTTTCTTGCCTCGTTCCAACCACTGTACAATGAAGTGATCGTACAATGCTACTCGTGTCACACGAGTCGAGGCGAGATGCTGTCCTGGATCCACCATGCGAGGCAACACTTCCAATGACAGCGTCATCAGGAAAGGGTTTTTCATCAGGTCCTGTAGATTAGGGATGAGCTCGAGTGCTTGTTTGTAGTCCTTGGCTTGCCACAGAGGTTGGTATACGGACACATACTGTTGGATGTAGTCATGGACCATGTTGAGTGAGAATGATGTGATCACTGCCTCTTGGAACAGCGCTGAATCTGACAGACAATTGCGGTTTCCTGGTTGGAAACGATCGCGGTAATCATTCCCAAGATACTCGCTACGGCAACTGATAATCATCTGGGCATCCCATTCTCCAGATTCGTTCAATTGATTGCTCGTGTACAGGTTCTGTGTCTGCTGACTCTCGTCGTATCCATCACAAATGAGAATGAACTTGCGGTAGTGCTTCATCTCTCGGATCTGGGGCTCTGTGAACTCGAGCTTTCGTAGCTGTTTGGCAATCACGTCGTGCTCAGGTTTGTCAATGGCAGGTAAGTTGATGTGGAGCGGGATCCGACCATTTTTGCTGTACGACCGCCACAATTCATACTCGAGCTCACGGTTGAATGTCGATTTGCCTGCACCAGATTCACCCAGCAGAAGGAACACCTTTTGATCACTCTCCAAGAACTCGTTGACCTTTGTCATCAATGAGAACTGTGTATTGTCGGTTGCATGGATGCTCGCTTTGGCCTGAGGTGGGATGTACACGGCATTGCCTCGCTCCTTTGTTCGTTGCTTCTTCAATAATCGTAGTTGACCTTCGACATCGGGTCTGTTCTGAACACGATCGAGCAACGATGGTGATGGAAATTCAGGGGCCGCGATCCTCACTGGATATGGGCTAGGATTATCTCGACACAATCGATACAATCCTTGTTTCCTTCCATCGCCATTTCCCTCGAGACTCTTCATAAGTGAATCGGCGACCGGTGCATGAACTTGCACTAAATCGAGTACCAGAGATGTATGTACAGTTAGTTCGTGAAAATGGCTCTCATCAAATGCATAACACACGCTAAGCCTTGACACCACATACACTGCGAACCAGGGGAAGTCGCCATTTGCATGAGAATGTTGAGAATCCACTGCTTGACATTCATTTGTTGTCCCCATGTTGCATCATCCCTGTAGATCTCACCGAGGAATGCAATTGCACTCTGGCGTGTACCGGCATCCCATGCAGGGTTGGCGACGATCTCTCCAAGCCGCTGGCATATTCCCCATTGGAATGCTGCATCAAGCCGGCAAGGCGCTTCGCAGACCAGTTTCTTGAATGTGGCCAACTCTCCATCTCGGATCAAGGCATCTGCTCCTCGGAGAGCTGAATACCAATCACGCTTTCGCTCGAAACTCAATCCTTCCTTGAGACACTCTAGGAATGTTTGTCCACTGTCTTCCAAACCATCATTGAACGACGTCTTGACGACATCAACAACCATTGTCACTCCTGATAATCCTTTTCCGATATCCTCCAATCCTTCGATAAACTTCATGAGATCGAAACCTCTTGTTGCGCTCACCAGTCCTGAAATACCTCGGATCACTTTTCCTGTGTGTCGCATGGCCATTTGCCATGTTGTCTCGTCATCGGGAACACATTGAAGTGCTTGATAAGCATATGCCGCTTGATAGACCAAGTATGGATCCTTGGAGTCCTGCAGCTCCTGCAAGTACATGGATAGCGGTTCATGCAGTCGTTCGCGATCCAAGCCTGTGACCCTTGCATCAGCCATGGCGTCCAGTACGTGTGATATAGCCATTGTGAGTTGGTACAAGTTTTGAGTTGACCGGTGATGCGTTTCACCCAGTCGATCACTTAGGAGTACCAGTATCTTGACAAGATCATCGGCACTGAGGTGACCCGGATCGGCTCCTTGTATCAGTTGGGCCAGTCCTTCGAGTTGGTGAAAGTTCAGTAAGCCAGAATGGTCGATTCCTGAATAGAACTCACTGAGGAGGTCATGAAACGTATCCTTGTTGAGTACTGGTGCCAAGCACACCACCTCTGCAACGGCCTTGTCACCCTTGATCTCGTCTCTGACGAATGCTCTGATGACTTCAGTAGACATTGTATGGAGCCTTGATTTCTCGTCAGGATCTTTTGCGACGATTTGGAGCCATTTGCGTGCGGCAGGGTCTAGCATTTCATCTGAGGATCGGAACCCCTGCAAGAGACCGAGGCAACAGACCAGTTGTGGAGTGTTGTTGAGACGTTCGTCTGGGTCCGGGAGTCTGAAATCTGGGACAGAAGATGATACGTTCTTTTCAAAGATGTTCACAGGGATGGTGGCAGTCTCACGGCGAGGCCCCTCGCGGTACCATTTGTTCTGACTTGGATAATAACTGCGCACAGAGCCGGAAGATTGTGAACCTCCAGAAGGATTGAAAGTGTCCTTAATCGATTTCACAATGCTGCTGGGACGATCATTTCCCCTGTGTAGTCCAACAGAGATAGGAGCATGTTAAACTTTGTGCATCTTCAAAAGCACTGGTTCTATTAGTCGTCAGCGAAGCGAACAGTCCCTCACTTACCCTAGTCTCTCTGCTTTCTTGTAGCTGACCTGAGCCATAGTTTCATATCCACGTTTCTGTAAAAGCTTGCCAAGGTCAATATAAGTAGTAATGATTCCATTTGCAAAGCCTGGATTGTCGGAATGCTTGATAGATTTCTTCGCTTGATACAACGCCACCTCGGTATCGTGACATAGCACCAAGGAGATGTCACCATCGCTCGCATTGTTGGCATTCTCCAAGTACAGATTGGCGAGCTCAAGTGCTTGCTGTCCCGAGAGACTGGCTCGTGGTGACGATACAATACCACCGAACACCATTGTTCTTCCTTTCTGTTCCAGAAACATTGTGCAATAGAAGTAAACCTCAGTTCAACCATGTCGAGCATCCGTGAAAGTGTGAATGACAGTGTGCGACGTGCATGAACATACTTCAGATTGGTTCGATTATCGAACTGTAACTCGATGAGCCTGGTCTTTGCTTGTCTTGCGACAATGACGCGCCTATTGTATGGATGACGACAAGGATTAGACATCGGCGCACTTGGATAGGATATTATCCGTGGTTGTCATGTTATGGAAGGCATCTCCTTACCTAAGGTTGTCTGTTGGTTGTTTTGATTGTTTGCGAAAGGTTTGGTAAGAACCTTTCTTGCGTCTTTGGCTCTGCAAATACACCTAACATTGAAGTAAGATCGTGTATTAGGATGGATGTGTAGAGGGCTCGTCGAACAATGCCGGTTAGATTCCTTTGAACGGCCAGGATTGCAGAATGTCCGCTAGCCCCTGTTTTCCCCCTGTTGGGTTCTTTTTGACTAGCCGAATTTGTTTGTCTGGATCACAAGCTATCCTTCGCAGAGCAGCACCAGGTCCATACCAAGTTATTGGATACTAGGATGTTCGCAGGAGCTGAGGTTTGAGGAAAGGGAGCTTGGCGGGCCGAGCAACCGAATGGGGATACGAGATGTTTGCAAGTGGGAAAAGAAAGGTGCGTAGAAGAAGCATGTGTGTGGAGTGTGGAGGAAAATAAGAGGGGAGAGGGAAAACTTGTGACGAGGGGCTTTGAGAGAGGCCCTTTCCGACGGCGGGAAGCCCCCCTGAAGTCATGCAGGGTACAGATGTTTGGGCTGTCAGTATTCCCGCTGTGTCTTTTGTGCGCGTCTCATCTCCTCCAAAAATGTCGCCAAAACACGAAGGAGCCTGCTACCCTGACTCCGACGGCCTGCCCAGAGCCAACAACCATAGTTTGGAGTCTTGGGCGTTCCCTCATTGTCTCGTCCAAGGTTGTTGTATCCAAGCACCATTTTCACAGGCCTATTTCGGCTGTATGCCGTGAAGCAGGAGCTCAATTTCAATCTGGGCAATGGATCATCCGTGAAGGACAGCTGGAGCCGGGACTTGGGGCACCGTATCGTTGAATCAAAGCTCGACAGTCGCAATATGACTCTGATAAACGCGGTAGTCCAGTGCAAGAGATTGGCAGGTTGGAGTCGTGGCCAACAGTGTAGAGAAAAGGAGAAGACGGAGTACAGCATAACCAAGTTTGCTGTGTGGGATAGCCCCAACCTAGCACTGGTCCTCCTCCTTCCCATTCTTCTTTCGACCAAACAATTTTCTGTCTTCCGCCATCAAAACAATCGCTTTTCACTTCATTGACTCTCTCTCCCTTTCTCCCTGTATATATCACCGATACCATGGCTCTTTAATCGCTTCCGTAACTCCCTTGCAACATCAGGTTTCCGATCGTTCAACCCTCCACGAAGACACTCCAAGCTTCTCCAGTGCTCCAACATCCAGTCAATTTCCTGCTCGTTCATCCTTTGCCTCGTCCCACGGAAATCCACCACCCGAAGCAATCGAAGAGTCAACAGCTTGTCGAGGCCATTCTTAAGTGTTAGATTGATAGACTCTTGGCCTCGTCGGTCGAATCCATGCAGAAATAACTCCTCAAGTCGCGTGAGTCTCGACAATTGATCCAGCACCTGCGGCTGGAGGTCTTTGACAGTGCCAGCGTTGAAACTGAAATGAAGATGGAGAATCTTCAATCGCAAGCACACCCAAGGTCTTCCCGCCACATCATTGGCATTGATTCGATACCCTTCAAACCTTTCGAGGAGCGGACAAGAGGCTAAAATCTCCTGAGCGATTCTGCTAGATATGCTCGAGCTAGTTGCCATGTTCAGTTCCTTGAGGTTGCAGAAATGAGGTTGGAGATGCTCCAAGATGTCGAGGCTAGCCAGCCCAACTGCACTTATAACCGTGAGACGAGTAATCCGTTGCAAGCCCTGAATAGTAGTGGATACCTCGTCACTTGTGATCCTATCAGACATGACAAACACTTCGTGAAGCTTGAGCCAGGTCCTCGCAGTGACCAACTCCGTGAATCCTGGTAGGAATTCATGGCCATCTTCATCAAAGTATCCGAAAGATGTTAAGCTGGGACACCTCCGCATGAATTCCAGAAGCAGTGGAACACCCTCGTCACGAAAACCCCGCATCGTGAAATCCCTAATGTGCGAAAACTCCATCGATTGCATGTTGCCTCGATGCGGTACTTCAAACGACGACAAATCCAGTTGCTCAAGGTGGGTACAAAGTTGCCAAAAAGTGTCGACATCATTCCAGTCAAGATTCATGTTGGAAACTGTGAGGCTTTTCAAGTGATGAAATCCAAGCAACTTGTCCCAGAATGCCGCCTGAGGGTTGGGTCGATGACCGGTCAGCCTCAAACGTGTCATCGATGGGTGCCCAAAAACCAATTCGGTAATATAGTCGCGGCTATTCCGCGATGCTGTTACTTCCAAGGAGCTGAGGTTTGGGAAATCGAGAGAGGTTTCTGGTGGAATATCAAAGGAATCAAACTTGAACTCCTTGACAAAGTGCCCATGGCGCTGAATGGAGCTGGGGAGGTTGAGTCTTGTACGACTCAATTCGATTTCCCGCCAGATAAGAGGATTGAACTCTTGGTACCACCGCCTGGAGACTAGAGCGCAGGCAGGGGCCCATCGCTTTTGCACATATAACGCCACGTGCGAGATGATCTCCGGCAGCTCGAGGGGGTGTGTTGATGGCATCGTTGATGAAGGAGTTGAATCACGGAGGGAGAGGGCGAAGCCGCGTTGTGACCACTCTTCGGATGCATGCGATGCATGCTCAATTTTCTTCCACCCACGCCATTCCTGGCACCACGCGCAAACAAACTCACTCAAGGATCAAAGAACGAGCGATTAACACGTTCAGCCAGAGCAGGCTAACCATAGCAGAGTTGTGCAGCATCAGACTTAGGTCAGAAATGAATGGCTATCCGAGGACCCACCATCCTGAGTTCGCGTCCGACACTGGAGGACGAATAGAAACCAGGTCAGCGCCCCACTGATTTGTGGTGTGGCGATGCACACAAATGTTCCCACAACAGTTGTTCTGACCCTTTCAACCGATCACACCACTTCCAAACGAATGACTCTCGCCAAGATCGCCATTCAACCCTCTTGACTTACCAGAAGTCATGACTCTTGTCGGCAGGCACCTGGATCGCCCCACCCTCGCTCAGTGCCTACGAGTGCGTAGATCGTGGCACGATTCTTTGTTATCCCTTTTGTGGTCCACCGTCGAACTTCGTCTCGGACGACGAGCGCTCTCAGCCGTGGAAACTTTCTACCAATACACCCATTTTATTAAGGACCTCTTCTACCACGTCGAGCTTTGGGACAGGTACAGACCCATTCAGCGTCCCGGGCTGCTATTCTCTCATACTCAAAGTCAGCAATGATAGTCATGCAGTCACTGTGGACCAGTTCGACCAGCTTCTCAAGCTACAAGTTCGAGGTGCCCGGGTTGGTCCAGACCACTACACGAGATGGCAGCCTACAGATAATCTAAGCAATCTGACAGAACTCAGGCTTCACATGATGGACATTCAAGACACGGACGCTTTTGGAGCCTGTGCAGTAGGCAGCTAAAGGCGTTGTTTACCTACGACGTGGGCATTCCCAGCTTGCCAGACAGACAGAACTGTTGAGTTTGAGAAATTTCAAAGCTTATGTCTTTCGCTACGATCTCAGAACCATTTCGGATACCACCATTTCGGACACCAGCTGAACTTTGTCAGCCAGTGCCGCAACTTGACATTCCTGAGATGGACCCTATGGGCTCATACTGCTCCTGATATGATGGACGATCTCGCAATGCGCTTTGCTTCAGGCACCTGGCCCAAGTTGCGGAAGATTTACCTCAGGACCTTTCATGCCTCGGACATGCAATTGGCCCAAATGATTGGAGGGATGCGCCAGTTAGAGGAATTGGATATCGATCAATGTGAGTTTGGACCGCTCTCGACAATAGCCTTACGACCTTTGCACTCTTTCCTGAGGGAACTGGACTTTTTCATGTAGCCCAGTTTCAACTAGCAAGGCGTTTCTAGAGACATTAGCCTCCGCTCCACAACTGGAAGAAATCAATGGCGACCGAGTCATGAGTCAGGATGTCCTCAAGTGTAAGCCTTGGGTTTGTACAGATTCGCCGAGGCTACTTCGGGCATCCTTCCTAATCACGCAGGATCAGGACGCAGTTCAACACGAGCAACATATCCTCAAGAGGTTATCACAACTCTTTCGCCTTGAAACCCTGAGGCTAATCAGAGGTAACAGTGGGCCATCCGTCGAGGTCTTGGAATTTCGACTTGAGACTGGTCTGGTACAGCTAGCGACATTGAAGCGGCTCAAATCCCTCGAACTGGGCGATGGCACTAAGCGTTTGAATGTGGAGGATGCTATGGTACGCTTTGTTTGTGGTTAGAATTGCCCAATGACCCGGATGCGGTTTGGACTGTGGAATCACGCTAACGTTTTTGCTTTTTTTTTCCTCTACCATGACACGATCAAGTGGATGGTCAGCAATTGGAAAAGTCTCAAAGATGTTAGTGGGCGCTTGAACCCAGATATCAGTAGTCTTTTATCTGTAGTGTTCAGGGAAGCTGGTGTGACATGTATTGGCCTTTGATTCTAGAACTCATAGTGTGACAGAAGCAGCAAGTCCAATGAAGGCTAGATTTATTACCAAATCGTCCCGCATCCTGATCATTTGGCCTTCTTGGCTATGTAGCTCAAGATAAGTGAACTCTGATCAACAATCATCTTGGTATCAATTCCGGCCTCAGAAAACTTGTTAGCCAGCCTCAATGACTCGCTTACGTCCTTCAAACTCAGTTTTCCTTTTACACTCTTTAGATTCTTCCAATGTTTGATCATCCATTCCACATCCTCCATTGCCAATTGCTCTATCTTGGGATAAAAAACAATCTCTTTCAGTCTTGTCAGTGTTGCCAATTGCTCCAAGCCTCTTTCCAGTCGAAACTCTAGACCTGATGGTCCGCCGTGCGTCCGTGTTTGTGGGTCGGTCAGATCCAGTCGCTCCAGGCTAGAAAGCCTCATTAACCGTTTCACTATCGCGCTTTGCTGTCGATCTTTATCCCAAGGTGTGGGCGAAATCTCAAAGCAGATTTCAAGGGTCTTTAGAGACCTTTCACACGCCCACGGCGCGTCGTCCAGAAAATAGTCTCCCGAGATGCTGTCCGCTTTCAAGCTCTCCAATTGTGGACATGACCTTAAGACTTCAACAATGAACTCACTGGTCTCGGTGATGTTCAGTACGATGTTCAGTCGCCTGAGCCAAGGGAAATGAAATCGAAGTGCCGCCTGGGCCTGTACGCGTACCTGTGTACGAGAGACGGAGAGTCCAATGATCCGTCGCATTCCACCGATGATAAGAGACATTTGTCGGTCTGAAGCTCCTGACCGTTTCAAATGAAGGTCCTCCAACTTGGGCCAGGTGTTTGTCATTAATGATTGTACAAAGTCGTCTCTCGGGAAAGGGTGCGGCCTCGTATCCCATTTCAAGCGCCTGAGATCTGGACACCGACTGATCCACGACAGCTGTTCCAATGGTGTCATTCCTCGGATGAGCGTCAACGATAGATCCTTCATCTTCCATGGCGTCGTAGGAGGGTTTGGGAATATCAGAAGCATCCGATCCAGATCCATGGTCTCAAGCTGTGAACACAGCCTCCAGAATCCATCAATGTTGAGAGTGAGCAGAGATATTTCCGTGAGACGCAGAGTGGTGAGGGATGCCAACGAGGTCGGGATGATCCAGCGGAAAATAATCGATTCTCGAGGCCTGCGCAGCTCGAGGTGGGTCAGGGGCGAGTGGGCTAAAAAGATACTCATGTCCTCTTTGCATTCTTGATCAACATGCAGCAAAAGTAAAGTTCTCAGGGCCGGGTAGTGCATTGTGAGATGATCCTTTGGGATTCGTCCATGGTAGACAAGAGACTCGATGGAGCTACAGTGCCTCTGGAGGAGTTGTAGACTTGGCAATTTGTCGTGTTCGGCGTTGACCTCGATAGCCCTCCACAGGAAAGAGATAAAGGAGGCGTGCCAGGCCTTGCAGACCTTTATACACCGCGCCAAGTCGTTGCATGGCAGGAACGGAGCCAGCGCCTCTCTGATCTCGGGGAGGACGAGGGGGTTTGTGATTGTCATCGGGTAGTGAGAAGGTTGTAGGCAATGGACTGATGAGGGGGAGAGAGGAAGGATGAGAGGATGAGCCAAGAGCATTTTTGGTCGACCGGTCTTGTGGCACGAATGGTCCTTGCGCTGTGGCGCACAAAGGCCGACAAACAAAACTCAATCGGTGCAACACAATTGCGTACAGCCCAACCCAACGGAGGCTCTCATGCCGCAAACAATTTGTCGACATGCGGTCTGATAACAACCCCATCCAATCTTGCAGGCGCATGCATGCCCCACTCCGCCCCACAGCCTAATTCAGCTCGTGGTCACCACAACCCGTCATTGCCTAGACGGATATCGCGTCCGCATTGTGTTTTTTTGAAGACTTTCTCGTCTTTGTCACGTGGACCTTGTCACTTCTCTCAGCACAAGGATGGCTCTCTCCGCAGTGGACACCAACCCTCTCGAGATACTAGAGATCAGGATTATGGTTGGCCGGTATTTGGACCGTCCCGACCATGCTCAGTGTCTACGTGTGTGCAAGTCATGGCACACCTCATTTTTGCCTTTCTTGTGGTTTGCCGTCTCAATCTCCCCAAATCAACCAGCTGCTGGTATTGAACTTCTTTGAATGGTCCGAAAATTCCTGCATTACAAGACCCTGGTCAAAGTGCGGCTATACCTTGGACAGACAGCGTCGTGTTGGGGATGGAGAGTACATGTCGCATCCCACCCAGGATGTGGAATAGTCTCAGCTGGCGTCTAATGAAGACTCTTCATGTCAGTAGACAAGGATCGCGACGAAATGGTGACCATGCTGACTTTTGACACAGCACGCAAGGTCGTCGCCTAACTTGTCAAGAACGGAACCAACGCCTGAACTCGAGATAGAAACACGTTGAGTAGCACCAGTCTTTGAAAAAGCAAGTTTCCCATCACCTACTTGCTCATCGTCAAATGTGTCTGTCTTCACTTGTCAAAACACGTATCTATACATTGTCTGACGGTAAGCATAAGCATGGTTTATTCCAACCGCTAGAGGGTCAACTTGCACACGTTGCCTCAATCCCTGACTGGCGAAACTTTTCGACCACTCTTATAGATCTAGCTGCATCTCTCAATGATGGGACTCCATCAACAACCTTCAAGTTCTTCCAATGCTCGATCATCCATTCGGCATCCTCTATTGTCATCTCTTGCACCGTTCTTCTAAATGCGAGTTCTCTCAGTCGTGTCAGCGTCGACAACTGCCCAAGTCCTTTCTTCAGGCGTATGTCAAGACTCTGTTGACACTTGAACACGCTGGATAGATCCAATCGTTCCAACTTGCTGAGCTTCGACAGCCTCTGCAAAAGCACCTTTTGTTGCTCATCTCTCTTCGCGGAGGGAATCCAGAAGAAGACCTCGAGCACCTTCAAAGAACCCTCACAGGCCCAAGGAACATCATCCATGATGGAATCGACTAGAATTATGGGTGATTTCAGGATCTCCAGCCGAGGACAGGACTTCAAGACGTCGACAACGAGTGCTGCGTTGTGACGAGGAGTGATTGAGATGTTCAGTTCCTTGAGCCAGGCATAATGAGGTCGGAAAGCCGCACTGGCCTGGAGAGACGGCTCTTTACAGGTGGAGATTGCGAGTCGGAGGACATGTTGCATCCCATTCAAGATCAGAGATAAATGTTCGTCCGACACCTCGACATTTCTTAGATGAAGTTCCTCCAACTCTGGCCAAGTGTTCGCAGACACCAGCTGGACGAACTTTCCGATAGGGAGACGAACAAATGCCTGTGAGCTCCCCCAGCTCAGTCGCTTCAAGAGGGAGCATTGGCGGATCAATTCCAATTCCTCATCGAGATTCATACCACGCACCGAGGCCAGTGTAAGATCTTTCATTTTCCAGTCCCCTTTCAGAGACTTTGAGTAGGCTGATAGTCCCGAGCGAACCAGTTCAAGGGTTTCGAGCTGGGTGAAAGCGCTTCTGATCTGTTCCATGCTTCGCGGAATCACATAGATATCCATGAGACTTAGGCAAGTCAATCCGGATAAGCCAGCTGGGAAAGCCCAGCAGCCATTGCGTTTTGTGCCGTGCAGCTTGAGGCGGGTCAGAGTGAATGCATGCCTTGGGATGATGTCCATGCTGCTGCGCCTTGTGCCTCGATCGTAATGGGGGTCATGAAGGTAGAGTGTCTTCAGTGCCGGAAAGTGCATCTTTTCATGCTCTACTGAGATCTTTCCTTGGTAGGCAAGGTGTCTGACCAAGCTACGATGTCGCTGGAGAAGGCAATGGCTTGGTCCTTTGCTATGGCTGTGCTCTGTATCGATGTCGATTGACGTCCACAAAAAGTCTAAGAATGAAGCGTGCCAGTCCTTGCAGACCCTTGCACAGCGTGCTAGGTCATCTCTTGCCAGGAGCGGAGCCAGTGCCTCTCTGATTTCGGGAAGGGTGAGCGGGTTCATGGTCGCCATCGGGGTGAAGCGATGTGAAGGTGTTGAGGAAAAAAAAAGAGCTTCGTGCTCGGACCTTGCCTGGTGTGACGGATGCACACAAAAGGAGTCTTGTCCAACTCTGCATCTCTGCCCCCAACTCATTCGTTGAACCACTCCTCCATTCCGAATGGCCCTCGCCGCGTTCACAATCACTCCCTTCGAACTCCCCGAGATCAGAGCCACCATCGCCAAGTTCTTGGATCACTCGGACCTTGTGCAGTGCCTGTACGTCAGTAGAGCGTGGCACGACTCGTTTTTGCCGCTTGTATGGTCCACTATCTCAATCTGCTCAGATACTCCTCGACCAAGTGTAGAGGCCTTCAACCAACACAGCCGGTTTATCAGGAACCTCACTTATGATGTCAAATCCTGGGACGCCTATGCGTCCACACACTGCCGCGACCTTTCGACCCTTCTGGTTCACTGTATCTGGAATGAGCCTCCAGTCATTGCTCAGTACGATAAACTTCGCGATCTTTCAATCAAAAATGTAAAAGAGCTCAGCCTCGACATTTTTCCGCTCTGGAGACCCAGCAATTCTTTTCAGAATCTATCAAGCCTTTGTGTAATGGCGGTGGACATCGACCCAGCTGGTGCCGACGATTTTTGGGACCAGTGCATTCGTTTAGAGTCGCTATCCATCAGTCTCTCAAGTATTCCACGACTACCAAACAAGTCCATGAAGTTTGAACGACTGAGGAAACTTGAATTAGCGCCGCGACGCGGGCATTCGCTCGAACTATGGCAGGAATTTATCACCCAATGTCCTGGCCTGACTTCTCTCGGCTGGGGTTGTGGAGGAGGAGAGTCTGTCGCAATGGACAATTTTATTGCTCAACTCGCCAAGGGTACTTGGCCCAATCTGTGTGAGCTGAGGTTATCCTGCCTCTGCCCACCGGACGAACGACTCGGCCAGATCTTGAATGTGATGCCACAGGTCAAATCTTTGGATACTCATGGATCCACTTTTGGTCCGCTCTCTTTGGCCGCGCTACGTCCTCATTTCTCCATCTTGAGACAATTGAAAATGGAATACTCTCGTTATCCAGAAGCCGCACAATTGGCCATCCCTGAGATCTTGGCGTCTTGCCCACAACTGGAGATCCTCGTGGCAGGAGAAGTGACAGCCCGAAATATTCTTCAGGGCCAGCCTTGGGTTTGCGAGCGTACATTGAAGACTCTGCACTTGTGTGTCATCATCTCGCCAGGTCAGGATACGGATCATCAACAACAACATGTGCTCGAGAGGATATCCCGACTCTATAACCTGGAGAATTTTGGTCTACTTCATGGCACAGGTACCAGTGATGAAGGAATTACACACATCAGCCTTGAACTGGGAAAAGGGCTGGAGCACCTCTCCACTTTGAAAAAACTCCGCAGGCTTCTTTTAGGCAGCCGGTCGATTTTAATGGCGGAAGCTGACGTGGAGGTAAAACTGAACGGGTCAGCCTTTTACTCTTGTTCCCTTGATGTCCTTGAAATGATAGAGTAATCCTAGCGGATAGAGGCTAACCATCCATGTTGCTTTGTTGCGGATACCTTCCTCTAGTGGATGCTGGACAACTTGAAAAGCCTAGAGCGTATTCAAGGGTTTATGAACCTCATAAATAATAAGCCTTTGGCTGAAATGGTCCTGGCAAGGAAGATTCGATACACTTTCGGCTAGCAATTGGAGTAAGGACGGCTCGACGGCTAATGCGGTAGAGTGTCGGGCAATAGCAGCAAGATGGTAAGGTCTTCCCTATTCTCTGTTCACCATCACAGGTGCCTGTCACGCCCCCAGATGCTGATGTTGCTTCTACTATACTTGCCTCTAGATTCCTCTCAGGATTCCGTGTACAGGATTCAGAGTGAAGCCCGGCAACAGTAGCAACGGTCAGGCAACGATCGAAGAGGTCATTATTGTGAAGCGTGGAAGCCAGGGGCCCGATGTCGGCGTCATTTGAAAAAAAAAAAAAAAAAAAAAAAAAAACACAAAGCCCAAGTTTCAGAAATCGTCCCGGTACTTTTACGAGAAAGGGTCGAATGGTGCCACATATGTGGACAACACACCAAGAGTATGTATCTCGTTCCTGTCAAAGTCAAGAAGCCTTTCCACCATCTATCTCTAGGGACTCGTAGGAGGACAAAGATGTGGGGCTCGTAGCGAAGCGAGGATGGGTACTTTTTGTTTGGAGTTCATAGTTGCCAGCGTAGCACCGCAATTCGCTCCATGTGTGGTCAGTGCACTATGCAGCTGTGTTCTGAGCCCGCAGGGTGAACAAACAATACACTCTCTCACAGTAACTTGCTCCTTTTCGACTTTTTTTGATGTGCTGCCCATCCAAGCATTGGTCGACAAAACGAACTTTCTAACTCTTCAGCCCTTTGGAGAACGACAAAGAAAGAGAAATGTGTGCCAGCAGAAAGAAAAAAAAAAAAAAAAGCGTGGTACATGACGACCTTGCATGGCCTTGTTTTTTTTTTTTTTTTTTTCTAGGAGCGCTTTTTGAGTATGTTCACAAAGTGTGGTACAGCAAAAAAAAGTGGTAAACGACCGTTACATTGTCGAGGGGATGCACACACACACAGGTGCATCCCTTTCCCGGCTTGCTTCACATCTAAATAGTTTGCCCCAACGTTCTCTCTCTCCCCCTTGTCATGTCAGCAGCTATTTCTCTTTTTCCTCACTCAACCTTGTTATCCATCCAGTCCCTTCCTCACCACCCCTTCTTTCCCTTCAATCAATGCCACGCTTAAATCCATTGGACCTCCCGCATATCCGCGAGACCATCGGGCGTAACCTGAACGGAAGACATCTTTTGAACGCGCTTCAACTCAACAGTGAATGGTGCCAATCGCTTCTGCCTTCAGTCTGGTCTTCGATTAACGTGCATCCTCCACAGGACGGCAATGGCTATGATCGACAGCCTCCACCTTACAACGACATTGAAACCCTTATCCGTCACCAGCATCTCGTCAAGTCCATTTACCAGACGGATGGTTTCCTGATGTATCACCAATATTGCCTGTCCTTCCCCAACCTGGAAAGGATTCGCGTTTACCTCGATCGTTTCGAGCCCTTTCCAACCACGCTTCTCCTCCGCCATGCAGGTTTGACCCATTTGGATTTCAAGGGCAGAGCCGATCGACCGGGGGCGTTTTCATGGGCTCCTCTCATGCATCTCACTCACTTGAAGTCCATGCGGTTGGTGGATGTCGTGGTCGACACCTCAGAAGCCAACCACTTTTGGATCACCGTCTCCAAACTGGACCG
>Ga0247824_10000500_pt1 | contig 19545 bp, 12 predicted proteins | sample 13C_PalmiticAcid_FD_194412 | JGI IMG/M metagenome (GOLD analysis project Ga0247824, IMG submission 194412) | Soil microbial communities from agricultural site in Penn Yan, New York, United States - 13C_PalmiticAcid_Day48 | ecosystem: Environmental > Terrestrial > Soil > Agricultural land... | reverse complement strand
GGGCTGCAGGCGGCGCTGGATGAGCTGAAGAAGGGGGTGAGCGGGGAGAAGCTGGTGGTTGAGCTTTGAGGCCTATTGCACTCTATTATTACATGCAAACTGTGATGGCTAGCTTGCCGCCGCTATCGTCGGGTGACAGCAGGATCTTGAGCAGCGACTCGATACTCTGGTCCTGACTAGATCTCACTTAAATTTCAGTCAAATGCCGCAAAGGGGAGAAGGGTAGAGTGCCTGTTTTTGGTGAATAGATGTGTCAGTTTGGTTTACCACCCATGCTTATGACCATCGGATGATAGCATCCATGCCTGCTGATCTTCATAGCCCCCCAACTCAGGGACGGGTTCGTGCCGTTCCGGCCGCCACTTCATCCCTTCTGGAACGCCACAGTGCTGAGGGAGGGGCCGGAGGGTGAAAGCTGCCCAGCCCAACGAATCGCGCCTAGTTGCATGCAGTCAGCCGCAAATGTGGAATCCTACACAACTGGATGCATCCGGAGATCGTGATGGCTTGCGGTAATCTTGATGGCCCGAGGCGATCACACCAGATGCCTCTCCCCACCTGAACATCAGAAATCAGCCCAGACAGGGTTCGGGACCTAGTCTTCGCAATAGTCAAACAACCTTGAAGCCTGGAGGACCCTTCATGGATATATTCGTGCCGTTCCGTAAAGTATGGCCATCTTCCCTCAAAAACAGGTGGGTGCTCTGCATTCTCGATGTTCGACGGCATCGACAGCTGCCAAAGTGAGCATCGGAACCCAAACACAGCGTCGACAGCCTCTCCATCATGAAGAAAATCCTGCTCGCTGTAAACTGCGAATACGGACAAGCCAACGTCTTCCTCGCCGCTGGCCATGCATTGCAAGCAGCCGATCCCGATGTTGAGATACACTTTGCGTCGTTTGCTCCCATCTCGGGCGATGTCTCAACCGCTTCGGCCTACTCGACCGAGTGCACGCCAGGCGCACAACCATGGACTTTCCACTTGTTGGACGGACCGGGCTTCGAACAAGCCATTGCAGGAATGGGGATAGACGGGGAGCTCAAGAAGGCTTTTCTGAGGCACCCGACCTTTTTCGGGACGACCGACACCCTCGGCTGGCTCATCAGGATTCTGCTGCCCTGGAATGGCCCCGAGTTTGTCCGGGTCTACCAGAGCTTCAGGCGCGTGGTTGAAGAAGTTCAGCCCGACATGATCGCCGTCGATTCCCTCTTCAGTCCTGCCCTGACGGCGTGTCGGCACCTCGCGCTCAAGCATCTCGTGCTGTCGCCCAACACACTTAAAGACTTCGGTGTCGCTCTGCAGCCATGGGGCGCCATGTTCTGGAAGTTCCCGGCGTACGTCACAGCCACTCTTTTCCATCCACTCGACCGCACACTGACTGGACTGTTAAATGCAAAGAATGTGTTCTGCGTTCCCCTTCCCGGTCCCCTGGCGGTTTATCCCGGCCAACATCTTCTACTGCCTCTGCCACATCTACTACGTCCTCACCGACACCACTTCCAAGGCCACAAAAGCCTACGTCAAGCGCGAGCTCGGCGCCAACCTCATAACCTTTGAGTCTCTCATGTTCCGGCCGCTGCCGGGGCAAAAGATACTCGTCGCCAGCCGGCCCGAGATTGACTTCCCGCTGGTTGTGCCCCGGCACTTGACCCCGTGCGGACCCGTGCTCCGTCCGGTCCCGCCCGTGGCTGCCGTTGATCCCGAGCTGGACGCATGGCTCAGGCGCGGCCCGACGGTGTTTATTAGCTTGGGAACGCTCAAGCCGATGGCGGAGGACGAGGCGTTGGAGATGGCTCGCGCGGTGAAGCAGCTGCTCGAGGAGGCTGGCGGCAGGGGAGGGGACGATATCGAGGGGGTGCCGGGGAGGCTGCAAGTGCTTTGGAAATTGAAGAAAGACAAGAACTCCACGTATGAGACGGGGCCGGGGACCAGGATTTACAGCCTGCTCGGGAATGCGGTGGAGTGCGATCGAGTGCGAATCGTGGACTGGGTGAAGCCCCAGCCGTCCGGGCTGCTCCAGATGGGAACGGTCGTGTGCTCGGTCAACCACGGGGGAGCTAATTCGTTTCATGACGCTCTGACGTGAGTACGCTAGCTCGTCGTGGGACGCTACGGTCTGCTAATTTATTCTTAGCTCAGGGGTACCGCAAGTAGTGCTCCCTACTTGGTTTGACTGTTACGACTTTGCGAGCAGGGCAGAGGTCCTGGGCATTGGGCGCTGGGGAAACCAGCAGGCAATGCCGCAGTGTAAAGACAGCGAACTTGGGCCGATTCTTGTCGACGTTGTGTTCGGGCCCAGATCCCAGTCGATGAGGGCGAGGGTTAGGGAGCTTGCGGCTCTCTGCGCAGAGACACCCGGAGCCTCTGTGGCTGCCACGGCAATCTTGGAGGAGATGGACGACAGGAAGACCAAGTGAATGGAGATCAAGATGTAGTCATTACGCGTGTATTCCTAACCCGGTCCAACCCAGACCATCATTGCAGGTACCGCCGTTTGGGTATCACAATCGACAAAAGAAAAGCTTAGAACCCCCTCGACGCCTTCGACCTTGCTCGCTCAGGGGTGGAGGGCGAGATGTACCCCGTGACGCCCATATCCGTCTGACCTGCACCTCCTTTCTCAACGCCCATCTTCACCTCACGTACGACGTGGACCTCAAACGGGTTTCCACCCTTGGAGTGTGCGAGCTCCACCTCGCTCCCGGTGATCGAATCGTCCCCATCCATGCTCCTCGAGCCACGCCGCACTCTGCTGCGCCCGGCGGACCCGCCGAGACCGGACTCGAGGGCGGACGGCCCGGTGCCGTTGCGCACGCCGCTCGGACCAGTACCGGGCTTAGCGTACCCCCTGGTAGAGCGGCCAGCCTGAGTGCCAAATGCGGGGAAGTAGCGGCTCATGAGCGGGCGGAGAGTGGGAAGGCAGGCGCAGGTGATGGCCGACGTCAGCTCGCCGATGGACCAGAGGGACGAGGCCACGTTCTCCCAGGGGAAGTCCTCGAAGAGCTTGAGGTAGCGAATGCGGACGATGGAGATGATGACGGTGCTGACCAAGTCGTGTTAGCAGAACATCAGATTGGAACGAAGCCGAGGAAAGGGGATACTAACAAGAAGCCCAGGCTGAAAATGCACAGGAGCATGATCTTGGACGGCTTGGCCAGCTGCAGGGACCAGATTGCGGGCAGGGGCAGAGCGAACACAACCACATCCGTGACGATGTTGCCGGCCGCGTTGATGTACCACTGCGGGATGTTGTCGATGCACTTTGAGGGGATGCTCTTGTCCCAGAAGCCCGAGACCGGGTTGCACGTGAAGATGCCAACGAACACCTGCGACAGGGCCCAGCCACCGACGATGACGATGCTCGCGATGTAGACGTTTTTCATCTTTTGCACCGCCAGCACGCGGTAGTACTGGAAGAGGAACGTCATCTTGATGAAGAAGAGGGCCGCGCAGTACAGCACGATGGAGACGTAGAAGTCCTGCCAGTAGAAAGGTGATTAGTGCCAGGACGGGGTGTGAGAATTCTCCCTGATCGACGACTCACCCTGAGGTACAGCGAGATGTGCTCCAGCTTCATGACGTAGATGTGTCTGCCCAAGCCATAGGCGGTCATGTGCGTGATGGCTACACCGACTCCATATGTGACGAGCTGGTTGGAGTATTAGCATGAGTTGACCGCTTGGGTATCATGTGCCGGCCACTCACCAACCCAACAACGCACAGGTAGTCGTCAACACCGAGCTGCTTGATGACCACTCCGCGGGTCCACAGGCGCAGCCCGACCATCGCCGTCGACCATAGCAGGCAGAAGATGACCGACCCGATGACGGTCGGCCTCTGGTCCTCGAACGCGTTCGGAGGCAGCGCCCCGGGTGAAGCCATCCCTGCTTTTTGATCGGGATTCGGCCCGCACAAAATCAACGAAGATCGGTCAAGTTGGGCTTGCAACTGCTGCCAAAGACACGCCGGTTCCACCCTTAGGGTCGATTGAAGTCGTCCCGGGACCACTCGCCACGACCACGGCGCCGGGTCTCTCAGCTATTTGAACTCCATCCTTTGGCGTCGTTTGCCACACGGTCACGCTCGAGCCCAAGGTGAACCAAGTGGGAACACTAAAAACTAGCAAGCGAGAGGATCTCACACGGCACGAGTCTCCAGGTGAAGACGCGGGGAAGAGAGGCCCAAGCGAGACATCATGAGGGGCTAAAACTGGGGCCGACGAGGTCAAGCTTTGGTGGGTGCCGTGTTCCTGGACCCTCCCGGAAAGGAAGCCCTGCGGCGGCGTCTGGTTACCTAGTGGCTCGTGTTGCGGGACGCTCTTGGCCCCCCAGCATCCGTCATGAATTCCCACCAACCAGGTTCAACTGATGATCCGAGCGCGCCGAAACATCCGACTGCGGAATTTATGTCTGTCTTTCCTGGTTAGGTCCTGCTCACCTAGGTACTCACCGTCAACCTCAGAATTGGGATGGCATCCAGCTCGCGCGTTCAGGGGGCGGTGCGGTCAGACCTCCAGCGCAGTCGACACTAGTGCGCGCTATTCGCCGCTGCTGGCCCATCTCCAGTCACAAGGCGGCTTCCGATGTGGAGAACACATTCGAGATGAACCAAAACCCTTGTGTCCGCTAGTCCAGTGGGGTCAGTCTGTGCATCGATCCAGGGACCATGCCCGGCCGGCAACAGCGGGCTTGGATGGTGCTGAAGATAACTACACTACCTTAACATGAGATGTCGTTCAAGACGGCGCTGCATGTGGCGCAGCCCTATCGCTCGAGTTGGGAAAGCCTCGTAAGATCAGATGGGGGTTGGCTGTCTTGGACCCTCAAGTCCTCCCTCAAGCCCTCTCGGCATGAGAGGGGTCCCACACGGGGCAGAACGAGCTATCCACTCTCATCACACGTTTCCATGCACATGGTTTCCGTCTGTGCGCGCGCAGGGAACCCCGTCGCTTTCACCCGAGAGAGAAACGCACGGGCATCCGACATGCGATCTCGCACTGAAAGGAAAGCATGCCGCAACCCGGTTTTTCTTCTGGTTCCTGATATAACTCAGTACTAGTTGTCAGTAGACTGGCACGGTCAGTCGTACTCTCTTCTCCGACGTCTGCTGCTTGATGCTCGGACTCGGATGTGCTTCCGGCTTCCACCCCTGAACCCCTTGCTGCCAAGACGTAGCATTCCAGAGGACGAGCCTCCAACCCGCAGGGCCGAGATCAGTTACAGGGGCTCTCCAGAGGACACACAAGCGTAATATCTCCGGCCGGGCCCACAGGCTATCGATCCCTCACAGGGAAGCGTCCCGTTCTGGAAGATGGCCCATCGCTTCCACCCTAAGAACCCGGCTCGCCGGGCTCCATTAGCAGCCACGCGGCTATACTGCAGTAATTAATGGAGGCACCACGTTATCAGCATGGCTGGTACGCTACCGCTAGCGAGCCCGGTTCATAGCAAGCAGCCCTTCTTCCCGTCGGGGTCGTCCTGGGCTCAGCTCGAGTTTTTAAACAGGTGGCTCCCTGGGCTGTTGCGAAGGTCCGGACAGTCCTCTGCCGAACAGGTCTCAACTCTCGCGTGTCGTCGTCTCCTACCTACGCAATGGCCCCCCTGAAGTGGATCGCCGGCCTGGTGCTTGCCGGGTCGCTGGTCTCCTGTGCTCCGCAAGTGACGGATGCAACAACGGATGCAACCACGCCAGACGATGGATCGACCGACATTGCCAGCTCGTTCGTTTCGGATCTGATCGCCAACGCCACCGCGGCCGAGCAGGAGCAGCAGGCGCAGGAGAAGCGCTTTCTCTCCTGTACCCAGGACGATTCATTGGTCGTCAACCTGGGCTATGCCAAGTACCGGGGCTATCACGACGCGTCGACGGGTCTGAACTACTGGAAAGGGTCCGAGCACCTCGCCAGTTCCGTGCGTAATCTGCTCACCTCTGCTGACACAAAGTTCCCTCTCGTAGAGTTCGCTACGCGGCCCCTCCTGTGGGCAACCTGAGATGGCAACCGCCTCAGCCGTTGCCGCTCAAGCTGAACGCGCCCATCACCGACGCCAACAGCTTCGGGCCCATCTGCCCGCAGTCGCTGCCCGCGGTGCCCGGCGCTGCCTTCATCCCCGGAAACGAGGATTGTCTGTACGTCAACGTGTATGCGCCGCCCAATGCCGCGAAGCTGCCCGTGCTGGTCTACATCCACGAGGGTGGATACGGCTTCGGCGATGGCACCCACGACATGACCGAGATCATCAACGCCAACGACAAGGGCTTCGTTGCTGTGACCCTGCAGTACCGGGTAAGCCTCCCACTGCCAAGCCCAAAGTGCCGGTGCTAACACCCCCCACCCACAGCTCGGCGCCTTTGGCTGGCTGTCGTCCAGCGAGGTCAAGAACCGGGGTGTCGTCAATGCCGGCATGCTCGACCAGGCGCTTGCTCTGGCCTGGGTGAAGCTGAACATCTGCCAGTTCGGCGGCGACCCGTCGCGCGTCACCATCTCGGGTGAGTCGGCCGGTGGCGGCTCCGTCCTGTACCACGGCATCGCCGTCAAGGGCCTCCTCGGCAACCTCCTGTACAAGCAGGGCATTGCTGCCTCGCCGTATCTGCCCTTCCAGTACAAGTACGACGACCCGCAGCCCACGAGCAAGTACTATGCCTTCTCCCAGGCGGCCGGTTGCCCCACCACCGGCAACGTCTTTGACTGCCTCGTCGGCAAGGACACCAACACGCTGCAGCAGGCCAGCTTCGCCGTCACGCAGGCGTCAACCTACGGCTACTGGTGAGTTTGGATTTTTTGGCTTTAGTCCAGTGCAGCCCGTGCTGACGGCCTCCCAGGGGTTTCTGGCCTGTGACGGACAACAGCTACATCATGAACCGCCCGAGCCAGCAGCTTGCCACCAAGAGGATGAACGGCCAGAACCTGCTCGTCGGCCACAACGCCAACGAGGGCGGTCTCTTCGTGCCCCCCTTCCTCACCACCGAGGCCGACCTCACCGGCTGGCTGCAGGGCGCGCAGTTCCCCAACCTCACCCCGGCCCAGATCAACACCATCCTGGCCGCCAACCCCAACAGCGAGCTCACCAACGCCACGGGCCCCAAGTTTGAGACCAACGGCGTCAGCACCGGCGCCACGGCCGTGCAGGTCTCGCAGGACGCCAACGGCCAGCAGCAGCGCGGCAACAACATCTACGCCGAGGCCACCTTCGCCTGCCCGGCGTACTGGCTCGCGTCCGCCTACGCCGCCCCGGGCTCGTCCTCGTACCTGTACCAGTACAGCGTCCCCTTTGCCTTCCACGGCTCCGACGTGGCCGCCTACTTTGGCCCGCAGACGCCCAACCAGTCCAACGACTTTGCCAAGGCCTTCCGCAAGATCTGGGGCAACTTTGTCCTGACGGGCAACCCGTCCATCAGCGCGCAGATCGCCAACGGCGCCAATGCCGCCAACCCCAACGCCCCGCATCCCGCGACCAATTGGCCCGCGTACAGCGACAGCGCGCCGCAGCTCATGAACCTCAACACCACCGACGGCACCGCGTACCAGACGCCGCTGCTGTGGGGTCCCATTGTGACGCAGTTCCAGGAGCCCGGCCTGAAGAACGCCATCAGTGTTGCGTCGGCGGCGCAGTGGGAGGGCGGCCGCAAGGCGAGGTGCGATGTGTACAAGAGCCTGGCGGCCAGCATCCCGTTGTAAGGGGGCAGAGTGAAAGGGGTCGTTCAGGGGTAAACGTGGAGGAAACCCGGAGTTAGAGATAGCGTCATTCTAAACCCCACAACTTTTAATTGAGAGAATTGACTCGCGCCTTTTGGTTGTTCCCCGGATTTTAGCGGCCCTCTGCTAATCTCCTAGTGGTCGTTTGCGCTGACACAAGGCTGCGCGGATGGCGACATCCCGGCACCGGATCTCGCGACAGTGATTATCCCCGTGGGTGCTGCGCCGCGAGCCAAACCGAAACCGAACTCCAACCGCATTTTCAACACAATTCCATACGCCTCAAACGCGGGAGATGGCCGTGTGCTCCGCCTTCGGCGGGAGAAGGCGCAACGTGAGCGATACGTACATCCACATTTGATGAGGAGTTGAGCACTTGATGACAAACCCAAGATGATGACTCCAAGCACGCCATCTCAGGGGCAGCTGTGTGATTCCATGACCCAGAGGATATAAACATCAACTTCATTCTTCAACCAGCCCTTGTCTCAACCACAACCCAAGACATCTCAACTCCTCCACGTCCCACTCCCAAACCAAGCCAACCAACCCCCGTCACCCACCGCCAAAATGACCCTCACCCTCTCCGAAGTGGTCCTCCCGACCTTCGCCAAGGGTCTCACCACCCTGTCCCACATCCTGACTGCCGCCCAGGAGCACGCCAAGGCCAACGGCCTCGACGCCGACGCCGAGTACCCCGGCGCCCGCCTCGTCAACGACATGCTCCCGCTGGCCTTCCAGGTGCAGAACGCCACCAAGACGGTGCGCCAGACGCTCGCCCGCCTGCAGGGCACGGAGGACGACCTGTGGGAGAACGACGAGAAGACGGTGGCGGACCTGCTGGCGCGGGTGGAGAAGGCGCGGGCGCTGGTGAAGGCGGCCGACGCGGCGGCGGTGGATGCAAGGGCGGAGGAGACGGTGACTTTGTAAGCCAAGTTTCAAACATTTTGTGGATGAACGAAAGGGACGGGATTGCTAACGCAAGGAACACTCAGGCCGCTGGGACAAAACAGCATTCAGCTCACTGCCAAGGCGTCGGCGCTCAGCCAGGGCATTCCCAACTTCTTCTTTCACTTGCAGACGGCGTATGCCATCCTCAGGTCCAAGGGGGTGCCCATTGGGAAGAGGGATTACATTGGGAGCTTCCTGGCGCAGTGAGCGCGGAAACTTGGGAGAAGAGAAAAGGGACTTGGGCCACCCACACAGCTCATAATTTGAATAGACATTGACGAAGCTGTCAACATGTAGCTTGAGTCACGGTTTTGAGAGTGATCCAAGCACGAGACGAGACTTGCCGCGTTGCCATCATGTTCATTACAAAAGCCGACAACGCGGCGACGATGCTCTTTCGATTTGACTCAGTCAAGATGCGACACATCTCATCGCTAACCAAGACCGAGATCAGGTCGATACAGTCGCTGCCAACCGCTCACACTCGGCTCGACCTTGTTGGTGCACGAAGTGGAACCCCGTACAGCCCGTTCGAAGCGGTCCTTGAGGTCCTACTCGGCTTCGGCCAACCACCCACCACCATACCGCCTAATCCGGCGCCGTGTCTTATCGGTCCATCTCCAGGGGTACGCGGCTTGCACGTAGAAACCCGCCAGGCCGTCGTCGCGCACCAACGGCTTCACGGGGTGGATGACCCTCATGTACCCGTTCAAGATCTCGCGTCCCGCCTCCTTGGTCAGGGCCTCGTGGCGGGGGCCTACGGCTTGAGAATAGACTTCGGCCATGACGAAGCGGATCGCCAGCGCGGGCGCCTTGATCTTGTCCCGGACCCAGTCGAGTGTGGCGCACCAGTCCAGGACCGCGGGGTGGTCGTTTTGGGGAAGCGGGTCGTAGGGGGGAAACACCAGCTCTAGGAAGCGGAGGTGAGGGAGGCAGCGGGCCGGGACGACGTCTCGGAGGAACTCGGAAGCAGCGAATCGCTTCTCTGGGTAGGGGCAGGCTCTTGCGGCGCGGGCGGCGCCTTCGGGTGAGATATCCGATCCAGGATCAGGTCCCGGTTCAAATACGGGTTCGCCTCCACCCAGGGCCCAGGGTTGCGTTGGGTCGAAATCGTGAACGATGAACCGGTTGCCCGAGAAGAAGACAAACTCGGCATCCCGGTGCAGGGCACGGCAGATGAGAAACAGGCCGGTTGGCGGGGCCCAGCAGCGGCATCCCGAGGAAGAGGCGGCATGCCGGTGGCAGCAGAAACAGCCGTGTTCTAGCCCGGGACCTGGGCGAGGGCAGAGGTAACAACGACAGCGGCTCAACAGACAGCCGGTGAGGATGTAAGGCGGACACCGGTCTTCGCCTGCCATGGTGCATGGCGGGCGAGCTATCTGGTAGCCGTGGGACCTGGAATTCCTACCCCATGTCACCTCGCCCCAAGGTGTTATCAAGTCGGTGTACTCGAGAATACGGAGCCGTAGCTCAGCCGGTAGGGTTGTCAGAGACGACGACGATGTCTTGGCCGGCCCGATACAAAGGGGTGAGGCCTCTGGGCGTGCTTGTAAAACACCTTCTTGGGCCACTTGCTGAAGAGAACTGTTTGGCGTATTGCAAAGTCGTATATGGCAGTCTTTAAGCGATGGGAAGTGAGCCAGTGGCGCTATAATGGATTGAGCTGCCTCGAGGACGTTATCGCATCGAGGGTCGAGGTCACAGACTAACGAGAGCGTAAGTTGCCTTGTAGTAATAAGGGACGAGACATAAGCTGCTGTGCTGTGCCACTCCAGGAGCATAGCTTGGACTGCTGGTATTGGCGATGTGGTCGAGGTAGAGCCCGGCACCGAGACGGGATTAGACGTGACTAGCGGTTGGTTGTGGAGGTTTCCATCGTGTTGGACGCAATCGTCTTGCTGGGTGCAACCGTCATACTCCGGGCCGTCGTAACAGCACCAAGGGGGATAGTCGCATGAATCGACGGGATGGTGACAGGAAGACTCGTTCAAGACAATCTTTAAAGTGGCTATGGAAGCGAGAGAAACAGGCAACAGCGAGCGGAGAGGCGCCAGTGAGCGCTGGCGCGAGTAAAGAATGACAAACCGGTTGGCCGAGTACAGGAGAGCCGAGGTCTCGGCGTACAGGGTGCGGCAGGACAGCAGCAAGCCGGCGAAGCTGCGTGGAGGTGGCGGGTCAAAGTCGGTGCGGCAAGACCTCGATTCCTTGCGGCCGTCCAGGTAGTACGTGTATGGGTGCCCGTCAAACCGTGCCACGCCCGTGTGGAGGTAGATGCGGCGACGGAGGGTCGGACCGAGGCGGTGAAGGGAGCACGGAGGGACAGTAGTTTGTGCGGCGTCTCGCATCATGCTTGTTGGCAGCTTTTTGGGCCGTCGTTGGTGGTGATAGGGTTCACTGTGCTTGACCCGGACGAGCAAGAGGGGCCTGGTCAGGTATTTCGTGATTGTGAGTGGAATTCTGGGGCGCTGCAGGTTGCGGTCGCCTGCAGACCGCCCAACAACAGCCCCCAACCCGACTGCTGCGGGGCTGCAATGGTCAACACACGCTCTTGGCTCCACGCAACCCCTCCATAAACTTAACGATGGATTCCATCCCAGAAAGCTCTGTGCGAGGAAGGAAAGGCAATCTTGAACGAGGCTACAAGTTGCACAGGCTGGATCATGCAAACGTCAAGGCTGTTCCCTCTAAGCAGTGATCCCTAGGTACCAAGTCGTGATACTTTAGCCGGCAATAATCACCACTCCCATAGTGATCTGAAGATCTCGAAACATCGAGAAGGACGCTTCTCGCAGATCATTGGTCAATTGGTGTTTCTCGATTTGGTGGCCCGAGGCGAGGAGGGGACTTCATTTTGCCGTAGGGTATATGGGGGTCTCGATATTGTTCGTAAACACCAACCGCCGGGCTGATAGGCTGTTTCTGGTTGCATGTTTATCCGCAGAATGACCCCAGCCATGTGGCTACATCATACTTGCGGGAATGGTTCCTGCAGCTAAGAGCCGCTTCACTCTCGAGACTCTTAACGGGTGGTGCCAAGATGCCATGCGTCTTAGCAGACGGGAGAATGATCTTCTGGAAGACACGGGAGAAGACGAGAATGCAACATGGATCCTCTCGAGGTGCACTGCCCGCGGTATAAAGCGGCTGCTCGAACTGCTCATGTCCAGCGCGAACTAGCCCCTGAGAGCCTCTGGCCGCAACTCGACCGTCCCATCAACTTCTCGCTTGAATAGAAGTCAAAAATTGCCAAAATGCATCGCCTCAATCTCCTCCTCGCCATCACAACGCTGGCGCTCACGGCCGTTGCCGCACCTGCATCCCCATCCCACTCCCACCCCCTCGTGACCCGTGACGGACCCTGTGACGCCTACAGCGAGACCTGTCGTCCCGTCCTCCAGGCCAACGCCTGCTTCGCGGCATTCGTCATGTTTGGAACCAAGGAACAGGTGTTGCAGTGTGTGGACGACCAGGACCCGGCGAAAGCAGAGGAGGTGGTGAGTACCAGGCAATAAAACGCTGTTGGTTTGCGGTCGGTTGACATGTTTGTGTCTAGCTTTGCGCGTGCTACGGGTGCTCGGAGACGGTGGTGCAGGATTGGGCCACGGGGACGTTGGGGTGCAAGGCCTCGGCTTGAGTTGGGTAGCCATGCAATCGCAGGTGGGAGTCTCGAAGCATGCGGTTTTGTTGCAGACTTCCGCTGTTCATTGGACGGCATTTGTCGAATGAGAGTTGCCGGCTATGTTTGAAGCTGCAGGAGGCCGTCGTCATGTGCATCGTTGGCGTGAAAGCTTGCATGGTGGGCCTCACTTGCAGGTTACACTATCAGCCCCTTCTCCGACCATTCAGGGGCTGCCACCAAAGGACGTCGTGAAGACACCAAGAGACACATAAACCACTCCTCAGTCCCAGCGTCTATCGTGAACAGAGCCATTTCAGTTCAAGTTTGGCAATCATCCCCGAATACAGCTTGGCACACGCTGCCACCGAGCCACATTCAGTTCTCTTCACTCCTTGGCGTCTCCAAACGCCACCAACCAGAACGGCGAATCAGGAACAACAAACTGAACAAAAGGAGGTCCGCCGAGTCAATCCCAAAATGAGCCCAAAGGTCTATGCTGTCAGAAAGGGCAGAGTCACCGGCCTCTTTTGGACTTGGGAGTGAGAATTCAACAGCACCAAGAAAATCTGGATGTACCCCTGAAGGCTGACACAATACCCAGAGAAGCCAGGCCGCAGGTAGAGGGTTTCAAAGGGAACGAACACCAGTCCTTTCACAATCTAAAGGAGGCCGAGGAGTATCTGCGCCAAAAGACAGCGCTGGACGTGGCGATTTGCGCGCGCGGTTTCTGCCGGGGGCGGAGGAAAGACTCGGAGAGTTGCCCTTCTTCTCCTCGTGGTCCGCTATGGTGATTCAAAGGAGTGCCCATTCGAAACGAGAAAAGAAAAATCAGCACTAGTGAAAACCGCAACTCACAACAAAAAAAAAAGGGGGTCGGCGAGAGCACCTGTTGGGTAAAACGACTGGCGGCATCCTGATTGCTTTGTACCTACCTTCGTATAGTACCTATTTTAATGAAGCTCATGCCTAGGCTGCTGCACATCCTGCCCTTGCGGCGCCAGCGCGTGCCGTCCAGCACGACTGTCCTGCGGAGACAGCGTGTCCATCTCAGCTGCCACCTGGTCCCCGATTACCACCAAACGAGAATCATGATCTCGCGATGGTGACTTGGGCGTGCAGCGGTATTGTGTCAAACGGGAGTAGGCCGAGTCTGGTAGCTGTGCTGTAGGCCCGTCGGGGTCCATCTGGTGGTACTGTGATGGCGGTGCGCCTGGCGCTACTCAAACAGCGAGGGCCTATTTGGTAGGTGGTTTGCTTGCACTGAGGTGTAGACAGGTAAATATCTCGAGTTTAATACCTGTTAAGGAACGCGCTCTAGGAAACTAAGGTAGAGTACGTAATATTTGCTACACATGTAGAAAAGAAAAAGAAGTCGAAGAAGAAGATGTCGTCGTGAAGAAGATGTCGTCGTCGAGAAGAAGAAGAAGTCAAAGAAGAAGAACTGGGGCGCAGGTGAAAAGAGCCCCAACCGATGGCAGAATGGCTACCTCTGCGTTCTGCAGGCAGGCAGATCAAGACAAACAACCTGCCCCGTCCAACCCACCAGCTCAAACGAGTACCTCCCGCACCTCCACCGACGCCAAAGCCACACTCCCCCCAGAGACCGCCAGAGACACTCCATCGGCGGACACGTCAGGGAAGATCAGGTCCGAAATCACCACCTCTCCTTGCCCCCCAAAGACCTCGATCGAGCACACATCGACCACGACGCGCAGGCGCACCACCCCATTCGAGTCGGGCTGCAGAGTCGCGGTGTGAACACCACCAGCCGCCGGATCGTACGAGATATTCCCGCTGGCATTGCGATCAACCGACAGCTGTTGCGAGCTCTGCACGTAGCGGATGACAGTCTGCTGGGATCCCCCCTTCCGAACGGCGAGAGAGAGCGTGGAGCCAGGAGAGGGAGTGAAGACGATGCTGATGTCGAGCGTCCGGGCATGGATGTCGGACAGCAGGGACTGTCCGGGGGCGAGAGTCTGGCTCGTGATGCTTGCCAGGGGCCAGCCGTACGCGCCGAGCTCGCCGACGGGCAGCTGCACGAAACGCAGCTTGCCGTTCAGCTGCTGGAGCTCCAGCGTGCGGGGGAGCGAGAGCATGCCCTTCCAGGTGTTGGTGGGGGGGTTTCCGCCGTAGCTGTTCATCACGGACGCGAGGATCCTCCGCCCGTCCGAGGCGGCGACGTTTTCCCAGCTGAGGGGGCCGTCCCAGTCGCGGCCGTAGTCGAGCCAGAAGTTGGTGGAGTCGACCGGGTCCGCCGTGAATACGGCGCCGTCGAAGGAGCCCGTGAGCGCGAAGACGCCGTTGCCGCCGGCGGGGGAGCCGGTGGCAGGAGTGATGATCATGACCCATTTCTTCTGTGTGGTTCCCTTGATGGGGAGCTCGAAGAAGTCGGGCACCTCCCACCCGTTGATGCCGCCGGGCAAGTTGGTGACGTTGTTGGCAGTGAAGTCGCTTCTCCAGGTCCAAGCGAGGGCATCGCCCGATGTCCAGATGCTGACCTTGGCCTGACCGCCGTGTGCGAGCATCATCACCCACTTGCTCGAAGGAGTGTGGTAAAAGACTTTGGGATCCCGGATTTCCAGACCGCCGGTGATGTCGTGTGGCGCTTCCTGGGCTTTGGAGATGATGGGATTGCCCGAGTACTTGATCCATGTGGTGCCCTGGTCGAGACTGTACGCCAGCCGCTGGTCCTGCACGCCAGTCGAGGGGAAGTAGCCGGTATAGAAGGCGAGATATGGCGGGTTGGACGCCGATCCCAGGCCCGAAAGATTCTGCGGGTCGAAGAAGGACGTGCCGGTGAATGCTTGGACGCCGTCGGCACTGGAGATTGCAACCGGCTTGTGGGTCCACGACACCAGATCCGTGCTGGTTGCATGGCCCCAGCTGAGGTTCCCCCAGAAGTTCCCGGTGGGATTATGTTGGAAAAACAGGTGCCATGTGGACCCGATCTTGATGAGCCCGTTGGGCTCGTTCATCCAGTTCTGATCTGGCACGAAGTGGAAAACAGGGCGGAAGTCAACGGGCACGGCGGCAGAAGGGCGGACAGTGGTGGTCCTGGTTGCCAAGGTCGTGCTGAAAGTCGTTGTGCCGACAGTCGTCGTGCCCAGAATCGTCGTGCTGAGAGTCGTTCCGGGGGTGGTGCCGAGAGTCCTGCTGAGAGTCGTGCTTGTCAAGCTCCGGGGGGTGGCCGTTCCACTCGTGCTGGCATTCGCAGACGGATCGAAAGCGGACGCCAGCATCTTTGCATCAACCGTGACCCCGCTTGTGCTTCCCCCAGTTGAGAAAAGATAGGAATTCACGCCTGCATCCTGGGGGAATATCTGCGCCGTCAAGGTGACCTCGCCGTTGCCGCCGAAGACTTCAACCGAAGAGGAGTCGAGCAGGATGCGCATGGTGACCTTGCCGTCACTGCCAGGCGCCAGCGGGGCGTAGTAGATGTTGGGGAATGTCCCGTCGAAGCCGACATTTCCAGATTTGGTTCGATCAACAAACATCTTTTTGGAGCCGAAGTCGTAGCCGATTCGCGTCTGCTGCGTCAGGTCGGAGGTTGCCCGGAGGAGGAGGCCGAACTGAGATGAGGACGCCGTGTTCCGGTCAGAGAATGTCACGGTGATATCGAGGGACTTCCCAGAGAGCGGAATAGCTTGTGTTCCCTCGGCCACCGTGTTGGGAGCATTGGAATACGTTCCCAGCTGCAGAGTGCTCAGGTCGACAGCAGGTTGCTGGATGAGTGTGGGCCACCCGTTGATGGTCTTGAGTGACAGTTTCCGAGGAATCGACAGCTGGCTGCGCCATGGGGAAGTAGGGACATTGCTCGCGTATTGCCAGTTGCTCATCCAGGCAATGTTGGTGCGCTCTGCAGACGGAAGCCCGTTGAACGGTGCCGCAGCATAGTAGTCAGGGCCCCAGTCCAGCCAGTTGGTCCCCCGCGGCTCAGTCGATACGTCCGAAAAGGAGATCTCATCCACCAGGATATGCCCCCAGCCAGCCGTACTGAGGTCCACGATCTCGATGACGGCGGTCTGGCCGATCAGAGCTGTGACGTCCCAGCTCGCCGGTAGGAGCTGTTCGCTGTTACTGCCTGTGGCGGTGCGGACAATCTGACCGCCGACCTTCAGGTTGATACATTCCACGCCTGGGACATTCCCGCCGCCGATGAGAAAGTTGATACGCTTCTGAGAGATGGTGAAGGACGGCGAGGTGAGTGTGCCGGTCGTGGTATCGGTGTTGTAGAAGGTGTTGACGAAGTTTCCCCGATTCCCAGTCACAATGTTTTGTCCCGTCAGCGTGCCCTGAGCCGGACTCTTGCCGACCAAATCTCCAGTCGCGGTCCATCCCTGACTCTCAAAAGTACTGGTGAAATTGAAGTCAAAACCACCAGGATTGGTCGCGCGCCGAGGAAGGGGAGCAGCGCCACCAGTGAAGGTGATCTGGTCAATGAGAATATGTCCCCAGCCGTTCGTGCTGAGGTCTGCAATTTCGATGACGGCGGTCTGGCCGATTAGAGCCGTGACGTCCCAGCTCGCTGGCAGGAGCTGTTCGCTATCCTTGCCCGTGGCAGTGCGGACAACCTGGCCACCGACCTTGAGGTTGATGCATTGCACGCCTGGGGCATTCCCGCCGCCAATGAGGAAGTTGATAGACCGCCGAGAGATGGTGAAGGGCGGCGAGGTGAGCGTGCCGGTGGTCGAGTCCACGTTGAGGAAAGTATTCACCAGGCGGCTGCCAGCATATCCAGAGACGGTTTGCTGGCCGGGAAGCGTCCCCTGGGCCGGTGCAGCACCGACCAGGCCCCCGGTGGCAACCCAGCCGCGAGACGCAAAGTCGGCAGTGCCTTCGAAATCTGCGAACGTGATATCCCCGGTTGCTGTGGGCGCTGCGCTCGATGTGGTCGCTGTGGTTGCCGGTGGGCAGAAACAAGTGAGCGAGCTTTGGATGCCCGTGCTCGTAAATCCCAACGTGGTCGTAAATCCCAACGTGCTCGTAGATGCCAACGTGCTTGTAGATGCCAACGTGCTCGTAGATGCCAACGTGCTCGTAGATGCCAACGCGGATGTGGAGGTTGAAGACGGAGGCGGAGTGTTGGGGTCCGCAACGAAGGCGGTGCCATTGAAGTTTCCGACGAAATATTGCGAACCAGAGCCAACCACTCCAGGTGGCCCGCCAGGGTTGAGCCCAACCTGCAGAACCCACTTGGTATTCGCTTCGTTTCCGTCGAGGGCAAGCGGGAAGAGGCCAGGACACTCCCAGACGCCGCCGACAGCGTTCATGGGGCCGAACTCGCTGGTGTAGGTCCAGTCCTTGAGGTTGGGCGAGGTGTAAACGAGCAACTTGTGCAGTTGGGCCAGTGCGATGAGCGAAACCCACTTCTGGGTTGGCTGGTGCCAGAACACGAATGGGTCTCGGAAGTCGCGCCACTGATCGGCGTAGGGGGCCGGCGGGATCGGGATGACGGGGTTGGCGGCATCGTATGTCGTCCAGGTCGTGCCTTCGTCCAGGCTGTACGCAATGGATTGGGCTTGCTGTCCACCATTCACCGACTTGCCGCTGGGCAGGTTGCGTGACCCGGGATACTGAGCAGAAGGTGTTAGAGGTAGGGAGCCATTGTGCCAGGGTGGGAGTTCGAGGGGCTCACATAGGAGGTGTACATTGCCACGAGTGGCACAGTTCCGTTGGTGCCAAAACCGCTTGTGTTCGCGGTATCGGCGACAGCAGAACCAGAGAAGAACATCTCGGAAATGTCGCCTGGGTAGCCACGAGCAAGGAGGGCAACGGGCTTCTGCTTCCAGTGCACCAGATCGTCGCTGGTAGCATGGCCCCACGACATGGCTCCCCAAGTGTTTCCTCCCGGGTTGTACTGGTAGAACAGATGATAGACGCCGTTGTGGTAGAGAAGACCGTTCGGATCATTCATCCAGTTCGCAGCCGGTGTAAAGTGATAGCGGGGCCGGTAGAGCTCATTGTAGGCTTGCGCGCTGACTGCCTGCAAAAGAGAGAGCCCGCCGAGGAGGGCAGAGGCAAAGAAGGGCGCCATCCTCACAAGTGGAATGCGTCCGGATGCCGGACCGAAGGGCGAGTGAGGAGAGATGTTGACTGTGAGCGCTGAGAGACCTGGTGTTTGTGGCGAAGCCCAAGGTCTTTATACATTCCCATGTAGTCACATCTTTGCCTCCCAGCTCTGTCTCTGGTGCGAGTAGCTTCTCCTGCAGTAGTGTCGAGCTACTGGCGAAGAAGTGGAAAAACAAGGCGGACTGTTTACTCGGGCTACATCCACCGCGGAGGCAGGCTAGTCTCCGCAGAGGTGAGGAACAATAGTCATGACAAGGAACCATGCTGGGCCGTCCCTGAGAAGCCCCCTAAGCCAAGCCCCAGGGCCACGGACCGTTGCACAGCTGGCCCAGACATGGCGGGGAAACCCCGTGGGGTAGACACACCCCCGGTCCTGGCACAATGTGGGGAAATGTACTGGTACACCAAGCCACAATGTGGGCATCCCAGGTACTTTTTCTATTCGGACGTAGCCAAGAGAGGCTAATGCCCTAGTTCCCCCAAGAGCCCACCCCGCTGGCTGCTGGCGATTAAGCGAGTCTATTCCTCTCCTGGAGTCACAACCGTCGGGCACAAAGTGGAGCGCCTGTCAGGGTTCGTGCTGCTATTGAGGGTGTCTAGGGGTGCAGGGAGGGCGTTGGCGATGCCCAGGGCCACTCTCGCGTTCAACTGTGTTGCAATGATGACTTGGTTGGAAAACCGGCTCGGGTAATGTGTATGATTCCCAACGATATTCACGAGAGCGGAAGAAGCAGGATGGTGCCACTGGTGAGGGCAATAGCTATCTGATCGAGCCGATGCAAGTAACACAGGCAAGGCGGACCGGTCTGCGAATGTGAGAGCCTGAGGTGAACGAGTTTCTTGTAACAGTGTTTCCTGTGTCTAATCTTCTAGAACCTTCGTAGGTCTCATGCCTTCTAATTCAACGCTGCGTGTATCACATTGTGACCCGCCTCGATCCCCCACGTTGCAACTCACCAACACCACGATGAGATGGCCGGCTTCAGCTTCTGGTCCCATCACTCCCAAGTCTAGACAGGCCCTAACCTTCCCGCCTACCAGGTAAGAAACCCACCATCTCTCGCCCCTCCCCCTCGTCACTCGTCATACCATCCCCGGTTCCCATCCCTCAACCTCCACTCCCTAACCACTGCAGCCTCTTGCAAGCCTTCCAGCCCCATCCCCATTGCAGAACCCCATTGGGGGCCCCCCGGGCTCCCCACCCCCACAC
>Ga0247824_10000498_pt1 | contig 19582 bp, 27 predicted proteins | sample 13C_PalmiticAcid_FD_194412 | JGI IMG/M metagenome (GOLD analysis project Ga0247824, IMG submission 194412) | Soil microbial communities from agricultural site in Penn Yan, New York, United States - 13C_PalmiticAcid_Day48 | ecosystem: Environmental > Terrestrial > Soil > Agricultural land... | reverse complement strand
GGGGCAGGCCGTTCAGGGGCGGGCGCGGGGTAATTTCTTGCTTACCTAATCAATTGTGCTTACATAAGTGGGACGGGACCCGTCTCTCTAGTGGGCGCCGTGAGCTTGGAGCAGTTTATTAAGCAACGACGACAACGAAACGGCGGATTTTGGGCTTCAATAAAGAAATGCAGCATTGATGGTACACTTTCCCCACCTTGAACACACCATACATGGATAAAGAACCTCAGTATAATACAAATGTCAGAGAATCGAAACAAATGGCAGCCCCAAGGGGGCACCCCACACCTCGTTAATCGCTTCAGCTTCCCCTGAAACCTGCGCCGACGCCCTGCACCACCGCCCGCCAAGAAATCTGGGAGGATGCAGGTAGCGCCAGAAACCCGACCCGTTCACTCAAAGACGGAAAAGAGCTGGGAGCCATCAGTCGGGCACGGGCCTGAATCGAGCCTGCCATTCCCGGGAAGAATGCAGGTTTTGTTGTTCTCGTTCCCGGGAGCAAAGGCAAAGCTGGTCTGTCCAATAAATGGGAAAAGCTGGTTGCCGTCCGTTTCTCCCTCTACAATGCCATCAGCGAAACGAACGAGAAAAGGGGGTTGACGACAGACACATACCGCCATCGGCGCGTCCGCCGCACGAGAACAGAATAACGGTATCGCCCGCCTGCCGTCTGCTGTCGAAACTGATGCAGCCCTGGGTCTGTGGACAACGCGGTTAGCTGGTGCCAGAGGCTCACCCGCCCCTCGAGGGAATGCAACCTACCAAAGCGCTCACGACCAAGGTGGCAGACCGGTTCGGATTCGGCTTGTTGTGCTTGCCCTCGGTAATGAGATCCCACTTCTCGTTGGGCGAGCCAGTGCAGTCCACCAGCGAGACGGGGATCAAGTTCTGGCGGAAATCACCCGCGGTCGGGTCGACGAAAAGGCACTGCCCGTTGGGAGCGCGGATCGAGACGCTAGTGAAAGCCCGCTTGGCGGTCTCGTCACGCTGGTGCGACTGCGCGGCGGCGGTGGGCTGCAGAGTACCACCGGCCCGCGACACCGGCACTGGGTCGGTCGGATTCACGGACAGAATCCCTCCAGCGCCAGCTCCAGTCCCGGTCCCGGCTGCCGCGGCGGATGTTGTCGCCTCAGCCGCCGCGGTAGTAGAAGCTTGAGTGGCGCCGTTTCCTCCGTTCTTGCTGGGCGCAACAGTGACGGTACGGGTGCTCTTGGTGCAGGATGTCGAAGTGGCTCCGTTGGCATTGCTGGCGTTGCCGTTGTTGACGCCGTTGGTCTTGCTGGCGCCATTGGCCTCGGTGGCCCCGTTGGCCCCGTTGGTGCTGCTGGCCGCATTGGTCTTTCCGCCGTTGGCGTTGCCTCCTCCCCCCGCTGCACCGCCAAGGGTGAAGCTCTGGGTAGCATCGCCGGCCTTGCAAGCAGCAATATCGAGAGCATTCCCTTTCACAACCAGACAGGACCCCGCTTGGTTCTGAGGCTGCAGCGCAAGGGGGCCAGCACCGCCGTTGAAGTTGAAAAGTTGTGAGTTGGTCACCTCCCCTCCTATCTCTCCGGTTAGCACATATGTTCAAGTGTACTGCGTGCACATAGGCCACGTACCTCCATCAGCCCGGCCACCGCAGGAGAAGAGCAAAACTTGGTTTCCTGCCTGCCGGCGCGGATCGAAATTGAAGCAGGCCTGTGTCAATGTGCTGACAATGAGCATGGCGTTGTTGCCTTTGATGTGCTTGCCAGCCGTGATGATGTCCCAGCCTTGCCCATCAGTCGACCCGCAGTCGGCAACCTGGATTGGGGTCAGGTTGGCGCGGAAATCTCCTGAGAGTTTGTCCACAAAAAGACATTTCCCGTCCGATGTCTGGGCACAAAGTTAGCTGGTCTCCGCTCAACCTCCGAGAGTCGATTGCAGAAGTCGTACTCGAATCTGGACATCAGAGAACGCCCGGGTTGCGCCGTTGTCGCGCTGATGGGCCTCCGCCGTAGCAGCTTCATTGAGGGAAGCAACGGCACGAATATGAAGGGGGTTGGCCCCAGCAAAGGCAACCCAAGCGAGCAATGTAGAGAGCGTAGTAGGAACCATGGTTGTGTGTCGCGGGGTGGATGTTGAGAGAATGTGGCGAAGGAAGCAGCTGAAATTGCGAGGCACGAAGAGAATGGATGCCCGCCCAGCAGGCAGGTCAAGAAGCGAAAGTGAGAAAGGTAAGGAATGACGCTATCCACAGCTAATTCATCGACGACAACGAACCAAAAGAGAGACTCGTGGTGGGGAGGTAAGCCCGTCAGACAAGGGGAGCGGACATGTGGGACTACTTATCCCCACGATAGCTTCATGGTCAAAGGCGTCTCCAGCGCTAGGCGCCGGGGCCGGAGTCGGTGTGGCCCTGGAATGTCCCAATGGCAGCTCCCACACTGGGGTTGGGGTGAGTCCCTAGCTCCTCGATGGAGTTTCATGCGGTGCAGGTGGACTTCCACGGCCGTTTCGTGCCGACGCCGTGTGGCCGGGGCTGGACCTCTGGGGCGGCGGCTCAAGACCGAATCACCTGGGCTCGCTGAGGGTCCTTCGGCAATTACGGGCAAGGCGGTTGGCCATGTTAGCAGATGCCCCTCGCCGTCGCAGGCGGCCAGGATGGCTGCCGATGGCAGCTCTGGTTGCGGCCGCAGCAGGCCTGCATGCCCAGGGGTCAAGGAGCAGCCTGGAAAGACGGGTTGTTTGGCCAGCGGCGACCGAGGACACATCCCTGTGGCGCAATCACGGCGAGCAACATCTTGCCTTCGACTGGACTTCACGTGCGGTCGCCAAAAGCGAGGCCTGGATGCTGAAACGGCATCCGTCAGAGACGACGCCAAGGTTGGTGTGGCAGGCGGCTGCACACCGTAGGTGGTGGTCGGAGCGGTCGTCTCATGTTCTCACGATGACAGGGGCCATCTGCGCTCGGCCCCACCCGAAACCCCCCTGCCGCCACGGCCGCCAAGCACATGAATCTGGGCCCAGAGAAAGCCCCGCAAGTCCTCTCAGATCTCCAGTTCCCCATCAGCAGGGTCCCAGGAATAATTGATGTGCAGATAAACATGGCTGCTGCCGATCACCATCGCCCAGGTTTTCTGCATGTCTTTGTTTCTGCCCAGGAAAGATCGCTCTCTACCCAATCATCCATCCAGCTAGTTATCTGTTGCTACAGTCAGTTGAGGCCAGCAAAAGCCGCGGAGTTGCTGAGACTGGAAAGACATCATCCCAGAAAACCAACCCCCGAGTGCATCTGGGGCTGTGTCAACATCGGGCTGTGTCCAGTTGAGCACCGTTCAAGCGGGCCGAAGACCACGTCCTGCTTGTTCCAGGTGGACTCACGGTTTCCGCCGATACACTGGCCCGGGCCCAATGGGATAGACCATGGCCCCTTTGTCATTGTCATATAAGCCTTGTGATAATGGCCAGGGCAACAGCCCGAGGCTTTAAGGCAGCCACCCTGATGACCCGAGTACCCCCCTGGCTCGATTGTTCAGACGTCTCAAAGTGCTCGCCTGCATGTAGACACACCTTGCCCACAAACTCAGGAAACACGCAGCTCGGTCATGCGGTAGCTATTATGGCAGGTGGATGAAGATAAAAGGTGTATCCCTGAAAGATCGTGGCAGTGGTGTCGGCAACACCGTCTGCAAAACGCAAGCTCGCGATGACCGCCGCAAGAGGTTTCCCATCCCTGGATGCAGTTGGCACGAGGCAGGGGGGCTGCAGGGCGGGTTGGAGGGGGTTAGGGTTATTGTCACATTTGGGATGGCCGCCAGGGCCAAAGCCCTAAAGAAACCTGGCAGGCGCCAAGACTTTAACCCCCACCCCAAATTTTATGGACTGCCTCAATTGCACTGCAGCATCGAACAGCGACAGCACACCATCACGAACGATCAACTCTCCCATCTCCTCGCAAATTTAACATTCAACCGCGAAAATGCCGGGAGGTGTCACCGTTCGCGATGTCGATGTAAGTATCCGCAGCGCTCCGCCATGAGCCGGCCTCTGGAACCGAAACCCCGAATCCTGTCGCTGTCCATGTCGCGCCTGCCGACGGTGGTGGGCCGCCGCCCATCACAGCAGCAATCTGGAAGATGAAGGGAGCAGGTGTGAGGGGGTCGAAAGATCTCTGAAGACGGAATCTTGCTAATCATGTTGCTGCCGACTTGAAGGCTCACAAGTTTGTCGGTAAGTTCTCCCACCCTCGAGACTGCTTGCTTGGCAGGCTCTGCGCAGAGGCTAACGTGTAACAGCGGCCTACGCGGCTTTCTTGAAGCGCCAGGGCAAGCTCCCTGTGCCCGGTTAGTCCCCTCGACCGTCCCCCGAGCGTTCCCCGAACGACGAAGTCACTTCTGACACGACTGCTGTGCAAAGGTTGGGTCGATACCGTCAAGACTGGTCCCGCCAAGGAGATGCCCCCCCAGGACATCGACTGGTTCTACGTCCGCGCCGCCTCCGTCGCCCGCCACGTTTACGTGAGGAAGACCGTCGGTGTTGGCCGTCTCCGCAGGGTCCACGGCAGCGCCAAGAACCGCGGCTCGCGCCCCTCGCATCACGTTGATGCCAGCGGCAGCGTCGACCGCAAGATTATGCAGGCTTTGGAGAAGATCCAGGTCCTCGAGCAGGATGAGGACAAGGGTGGCCGCCGTATCACCCAGCAAGGCCAGCGTGATCTTGACCGTGAGTTTCCCTTGGAGTACGCAGTATTAGTTGGCACCCTAACACTCGTCACAGGGATTGCCCAGACCGTTGCCGAGGCCGATGAGGAGGAGGAGGAGGATGACGAGTAAACGTGTTTGCCAATGAAAGAACTGCTCTGCACCACGGAGTTCCCACGCGACGAATGGGCACGTTGCGCGGCATCGCAAGGAGAGGCACAGGCGTGGGTTGGGTCTGGTCTTGATTCCCGGTAGCATCTGGTTTAGGCGTCATAAAAGGGATTACTGGCTTGCTTGATCACCCGAGCCGTGCCCTGGTTTACTAGTTCCCTAACCGTGTCTCCTTGCCCTCCGCTTGTTGGGCTGGAGTTCCTGCCTCAAACTATTCTTGCCCCAGCGTGCAGGTACGCGACACTTAACTCGGAGTTTCCAACGAGTGACGGTTTCTCCCCCGGGCCTCTCTCTCACACACACTCTCTCCCCGACTTCCTCTCCTTTCGCTTTCTCCCTTCCTCTCTCTCACACATCTTGCAACCATCCCTGCCCCGGATTTCCAGCTCATCCGCAAGCTCCACGAGGATAACTAACCTGCGGCCTACCTCGTCAAGTCAGCTCTCCCTCCAACAATTTCCGGTCACTTCTTCTCACTCTTGCCAGTCGACAGTATTGGTGCAGGCGGCTGTGGTCCGTGGTTTATTTCAGGCCAAGTCGTTCGGTACGAGCGTTGGCTGCTGCTGCTTCCGAAGTCCTGCCTTCGAGGAACGCTCCCATTCACTACGTTCTGCCCTCCCATGCGATCCGACATCACCTTCGCGATAGGAACATCGGCAACAAAATGAACGCGAAACGGAGACTGGATCAAAACGACCACCCGGGGATTCAGGACCCGCGCCATACTGGTACCGTGTATGTCCCGCTCAGAGTACTGCCGTGCACGGTCGGATTCGGACCCCAGTTTATCAGCCAGATTCCGTTGCTTCTGGTAATTACTGACGCTGGATTCTCCTCTAGTCGCCAATCGGAAGACCACATGACCCCCGAGGCTGGCTATTTCTTGAAGGGTGGCGACACCCTCACCGTCTTGAACCCGGGGATGATATTCAAAATTGCCAGGAAGGGCCTCGGGGTAGCCACAACTGGCTTCATCCAATCTGCCGTGCGACCGGAGGTGAAGACCGCTGCGGTCAGCGGCTGGACGCCGAACCCGATGAAGGGTCCGGGTGTGCTGGACAACATCAAGTACTTCCGACTTGTCCAGAGTTTTGCCCGGATCCTGAGGTTTCGGCTGGAGCCGTCATACCGTGACCACAATGGCAAACCCCTCGTCGAGCACAGAGGTCGTTTCGTGGCCAGTCATGTGGTATGTAAGATCAAGGGACATCTTGAAAGCTCTCAGCCATACTGACCGCTGTCCTTAGGAAAAGAAACTGGCGGTTTTCTGGGTCATTGCTGCCCTGAAGGCGACACTCGAGACAACCGACTTTACACGGCTTCGAGACCTGCGGAGTGTGCAGTTGCCAGAACCCTGGCTCCACGCCGTGATCCAACTCGATCATAATCCATGCCGCAATGTGAGTCCAGCCCCCGTTGCCGTGGGCGGGTGGTCCCAAGCGTCCTAACTGGTAATAGTGCCTGGCGTTTCTGCAAGCCATCAAACTGGAGACCGGCATCAATATCACTGTCCGGACTTGCCGGTTTCTGGTGGAGGGACATCGTAAAGCGGCAGCTGGATGCCACAACTGCCCATGCCATCGGTGTCGGGGAAGGTTTGGCGTTCAGCAACACGACCAAGAAGGCAACGACTGCCCAGACGGTACTGTGATCGATTCAAACCCGACCGCGAGTCACAACCCCGACCGCGAACTTGTAGTTGATGGTGCCGGTGACCAGAGCGGTGGGAATGGACAGCCCGATCCCCGGCCAGCCCGAGAATTTGTTGTCGCCGGCATGCGCCCAGCCACGACCTCAAGGCCACCCGATGTGAGTACAAACGGCACCCTGTGCTTGTTCTAGCCTGCTAACCCCCCCGCTAGGGCTGGAGATCCTTTACGTCGGGCACGTTCGAGTACGCGAAGCCAATCTGGACCCCGCCGGGGTCTTTCCTCACCGAGGGGGGCCATCTGGGAACGCCATCCGGCGGCCAAACCCGAACCATGTCCTCGAACAACATCACCACACCTGCGCCGGGTGACAACCACCAGGGGGCCCCAAGTGTTGTGTCTTCGGAGACCCTCTCGACAAGCCAGCGCCGAGACGACAACAACGAGGCCGAGCTACAAGAGCACGCCTCGACCCCAGAGCCCTCCCCCAGCTTTTCCATGCCACTGAGCCGCTCTCAACCGGTGGAAGTTTGCATACCGAGCATGGATGCCCGGACCAGAGCCGAGTATGACCGAGTTTCCGACATTTCTGGGGCATACTCGCACACAAGGCACGCAGAAACTGCCAGTTTGGCATCGGTTGCATCCAATCGGTCACAGCACAGCAAGAAGCAAGTGCCGCCAGTGGCTAGATTCCCGAGCACCTTGAACTTGGGGCGGTTTGCCTACAAGGGCAACAATCCCATCGCCCACTCGACACTTGACACGAGGAGGGGCCAAATTCGGCGTCGGAAAACCGGAGCTACCAGACCCAAGATTGCCCAGCCGGCAAGCAGAAGCAAACAAGGCCGAGCCCAGGTGGCCAGAGAGCACAGTATTAGGACCAAGAGCTTATTTCTTCGAGCCGCGGGACATCACCAGTAGCGCTGAGATGGCGATGCCGAATCGTTCACTTGCCGTGGCAGCAGACAGCCCACATATGGCTGTTCCAGGCGAGGATCAAGATTTACCCGCCAACCCCACGGAAGTTGTCATGCTGGGCGACGTGGGTTTAGTCTTCCTGCCCCGATGAGCCCGTGGTGCTTTTTTGTTGGTGTTCGTCGGAATGGTTTAGATACCAACAGTTTGCTTTGGAGTTTCATGGGCGGAATCCTCACTCGTCGTTGACGGGCACACCGGGGCCGCGTTGGGGAAAGGTTCGCGGAAACAGCTCGCCGATAGGAATGTTTGTCTGCGGGTTTTATTGCCATTTGTTGCGACACTTGCTGTATGTAGGCTCCGCCCATTACTTCCTGCGTATCAAGCGCATGGCATCCAGGGATCGGGGAAGGGGAGGTTGCAAAAGATATGCTGATGCGAAGACACGGCTCAGCGGTTGCTGGGGATGGGCGGGCGTCGAGGAGCCACGCAAGGAGTGTATCGCTCCACAGATCCTATCCAACTACATCACCAACACTGCCGTCACCCCACCTCCCGTGTCTCTCCCTGCAAGATTGCTCTGGCGTGTGGCTTCTGAAGGCGCCAACATGCGCTCCGCCACACACAATGGACATTCAAACCCTCAAATGCGTCAAGCATCTGGCCTCACCAGGAGCGAAAAGCCCAGGTCCCAAGATGGAGGTTCATTATATCATAGATTAAAACAGACATGGCCGCTATCCCCATTCCTCGCAAACCTATCCAACACTCCGTCACCAATCCTCCCTCAAGCCCATTTGGCCAGCAGCGCCATCAGTCCCACCCCCAACACAACACAAGCGTACGCGGAGAGCTGCATTCTCAAACCCGCCTTGCGCATCTCGGGGTTAAACATGAACTCGTGCGCGACAAGCTCGACGAGTGCCGTGTACATCAGAATCCCACCGCTGATAGCATCGAAAACCCCGTTGACAATCTTGCTTGTTGCTGCCTCCAGCGCAAGAGAATGGCTGGCAACAAGGCCCATGCCAATGGCGAAGGGAGTGCTGACAGCATACAGCAGGCCGAGCAGGTATGGCGTCCAGCTCCGGGTGCCCGGGGGCCAGGTTGCCAGGCCGAGACGCGCACCCAAACCGAGCCCCTCGAAGGTTTGGTGGAAGACCAAGACCACGAAGAGAATGATGAAGTTGTTGGTAACGGCAAGGGTGAGGCCAATGAAGATGGAGTGGAAGATGACGCCGAACTCGAGAACAAAGATGGCGGTGATTTGCGCGGCGTAGTTGGCGTGTCCATCCCCCTCGACGTGATCCCGTTGATGGCCGAGGTGGTCCTCTCCTCCAGGGGGGTAGCTGACGTCATTGGGCAGGACAGGAATCCGGCTCTTGTCGAAGAAGCCGGTGCTGGCGGCGTCGTGGTTCCCTACGGATTGTGTGGAAGGGGCGGTGGAAATGTTTGAACGGGCCGCTTCAACATCCTGTGGTATTTGCTTGCCGAGGGTATGTGATCCATTGTCGTGGTTGTGGGGGCCCTTGGTTTCTTGACCGTCCCCGTGAGTGTGGCCGTGAGCAGATCCAAAGCCAAAGTCAAACCGAGAGACGATGATCTCAAGGAGAAACATGACCATGACCGTCATCAAGCCGATTGCCATGGCCCAGTCATAATCGGGGAGGGTGTTGGCGAGGCATTCGTCGCGCAGATTATCGGAGGCAGGGGAAAGTAGGTGCATCCAGGCCGTTGCCAGAATCACACCCGAGCCGAAGTACTTGGCCACGAAGAAACAAAGCTTGGGTACACGGAGCCGGGAAGTGCTCGCGAGGAAGATGGGCAGGAGGGCGCCAATTCCGGAGCCAACAAAAATGACGAAAATCGAAGCAATGCGCAAGCCCCAGTAATCGGTGCTCGCTGGAGAAACCTGACATTCCGGAACGGCGGTGGCGCCGCTGTCATCACGGCCTGCCAGTACATGGCGGTAGGGTGAGAGCTGCATCTCGGATGGGATGTCTCAACCTCAGGCCCAGTGCCCTGAGTTGTTGCTGTGTTGCCCGCAGCAACAGAAGAGGAGGGACACGGCGTTATCGGTATTCGACTGGCTGTGTGGCTAGTGCAGGAGGCGGACAAAGCGAGGCCTCGCGGGAAGGGTGGAGGTGTCTTCGACGAGGATCGACGGTTTTTGCTGCAAGGCCCGTCTCGGTGGAGGGAACGGCAGTTTTGTTTTATATCGGCGAATCGACGAAGGGTGGGGGTCAACGAATAAAAGGCGTACGCAGAGGGCGTAGTAGCTGAGTTGGGTGCGTCGTGCGGTGTGATGGGGGTCGGCGAGGAGGTGGTGTCTGGGGAGGGAGACACTCGTGAGAACCTTGATGGCCGAACTCTGTCAAGGGAAACCTGGGATCAGCACAATTGGACGCAGCCACATCGCATGCTGACGAAATGAAATAACTAAGCAGGACACACACATACGCACCTGGCAACCTCTTGGACACGGAGCAGCGAAGGTCGGTACGCCCTGGCAGAGATGAAGAAAGAAGAACAGTTCCCGTCATAATACAGATACCTTTGGGCTGGTCGGGAATACCATGGGCAATGGTGGCGAGGGATTCGGTTTGCTTGCGGTGTCGTATTGGCGATGAGGGCGGCGGAGGCCAAAGGAGGTGGGAGGAAGCGCCCAACTGCGGCACGGCTGGAGGACCTTGATGGTTGCCGCCCGGACCCGTCCTCACGCGCCTCCAAACAGAGAACAAGGCAACCAAAGGCCAAAAAGGTTCTTGATTTTGCGGCACCGCATTCTGGTGTTCGTCCGGGCTGGTTGCAACCAACCCTGGTGGATACTGCGTCTGCACGCTCAGTGCTCAATGCTCAGCCCCCACGACGCTGGGCCATCAAGGTTCTCAAGCCATCCACCCACTACAACGCGGTGGAGGCAAGCCCTGCCAGGCTGGAAAATAACCGACGACCGTTGATACAGCGAATGCAAAAAAAGCGCACTTTCGAATTTCCGGAACGCAGAAATCGGGTGTTTGGATCACACCTTCTTGGTCTGCCCATGCCTACCAGGCATCACTGCAAGAACGAGACCCGCTCCGCCGCTCGGGCATCAGTCAACCCAACAACACATCCCCGAGGCTCAAAGAGGCAGCGTCTCGATGCCAAACCCGGGGCCATCATGAGGAATATTGGATTTCCAACCCCAAGCTCCGGAACGGCTCGCCCAGTTTCCGCATGTTGATGCCGGTACCGAGGCTGAAAATGAGTGACTTGACCCGGCCTTCCCAGAGCAGCCCAACCCGGAGATTTTGGTCGAGCCGGGCTTTCAGGACCCCTCGATACTGCTCCATACCCCCAGCGGCAGCGTGAGTTTCCCCCATCTTCGCTGCTTCAGCCTCAGGCTCGGGGTTGTCTTGCCGCCATTCCATTTTCGCTTGGAAACTGCGCTCTTTCCTTCTCGGCGGCTCTGGGCTAGGCTCGGGTTCGGGTTGTCTGTCCGGGTCGGCGCCCAGCAGAAACCCAGCTGGCCTGCGGTTGCTCCACAGCTCGGTCCCAACGGACCACTCGCTTTCGTAGCTGTAGACATTGAACTCCATCCTTGTTGCCAATGAACAGTAATCCTTTGCGAGAACGGCGTATGTTGCGTTGATGCTCCCCATCAGGGGGTTGATGGTCAGTGTCGCCGTCAGCGGCGTCCCGCGATGTGTCGGAAGGGTCGCAAAGCGAGCTCCCAGGGACATGCCTCCTGATTTGTTGAGAGTCCCGTAATACACCTCGCCTCCCGCACTGAAGCGCCCATAAATTCTCTCCTTATCACCCGTTGGGCCGTTTCCATTGTTCTCGGAACTCGCCCCGCCAGCCGGCGGCGGACAAGTGGCGGTTGAGCCAGTGTCTCCCCCAAAGTTGTAAAGGCCCCGGACGCCGAGGAGCCCGCCGTCTGTCGAGGCGAGCCCTTCGACACCGTACTTTCCCTTGTCGTATTGGACAAGCCCTAATACCGTGCCGCCGTTTCTCAACGACCGTTCGCTGACGGCCGAGACCTGGACCTGCAAAGCCGGTGTAAATCGCCTCACGACCAGGCCCTCCAGAAGTGACTGCGGGAGGTATAGGCGGCCATACATCAGCGTGCTCCCATTTGTTCCCAGCCGTCGATCGGCGGCAATGGCAGCAACGCTCGGGGGCGATGAATCGGCCGGCTCCTCATCCGCTCCCACATACTGCTGCCTGTCCAGCGACCCAAGCTCATGTAATCGTCGGTAGGATCTCAGGAGGGCAGGTAAGGGTATCCGGTCAGATTGGGCGGCGATGCCTGTCAGAGGTACTGTGCTGTGAAGGTACGATATGGAGCCGTCGACGATGCCGACACTACCGAGCTGGTAGCTGGTCGCGAAGTGTGGGGTTGCGAGCGACGAGAGCGTCAGGCGTAGTCCGCGAGGAAGAGGAAAGTCGATGAGCTCTGGCCAATGCTGTTAGGCGGCATACCGTGGGGGAAGGGAGGGACGCGAACCTGCCTCGCGCCGTGGCGTTTAGCTCCTTGTACGTGTTGTCCTCATTCCACCCCGTTGCGCCATAGAAGGCGTTGGTAATGTAGTGCATGAACTCGCGCATCGTGTTGGCGGCCTGCGTGCCGGCAGGGATGGCGCGTGTGAGATCGCTTCTGGTAAATCATGGATCGGGGGAGACGCGGGGAGGTGTCGGAGAAGCTTGGTTGAAGGGCGCCCATGAAGTTATTTCCACGGCGGAGATATCCTCTCTCAGCCTTCCGCCAAGGATGCAAGTCAATGACGTCCAAGCGCTCATGGCTCCGCTTTTTGTCGGAGCTCAGCAGCAAAGCCAGCCAATCATGAGCCCGTTTGAAGGCCATCCCAAGAAGTTCCAGTGCTGCAGGGGAGCATATTTCCTGGAGGGTTCAACCCCGACGATCAACCGGTCGACAACCACCTCACTCGGCGAAAATACTGACTGGAAGGACCTTTGTTTTTATATGTTTATTTTCCGCCCTGGCTCATAGACCTACAATGCTCCCCTGGTCACCCTCCGCAGGCTAAGACTGCCCGGTATGCTCTCGTCGAGTGCCAACTCCCACCTCACGGCCTGTTCATCTCCTACTCCTCGCCAAAGCTGTCACGGCCGCCAGCAAACACCTTGTCGAAGTCGTATTCAGACCAGCGGATGTTGGGGTTGAGCCCAGCGAACTTCCACACGCCTCCGACCTTGCGGTAGTAGTGCGTGTTGTGGCTGTGCGCGTGGCCCTTGACTGCGACGTTCCCCAAGGTTGCGTCCGTGTAAACCTGATGCGGAACGCGCAGTTGGTGGTACCCAATGATCTCCGTGTCCGACACTTTTTCCCACTTGCTCGCCCCGCCGATGAAATGCTGGGTCCTCAGCAGCGGATTGCCCAGCACCGACTTGTCCGAGATCATGGCGATGAACTCCTCGGCCGGCATCGCCTCCCACAGCTTGTTGAGGAACGAACGGTAGTCGATCTGACATTACCCGCAATGCCCGGTCAGTCAGCCGTTGCGGGTTAGGGCAGGTGGTGTAAGTTCTGTTAGCCAGCCAACTTACCCGGAGGGTGGGAGCGATGCACTTCCTCAGCCGATCCCAGTCCTTGGAGTCGTAGCTGTCGGCCCACTCGAACGCCGCCTCCGTCACGCCAAGGTACTCTGCAGTTCGCGTCAGCCAAGTACGCTGCTTTGGGGAGTTGACAAGTGCAAGACCAACCCTCGAAGGTGATTTGCTGCGTCTTGTTCGCCATTTTAACTTGTGGCAGATGGGGTCTGGGTGCTGGGTCTGGATGTTTGGGATCGATGTCTGGTGGTCTGGCGGTCTGGCAGTCTGGCAGCAGAGGAGAAGAGGTCAGCAGGGACATCCAACTGTCTTATTTGGTCGAGGAGACTCGACGCTTGGCTGCGGATTGCGGGCGCCGGCCGGCCTGGACCGCTCTTGCACGTTCGGAGGTTGGTGGGGATGTGCGAAGCACCCGCTGCACCACCGCAGGCGCGGCCCGAGCCATCGGGGCTGACCCCCAGGATACGAGCCCGCCTGTTCCCAGCCGATGAAACGGAATAATATGGAACTCCACAGTAACTTGTGCCGGGCGATATGACAGGGAGGTGGACGACGCCGTTCGAGGTCCCTGACACCTGGATAAGTATCGACGGGAGCTTGCCCTCGGCCGCTGGGGCTGTTTCCATGGATCCGGAAACCCCATGCAGAAAGGGGCGAACTCCGATGACGCTGGCACACCGGCACCCCGGAATCCCGGGCGGACGGGTCCAGTTGTCGCCTGCGACCAGCTTGCTTCCCACTCGGCACCGGCCGTTGTGGCTCGGATCCGCGAAATTCTCCCCAAGGCCTTGGGCGTTTTCAGCAAGCTTTCCTTCGTTGCGATCGATTGCGGTAGTGTTGCCGTCTCCTGCTGGCTCTAATTTGCCCGCTGTCCGTGGTGTCCGCCTCGTGAATTCGTCTTGTTTCTCTTCCCACCGATGTTGAGGGCTCGGCGCCAACGTTGTGGGGAACGTCGGTGAGAGCTCGGTCACGCCAGGCTGTCCGAGTTACCGTCTTCCTCGTTGTATCAGTGGCCTGCTTCACCGTCCCCTGCACCGCTCCCACCATGTCCTTCCGGGGGCGCCGGCCCTTGTTGCGAGCCTCGGCGGCTGGTTTGGGTGCCTGTCCGCCCCACTGTCTGGCAACCTCGCCGAGCCGGTCCCACACCTCCTGTCTTGCTTGAGACTTGTTGGAGCCCTGCTTGAGGAGCTGGTCGTAGTCGGTGTGTACGTGCCGGATATGGGCGTGTACCGCAAGCTTCACTCGGTCTTGGAGACACACTCTGCTGGTTCTGCCCACCCGGCGGCTGTGCTTCTTGAGCGCGTGTTTCAGGACCTGTGGAACTTCTGTCTTGGGCATCTTGGGGAAGAGTCCCAACAAGGCTTCTTCGAAGTTGTCTTCGATGGCTGCGTCCCGCTTCAGCACAGCCTCAGCCCGTTGAGGGGCCGTCGCCTGGTCCTGGCTAACAACTATCTCGTAGATGGAGGTGGGACATCGCAAGCCGACTGGCTTCTTTCTTTTGTCAAGGACCACGTAAAGGCTCCTCTCCGCCTCGTGGGTCTTCTTGCGGCAGTTCTTGGTGATGTAAACATTGCCTTTCGGGACAAATGTGTATCCCTGTGGCATCGGGGTGGTGGCTCGGACCTCGAACTCAACTGGGCCAGTCGAGATAGTTGGCTTTCTGCCGGCCTTGGGCGGGTGCATGGCGGCGATTTATCGAGGGCGGTCTCTTCACAACTCGAGCTGAGTGTTCTTGAATTGGAATCTGAATCCTGCGAGCCGTTGGCGGGGGAGGTGGGCTTTTCACAGCGCAATAGAGGTTAAGAAATAAAAGCCAATCGTGAGACCGATGCAAATTTTATTCCCACTCACCTTTGTCCCTCGTGCGCATCGAGACAAAGCACTGGAAAACAAAGTATTACCGAAAATGAGGTATAGGGTTCCGTTGAAGTTCCAGCTTCTTCTGTTTGTTTGTTTCCGCATTTGGTCTCATTTCCAAGATCAAAGACAGATCAACCCTAACCCCAATCCGGTGCTACCCATCAAGATTCTGGCGGCCCTCAACCCAAATGCCCTCCTGCGGTTGTGGATCGACCCGGATTGATTGTCATACTACACCAGAATGGACCATTCTAGGCCTAACCACCGGATGGTGTCTGGGATCCCATTCCGTCCGTGTTTGACCCCGCTCATGACCCTGCTCGCTACTCACCATCCCATCCCAACATAAGGAAGATAGCAGCCGCAAGGCCTCATCGTCGACAGGTGTCCATCCAGCAGGCTGCGACACGTCCCTCCTGGCGCTGCCTGCATGTGATTGGCCAATCCCCCCCTCACAAAACCGCCGTGCAGGTGCAGGGGCTGTTGGCATGGGTTCTGGTTTCGAGGAGGCGTCCCACTTTATTTTTGTTGTCTGCTTGCCCAACCCTGGCTCTCTCAGGAACCAGGGCGCCAGCGTGCTTGGGGCAGCCGCCGCCGCCGCCGCCGCCTTTCCTGCGGCGGCATCTTCAAACACTCAGCCCAACCGCCCAGCGCCATTCTTAGACCAAACGGAACCGTCAGTCCTCCGTCGCGCTCGTCCAAGATTTTGAAACTCGGTCTTCCTTGCGCCCACGCGTTGTTCGTCGAAAGGGAGCTGTGCAGCTCGCAACGCGCCGTCCCGTCGCAATGGCTGACGTCAGTGCCGGGGGTGGATCCGGCCCGGCTGCGCTTGATTTCGCAACTACATCGGCTGCGGCTTCCGCCGCGTTTCCTCCGCCCACCCACGCACAACAGCCCGATGAGCCGGGCGGGAACTCACACGTGCACTATGCGCTCAGTATCGACCCCGGACTGGCAGCATCGCACTCGGCCACGTCCGGGGCGCAGCCTGGCCTCACCCGCTCCGACACCGAGGCCGCCCTGAGCCCCGGCATACGGCGCCGCCCAACCCGGGCTGGGACTTTTAGGACCGTCGATGACTTCGACGACTTCACCGTCCGGCCGGGCTGGCATCGTACGTTCCCTGGCGGCATCATGGCTATGTCCCCGGCTAACCTGTACCTCCATCTGCAGCTGGCGCCGAACCCGGCGTGGACCCGAGCAAACCAGACGGTGGCCATGCCTCCATGCCGACGTTGAGTGCTCCCTGCGAAATCACCGTCGTCGACTTCTCCCAGGACCGCATATCCCTCCAGAAGCTCGACAACGGGACGCTGTTGGCATTCTTGAGCCGCCCACAACCAGACTGGGCTAAGTGTCGTTGGGTCAATGTCAATGGCCTTAGTTGGGACGTTATCAAGGCCTTGGGACGGCATAAATACCTCCACAAGCTAGCGCTGGAAGATCTTATGAACACGCGGAATAGAACAAAAGCCGAGTGGTGAGTGAGATGCCGCAGCCTCTCAATGGAACCCTCGACTGTTGCTGACATGACCAGGTTTCCCACCCATGCCTTTGTCGTGCTTACCTTGCAGAAGCTGGTCCATTTGTACGACTCGGCAAGCGAGGATTCGGATTCAGACGACGACGCTCGGAGCCGGAGGAGCGGGCGGAGCGGGCGGAGCGGCAGGTCGCCTCGGAAACTGCTCAGGCGGCTGAAGCGAGCATTCCGTGAGAGAAGAGACGACGAGCAGGAAGAAAAGCGCCTGGGTATCGGCAAGCCACCCGACAACCCCGGCGATCTCGGAGGCTATCTCAGATCACAACCCTCTGGGTTCTCAGAGGTTGCGGACATCAGCCAGCTGCGGACCCTGCAGCGCTATCACACATCGCCAAACGACCCCCGGACACAATTCATGGAAAAGAACTCGGCCCTTGCCTCCAGGAACCTGGCTGTCGCCTGCGAACAGGTGTCCATGTTCATAACCGACGACAATTGCATCATCAGCTTCTTTGAACAGTCGGCGCAGGATGTCGAGGTGCCCATTGTTCGACGCCTCCAGACAAACGACACCATCATTCGACAGTAAGACCAAGCGGCCCACCCTTGCTTTCGCCCACCATTGCGAGCCCCCATTGCTGACCACCTGGCGTTCAAGATCATGCGATGCTTCCATGGTGGGGCAGGCTATCATCGACGCAATTATCGATTTGGCAATTCCTGTCACGGCATGTTACGGCGACGTCATCGGTGATCTCGAGCTTGATGTCCTGAACCGGCCGAATATTGGGCACACCAAGAGCCTCTACATCCTCACATCCGAAATCAACAAGATCCTCTCGTTCATCAACCCCATCACGTCGCTCATCAACGCCCTGCGCGACCACAAAACCGACGTGGCTGGCGACGCGGTCATGGCACACCTGCTGGACCCCAAACGCGGGGTCATCGTCTCGCCGTTGACTTACACCTATCTTGGCGATGTCCTGGACCATTGTGTTTTGATCACTGATACTCTCAATCAACTCAAGGCTTCAGCTGACGGCATGATCGGGCTTATCTTCAACACGATATCTGCTTACCAAAACGAGTCAATGAAGCAACTCACGATAGCGACCATCATTTTTCTCCCCTTGACGTTTTTGACTGGATATTTCGGGCAGAATTTTCAGCCTTTTGCCGTTTTGGACAAGGACATTGGCTACTTGTGCGACCCCCAAACCCCAACCCTTTGCCTCCAACACACCCCCTCCTGTTCTCAACTCTAACACTCAAATAGCTGGAAGATCGCCATTCCCGTGGTTTCCTTAACCACCATCGCCTTGCTATGGGAGGGTGTCTATGACTACTGCAAGGCACTACTCCGACGGCGTTACATCTCGCGCTTGAAGAGAGGTCGCATGAGGAAGCGGAACGGGGGTTGAGCCTGGACGCGCGCGGACTCGGGCGCCCATGACCTCTCTCTGGGGTCGACGATGCCGCTTCAAGCAGGCTACCCACGGTCTTAGGTTTGACGCTTGGATACGGGACTTCATACACACAAGCCATCGACGATGAGCTGGAGGCGGGCTCTCTGGCCATGGCTTGGCCAAGAAACACAAGCACTTCGGTCCACGTGGGGCCACAACCATGCAAGTGCCGGCCAGACCCCAGCCCGATCGGAAGCTTGATTATGCCGCGTCGGCAGCCCCGCAGTCAGCCGCGGGCTGGCCCGTCCGGACTTGCTGCTTTGGGGGGGCCGTTGACCAACCACACACTTGTCAAGCACATATCTGAGTCGAATACGAGGTTTCTTCAGTCAATCACTTCCCAAGCCAGACTTCCAGCGTTGCACACCACCCCGTACCTGGTCCCCAATCTCCAACCAAAACATCGGTTCGCAGTTGGAGTTCTGAAAGCCCCTCAACGCACTTCGCGCGCTAAGCTGCGTGGCGGCTGATTCCCCCGCGAACAGTCGCCGCCTCAACCTCGTATCCACACGCGATTGGGGTTGTCCATGGTCTGCTAATTAAAGCCGGCTGCAGGCTCTGGACCCTTGATGCAGGGCTGCACGTTGGGGTCAGATGAGCGACAGCCCACCTGCTCGGGATACTGGAGGCGGCTGTCATGGGCTGCTCCCGGGTTGTCAACATTCCGATCCCATGCTCGTGGGTCGGGAATACGAGATGATGCAGGTCGGTGAAGACCCTGCAGCGGCTGCCACCCCATGTTCACAGTGCTACCTGCAGAATGCTACGCTGCCCGTGACGCGACGTTGGGGCGTGTTGTCATCGCCGGGGCGAGGCAGGAGGGTCGGTATTGCTGGTGTATAAGTTCAGGTAAAGCCAGCGCCGTCTCCAAAGCTTCGTAACTGTTGCCACCGACCAGCCCACTCTCGCTCGAGGACATACCCCCCCAACGACAGTCCACTGCTATCGGCCCGTAACAAGACCTACGAACACTCATTATGGCTCGGCTCACTCTGGCAGCGGCGGCTCTTCTTGGGCTAGCCAGTCGCGCGCTCGGAGCCCTGCAGGACTGTGGCCAGGCACGGTACGACCCGGCTCAGGTTGGTCAAGCTCTCACACAGATCGCATGCACTGCAGCTGCGCTAACGCGGCTCTCGTCCCCCAGTATGTGTGCTGGAACAACCAGTTCCTGTGCCCCATTATAGCCGGCGAGGGCCTGTCCAACTGCGCCGGTGCATGCTACAGCAAGTTCATGTACACCTGCGTCAACAACGTCCTGACGCTCCTCCCGGCCGTCACCACACCTTTCACCCTGACTGTCCACAACCCGGGGCTCACCGCCATCCACGGCAAGCCAGTTACGGCCTCGGCGCAGCACTGGCTCCTGAACGGTCAGACGAGCAGCTACTGCCCTTCGCAGGTGGGCTCGGCCTGCCCTCCGGGCACTTCCACCGTCATTTCTGCGAACGGCGGCAGCGCGGGCATGAGTGTCATGGTCCCGGGCGGTCAGCAGGCCTACTTGGACCCCTACTGGAACATGGCCTACACGCAGGCCCACTCGGCTTACATCCCGCCCGGCAGCACCACGACGGGATTCGGCGCTTACAAGGGCGGCGGCTTCGTGAACCTCAACGGCAACGGCTGGGGCTGGGTTGCCTGCCCCCCGAGGGCTTCCGGCGGCGGCGGGACGGCGTGGAACTTGGTGGCCAAGAACGAGACGAATGCGTCTAAGCTGAACGATTGTACCGCTGTCAACCTCAAGATCAACGCAGTGCCGAGCGGCACATTTGGGGCTTGGCAGTACACATAGCGTCGTATCCTGGCTTGGATGGATTACAC
>Ga0247824_10000497_pt1 | contig 19585 bp, 18 predicted proteins | sample 13C_PalmiticAcid_FD_194412 | JGI IMG/M metagenome (GOLD analysis project Ga0247824, IMG submission 194412) | Soil microbial communities from agricultural site in Penn Yan, New York, United States - 13C_PalmiticAcid_Day48 | ecosystem: Environmental > Terrestrial > Soil > Agricultural land... | reverse complement strand
GTGTTATGTGGGGAAGTTGTCATCTGGGGGTGGGTCAGTGTGGAGGCGGCGAGGAAGGTTGGCCCGCGCCATCTTCCTCTTCTTGGAGCAGTGAGAGGAGTACCGCCCGAATGACGTTGCAGTCACGAGGGTCATTGTGTTTCCTCAATGAAGTGTGGTGTTCAACACGCGGAAAAATTATCTACGGCTGCAGTGCCATCGATGCAGTTCGTCTCCTGCGTGGGCTTGACCTTGTGCCAACTCCCGTACTTGAGCTGGCTGGGCCCGCGCCTTGATCGATGGATGCGCTCGTGCTTGTGCCCTCGCCATTGTCTTGGCCTTTGTTGGTACTTTTACTCTTGCCTTTGTCTTGGGTTCTGGCTTTGCTGGTGCCTGCACCCGTGCCTTTGGTTTTGACTTGTACATTTGGCCTTGCCCTTGCCTTTGCTTGTGCTTGTGCTCGTGCCTGTGTTGCTGTCCGTACCACTGCTCGTGCTTGTACCAGAGGTGATCCCTCTTGCCTCCAACCAAGGATATCGACCGTTCTGATCGATAGGGTGAAGATAGAGGAGGCGCTCCTGGTCCAAAAGCTGTCCTCGAACGGCATTCACAATGTTTTGAGCACCTAGCACATCCCGGTGCACCATTGCCTTGCAGTGGCTGCAGTAAAGATGCCTGAGGTCGGTATGTCCCACAAAGTTGTGGCACTCTGGGCATTTTTTGGAGGTGTAATATTCCCCCACTCCTACAACGATGTAGCCAAGAGCACGCGCCTAGTGATTGTTGAAGACAAACGTTGGCTGAATCCTAGTTTGTGCTTTCTTATTTTTCCTGTTCCTGTTCCTTAAGAAAACTTACCTTCCGGACAAAGTGAGACTCAAACCGCGTGCGCAGCGAAGGCAATCGGTTGCTTGTTGAGAATTTGCCTGTCCCAATCCTGATAATAACATTGTCGTCTGCGCGCCGTTGCTGACCAACTGAACCGCCAACCACTCCCAGAAGCTGGTCGCAGAGGACGTTGTACTCCTTGTTCTTTGCCTTTTGAGCATCGCAATTGTTCCGCTTAAAGGTGTTGCTGTCGTTGTCGTAATTCTGTGCCAATGCCTCTTCGTGTGTAAGTTCGGCCAAGACGTACTGGGAGAGTGACGCCGTCGGACCGCGCAGTGCTGGTAGACTTGACTCCATCTCTTTGATCGTGAGAGTAGAGCCCTCAGGGGCTACTTCTTTTGACTGTGCCTCCCAGCGACGGTACTTAAAGTGTGGTTGATACATGGATTTGAGTAGCCACCAGGTTGTGGAAGACAGGATCCTCTGGGATGTATGCATACGCTCCGACAACGCATTTCTGGCCCAAATCAAGTCCCAGTACTTTGATGTCCTTTGCCTCGCAATCCCAGAGTCTTTCGACGTCATCTTTGCCTTTGATAACATTGTGTACTTCCAAAAGGTAGTAATCCGTACCACCAAAGGTGCCCGTGAGCCTTTCTGGTAGTCGCGACGGGTGAAGACGTCTGTATTAGACTCGATTGACTCTTTAAGCTTAAAAGCCGTCAGTTTCAGGCGAAACCCATCGGTTTTTATGCCCGACCGCAGCATGTAACCACGCTCCCTGTATGCATTCGGATCAAAGCCTTCGCTGCGGATTAGGTTGATGTGGTCCTGCAGCTGTGCTAATTCCAGCATCTTGGTCGTTCGGCGGTAGCCCTTGAAGTCTCTCGATCTGCAGTTGACGCGTTCGTCACGTCCAACATCGGTCAAGAGTCCTGTGATGAGATACCCGAGGGGTTTGCTCTCGAGCCAAATCCTGACATCTTTCTGCGATCGCGCGGACTTGAAGGTGGTATGGATCAGGTCCATGAGATATTCACGGTCCTCCGCTCGCGATCACATAACCGATTCATTGCAACCGCGGAATGTTCATTCATGGTTGATGGCGACATCCGTCGTGCTTGGCAGGTACCACCGAAAAGTGTACGTTTGTGTTAGATATTGCATTTTAGTCATAAGTGGTTCATCCGTGATATCACAGGTGTGAGTTTACCTTAGCCTGAAGCTCCAGGGTTCCATTTCTATAGTGTCTCCTCATCTCACTGGTCACTTGTGAGGCTGCAGATTGCAGGACTGATGACCCTGGAAGTCTCTTCTCTTGCTGATCTCTCCTGGGTTCTTTGGATTCAAGAGTCCAAGCTGCTCCAGTCTGCTGATGAATTGTCACACCTGTGGACCAACACCGTTGTCTTGCGGCAGGTTATCGGAGTAGAGGTATGTCATTAGACCCAATGTGGAAGACTTCTGATTGGTCGGGCTGCCAGGTTCGTCGTTGTCCTTGTCCGTGTCATCGCCGATGGGTTGTACCGGAGGAGGTAGGCGTTCACAGATCAGATCCAAGAAAGCCCGGTCGTTTTCGCCGATGTCTCCGGTGGCGATCTGCTCGATAAACAGGCCGATTAGCTTCTGATATCTTCGTTTGGTATCTGCGGCTGACCGTGTCACTTGTCTGAGGACTTTGCACACCTCCTTTTGAATCCGAGATTGGCCGGCAAGGGCTCGCTTCGTATTCACTGCAAGAGTTCCGACATCGAGCGTCACAGTTGAATGCTCGAATTGCATCGCTTTGAGCAAGGTGAGCTTGTCGCGCGAAGTAACTGCTCCTGGAGATGTTCTCCGCGGCTTCTTGTTGCTTGATTCTTGGGTGCTGGAGTCGGCAGGAGTCTTTTGTCGGTGTTCTCACGCGGCGTGTATGGTTTAAAGGTTGGGTGATGACTTCTCATGCGACTTTTTCCTGGATCGTGTCCTGGGTGTGTACCTGGGGTTGTAGACCTTGTCCGGGGATGGGTCTGAGGGCATGTTGATGGTGCGGTACTTGTTGAAAGTCTGCCCTGGCTTGTGCCTGTTTTCTGGTTCACTGCAGTGTCGACGATAGATCAGAAAGCAAAGTTGGATTGTGAGTGAACATGTGGATGTTGAACGTCGAATGTGAAAAAAAAAAAAAAACGGCAAGCTTAGAAACTGATCGTACCTTTTTCCATCTTTCTTGGCATTTTTGTTCTTCTGACGCTGTTTGGACATCTCGTCGAATGCATCGCAAAGCGCCAGGTACCGGGTCTGAGGAGGGTGAGTTGTGTTGGTTGCCGGTCCTGCAGGTCCTGTTGTGCCCGAGTTCAAGGGGGAATAGGAATCAGTGAGAACAAGATGTGGGTCGTTTATTGCGGGGGGACCCTAATTTATACTCGGACAAGGAGGCTTGGGGCATGACAGGTCCGTTCTCCTCTAGAAGGGTCTCTTCCATATTGGCAAAAACGCGGACTGGGACTGAAAAGTTGAAGTCTTCCTCGGTCTCTGCGACCACGAGGGGGTGTGAGCGGTAGCTTGCAACTATCGATTACACGTCTAAAAGCCATGTGGAAGCGATGGTTAGGGCACATGATGACAAAAGTAGCCTTTCTTACCGCCTAGTAGTGACACTTACCTGGCCATCGATCTCTTTAATCATCTTACGATTCGTTGCCGTTCCGAATCCTGGTACATTCGATTGATAATCGTTATGCGACACTATCCCGAGAGCGGTCAGATGAGCCCTCGATGGAAGCTCTAGCTGGGAGCAGACCTCGCCCATCTTGTACACCAAGACCTTCGTTCTTGACATGGGTCTCCACACTGTGTTGATAGATCCATAGACCAGAGCGTCATTATCCGTTGTAAGGACAATGTCGTTCGGACCACAGTCCTTGGCTATCTCCACATCCTCCTCGACACTGCTGAGCCGAGCATCCCAGCCTTCTTCCTTCAGAAACTGCTCGAGGGCTTCCCGTCCGGCGCTTGAGAACGGAAGGTCTTCTGGATGCCTTTCCGCGCAGCGATGTGCTGCTGTTTACGCGGGGTTTCTCCTCGTTCAGTCGCGCCTGCAGCTGATCGAGAACCGCCTCTGCTTCTGTTGCTGCGTCGCTACGAGCTTGTTGACGGGCCTTATGGGTCTCCTCCTCTGCGACGTCTGATCCGTCGATATAGAGGACGGTGTTGGCTTGTCGAGCACCTCAGATAGTGCGTTGCGAGCTTATTGAACATCACCTGCTCGGGAAGGCTTGCTGCCTTCATCAAGGTGCTGTAGAAGCAAGCTTGAAGGTCGACTCGGATTGTCCCCGCTTCTTGTGGCTGTAGTTGTGGTAGGAAGAGGACCCTGGGGTCGTATCCCTTCTTTTTCAGTAGTTGCCAAAGATCCTTGATGGACATGTTGTAGCCAAGGGCAAGGGTGAGGTATGACAGGGGATTGGATTAAAAAGCTGAGTTGTGATTTCTTCCAAGCAGATTTATTATTTCCAAGCACAATGGCACGCTCGGTGACGTCACCGGGGTTGCCATTGTGCTGTCGTGTCATCTCTTTGATCTTCATTCCTTCCGATCCAAGACGAATGGTAAGCAATATACAGCTCAAGACTGATGTTCGCCATGCTATAGCCGTCCTAACTCCCTATCTAGTCCCTGCTGTAGATGGACCATCCGTAGCTTTGTCAGCTCAACCTCAAAAAGACCACGGCGCATTCTGCCTTGTGCAGTTTCCTGCGGTCGGGGTGCCGGTGCTTGTAGGACGAGCGTGCCTTACCTGGCCACATTTTATGTCCCCTGGGTTTGTGTGTGACCCTGTCTGATCGCCTGGCGGAGCTCACGAAAGCCACTATGGAGACCGCATTCTCCTTGGACCAAGATGAATGGTAAGCACATGGTGTCCATAGCCCATAAGCCTGTGCGTGGCATGACCGTCCTAACTCAATATCCAGTCTCCTGCTGTAGATGGACCATCCGTAGCTTTGTCAGCTCAACCTCAAAAAAACCACAGCGCATTCTGCCTTGTGCAGTTTCCTGCGGTCGGGGTGCCGGTGCTTAGGACGAGCGTGCCTTACCTGGCCACATTTTATGTCCCCTGGGTTTGTGTGTGACTCTGTCTGGTCGCCTGGTGGAGCTTACGAAAGCCACAGCTATGGGAATCACCTTGGCTTTTCGGCCAAGATGGTAAGCAATATGTGCACAGGTGCTCTATGCTTAGTGTGGTCGTCCTAACTCTTACTCCAGCCTCAGGTCATGGTTATGTGCTCTAGGGAGAGTATTTCGAGAAGCATTATTACGACCTTGGAGTATGAGTGGTGCCATTGCCTGTACTGAGGGCCGAAGTACCTCGTTTCCGGCCATTGCAAAGATAAGTCTGAGGAACGTCAATGCGGAAATCCTTCTCGTTACTGGTATCTTGTTCTAATCATTTACTCCCATTTCTCGTTGTCCTAGTCTAGAATTCTAACATCCCTGCTGACAGGCACCCATCATCCTCATCACGCAGTGAATAAACTAGTCGATTCATCATCACACCCCTAATAGTAATTGTCAGCGACCTCGAATGGAAAGGGCTCATTCAGGACATTATTGGACCTCTGGAGGGGCTGTGGAGATCTTTGAAAACACATGCGCCACAATGCAGTACTCGTTGTCTGACACAGTCTCTCTGCTGCGTTTGGGCAAGTTGAGATTCGGTGTAACGTCGGTTGGCGGATCCAGGAACGGGTTGTCGGGACATTGCTCAGGCTGGAGGAAGTCGTGCTGCAAAGCGGAAGGGGCGGTCGGACCCTGTGGGCAGTCGGACTCCTCTGCACAGCTGATGGGCCAAGCCCCCGGTAGCCTTGGGTTGGAGAGAACCTCAAGAGACGACTTGCCGGGCTAATCCAAGTACGACGCCTAGGAGAACGACTTGGCGACGTTGTGGTGGACCTTGGGGAGCCTCTAGGGGATGGCATCTTCTTTCAAGTGATGGTAAAACGAGTGGAAAGGGTAGATATCGTCAGCTTTGGACGCCTCGCAGCTCGACCTTTGGCGGTTATTGCTGTGTTGTACTCGACTAACTCTTCCTGTAACCCGCTGTTTTGCATCGATAGTTTTTGGGACACAAGGTCGATCAGTTTGTTGGCTGGACAAGAAGATGGGCAAGCACCCGCAAACGCTTTCTATTCTTACTGCGTTTCTGTTTTTTGAACAAGGAACCTTCATCAGGCCTGTCTACAACAGCAATTCAAGGTCAACTTGACCGGATTACGTTCAAGAGCGGTCAAGACCCAAGGATTGTTCCTTGGTCGGCTGCTGAACGGTCTTGACAACTGGCTAGTCGTTCGAGGGCAAATGGATTGCAAGGCACCATCCGTGTTGTTGGAGACTTTGACTTCAAAGTATCCTTGGCCAACTGTTGAGCCGTGCCGTGGAATGGCAGGTCTGCAAACGTTGATTCGGGGCAAAGTTTAGATACATTTGCAGAAGGATGAGGAGCGGGAGACATAGGGTTTTATGACTTTTGGCTTTCTCTCTTTACCTTGGCAAACGTATGACCTTGAAGGGCCGATGGCGACCCATTGGGGACAAGACATTGAAGCCTGGATCGCGCTCTTCTACGGGAAAGATAATGTGGACAAGGACAGCTGTGTTACTTTTTCAAGGGTCTCGGAAGGGGTGTCTAGAAAGTGCGTTTTTCAGACATTCACCATTCGCTACCTTGATTGATCCAATGGTTCGAGGGCTTCTTGTGGTAGTGTTGGCCCAACATTGTGCGCAGGATAGGATGGGATGCGAGACGGTCAAGAGGTGATCTGCAATATGAAAAGACGCAGGGCGCTACCGGTCGTTTGTCGGTGGGTTGCTTTGGGATAGTGAGGAGTGAAGACTAGAGGGGACAGATGTGAAGGCCGAAGGTTATACTATAGGTTCTCGGCTCATTCAACGCATGCGGGTGCATAATCGAGCAGGTTGTTGCATAGAGGAGTAGCGAACGTGCATTTCTAAGAGGTTCTAGGACAAGGTGCAGGTAATCCATGCAACCACATAACATCTCCACAGTATCGCACACACCAACAAAGACAGCCTGATCTGGTTGATTTGGTGGTACGAATCGTCTAAGTCATTCACATTTTTTATTACTAGGCGCAACTGGCAGTTCTTTATGAGTCTCCAAACATCTTGGCAAAGGCCCGCTGTGCCTTCTCACGTCTCGTCGCCAACTGTTGCTTTACGCGCTTCAGCTCCACGAGGACGGCTTTGTCCGAAGGCGACAGCTTTAAGGCACTCTCCAAATCTTCCTTGGCACTCTCGAGGTCGCCAGCCATGTGGTGAGCCGATCCTCGTCTAAAGAATGCCTTCGTCCTGTCTTTATCCGAGAGATACTCGCCGTACTTTGAGTTCTCATCCAGGATAATTGACATATCGCTGATAGCCGTCTCGGGGCGTTCCAGCTTTAGCGCGCAGAATGCGCGGTTGAGGAAGCAAGGGATCTTGATGGTGTAGTATTCCTTGATAAATTCTGGTGTATCATCATCATCCATGACAGGTTTCTCCTGCAGATACCGAATCGCTTTGGTGTACTTTCTCAAAGCCTTGTCATAGTCCTTTGCACTAACAAACGTGTTGCCAAGATCCTTGAGATCCTTTGCAATGGCAACCAAGTCCTTGTCCTCTTTAGGTCCTTCATAGTCATCTAGAAAGGGGGAGGTGAAAAGCCAAGCCAATGTTAAGAACGCGCCCTCTCCAAGCGTGACATTCTTGATCCGATTGAGGGATAGATGAGGCACCATAAACTTACCAGGCCAGTCAGCGTACTTGTCGCCAGCATCAGGAGCTGCAACACCATCATCCTCACCCTCGGCAAGCTCACCGCAGTCGTCAATTATGACAGGCTTCAAAGGGGCACTGCTACTGCTATTCGTCGCAGTCCTTTCGATCTCGCGGACAACCGAGGTGCCCTTGAGGACCTTGCCAAAGACGACATGCTTATTATCCAGGTGAGGAGTGGGAACCGTTGTAATGAAGAATTGGGCTAGTAAGAAGAAAAATGGGGAGAAGTACGTCAGTTTTCGATCGATGCCCTCTTCCATACAAAAAAAAAAAGAAGATGGGCCTGAGCATTCCTTTGAATACATACATCCGTTGGTTCCTGGACCAGCATTGGCCATAGACAGCAAGAAGGGTTTGTCGTGCTTCAATTCAAAGTTCTCGTCTTCAAATTTGGCGCCATAGATGGATAGACCTCCAGTTCCGTCACCCTTCGTAAAGTCTCCTCCTTGGATCATAAAGTCCTATTGGCATAACAACAAGTCGATTGTTAGTGTGGGCTGAGCCTTATTAGATCGCAGCAGTGAACCGTAGGCTAAGGATCACATACGCGGATGATACGGTGGAATGGAGCCTTCTTGTAGGTCAATGGTGTTTCAGTATCGTCAAAGTTCTTGATGGAGCCCTTCTCGCCTTGTAGTCATCGCATCATCCAAAACAAATGAGTAGGGGTTCATTCCCTTTGGTTAGGGACCTTGATTCGGTGAAGTGTTCTCACAGTGGGCATGAGCCCATTGAAAGAGAGCTTACCTGTGCAAAGGGCGCGAAAGTTGTCGGCTGTCTTGGGGACAACATCAGCAAACTATATATTGAGACGCGTAAGAAAGGGTAGGGGAAAGCGTGGTCAGAAGGTTTGCCGCCTTGACGTGGAGTGTAAAGTGTGAAAGACTCTGATGCAGATCAAGTCAGCGCGGAGTAAGCAATGTACCAGTTCAAAGACGATGCGTCCGATGAGCTCCTCGCCGATCTTGACGTCAAAGTAGGTGCGAGGGTTGGGCATTGGTGGTGGGTGGAGAATCGATTACGATGGGGAACGGAGGTCGAGTTTGCCCCCGACCCGACTGTCCGAGCATTTTTATTGAGGGCCACAGCCACAGAGATCCTGCCTTTCTCGAACAATCCACACTGTACCACGCCCCGATCTCGCAATATTCCTCAGGAAAGTCGCCGCACACCATGTTTGGACTACCACGGACTCAACACCTCAGCCACGCTTTGGGGTCCAATTGCCTTTTAAATGATCCTCTGTGGATCCCGATGTTAATTGCTGTGAGTGATCTTGCTGTTTTAGGACCACTGGGGGTCCCTCAATTGCAGCGGCAGAATCATTCCCCTGCCCGGGCTCTCGATTTACCTTCTCACTGGCCAGGACTGTTTTCTGACCAGAGGGGGCGGAGGCCTTGTTCGCACAGGACCATGATGATGCTATGAAGAAATGCTTCCACGAGTCTGGATGCGATGGGCAAGAGCACTGGGTGGTCATGCGGAAGGATGGGCATCTTGAGGTTCCACAGCCAGAGAGACGCGCCGATTGGCAATCGGTGGGGGTGTCGAATGAGGGGCCGCTACGAGAAGTTAGCAACAGCGGAAGAAGAGCAATAGCTTCATTGTCATCGATGCCAGGAAGGAATTGCTGCGGTCGTTCCAATGGAGACGCTACTGGCTGGTTCCTGACCCCTGTGGTCACTGAAAAGGTCAACAATGACCAAATAATGTGGGGCTGCCTGCTTGGGCTGAGCACCAGATAAATTTTTAGCCCAAGTGCTGTGTTCCGCTCTTTTCCCTCTTTCTTTGCAACACGCCGATTTACAAATTTCCCTCTCCCTCGCCTTCTTCCTTCCCTCTCCGCCTTCTTTCCCATACACCCCCCTACTGGCCACCATCAGGTACAGACCTGCAGTCCTGCAGTGGATGGCAACTCTTCAAGTGGCTGTCAGACACTCCACATCCTCGAAAGACAATGCCTTCACCCCTACTCATCTTCCCTGATTGACGACATGATAGAGGGCACGAAGGCGAGCCTTGTCACCTCAGCTGTAGAAAGGACTACCAACCAAATACCCCCGAGAGTAAGGCATTCCGTGGTTTTCTGCAAGGTGCTGAACTGCATGGTTGATCTTGTCAAGCCCGATTGTAATGACCCCTCTTGCCTTCCGTTTAGGCTTTTCCCTTGAATCAAGGACACAGGTTACAACATACCCGAAACGCCATCCCCCCTTACTCTTCGAAACTGTTAAATTCTTGAAAGGTACAGCGTCAATCCTGCTGTCCCGGTCACAGCATGCTCACCAGTGTACGAGCTAATTTGTCACAATGATTGTCAATAGAACGCAACATTGAACAATGGTGTTTCACAGTATCGCATCATCCTCGTTAAGCGCCCTCTCCCTGGAGCACATACAGGAATTGATCAGTCTCTGTCTGAAGAGCGCTCGAAGGACAAAGGATCCTGAGCTTGCATTGGAGCTCTGTGGCGATGCAGAAGCTGTGTTGTCAGGGATAAAAGGATCCTTGAGAAGGGCTCTTGTCCCGCCAAGAAAGGACGAAGATCGAATATTATCTGAAGGAATCGCGGCAGCGTTCATCAACCTTGGTACACTCCAGGACAGCTTGGGTCATGGCGACAAGGCTCAGGTCAACTTTAAGAAGGCGATGCAATGGGGGTGAGTGAGAATGAAGAGCTTTTGATCGCATTTTCATTTTTCGCGCAGATGGACTGAAGCTTTTGTATTTTTTCTTGTGCAACCACAGAGGCAACATTGAGCATTCCGATCCCAACACCAACATCAAGTCAGGCAAGGATTCGATGAACACTGAAAACGCTCAATCGCCTATACTTTCGAGTCAACCAACACCAGGCAGCAGCGGTGCCTTGCTCCCTCAAGGCATCTTCACCGAGAACGTGAATCCACCCGCCACCACATTCGCACCGCCGCAAGCAGACGAACGAGTCGATGATATACGTCAGTTAGCAGCTTGCCTCAGTCTCCTACGATATTCCCATCCATCGGATGATGTCTTGGAACCGGCTGCACGCAAATGGATACAGGACGTCGAGAACAATTCTGATGAACAAGAGCGACTTAAGGTGCTGGCCACGGAGGTGATCAGAGAATACGCCCGTGATGAGCTCAAGAATGCCGAGGCCGTTGCTGAAGTCGTATGCCTGGCCCCTGTACTCGACAACGACGACTTTCAATTCTTGCTCAGACAATTTCATTCAGGGATCGACCAATCCGACCTCCTGAATGTTCCTCAACTCCATGGACTTGCTGATCTGATACGAGGAGCTGACCCCGGATACCTCGACTCTGATGACCTGGTCAAGATTCTGGAACTTTTTAGCACACGACTGAGAAGCACTCATCTCCAGTCAACAAACTACATCTACCAGTTGACGTTTGCCATCTCGCACGTACTGGATGCTATGGCAGATACCAAGATTAATGGTCTGGACCGTGAGAGGCTGCACACACCTCTCGGCTCTTACTTGGACAAGCTGAAGGGTAGTTCCGACCCTTACTTGGTATACCAAGCTGCTTACGCGTACCAAGCTCTTCAGTATGTTCCGGATAACGACACCCTTTGGCAGAAAACAATGCGACGTACAGGAAACGTGATTCAAGGCGTCTCAGCACTGGTGAGCGCTGCTAAAGGACTTGACCTCAATGGATTCATCGATGGTTTAGGGTTAGGGGACATTCAGCAAGGGATGGCCGGAGTCAGCGATATGTACAAGCTGGTCAACACTGCTTACAAAGATGCGACCTCGCTGACAAGTGGCGGCAAAGACTTTCTTGACTGTCTCAAGGAGAGCTTCAGCTTTGAATACAAACGTGCCTGGTATCCGGCATTGCGAGGAGCTGACACCCTAATACAGAGCGGTCAACTCGCCAAGTTCAAGAAATTGGTCTGTGAAGCGCCATGTCGACAAGATCCAGCATTCCAATGGGGGATCTGTCAACGGCTGGGGGAGATTGCAGCCAACTCATTATGGGATGCAGATACTCGAAGAAGCGCTGTCTCGTTTCTTGGAGAGATCTATTCCAAAGACATGGAATGGGGCCGTCAAGTGAACGTCAAAAAATGTATCCTATCCATCCTCGTGCAGATATCCTCCCTATCAGGGAGCGTTGCCCAATGTATGTGAGCCGGGATCATTCATGACAGTTGAAGTGTGATGAATGGTTTGACAACGGAATAATTAACCATACTACATCTGGCATAATAGATACCGAAACGGTATTGGAACAGCTCAGGTCAGATGGTGATAGTGAAAAACAAGCCATTTACGAGTCATGCCGCGAGTATGGTGTCGACTCCTACCCATTGATGACCCCTATGCCATTGCTTGAAGCATATCCGCTACTTGACCGTGCCCAGAACAAGCCTGATGTCGAAGAGATTCTACGCCAGATAAGGAAGGGGCGATTGGACGAACAGAAAGACATCTTCATTCCACCTCAAGCCAAAGCTAGCATACAAGCTCCTGATGACGCGCACTTTCCTTTGGTGGAGAGCATCGCTGATTTCCTGGAAGGCGAAGAAGACAAAGTATTTCTGCTTCTTGGTGACTCTGGTGCAGGAAAGTCGACGTTCACTAAGGCTCTCGAACGCGGATTGTGGAAGGTGTACGAAAAGAAGGACGGTTTGATACCTCTCCACATCAGCTTACCTGCCATCGACAAGCCTGATCAGGATATGGTTACCAAGCACCTACGGAGACTCGACTTTACGGATGCTCAAATCAAAGAGCTGAAGGACCACCGCAAACTTATCTTGATTTGTGATGGCTATGATGAGAGTCAACAGACCAAGAACCTGTACATGGCCAACCGACTGAATCAACCAGATGAGTGGCAAGCTAAAATGGTGATCAGCTGTCGGAGCGAGTACATTGGCGCCGACTATCGGGACCGATTCCAACCAGGAGATCGCAACCAGTTTTCAAAGTCAACACAGTTTCAAGAAGCCGTCTTAGTACCATTCTCAGCAAGTCAAGTGGATGACTACATCGACCAATACGTATCCTTACGTCAACCACTCTGGAGAGCGAAAGAGTACAAACAAGCGCTCAATTCCATTCCAAGCTTGAAGGCGTTGGTGCGGAACCCGTTCTTAATGTCTCTGTCGTTGGAAGTGTTGCCACGCATGATGGATCCAGGAGAACAGCTGTCGATCGCCCGTTTCACCAAAGTGTTGCTCTACGACCAGTTCATCGAGCAGTGGCTAGAGCGTGGCAAGAGACGTCTTGGCGAAAAGGAACTGAACCCGTTAGCAAGAGCAGCATTTGAAAGCTTGAGCGATGAAGGATTCGCTGTGAACGGTATCGACTTCTTGAAGAAGCTGTCCGTGGGCATCTACAAGGAACAAGACGGTCATCCTGTTATCGAGTATTCGCGTTTTCAAGATGAGGGATCATGGAAAACAGCATTCTTCAGCCGAGACGACGACACGTATCTCCTCCGTGAGGCATGTCCTCTAACAAAGAACGGCAATCAGTACCGTTTCATCCATCGTTCAATGCTAGAGTACGGACTTGCGCGCGCAATATTTGATCCTCAAGAGTACAAGAGTGCAACGCTGCAGCCATCAATGATCCGCCGAGCAAGCACGGGCTCCATTTGGAGCTTTGAGGTCGATTGTAATCTTGAAATTGCCGCGTCCAACGATCACCAGGAACCCAATAGCAACTCGCCTTTAGCATGGAGAAGCCTTGTGAACGAGCCATCCATTCTACAGTTCCTTGAAGAGCGAGCTCAACAGGAACCAGTATTCAAGCAACAACTGTTCGAATACATTGAATACTCGAAGCTCGACAAGAAATGGCGTACAGCAGCAGGCAATGCGATCACTATCTTGATCCGAGCAGGCGTCGAGTTCAGGTTTGCAGAACTGCAGGGCATACGGATTCCAGGGGCCGATCTCAGCTACGGTATGTTCCAGTCGGCCGATTTACAAGGGGCAGATCTGAGAAAGACCAATCTCCGCAATGTGTGGTTTCATGGCGCCGATCTAAGCCGGTCGCGAATGACAGGCGTGCAGTTTGGGGAGCTGCCGTTCCTGAAGTACGATTGCGGGGTCACATCATGCATGTATTCACCGGACGGGTCGTCATTTGCCGTCGGTCTTTTTGATGGGACCATCAATTTACATGCGACATCGAATTGGGAGAGGTTATGGATGTCAAAAGATCATGTCAAGGCAGTTGGAAGTGTGGCGTATTCACCGAATGGAGATCGGATAGTTTCAGGCAGCAATGACTCTACAGTTCGGCTTTGGGATGCGGCAACAGGACTATGTCATCATGTCTATGCAGACCACAAGGCCCGCGTTTATAATGTGGCGTATTCACCATATGGAGATTCGGTTGCTTCCAGCAGTTACGATCGAACAGTACGACTCTGGGATGTCGAGACAGGAGCTTGCCTTCATGTGCTCTCTGGTCACAATGGCGTTGTCTATGCAGTGGTATATTCGCCGGAAGGAGACAGCATCGCGTCCTGCAGCCAAGATTATACAATACGGCTATGGGATGTTGCAACTGGAGAGTGCAACTACATACTAAGCGGCCATAAAAACGAGGTTGGAAGTATCGCTTACGCGCCCGAAGGAGATCTGCTAGCATCCGCTGGTATGGATACGAAGGCGAGAATATGGGAGGTTGAGACAGGAGAATGCCGCTATGTCTTAACCGGACATACCTCTGGGATCGAATGCGTCTTGTTCTCACCAAAAGGGAATCAACTTGCTTCAGGCGATCAAGAAGGAAGATTGCGGCTTTGGGACGTAGAGTCAGGAACGTGCATTCACACATTATCATGCGGTCAGATCAGGGTCAACAGCATCTCGTATTCTCCTCAAGGGGACCAGGTCGCTGCCAGGAGCCACAACAACACTGTAACATTGTGGGATCCAGAGACCGGAGAATGCTGCCACACGTTGACAGGGCATAACAATGTCTTGGAAAGGATCGTCCATTCGCCGAAAGGTGATCAAGTAGCTTCCGCTAGTAAGGACGGGACAGTGCGACTCTGGAGCGTGAGAGCTGGCACCTCTCGTCTCGTCTCAAGCGACCATAAGGGTGGTGTTTTAAGCGTCTTGTACTCGTCAAAGACACACCGTATCACCTCTTCAAGTCGAGACAAGACGATACGGTTATGGGACGCACAAACAGGAGCCTCCATCCGCACGTTGACTGGTCATACGGATAGTATTAGCGCCTTTGCGTATTCTCGGCAAGAAGACCAGATCGTTTCATGCAGTTTCGACAAGACGGTTCGGCTATGGGATGTCGAAAGCGGGGTTTGCCGTCGTATCCTAAAGGGTCATCGAATGTGGGTCTGTGATGTCGATTTTTCGCCACGAGGAGGTCAAGTTGCGTCCGCCAGTTATGACGGAACAGTCCGGTTGTGGAATACGGAGACAGGAGAATGCCTACATATATTGAAGGGCCACAACCAAGGAGTTCACATAGCCGCGTATTCACCTCCAGGCGATCAAGTGGCCTCTGGTAGTTTTGATGGCACCGTACGACTATGGAACGTGGATACGGGAGCATGCCACTATACCTTGGTTGGTCACACTGAACGGATCACAAGCATCGCGTATTCACCAGAAGGCAATCAGATCGCCTCTGCCAGTTGGGATGGAAGTGTACGCCTGTGGAATGTGGAGTCAGGCGTTTGCAACCACACCCTTTGTCATGGAGACAAGTCTTACATCAGTGAAGTGGTATTCTCGGTTCAAGGAAATCAACTTGTCTCTGCCGACCGGGCTGGCATCTTGAAGATCTGGGATGCGGAAACAGGAGACTGCCGCCATATCATGATCGGTTACAAAAAATATATTGACACCATCGCGCTATCACCGAGAGGGAATCTCATTCTTTCGACGAGTGATGATGGAGAAGTCAGGCTATTGGATACCGAGACAGGGGATTGCTACTGGACCCTCAACCTTGAAAGCCTACCGACATCCGATCAACAATTGAAAACAAACGGTGTGGCCTGGATAACCTCAGATATCGACACGTTTGTCACTGGTGGTCGTGATGGATCCGTCAGGGTGTGGGAGGTGAGAGAGGAAGGAGGCCAACACCGAGTACGCATGCGATGGAGATCAACCAATGGCCAGCTTTCTTTGGAGGATGCATGTGTGCAGGACGTGGTGGGACTGAGTCATCTCAATCATCAGCTTCTGAGGCAACGCGGAGCCGTAGGTGAGCCTTGTGAGTTGTAAGATAATCATCATGAGATCTGTGACATACTCGCCCAAGCTGTTGGTTAGCTGGAAGGGATTCTTCAACCTTTACAATGACAGAAGGAGGGACAGGAGAAGGGTTCGTAGCAAGGACAAGATAGCACACTAAATGTGTGTGTAGTAATGACCTCAATAGTTGATAGGCTGCAACTCACTACAAATGAATCAACGCATCTAGCCGAGCTATGAAGGGGACTCGTCTCTTTCAGTGGATGACTTGATCGGAAAAGTAAAATTGGTTGTATCCATTGCGTTTGGAGCAGAGATATTAGAGCTGGATGATGGATCCGGAAAACAAGGCCCCATTGGAAGACCCACGAACGTTGCCCCACGGCCAAGACCCTCCAACCGCCACATCCAAGGCTGCCAACACATACGGTGGGTGATCCTGAAGGTCCCGGACGCTATCCCTCTGAATTGACAGGAGCCATTTTTTGGTGTCCCGAATGAAACCCATGTTAGATGGCGGCACTCTTGATCGCCCATATCGAGATTCCGCATGTTGATGGTGGTATGCTATCCAGTACGATATTGAGCTCCTTGAGTGTGTGGGGGCAGCAACGCAGAAGACTCTTTATCTTCCACAGTTCCATGGATCCCGCCTCTTCGTATCTTGAGAAGGACCGATCTCGTGGTTCTTCATTGACAACGACTGATAGGGCCTCTTGTGATGTACTGTGAATTCCACCTTGTGGATGTGTCCGTTATAAAGATTACTAGCTCTGTTTGAGGATTTTGATCCATTTCCACCGCATTCATGTGTCTGTTGATGTGGGACGAGTTCCGAATTAAAAAAAAAATAGTGTCCCAGGGTTGACAAGTCGTTCAGCTCCTATTGTATCTGTACTTCCGTCATGAGCCGTTAAGAAGAAATGTGTTCAATTGCTGTCTTGAACAGTGTTGAAGACGTCTGTTGCTGGTGAGTTGAGTGTGGTCGTATGAGGTTTTCCAAATGAAACCACACAACCCTGTGCCAATGCAGAACAGTTGGTTGCATTCGCTGTCCTTCAGTATCGTTTCAAGCGTCAAGCTTGTTGAAGTCGAGGTCCTGCAGGGTCCAGTAATTCAGCGCGGCTACACCCAGGACTGAATCACCAAGATACTCCAGGCGCTCTAGATTGGGCTCCGCGTCGTGCTTTGGGGTAAGAGCCTACATGAGTAGGTTTTCGTTCTTGAACTCGTACCAAAGGACTGCTTGCGTTACTTGGCATTATCCTGTCAAGTTGTTGAAGCATAAGCCGAGAGGTTCAGCATGTCCTGGTTACTGATTGAAGGAAAGCGTTGAAGTGTCTCCATACATTCCGCCCCACCTGCTTCCTTGCTATGTCATCATCGGAGGTTCTAGTTTTTTATTGACGTTTCATTCTCGCGTCGTCCGCTTTGACCATGCATCTGGTATTACATGTGAGTGATGTCGAATGTGGTAGATGCGTGTGTCCAATGGGCTCATAGATGCGTGTGTCCGATTGGATGGGTTACAAATCTGCGGATACGGCGTCACGTTCAGATAGAGACTGAGGTGGGAGGTGGGTATGCTGCCAGGAACTCCTTGACTGAGGAGAGTATATGCGAATCCGATGAGGTTGTGTGTCCTGTGTCAAATCGAATAGAACGCTGCGTGGTATGTAACAGTTCTGCGGCTTAGAACGTCAGGTATCAGTGGTGGGTAGGCATGTTACCGTAGAACTGTCGACTGTCGTTGTGGCGCATCTAAAACTCCCGTAGCAGCTTGTGTCTGTGTCTAGCTGATTGAATTCTGTGAGGTACCAGCTCCGCGGGTTAGAGAAAGATCGAAAGACCAAGGAGGGCTGGTACGCTGCCAGGAGCTTCTCGACTGAGTAGAGTATATCGCGAATCCGAGATGTACACATTGGCAGTCCTGTGTCCCAATTGGTTGAATTATAGGAGGCTCTGCTCTGAGGGTCAGAACGTCGGATGTGGTAGGATGATAGGTAAAGGACATCCAAAGAGCCCGTAGAGGCCAGAGAGAACTTGATTGAATGATGCTGAGGTACGGCTCTTGAAGTTCTTTGTCCGTAGAGAGAGGTGCCACAGCACGAGTAGAACGATCATCTGGAAATTCGGATAGAAAATTGTGAGATTCAGCTCTTGCATAAGGCTCCTTGTCTCGGTTGGGATATTGTGTTGGACGTTGGTCTCTCTCATGACATCTTGATAACCTTGACTTGACAGACAGGATGCGTAGACAGGGCCGAGTAGTTCAAAAATGAGATGAGGACCTGGCCTTGCGAGTTTTGAAGCGTCCCGCTTTAGCAGGTGAAACAAAAGTCGCGGCTCCAGGTTCAGATGGTCTGTTCCTTTTTTTCACAAAATGTTCCATTGGATGGCCGAGGCAAGAGGGGTCGATTGTCTTGAGAGGCGATGAATCTGGCATGCCGACCTGTTTTTTGTTTTTGCGCAGGGCGAGGTGTCCTTGAGCTACCAGCCCGAAAACCATCTGTCCGTGGGGTAAACCCCTGGCTGATGCTCGTGCCAAGGTGGTTGATTTCGATCCACTAACATTGCCCAGCCGCGTAGGGGAATCTGAAGTACTGGATGATTACCCTTCATGATTATCCTCTTGATGTCCCTTCGATCCCTCCGCATGTCGATTGGCCCAATAAGTCTTGGGGTTTTCTAACTGATCCGGAAGACCCTTCCCTTTGATCCTGCTCAACGTCGTTTACTTTGGAGAGACCGAGATTGTACCCTAAATCTTACTCCGCGTATTTGGGGCTTCTGTGAATTTGTTCGATCCTGCAGTAACTGCCGTTTCTCTCCTATGCTCATGCGGCTGACCTCGGTCGCCCCCCATTTCATGTTCAAATGGTACATGTGTCGTACTTCCGGATGTCGAAGTGCCGTCATCCGTCTCTACAACCGTTTGTGGCCACTGTGTGATGTGCTGAGGGACGTAGCGAAATCTGGCCTCAGTGTTAGTTGGGCATGGCTTTGGCGACTTTTGGCATCACTATGTTGCGCCATGTTTTCGATTGCCGCCTCAATGTTATGGCCATCCTCTGTCATTGATAGTCCTAGCGCAACAAGGTCACCCGGGTAATCCATAGTACCGATCCTGCCCACTCTCTTTGATAAATTAAATGATGGTTCAGGCGATATATGGGTTTTGGCGATCGAGTTAGTCCTCCGAGTACATGTAGCTGCGTTCGACCGGTACACAGGAGTTGATACTTGAAAGGGGTTGTCCGTGAAAATGTCCAATTCATGCCATAGAATCCTGTCAACAAACTGGCCTCTCTAGAGGCCCATCCACCTTTCGTGTTTTCCAAAGTCGGGGACACCGCTACCTTTATTGGATGTATAACTGCTCTACCAAAAAGGTTGAGAATTTGGTCAGTAACGGAGCAATTAAGAATTCAGTCTCCTTTGACGTCGAAGAGCCTTGTTACCTGACTAGTCTCAAAAGTAATTGCATCGAGGTGGAATCCAAGTCTCATGATCCAGCCCTTCCGGAAGGCAACGAGGTGAATCGTCCTAATGGCGGGGTGTTCCTAAAGTGGTGCTATTGATGGCGTGGGTCCTGATCAATGCCTGTTCCCCGGCCTTGTGCTAAAAGCCTGTAGCAAGTTCGGCGCCTGGTTTGTGGGAGGAGGGCTGCCTTTGTCTCATTCCCGGGTTAGGGCTAGGTGGGTCTTGTGCTGCAGCTGAGTTCGCCCTGGCCTTACGGAATTTTGGTTGCAGCAGGCGA
>Ga0247824_10000496_pt1 | contig 19589 bp, 36 predicted proteins | sample 13C_PalmiticAcid_FD_194412 | JGI IMG/M metagenome (GOLD analysis project Ga0247824, IMG submission 194412) | Soil microbial communities from agricultural site in Penn Yan, New York, United States - 13C_PalmiticAcid_Day48 | ecosystem: Environmental > Terrestrial > Soil > Agricultural land... | reverse complement strand
GGTATGACGTTCACCCAGGAGTTCAGGAAGACGAGAAAAGGCGGGTATGACGCCATTAGCCCTGTGAAGGTGGACAAGTGAAGAACTGGCTCGGTCAAGAGATCGAGGTCGGCTCGCTCGTCTACCGGGGAGCCCGAGACGGCAACACGTCCTCGTTCAAGGTAGGACGGGTCATCAGTATTCCCGAGGGTAAGTCGCCCCGGGTTGAGTGGCTGATCGAACCTGGGTGGCATAAAGATTCCCGGTTCCGGAAGTCGGGCTGGGGTTCTAAGACCTCTTACGGCTCTCCGTCGATTGACACGCTGGTGCTGATTGATCCTGCAACATTCGATTTCAACATTGAGGAAGAAACTAATTGGAGCTGACTGAAACTGGCAAAGTCATTTATGAGCGAACCTATTCGCGAATCAAGCCGGACGGGGAACAGGAGACCTGGCCGGAAACTGTAGCCCGTGTGGTTGACGGGAACCTCGCGTTGTCACCTGATCGGTTCAAGCAGACCTTGGGTGAGCGTGCAGACCTGATTCGGATGATCACCCAGTTCAAGCTTATCCCCGCCGGTAGGCATTTGTGGGCTTGTGGTGTACCTGGCGCACAGCACCTGATGAACTGTTGGGCATCCGGATTCACGGATGTTCCGTCTCGGCATTTCGCGGAGACCTTCGGCCGCCTCATGGAGGGTGGCGGGGTCGGTGCAAACTACTCGAACAAGCACATGAGTACGGAACAGCTGATCAAACGGTTCCTCCGGGTGCATATCGTCTGCGACCCGGAACACAAGGACTATGACCGGATGCGAGAGGCTGGGATTCTCTCGACCGAGTATGACTCGGGTTGGGCCGGATCCTTCGCAGTGGAGGATTCTCGTGAAGGCTGGGCAGACGCCCTGACGGATCTGATCGACACGTTCTACCGAGACGAGGTGATCCACCGGGACCGGGTTTACGACGTGTCCAGGGTTCGCCCCGCTGGTGCCAAGCTCAAGACCTTCGGCGGTACGGCCTCGGGGCCGCTGCCGCTCGGGAAGATGCTCCAGGACGTGTCCGACGTGTTCAACGCCCGGTTTGATCCAGGTATCCCGGACTTCCTGGATGGGTTGTCTGCCATGGAGATCGACCACGCGATTGCTCAGTGCGTGGTAGCGGGCGGTGTTCGTCGGTCTGCTCGGATGGCGATGATGCATTGGGAAGATCCCCAGATATTCGACTTCATCGAGATCAAGAAGCGCACTGGTTCTCACTGGACCACAAACATTTCTGTTGAGGTGGACGCGGACTTCTGGAAACACGCGAACCCGGACGGACGATGCGTCGATCTCCAGCGTTCGTTGCACGCGTCGAAGGTACTCCGGCTTCTCTCCGAGGGGGCTGTACACAACGGCGAACCGGGTATCTGGGATTCGACAGTATCGAACGTGGGGGAGCCTACCGAGATTCTGGTTACTAATCCATGTGGCGAAATCGGATTGGTCTCGTCGGAGCCCTGCAATCTTGGTCATGTGAATCTGGCTGCGTTTGTCGACCCGGTATCCGGCTGGGTCGACTGGGAGGATCTGGAGCGAGCACACCGGCTCATGACCCGGTTCCTGATTAGGGCTACGTTCGCCCCGGTTTCGGATCCGGAATCGCGCCGGATCCTGGATCGGAACCGGAGGATTGGGGTTGGGCACACGGGTGTCGCATCGTTCCTCGCGATGACTGGACAGAAGTACTCGGATGTTCGGAATAACTGGGAGTTCAAGGATCTGCTGACGGACCTCAGTTTGGAGGTAGACGACGCGGCGATTCAGTACGCTCACTCGCTCAGGATCCCGGTTCCCGTCAAGAAACGGACCGTGGCTCCTACCGGAACCATCTCGAAAATGCCTGGTGTGAGTGAGGGTATCCATCCGATCTTTTCGAGGTACTTCATCAGGCGTATCCGGTTCTCGGTAGAGGACGAGCGTCAGGCGCAGATGCTTCGGGACTATTGGGACCAGGGGTACTTGGTAGAGCCGGACCTCTACGCGGACAACGCGAACGTGGTTTCGATTGCGACTAAAGACACCTTGGTTGAGGCTACCGCCAAGATCTGGGGTGAATCTGAGGCGGAACGCCTGGTCGAGTCCGCCGACGAGTTGACACTACACGAGCTGCTGACGATGCAGTACGTGTACCAGACGTACTGGGCGGATAACGCAGTGAGTTTCACCGCAAACGTGGACCCGGATCGGTATACGCCTGAGGAGGTTCGAACAGAGCTGCTGCATTTCGGTGGACACCTCAAGGGCACCACGATTTTCCCCGAAGCGTCGATGCCACAGGCACCGTACGAGCGGATTACCAAGGAGGAATTCGATGCCGCTTTTGCGAAAGCGGTTGCGGATGGCGTGGATGAAAACTGCGCTAACGGCTCCTGCCCTATCCGGTAGATGGATGTGGGTGGCGCTGTTTATCGCGGTCGTGTACCACGAAGCCACCTGCAAACCGGGACAGCTTTTATCCGAGGAAGTGGATAGAAGCCTGGAGAAGCACCCGTGGATCACCTACGGGTTCACCCTGATAACGGTAAGCCACCTGATGAACTGGCTGCCGAACAACCTGGATCCGTATCACCGGATCGGAAAGAAGAAGAATGTCTGACGACCCTTTCAAGACTGCTGCTGACGAGGCCCAGGCCGAGGCCGTGCCTACCGCTGAGGCTCCCGCCGAGTCGGTGTTCGATACTCCTCCGGCTGATGCTCCGAAGAAGGCTCCTGCCAAGAAGGCGGCCCCGAAGAAGGCTGCTGTGACCGATGAAGACGACGAGGACGATTACCACCCGTTCACGGTCTCGATGAAGCCGCATGCGGGCCACAATGCCCCGTTGTTCGTGTTCCGTGGCAAGTCTGTGACGGGCCTCGCTGACCTGTTCTCTCCCGACCACGGCGCGGATATGGTTCGGCTGTTTGAGAGTTCGGCTCGGGCAGCGGTGAAGCTGACCGAGGTCTATGAGAAGGCGGGTCATACCGCAGCAGCAGCGCCGTCCGCGTACGGGAACAAGTCCTCGGGTGGTTCGGGTGGTGGTTCTTCTGCCGCGTCGAAGCCGCCGCAGGAGGCCACCGAGCCTCCGAATGGTGAGTACAAGTACTGCAAGCACGGTCAGATGAAGTTCAAGTCGTTCGTTTCGAAGGCTGGCAAGTTCACCCAGCTGTTCGAGTGCACCGAGGAGGACGAAGACTCGAAGTGCAAGACCGAGTTCCTGAAGGACAAGAAGTAAGCACGTCTCAAGGTTGACACTACACGGCGGGGCTTCGGCCCCGCCTCTTAGGAGAGTAATTGTCTAGGGTAATCCTGATTGCGCATACAAGCCTGAACCTTTCGGCACTGGCCGAAACCGAGTATGTACCCCACGGTGTTAGCAAGGAGTACGAGGGCTACGGCAACGTATTCGATCGTACCGAGTGGGACGCTGACGAACTCGCAGAGTTCGCCGGGCGAAACTGCTATCAGTCCTTCGATCGACCGAATCCGGATACTGCTACAAACCAGGCGTATCTACAGAACATCATTGATATCCAGCATGAATCGGTTCTGGAGCACGCTTCTGCCTCGTTTTATATCGAGGCATCTCGCTCGGTTCTGACCGAGCTGGAGCGTCACCGGCACTTGTCTTTCTCGGTGGTGTCTCAGCGGTATGTAGATGCAGCAGAGCTGGGCCATCACTACCCGCCTGCGCTCGATGAGCTCGAATCCGCTGCAGCAGCGGGTACGGCTGACGCCGTACTCACGTATGCAAACGAAGTCGCTCGCGAGTCGTATAGACGACTCGTTGAAATCTTCACTGCATCAGGCAAACCCCGGAAACAAGCGCGCGAAGCCGCGCGGGCTGTCCTGCCGAATATGACCTCATCTCCGATGGTGGTCACTGGTAATCACCGGACATGGCGTCATGTGATCAAGCTTCGACATCACGAAGCTGCGGACGCAGAGATCCGCGAAGTCGCCGGAATGATTCTTGAGGAGCTTCGGGAGATCGCCCCGAACACTTACCAGGATATCCCGGATGAGCCTTACTCGTATTGAGATCTGGGGACTGGTTCGGCTTCGGAACCGGTGCCTGCGAGCAGCAATCCGGAATCAGAACCACGGGTTCCCCACTACGGCAAACAACTTCTTCCGCTACGCGGATTGGATCAACCTAATGATTAAGGAGTACTCGTGAGTACGTTTCTTGAACGTGAAGCAGGTCGTCTTTGGGATCGAAACCTTCTGCTGGAAAAAGAGAATCTGGAGCTCCGTCTCAAAATTGATGCTCTTGACGAGACTATTCAGGATCTTCGATCCCAGAACCGGCCCAAGCTTTCTGAGTCGGATGTCGAGGAGATTCGCCGGTTCCACCGTACGGCGAGGCTGACGAACCAGGAACTCGCAGATATGTACTCGGTGCATCGCACCACGATTTCCCGGATTATCGCGGGGGTGTACCACCAGTGAATTACTCGTTTAATGCTTTGGTACAGCGGCGGGATGCAGCAATCGGATTCGGAATCTCTGAGTTTGATGGCGGGAAGGACTCTGAAGCGTCCCGATTCTTTGGGATGGCTGTTGATATCCAAAGCTTGATTAAGTCTCTCTACTACGACGATTAGGAGAGCCGTGGCCGAAGGAACACTCATCTTCGACATCGAGACTCACTCGGCCGATCTGATGTACACCCTGAGTCCGGAAGAGTTCTTCCGGCTCGGGGGATACGCCTGGGGTGACGGAGAAGTTGTACTAACAACCGACCTCGAAGAACTCCGGGAACAGATTCTCCAAGCCCGGTGGGTCATCGGTCATAATATTCACGCGTTCGATCTCCCCGCAGTGTTCGGGGTGAAGTCAGATATCCCGCTGGAACTGGCTCAAGAAAAACGGGTCTACGACACATGGACTCACGCGGTTCTGGTGAATCCGGCCCCGCATGTGTTCGTGAACCGAGGGGGCAAGAACGTCCTCGCGGACTCCCCGGACAAGATGAAGCGCTGGTTCGGGCTCGATGAGCAAGCTCATCAGCTGGGGGTTCCTGGTAAGACCCACTCGCTGAAGGATCTCGCAGCCGAGTACGGCGGATTCGGTGAGATCCCGGTGGATGAGCCCAGGTACCGGGAGTACCTGATTGGTGACGTCGAAGCGTCACGGGCAGTCGCTAAGCAGCTTCTCAAGAAGGGGCAGCTGGATGCATACGCGCTCCGGGAACAAGAGATTGCGGCTCGGGCCGCAGTCATCTCTTCCAACGGATGGCGTGTAGACCAGGAAGCCGCTCAGGCTCGTGTAGACGAGCTGGCGGCCCGGCGTGAGCTGATTCTCAGGGATCTCCAGACCAGGTACGGGCTCCCTACCGAGGGCGATGCACCCTGGAGCACCCTGGACGGTAAGCGGGCGATCCTGGCGGCTCTGGCCGACTACGGGATTACTCCAGAGTCGTGTCCCGAGTGGCCGAAGACACCCAGCTGGAAGAACCGGGATCGGGATACTCAAAAGTCCCTGGCAAAGGCCGATGAGCTTGACGAAAAGGTCGAACAGTATCGGATCGACCTAGCAGAGAAGAAGCTGACGAAGTCTCAGGTCTCTGCTCGTGAAAAGTGGATTGTACGGGACACCGCGAAGGCTAACGACCTTCGAGAGAATCCGCTTCCTCCGGGGTTCGGTCTCTCGTTCGGTGGTGACGAACTTATCGAGCTGACTGCGGGAACTGGTGCCGAGGAGTTGGGTAGAGCACTCGCAGAGCTGAAAGGCCAGCGGTCACTAGCACAGCTGGCGCTTGATTCGGTTCATCCTGACGGGTTCGTACACCCATCGATCACGATGCTTCAGCGCTCGGGGCGCTGGTCCACCACGGAGCCTGGACTCACTATCTGGACTTCACGCGGTGAAGGTGCCGTAGAGAAGTCGTACTTCATCCCTGACTCAGATGATGAAGTGCTCCTGGCTATCGACTACTCGAATGCCGATGCACGGATCGTAGCCGCGCTCTCTGGGGATCTCCGATACTGCGAACGGTTTGTACCGGGAGCAGACGGGCACATGATCAACGCGATTGCCGCGTGGGGTGAAGCGGTCGTAGCCACTGATCCCGACAAGTATCGACAGCTCGCTAAGGCTCCTGGTCATGGGTGGAACTATTCACTCGGCGCGGAGAAGGCCGGGTATCTCCTCGGAGAGAAGGACCCAGATAAGGCCAAAGAGGTCGGGGCCAAGTTCATCAACGGCATGAACGCGTCATTCAAGAAGGTGACTGCGTGGAAACAGTACGAGATCCAGTACGCACAGCGTAACGGGTACGTGTTGTCGGATTGGGGTCGAAAACTTTGGACAGAGAAGGGCCGGGAGTTTACACAGGCTCCCGCACTCAAGGGCCAGAACGGTACACGCGAGATTGTGTGTGACGCTCTGCTGCGTATGGAGATTCATATTCTGCGCCGGGTCAAAGCCCAGGTTCACGACGAGATCGTGTTCTCGGTCCCACGACACAACTGGGAGGCGTGTCGGGATTACCTGATCAAGATCATGGAAACCGAATTCAAGCCTGCCCGGGGTGGGCAGCTTATTGAGTTCCCGGTCTCGGCTGGAGCAGCCGGGGCCAACTGGATGGAAGCAACACACTAAGGAGAGTAACAATGATCGAAACAACTGACGACACAATGCAGAGCAACGCCGAATTCCTCGCCGGTGCGGTGATCGGCCACAAGATCGCATCCGTCTCGGTGGAGGTCAATCCCAATGCAAAGTACTACTGGGAGCGGGGTCCTTATACGGTTATCACCTTGGACAACGGCACTCGGGTAAAGCTCGAAGACACTTCGGACTGCTGCGCATACACCGAGTTGCAAGGGTTCTTCTTGAATCCCCAGAATGTGGACCATGTAATCACAGGTGTTCGGACCGAAAACGATTTCCATCACTGGTTCATCATGGCGGAAACTGCGGACATCGCCCGAATGGATGTCGCGTGGTCCGAGGGAAACCCCTACTACTACTCGTACGGTTTCGGCATTGCGGTGTCGAAGATTGAGGACTGAATGAAGAAGCTTGTTGTTGCCCTGGGTGCGGGTGCTGTGGTGCTCGCGCTCACTGGGTGTGGTCCGCAGATCAATGCGGAGATCGGTGTTCGTGTTGTCCCGGTCCCCGGCCGTGGTCCGGTGAACTGTGTTGTTGTCAACCCTGTAAACGAAGACGGCGTTGCCGTGTCTTGCGATTGGAGCAAATGATATGACTGAGTACACCCTGAACGAACTGTTGTCCCTCGCGAAGTTCCGGTCGGACCGATTGAAGGATCTCGCAGAAGGGGATACCGATTATCTCCTCTGGGACGATATGACTGAGAACGAGCGCATCCGTCAGGCTGTAGTGATGGGTAAGGCCCTGGCCGAGGCTGAGGCTCGTAAGAAGAACCTGGGTCCGTTTGGGTTCCCGAAGTACCAGGAGTTCTGGAACAATAACCCGATCAGTTTCCCGAAGTACGATATCCCGTCGTGGAGTATCCCTGAGTGGACTGCCACGGTGGCCGAGGTGCCCAAGCCTGAGCCGGTCATCAAGGACCGGGAAGGGAACGTTATCGAGTTCGGTCCCGTCAGTTCTGAGGGTCCTTGGGAGTCCTGGTCGGATGTTCCCGAGGGTATTGAATACCGGCCACGTGGCCGGTATTCGGTCTCGCGATACGTGAACCGGCTTAAGGACCAGGTTCTTGTTCGGTACCTGGTCAGTATCGGCGAAGATTTTGAGTCGATCAACTCCCGCAAGGAGATGCAGGAGCTTGCTCCGTTTGTGAGGGTGACTCCGGAACCTCGGGTTTGGAACTCGTTGCTGAATATCCCCCAGGGGGTAGAAGCCGAGGATAACGAAGGCGATGTATTCCGAGGGATCCCCCAAGGTGTTGAATTCCGTTTCGGGAACAGTGACAGGTGGCATCCCTGGACCTATGACCCGTCGAATGACGCAGCGCTCGGGCCGTTCACCGAGGTGCTGAATGACTGAGCTTGAACAGCTCCGAGAGATTCTGAACCAGAATGCTTGGTCGCTTTCGGAGGAAGCGGACGAGGTTGACGGATTCGAAACAGTGTTTACCGAGTTCGCAGGTCATAGCCGATGGTCGGTATTTTACTCGATCGTCACCAAGACGCCGAGCGGCAAGTATTACCGGTGGTGCTACGACGTGGGTGCCACGGAGCTTCAGGACGGAGACGGATTCATCGGTGACCTTGTTGAGGTCGAACCGTATGTGTTTTGTTCTCAGCGGTTCAGGGAGGTGCTGAATGGCTGATGATAAGGAGTTCTTCGACCAGCTGTACCAGATGTGGTCGAAGACTACCTGGGCTGATAGGAGTATCTGGGAATCGGGCTACGACGATGAGTGGGGCTTCTACCGAATCGATGCAGTAATTGATTCCGAAGGATCTGTACACCCGGTGGCATCATTCGTTCCGGAGGCGGACGCCCAGTTCATCGTAGCAATGCACGGACTGTTGCCCGAGATCATTCGCCGGTTCCTCGAAGCTGCGGATACCGCTGAGAAGTGGGAGGAACGCTACGACGAGGCTGCTAACGAACTCTGGGCGAGAGAGCTAGAGGTCATGGGCCTGGAGGCTCGGATCGATGGCCTTGAAGAATCGTTGTACGCAACCCCGAAGGATGACGCATGGTGAATATCCGACCCACCGATGAACAGCTTCGCAACTGGCTTGACTGGGACACCCCTGGGGATTTCCCAGAGTATTACGAGGATAACCACTACGAGTACCTGGAGGCGATGTTCAAGGAGATTCTGGAGTCTCGGGAGATGATCAAGGAACTCAAGGCTGACCTCCAGGAATACCTCAAGGAACTTGACGACGCGATCATGCGGAGTTGGTGAATGGGTGGGCGACTGATCCCCGAAGACGGATACGACGAAGAATACTGGGATGAGTTTCAGTGGTGGGATGCGGTGTCCGAAGACCCAGATGGTTCTGGTCGGTTCTCAGATGAGGACCTGAAACCGCATATCAATATGATCCGAAATCTAGCCACCAAGCTAGCGGCAGATACCGAGTTCTATCGGATGCCGTCGATCCCTTTGCGTCCCAACTGGGACGAGTACTTCATGGAAGGCGCTCGGTGGGCAGCGTCTAAGTCCGATTGCGAGCGGGACAAGGTTGGAGCGGTAATCGTTGACAAACACAATCGGGTCCGAATCACTGGATATAACGGAGCACCTAAAGGTGATCCAGGGTGTGATACGTGCCCTCGCAGAACAAGCGGGTGTGCCCCTGGATCTTCGTACGACACCGACATCGGCCGATGTGTTGCTGTCCATGCGGAGGCGAACGCGTTGCTCTGGGCAAAAGAAGACCTCACAGACGCCACCATGTACGTAACCCGAGAGCCGTGCTACGCGTGCTCGAAACTGATTGCTGGAGCTGGGATTCGCCGGGTCGTGTGGCCCGGCGGTCAGATGGAAAGGGACTCGGAATGAGGCTGAGTAGGTTCATCCAGATTCTCGAAGCTCACATGCTCGTGAACGGAGATACTAACGTCGCGGTGTTTGACCCTGAACAGGGTGCTTGTACCCCGTCGATGTATTTCGACGGAGGCTACAACACGCTGATGATTGATGCGGACGTGGTATGAGCTACGAACTCAAGCACCTCGGTCGCTGGGATACGAAGGCCAGGGTTCTCGGTGACTTCTTCGGTACCGAATTCTCTGCCCAACAGTTCGCCCGGCAGCATGCTCGGGAGAAAATCACTTGGCATCCGAAGACGACCCGGCTGTACGGCCGGGCCGGAGACAACCATTACTGGATTGAAGAGGTGGAATGACAGAGCACACTGTACTGAAATCGATCACGCTAATCCCGCGCAATGAGCGGGCTAAGGTGGAGATTGACCGGTCAAACGACGGTTACGACGAATTCACCTGGGGTGAACTCTATCGTACAGGTCCGGATGAGTGCACACTCAAATGGGTGTCCTCGGACTTCGATGTTAAGTACGAGCTGGGTCCATCTGTTCGGAAGCAGAAGCTTCTTGACGCAGGCTTCTCGGATCGTAAGTCTGAGGAGATCCTGGATGCCCTGGGGGAACTGTGACCGACGATCGCGAGATGATCAGTATCCCAGTCTCGTACTACGAGGAGCTTCTAGCGGATGCGAAGGAGCTGGCACGTCTTGAGGCGTGCGGAGTAGACAACTGGGAGGGGTATGGCATGGATCCTGATGAGGAGGGATTCTGGTGACAATCGGTGAACTGATCGAGAAGCTTCGCGGAATCCAAGAGGACCTGGGTCCGAATGTGGAAGTAGAGGTGCCCGACCGAGGTTGTGGGTGCTGTGGGTATGGCGCTACGGAAGTCGTGAGAATTGTTTCCGTGACCTACACCAACGGGTACAGGTCTGTGTTCTTGTCGGATCGGAATGATACCCAGGACTCGTTCTTCGAGGGATACGGGAAGGTGGACCAGTGACCGTAGACGAACTGATCGACTTCTTATTGGATCAGCCTGGAGACGCGAAGGTGTTTATGGATGATCGAGGATTTCCGAGCTACGTGTACAAGGACTCTGATGGGGACGTGGTGATCCAATGAAGGTTCGTGAACTGATCGAGAATCTGGAGATGAAAGACCCAGAGCTGGAAGTGGTCGTATATATCCCCGGTGATGAGGGGTTCTTCGAACCCGTGGCGGATTTGAGAGTCGTCCAGACTCGGACCCTTAACCATGTGGAAATCCTGTATTGGTAATGGATCCGTATCTCTGGGGGTCCCTCGCAATCGTCATGACCGAGATCGTGTGTATCGCGGGGACACTCGTCTGGGTATGGAGGGGGAACCCGGTGACTGATCTGATCTGGATACTTCTAGTGTCACTGCCCGGATGGGCGGTAGTACTCGCAGGGCTCTGGTTCTTGACCCACGAGTGATACACTCCCTGTCGTCAGAAACTACCTAGTCTGGCCTGTCCACGAATACCCCAAGGACAAACCAAACCCCCAGGCTTCGGCCTGGGGGCTTTTGTCGTTTCAGGAGTTAACCGGATCTGCAACAGCTCCGTGGTTCCACCACCGGTCTCGCGCGTCTCGCATAGCGATCAGCTCTGGTCCGGAGTCTGGGGCTCCGGCGTCTCGCCAGACAAAGATCGATTCTCTCCACTCACGGAGTAGTCGCTGGTGCTTGGCGTGCCAATCGGCGACCCAAGACTCTGAGCTGCTATCCATGCTGCCTCCTCCTGGAGCGTGAACGCCCTGGCGTGGGTGCATGAGAACTCCACGGGCTTGGTCTTCTTTGGTGCAAAATGCTCTGCGGAGTGGTACATGTACGACATCAAGCCTCCCTAGGCCATTCGGTGAGTACGTACGAATCGCGATCCATAAGCGACTTGATCAGCCGGTCTGATACCGCCTCGTCGCGGGCGATGACGCCCCACCCAACGCCGTGGATCCCGTCTACCCACAAACCCGCCCACGTCCCGAGCGCGTAGTCACCGTGAGCGCTGAGTGTCAGTCGCATTACGCCCCGGGACCTGCGTCCAGAATCGGTCGAGTGGTAAGTGCCCTCGATCGCACCCTCGGTCAGCTTCATATCTCCGCGCCAGGCGTAGTCGCCTGATGTCGCCCGGAACACTACGTACGTCGATGCGAAAGCTGCGGTGATCGTGTGTGCATCCACCGTAGGAACCCCGTCGCGGGTTGTCTGCCACCTGGCGTGCCAGTCTCCCGCCAGATTCAGGCCGATCGGCCGATTCCCAGCAAGCTCATCCAAGCTCACATCCAGTGACTTACACAGCCGGTTCGACACCGGTAGTGGTGGTCCCTGCTCGTCTGCTTCGTATCTCATCAACTGGCGTGGACTAACGCCGATCGCCTGGGCGAGTTCGGGTATCGACATCCCCAGAGACTCGCGCCGGTCCTTGATTCTCGAACCGATTGTCATGGCTCAAGTGTTGCACATAGTCACTGGTTCGTGTCTATAGTCAGGACAAGATGTCTGACCCTAGTCACTTGGAGGTGACATGGATGGTCCGGGGGAGAAGGTTCCTGATCTCGACCTGTCCTGGCTCACGAAGACCGAGGCTGAGATAGCCAAGCTGATGCGGCGGGCGAACGCCCTACGCGACGACGTAGTAGACCTACAGAGGGGAGACCGGTTGTACGGATAGCCCTACACACTCAAGATGCCCCAGGTACCCCTCACCTGGGGTTTTCTTATATACAAACCCGATAACTTGACACCAGGACAGTCATGCTTTGTATACTCCGATCATGGCAGGTCAAAGAGTTGTCGGTCGAATCCGGCTGTCACACCTTACGGAAGTATCTACCTCGATCGAGCGACAGAAAGAGAGTATCGAGGCGTGGGCATCGACCCACGACAACACGATAGTTGGCTGGGCACTCGACACGGATGTGTCCGGATCCGTCTCACCGTTCGACACCCCAGAGCTAGGTCCGTGGCTCACCGACGAGCGCCAGGACGAATACGACATCATCTGTGCCGCTGCACTGGACCGGATGGGACGACGCGTGATCCCGCTGAACGCGTTGTTCGGCTGGATGATGGAGCGTGACAAGACGCTGGTGTGCATCCGGGACAATATCGATCTCTCTCACTGGGTAGGTCGTCTGATCGCGAATGTCATCGCTGGCGTGGCCGAGGGCGAGCTAGAGGCCATCACAGAACGTATCAAGTCGAGTAACAAGAAGCTCGTAGAGTTGGGTCGGTGGCCGGGTGGCAACCCGCCGTACGGGCACCTGCCAGAGAAGACCTCGGATGGGTGGTTCTTGATCGAGGACCCCGAGGCGTCCCTAGTGATCCACCGGATTGCAGAGCTGCTGATCGAAGGGAACTCGGTCGACTGGATCCGAGACCAGTTGAACGATGACCAAATACTTCCACCCTCTGAGTACTACCGCCAGCAACGGGGGAAGACGTTGCGTGGATCAAAATGGACCTCCCGAACCATCTGGACAATGATGTCAAAAAAGACGCTGATGGGGCACGCGGTTCGGTACAAAGAGACAGTCAGGGACTCGGAGGGTCGTCCGGTCCTGTACGGAGACCCGATCCTCACCAAAGAGAAGTTCGACCAGGTTCAAACGGCATTGGAAGGGCGTAGAACTGGTCCAGTGCGAACCCGGAACACGAGTCCGCTACTTGGAATAGGGTTCTGCTTCGACTGTGATCGACAACTCTCGCACCGGATCATGAACCGAAACTACGGACAAGAAACCTATCGGTACTATCACTGTTTTCATCGGGACTGTTCTGCGAAGGTGATGATGGACGCCGCAGCGATCGAAGAGTTGTTGGCCCAACACTTCCTCGATGATGTCGGAGACGAACCTGAAATGCTTAGGTCATACATCAAACCTTCGGACCACACCGCCGAGCTTGAGGAAGCCCAGGAGGCAGCAACCGAAATATCCACGATGCTCTTGACCACCAAATCCAAAACAGTCAAGGATGAGCTTCGACGGAAGCTAGAGGGTCTCGATACACGAATCGCGTCTCTGGAACTGATGCCGGTTCGCGAAGGCGGATGGGAGTACACACCCACCGGCAGGACATACGCCGAGGCGTGGGGCCGCACTGAAACGCCCGAAGATCGGCGTAAATTCCTCCTGAAATACGGAGTCAAACTTCGGATCAAACAGACGGACAGGACTCGGAACGGGTCGGGTAACTGGCACTTCGAGGTTCAGATACCTCCGGACCTGAAGATCCGAATGTCCTCCTAAACGCAAAAAGCCCCCAGGCCGAAGCCTGGGGGTTCTGTTTATACGCCAACGCCAGTGTAGATCTTGACCCAATCGAATTGACCGGATCGCACATCGGCCTCACGCTCTACGCGGAGGCCCGCCCACGGATTCGAATCCGGGACGACATCATGCACATTGCCAGCGTACGCTTTCACGACGCCGTTTACCTCGAACCAGCAAATCTCGTTGTAGACGCTGAACGCAATCACGTCGCCATCAGCGACAGAGATCCCTCGGTTCATGAAGTCGTAGAACGACGGGGTGTTGAGAGCGGCGGTAAGCCTGCCTAGATACACCCGATTCTGGAACACGTTAGCGGTGAGTCCTTGGGTTCCTGCCGAGTTTGCGAACAGCACCAGTGAGCAGTCCGAAGTACTCGGGTTACGAATCTGGGCTTCGATCCTCGCGCGGCCATTCGCGTCACCGATACTCCGAATGATTCCCTCGGATGAGTTCGTGGTACCAGTATGCGTAAACCGGTCCGTCTCTTCGATCCCAGCATTCGTACCGTACTGGGTCCATCCGTTCCCGACCGAACCGTTAGGCCGGTTGAAATCATCTGAGAACACTTCGGACCAGACGGTTTTCGGTGGAACCGTAGGTGGACGATCGTAGTGGTTGACTTCGCGGATATACACATTGCAATACGACCTGTTCAGGAACCGCACGCAGCGACGTAGCGGAGACAGCTTGTATGCCTCGGTCGGCATCACCGAACCGACATAAAAATCGTTCAGCCAGATCCTGAGCCACTGGTCGTTCTCGCACCAGATACGAATCCGAAGAGTCTGTCCAAAGAACGCACCAACCGGGGAATCCCAGAGGCCGTTAACGGCCACCGGGGTAAACATCGAATCGAATTCGCCGTACGCGATGTTGTCGTCGCCACCAAGCTCATGCTTGAATCCGACAGCGGCGGCCTTCTGGAAAAGGTCCGAACCGATCCGGACCCAAGAGTCGGTGAACACGATGTAAAAGTGCTGGTTGTCGATACCCTCAACCGGGTAATAAATCTCTGCCTCAAATCCCCAGTTCGGGGTAAACGGCTGCCACTCATACGAGGGCCCACGACCATCATCGTTAACGGTCTGCTCAGTGACTACGAGTTCTTCAAGGTTGTTGATGTACGACTCACCACCGCCGAGGTGTTTCCACGGCGGCTTCAACGGGTTCTCAGGTGGGCGCTGGAATGAATCCCGCCAGCCTGCCCAAGCGAGCGGCAGGTTACGCCGGATCACAAACACAGTCAGTCCTCCACGATGCCGGAGATCGTGGCATCCGGGAAATCAACCAGGGTAGCCCGCATGGCATGAAGCCGATCTCGTTTACCTCGGAGACCGAAGATGTCTTCGGGATGTACAGCTGCACGGATCTCAGGATCCCCGGAATTGATCCGGGCGATAGCCGCATCGATAATCGGTACAGCCTCAGCACCTGGTGTCACATCAAACACGAGTGACGCATCCGGTACGCCGAAGATCTTTGCCCAGACCGGAAGCTGGATATCGGCCACGCCGATATGCTCGTACACAGAGCCGCTAGCGGCTACAATCTCAAACTCTTTCATGGGGTCTCCGGAATCTCGAATACGCCGAACACGAGCGGCTGGAAGACCTGTGGAGCCACCGAACCGGTGATCGACGTGATATTCCAGAACAATCGCTCCCGATGCGATACAGGTAGCCCTAGGGGCCAAGACCACGACGCGCGGTTCACACCCGCAGCCATCGTTAGCGTGTCCAACACGGTGGACGTGGTATTAGTCGAGTCCCACTTCTTCAGCTCGAAGGTCAAGCCGTTGGGCTGACTCAGCAAGGCGACATGCATATCGGTGATCAACCGGTTCAAGCCGGTAGGGACGTTCTGTACCAGGCCGATCAAAAGCTCATTGACGCCGAGGGTTACCGCAGCGGTAGCAACAACACACTCGGTCTCCCAGTACGACGCAGCCTGAAACGCCGCAGCAGAGGTCACCTCCGCAGTAGCAGCGGCATTCAGAGCCGCTGTGGAGTCGGATACCGCCTGATCCGCGTGTCCTTCAACCACCTGGATTGCGTCATACGCTCCGTCGATACGGTCGCGGACATTTACATTGTGCTCTGACTCGCCGTTGAGGGCGGCCACCTTGACGCCCTGGGTGATACGAGCCGTGGCAACCGCTTGATCCAGTTCGGAACCGAAAGCATCGTCGCCACCGCCGACTTCATACGCGCCTCCCGGTTTCGGCTGACCGGGCATTGTCATTGGGCATCACCCCCACGCGCGGCCATCCAGGCGAGGACATGCGCGTCGAACTTGCGCATCTCCAGCATCTCTGCACGGATCAATCGAACATCGTTGTGGATTGCGGTGATGTCGTCTCGGAGATTGGTGTCGTGTGTGTTCGACACCTGTTCGTCTACACGCCGGAGCGTGGATTCTTGTTTCCTCTGGGCTCGCACGGTGATCCAGGTCGTGAAAACCGGGATCGCCAGTGCCAGCAGGTATACGTACTCGGGCAGGTTCGCAGGCAGATTCACTTAGCGTGGCGTCCCTTCGGAATCGGGGACACCTTCGCCCGGATCCAGAGCGAGAGCAGTACCGGAACCAGTGTGGAGTAAACTACAAGAGCCGGGTCGATCCACGACAAATCGAAACTCTTACCGGTCAGGATCGCGATCAGTCCCGCGATGGAGACAATCACGCCGCGAATAATCGCAGGTTCGGGTACACGCTCCTTGACCTCTTCCAGGTCAATATCTGCACTCATGGCAGCAACAGCTCCTCAGCTACATCAAGGGTGGGGGGAAGATCCGGGATCATTCCGGCTCGTCGGTATTGTTCGAGCATGATCGAGTTTGCCTCCGGCGTCATTTGCCGAATATCCGGAATCCGGATCGGTGCAGGCTCAGGAGTGTCTACAGGCACCCAATCGCCACGAGTGAACTCGTGACGCGGACCGATCGCCTGAGGCATCCATTTAATCTTCTGCTCCCGAAGCTGGCTGACGTGAATGAAACCATCCTCATCAGCCAGCCCCCGGAGTTCGTCTACGTGCATGACCCCGCAGTCATCAATATGCTTCGACCAGTTCCGAAGAATCGACGGGTGGACAATCTGGCCCACCCCTTGGACACTCGGGAGGTTCTTGAGCATCCAGAGATGCCGTTCCTCGGGATTACTCATGTCGCACTCGGATTGTGCGGGAATCATTGGCAGACCTTTCTTAGACGACGCCCAGCGCTTCAAGCGCGGACGCGGATTTCTGTGCTTTCTTCCACAGCTTGAGAATCGGATCCTCAGGTTCGGCATAGCCGATCGAGATATCCCAGCCCTTAGGCCCGTTCTCGTCCCACTCGTAATACAGCCGCTGTACACGCTCTACGAACAGCTGATGCGGGACCGGCCACCCAAGAGGGGCCACGGCGACTCGGTGACCAAGCCAGAAATGCCCGTAGCCAGGTGCTCCGATGTAATACGGAGCGGCGTCAGAGATTTTCACGGTGACCGCGAAATGATCCCTGGTTTCCCACCGCTTAGCACGCAGCGCCATAACAGCACCAATCGTGTAAGCACGGTCGGATCCTTCGGCCCAGCCTTCGAAGTAGTGCCAATCTCCAAGAGCCTCCGCACGCTGGTTATCACCCCAGGACATTGCCGCGAAGAAAACATCTTCATATAGCGGAGCCAATATCGTGTCAATGACACCCCCAAGCGGGGGCACAGCAATCATGGCGGCCAAAAGATCAAATGCGAGCTGAATCGCCGCTGAGATCGCGGAGTTCACCCCAGGCGCTGAGTGACCGCCCGTTGTGAATTGCGTGTCGGTGGCTTCGTAATATATGAACTCTGACGATTCGATACCCGTCAGGGGTCCTTCTTCGAATACGATCCAGGGCGCGGAGGGCCTTGTTCCTTGCCATCCAGGGATGTAATACTCGTCCGGGAAAGTGGGATCCCCGGTGATGATGTCGATACCCTCAGTTAGACCATCAGCAGCAATAGTCACCAAGGCTCGTTCGAGCCCGGTAAGCATGTTTCCACCGAAACTCGTTTGCTGTCGCCAGCCCGAATTGTCTTCGATGTCCCAGATGATGACGCCGTGGCGGCCGTTGAAGCCTTCCCACGGAATCGGATCACCGGTAAGCCAGCGACGGCACGTAACCGTAAGCTGCGCATCCGCCAGAACATCCGCTACCGTGTCGTGTAGCGACGCGTACCGCGAGAAGACCAGTGAAGTGGTCGAATGATCATCCAGAATCGAGAATGGTTTGATCGCATGACGCCAGGTCGAGATGCCTGGCATAGGGTCGTCCATCGGATCATCTGCCAGCATCCAGAATGAATTTTCGAGCCTCATCAACTGGCACAAAAATGTTACAAGAATGCACCATTTTGCAGGCCCAAAAATGAGCCAGATCTTCGGAAACTGGAATTCCGCAGGGAAAAACGGATTAGGCCAAACACGGATATGTTTCCAGTGCTCGTAATCGTGTTTGAAGTTGACCTCTAGCCAACGATCACCGTTCTTCTGACGGATCACCTTGTAGTGATCCATCATCCCGCCCCAACGCGCGCCCTGCTTATCGATAGTCAGGATCACGTTCCGCTTGGCGCGGCCCTTATGGTTCATCACCCACTTAGCGAGATAATGGTCCAGAGACAGTCTGATCTGGGCGACGCCCGTATCATTCTCGGCGAACTCGAACGAGCCGCCGCGTTCCCCGGCAACCTCACCTCGGAGGTTCATGTTCCCGTCCCAGAGACGGATATACGGACGCGTCAGACGAGCCTTTTCACGGGCAGCCCTGCGAGCCATTACCGTGTTCCAGACCCGGTTTACATCAACCTTCGAGTTGATCATTCGAGCCCCCACGGCCGCGACCAAGGACGCGGAATCTTGAGGGTGATCAGCTGGCCCGGAGGCATACCGATGACCGTGATCGTGAATGTCCGGTCACGCGTGTACGGCGGGAACGGGTTCCGCCAGCGCACGCCGTTGAACCGAGCCCATAGCTGAGAGTTGTTCTCAGATGCAACCTGTTCGACCCGAGGATCGGTGTCGATTACACAGTCCTCACCCACCAACAGAGTCGGGGTGATGATCCGACGATTAGCCAGGTCCGGGTCTTCGAACGAGTAGTCGGGGACCACCAACCGGCCCGGGGCCGGAAGGATCCACTTCGGGAACACGTATTGGTCAGTGGGGTTCAGACCCCCCTTGCCGTCCGAGGGGTCTACGGTGATCGTCAGCGTCTCCGCAGCAGGATTCAGGTGCGGGGACCCGAGTTCCGGATCCCAGATGCTTGTAATCCCGGTGGTGTCGGTCTGAGTCTCTACCGAGTATTCGACAGGTTCCTCGTACCAGAACGGGTCACCTGCAACGCAGATCATTCCGGCACGGTTGAGTGAGTTCATGGTCGGGTCATGACGCCACGAGATGTCCGGCTGTTCGAGCAAGCTCAGATACAGCGACCTGGTACCAGATTCCTCGGTCGTAATAGACAGCTTGCACGGGCGATCGAACGCCCATGCTTTGCGCCATTCAGAATCACGACTCATCCAGGATTCGGATTTGTCGTTAAGAATCTCAACGCCGAAAACGATGTCTCGACGGAGAATGCGATGATTCAGGTAACGAGCGCCGGGGTAATTCCCCGGCTCCTCGTACACGACCTTGACGGGCGGGTCATAGAGACCCGTCACATCAGTACCCAGGTACACCCCACGGTCGCCTGCATCGGCTCCCGCTAGGGTGAACACCTCGCCGTTGACGCCTTCCAGCTCAACGACGGTAAGCAAACATGCTCCTTACCTATTCGAGTATTTCAGAGTGTTCTTGTTCGTCTCGCGCTCCTTGGCAGTCAGCGCCTCGTCA
>Ga0247824_10000495_pt1 | contig 19591 bp, 19 predicted proteins | sample 13C_PalmiticAcid_FD_194412 | JGI IMG/M metagenome (GOLD analysis project Ga0247824, IMG submission 194412) | Soil microbial communities from agricultural site in Penn Yan, New York, United States - 13C_PalmiticAcid_Day48 | ecosystem: Environmental > Terrestrial > Soil > Agricultural land... | reverse complement strand
TTCCTCACAACCATGTTGGGCCTTCCAGAGCTCGACCGTATGATCTGCCAGGAGCTGAGCCGACACGACTTGACCCAGTGTACGCGAGTCAACAAAGAGTGGCATCACGCAACTATCCCATACTTGTGGCGCAACCTTTCATGCTTAGGGCGTTGTTCAGAAACAGCAGCGAGTGCTTTCCGCACACTTGTTGTCATGGATTATCTTCACAAGCAACGGAATCTGGCACAGCACCACGGTGGACAAGGCGCGAGACAAATTCAAACACGATGGTCGCGTTCTTTGGCAACCCAAGCAACCTTATCCAAATACTCTCCATGGATTCGAGAGCTACCTCATCCGCGTCAGCTACTACGACTCTTTCGACCTCCATATCGCTCAACGCATCCACAACAAAAATCTTTCGGTCTTGGAAGGGAACCTCCAGTCCAGGAACTGCTGCGCCATTTTTACCAACATTGCTCCGCCACACAAGTACGAGAGCTGCTGTTATCCGATGAGGACCTTGATATAGACGACCTTTTGAGGGTACTTGCCGAGTCTTTGGTTCCTCGTGTACGCTCTATCTGCTTTCAAGTTTATCGCTCAGGACAATCAAAGAAAGTCAAGTACGTTCTGAATCACTGTTCAAGCAATCTGGAAAACTTGACCCTCTTAATTGATATCCCGAAAGGGGACGGCAGCTATGACTGGGAACAGGAACTAGAGGAGCCAAGGTCTTGGGAGAATCTCAAGCAGCTGAATCTGTGGTATTGTTGTGACAAGTCCGACTCAAAAGCGTTCTGGCCATGGCTTTGGAAACGATGTGGTCGAGTGGAGATGTTGACGATGGGGATGATCAAGGACATTGTCAACAGTTTAGGGGAGGGCATGGTATCTATGTCGAATCTCAACCAAATCCAAGTTGGACAAAAAAATTATGTTATACCTTTCGAGATAACAGATGATGAACTCGCGATGGTCCTTTCTGGAGCGCGCAAAGGATGGAAGACGTTGACTCTCGGAGGGGCGGCCAAGGTTGGAGGTGCTTCAATGGCTTACCTCTCAAGACACCTTTCTACGCTGGAGACATTGGTCATGGGTCGACATGACGACGCGATGAACACTCATCTGATGCTGATGATCGCCCGTTGTCCTGCTCTCTGCACTCTGGCTTTCGCTGATGAACACGGTCTCTGGAGGAGCAATTACAGTGGATTCAAGGCGGAAACGTTCATCGATCGCGATCCTTGCACAGGCGCACTCAAGCCATGGCTATGCGAGGCCTCACTCCAACGTCTGACATTCCATATCTCAGGCATCCCAAGGCCGGATTTACTGGATAATATGGCCATTCATGAAACAGTGGTAGAAGAAACTTATCCAGGTCAAGGACGAGAGATCCAGAGTCAAGTGTATGATCGCATTGCTCGATTCACCAATTTGAAGTTATTGAGGCTGGATGATACTGGACTGAGCATGGGGTTCGGCTGTCGTACTTCAGGTATCTATTCTGATTGCCTGGAGATGTCACTTGAAAGTGGACTGCAGAAGCTCGCCAAGCTGAAGGCACTAAGAGTATTGGATGTTTCTGGCATGAGAACGAGGATCGATGTCAAGGAAGCTCAATGGATGGTACAGCACTGGCCTGATCTGCGTTACGTCGGTGGTCTTCAAGGAAGCGGGACCAGCATGAGGGCTCTAAAGTGGTTTCAAGAAAACTGTCCACAGATCACAGTTGCCGACAGGTCGGTCTGTTTTTCAAAGAACATTTCATAACGGCGGTTGGCCAACTTCCCAATCGCGAAGAACATTTTATTCCCAACGATAAAAGACATGCTTTACAGGATGGTGAGACGTGTTTCCACAGTCGGCTTATACAAGGCATCTCATGTCTTTGCGCGCCGGATTTGGGGTTCAAACTCTTAATTCTCTCTCCTCTCTACTTTTCTCTCCTCTCACTGCTTCACTCCACCCATCGTCTCTCTTTCTCATCCCTATCATCTCAACCATGTTCGACCTGCCAGAACTCGACAACTTGCTCCGTAACAATCTGAGACTAGATGACCTAGCTCAATGCGCTCGCATCAACAAAAAGTGGAACAACGTCGTTATCCCGTATCTTTGGTACAAGGTCGACGTTGGCATGGAAGAACGCTACAAAGGATTGGATTCCTTCTGCCAGCTTGTCGTGAACGACTATGTCCAAGAACAACAACACCACAAGTTGCAAGACGAGGGATTTGTAACGGGTCAGGTCCAAGATCATTTGCCTCCTCCTCCTGCCACATCACTGGCCAAGTACGCACCTTGGATTCGATTGCTGTCTCATCCCAGAGATGTTTCCGCGAGGTTACATGACATAATCGAGGAGCAGCAGTTATTGAATGGACAAGGCGAGAAACTGACAGTGCATGAGTTGTTCACCTCTTCAATCGATGTCCCTTCATCCGAGTACCAGACATGTACGTGTGTCAGCACAAACAGAAGATCGATGCCTGCAAGGTGCTCGAACTCTTTTTACTTCCGTATGTGTGTCGTCTAAGACTTGAGTACGGTCAAGGCAGGACCCCTGTAGGATGCTTGGAGCTATTGGAATTTTTGGACCGGTACCAAAGGACCTTGGAGTACCCGCATCTCAAAGTCAGCATTGAACATGATGAAGACGAGAATGACGCGATGGCCGATCGAGAAGAGATTGTGGCGGAGGAATGGACATCCCTCAAGGAGCTGGTACCAGACCATTGCTATTCCAACTCTACGGCATTCTGGTCGCGATTGTCCAGGAGATGCAGTCAGGTGGAAAGATTGTCGATCATTGACCACTTTGAAACCACTCTGCGCGTTGCTGATTGCATAGTTGCCCACATGCATAACCTCCGAGAGATCACTTTGAGTCATTTATCCAAGTACTCCAAGTGCTTTACAGATGACATGATTGCGTTGATCCTCTCGAGTTCTCGCAAGGGATGGAAGGTGGTGAGGCTACAAAATGTGGGAGGATTCAAAAGTGCGTCGATGGAGGCATTGCTAAGGCACTCTTCCACGTTGGAGAGACTGGTGATAGAAGGATGCGATGGTCCGATGAGCCATGACATGATTCAATTGCTCACTCGTTGTTCTAGACTTCAGTCTTTTGTCGATACCGATGAGGATTCTTACAGCGATCGTCACTTCCCCCGTATCCATGCCAACCTGTTCATCGATCGAGACCCTATTAATGGATCGTTCAAGCCCTGGACATGCGAAGATTCTCTCAAGGAGCTCAAGATCAGGATTACAGGAATTCCAAGATCAGACTTGAAGGACAAGTGCGTTGTCAAGGAGAAATACCCAGGCCAAGGACGAGACATCCAAGGTCAAGTGTACGACCGACTTGCACGTCTTGTCAACTTGGAGGCATTGTGGCTAGGAGACCAGCGCTGGGAAGATGGTAATCGTGACCGTGATGACATGGAGGACCAGTATGATTCTCTGGAAATGTCGCTTGAGAGTGGATTGCACAGCTTCACTTTGCCCCGTGCCGTTCAACAGGGAATGTTGGTGTGTTTGGGAGAAATGAGAAATAAATTTCCTCACTTTTCTCTTCTCTCTCATCACAACCATGCTTGGTGTTCCGGAACTCGACGAAATGATCTGTCGAATGCTAGACCCAACGGATCTAGCTCGCTGTGCACGCGTCAGCAAAGAGTGGCACTCTATTGCCACTCCTCACCTTTGGCGTGATCTCTCATGTCTGGAATCCCAAAAGGAGGTTTTCTGTGGGCTGGTATTCGACGACTTCTTTTTCGAAAAACGACGCCGTGTGTTACAGGAGGAAGAGGAAAGCAAGGGCCAACCTGTTCAACCATTACCATCAATGTCATCAACAACATCATCATCCGCTCTTTCTTCTTCTTCTTCTTCCCGTCCCCTGCCATTCCTGGCACAATATGGTCATCAAGTTCGATTGTTGCCATACACAGGATGGCTTCTCAAACCTCCATACGACCCTGTTTTGTTACGTGGGTTCACCGATCAAGACGACGTACCGACAGAGCACGATGTACTTTCTCACCTCATGGAGCGATGTCCCGCAGCCAAAATACCATATTTCATCTTAACGTACGATGATCTTGACTTTGACGATTCCGAGGAGGCCATTATGGGACTTTCACTCCCTCGTGTACGTCATCTAGACACAGAGGCTTGCTACGCCGATCTTTATCAAGACTTCTCGACACTGAAACGAGTACTGGATCGATGTTCAAACATTTTGGAGCGTCTTGATCTCGAAGTCTGCATTGGAGATTCTCGCGGAAGAGGCGAGAAGCTTGACTCCAAGAAAGATTGGATAGAGAGAACGTGCAATGAATGGACATCACTCAGGACGTTGAATCTAAGGAAATGCATCGATATGTATTTGGTTAAATCGCTTTGGCCGTGGCTCTGGAAGCGATGCGGTCAAGTGGAAAAATTGAAGGTGGAAGCCATCAGCTCCATTATCACGTTCAGCTTGGCTGAGGGAATGTTGGCTCACATGCCAAACCTCAAGGAGATCTGCCTTGGTCGTCGTTACTTTGCAGATGAATGGACCGACAATGAAGTGGTGGCTCTTCTTTCTGGATCACGCCAAGGGTGGAAGACCGTGAGATTGACTGGCCCATTGGAGTTTAACAAAGTGGTCATGGAGGCCCTTGCAAAACACTATTCGACGCTAGAAAAGTTCAGTGTGCAGGGATGCGATGGGTTTACGGCCGATTGCATGGTGCAGGTACTCTCCTCCTGTCCTCGTCTTCACTCCATCTTCGACTCTGGCACAGACATTTACTACACCCCTGAACACTTCTATCCTGAAGAGTTCATTGACCAAGACGACAACACAGAGTTACCCAGGCCTTGGGCGTGCGAAACATCACTCAAAGAGTTCAAGATTCATTACACAGCCTTCCCAATATCAACCTTGTGGAATCCATGTGCTGAGGGACCAAAGCTCCGAAGTCAATTTTACGACCGGCTTGCACGATTTACCAACTTGGAGGTATTATGGTTGGAGTGGATGGATAGTGTTTTCGGACTGGAAAGTTCACTGCAAGATGGTCTTTCGAAGCTTGGAGGTTTGAAGGCGCTAAAGGAGGTGAGGGTTTCGCGTCATGTAGCGTGGATCGGCGTCCGTGAAGTTCAATGGATGACAGAACACTGGCCAAGATTGCGGGTCATTATTGGACTTGACAAGGATGGAGATGGTAGAGAGGCGGTGAAGTGGTTAGAGGAACACTCTCCTGGAATCACAGTATTGAAAGGGAACCAATACACAACATAGTAATCGTCGTCATCCAAGATTTATTCTTCATTGTTCGAATGAATCATACTTTGTGCCCGCTGTTGTCACAGCTTTTGGTTCCGTAAACCAGTGCTCAGACCAACTAACTAGCCACGGAAAGGTGCTTAAGCTGAGGCTGTTTCTGGTGCAGGAACCGCGGCAGGAGCAGTGGCTGAAGCAGACTCTGGGGCAGGGGTTGGAGCCGAATCTGCAGCGGGGGTTGGGGCAGGAGCTAGGGTTTCATTCAAAGAGGCTGCGTCTACCGCGTCCACCTTTGAAGAGCCCTCCGTCTGTTGTTGCTGCTGCTGCTTTTTACGTTCTTTCTTCTTGGGACGTTTTCCAGAGCGCTCATTACCAGTTCCATTTCCATTGGTTGAAGACGTAGCAACATCCGCATTGGAGTTCGTTTCCGTGTCTGCGGTGTTCGTCTCCGCATTAGTGTCAGCTTTCGCTTTCGCGTTCCTCTCCTTCTCTTTCGATTTGCCCTTTTTGGGTGGCACATCCGTGTTCGCAGGTGCTCCTGTTTCTACAGACTCTCCCTGCGGGCTGGGATGGTGATGCTGTCCATGGTTTCCGCCCCGGTTTCCTCCTCGATTAGCCGGACCTCCTCCTGGTCGTGGACCGTTGTGGTGGCCGCCCTGGTGTGAGGGGCCGTTGTGGGCATGTGGTGGTGGGGGACGTGGCTGACGCTGAACAGATCCTCCTCGCTGGCTCGGACTCCCTTGTTGATGGCCATTGCTCCTGCCGTGATGCGCTTGTATGTGACCGCTCTCTTGCCATGCAGACTGCTGCTGTTGCTGCTGCCACTGCTGTTGGTGGTGATGCTGCTGGGGAGGTTGTTGAGGAAGTTGCTGAGCCAAAGGCGTGGATCGGAGACATGCCAATAATTCTGCAGCGGTGGTTCCCTCTTGAGGTTGAGGAGGGGGAGGAGCTGCACTCATATGAATGATCGAAGGGTCGTATAGGCCATTGACAGTTCCATGAACACCCGAGGCCCCATTCTCAGGTGGACCATTCTTATGAAGCATGCCCATCAAGAGTGCCGATAAATCCTGGTGACTGGCGGCTGGGACCTCATGATCAGGTTGGTTAGGTTGATCGGGCAGGTCGGATGGCAGGGGGGCCGCCGCTCTAACACGAGGACGAACGAAGCCCAGGCTCTGATTCATGTTCATTTGGTCGAGGTTTGGACGTGCTGGTTGCTGTTGATTCACGGGCCTGTTACTGGGTCGAGGCGGGCGAGGATTCTTAGGTCTCGGGTCTGCCGTGGGTGGAACACCCATGATCTCCCATCCACGAGGCGCGCCATTCATCGGTGATTTGTGTGGGTCGGGTCTTTGAATGATCGCCGTTGGCCTTGGACGAGGCGACGCTGTAGTACGCGGCGATCCCGTGGATCGAGATGTCGCATCAGGACGGGATGAATCCTCGGTTGGTGAGTTCTTCTGGTTGCATTGAGGGTTGGACATGTTCAGAATCGAGTGTCGCCCAACAGTCATGCCTCGATGCATCGAGCACCTTCCGCCCAGATCCATGCCACTCATGAACATATCGTCAAAAACGACCTCGATCTCGAGACGATCAACGCTGACCACCGTACCCTTGGCGCCGATAGGGACTGTTCCAGAGTCCTGGACAAAAACGACACGATCACCAAGCTGGAATGACTGATCCGTCAGCAATGTGGCAGCGTAGCTTGGCTTGAGCATGGAGTTGCGACTGATGTTTTTCACGAGGATATGCTTAATGGCTGGTCTGAGCGCGACATACTCGTTTGCGGCCTTCTCGATAAGAGCAATCGTATCCTATATCATATAACATAGGGTATTACACACGAAGTAAGCATACAGTGGTTACAGCGAAATTGCTTCCTCATGATGAACCAAGAACCAAGAACCAAGAACCAAGAACCAAGAACCAAGAATATTCTCATTACCTTGTCAAGCTGCATGGCCTCAAGATCTACACGCTCTAGCTCCTTGATCTTGGACTTTTTCAGCCACTCCTCGATTTTCTTGATACTTCCAACACTGTCGCCTTGGGGATACATCTCTTCAGCAATGTAAATGTCCTGACGTTGATTCTTCTCCAGACCAGCAATGAAATCTGGGAATAATTGTTTGTACGCCTGAAGTAGACCTACAGCCTTTTCACTGTACTCCCATCCGCTGTCAGTCTTTCGAGTGTAGCCCAGCACTTTCTGCTTCTTGACCTCGAACTTGAGGTTGAGTCCCAAGTTGACACGGCGATCGGTCGAGCGGTAGACGACGTGCAATGAAGACGTAAGCTTGCTCAAGATATACGACGACATGCCAACTTTCTTAGAAACAGCATAGGCTGGCAAGTAAACAGCCTTGTTAAGAGCCTCGTTCACAACCTCGTGTCCGAATGTGGGCTCGTTCTGATTTTCAGGCAAAATCTACAAGAGATCAAAACGGCAGGGAAGGGGATGTTCAATAACAGATACCAATGATAGAAGAACACAATAGCCACTGTTGGAGACTTACGCAGATGCGGAGGGCAAGGGCATTATCCGAGTTTGCTATAACCTGTGCAGGCGATCCATAGTGCGGTCCGTGTCCAAGGAAAAAGACGAATGAATCGATGGGGAACTCTTCTTTCAGAGGACGTGGAAGCTGCTCCTCCGTTCTGGGGTCGGGATGCTGAACAGTGTCCACGATCGTCTGGATAGCAAAGTTCTGCTCCTCTTCAGGCTTGCAAAAGACCTTGACAAGAGCGCCTGTCGTCTCGCGCCGGAGCCCTTTCAATAACTGCACCTGGGCAGTGAACTCGACTTCACCAATGATAACTCCGAAACGCTTGTTGTAGGTGGTTTCGATCTTCTCTGCTTGTTTCTTCCACGAGTCGAATGGGTTGTGACGATGTGGCGTATGGGAGACAACCCTCCTCTTGCCTTGCAAGTGGACCTCATACTTGAGGAATTCATCCGATATTGAGGAAATGACGCCCTCTTTCAAATACGGCCATCCGACATATACTCTCTGGCCAATCCTGGACAATGCGAGTTGCTCCGGGGTCATGTCCTCGAAACGATTCTCAATAGTCACTACCATGGTTTCGCCTCGGGATGGCAATTGGAATACCTGGATGCCATGGAATCCAAGGAGGCCTGTGTGCTTGATAGTGTGCATGGATGGGAATCCGAACAATGCATTGGCGCCTTGGAGGGCTCCTTCACAAAGACCCTTCCGCAGCGATGATACACCTTCTATCACTGGCAAATGAAAAACTTCCCTTTTGCACTTGCAGTCCACGACGTCAGGGAAATGTTCAGGCAGGGGCGATGAGTACAGCTTCGACAACGAATTATCCCGTGTGAACAATGCACTCTCTCCAGTTCCATTTCTCCCGACTTCTTCTTCTGATAACAAATGGTCTCGGGCTGAGCGGTGTAAAAAGACAAGGACAGTTTAGACAGTTAGACATGTTGGATCAGTACAATCCTGAAAAGGGTCTGCAATATCAGCATGACAAGCATCATTTTTGGCCATACTCCTCATCGCTGCCAGCAATCTATCCTGATCAATGAACGGGATCCTAATCACAGCCTCCCAATCATACTTCTTGCCGTTCATATCCAGTTCAAAATCCTTTGGGTAAAAGTCCCTGATGGGCGATGATTCCTTGGTTATCAGATCCTATGTCCCCAGCGTTCGTTGATGGTTCGTTAGAGCAATCGCCTCAAGAAATTCGATCCCAAACTGGATAAAAGGTACGAAAACCACATACCCAGTACGCCTGAGGGATGTGCTGTTTACTAGCTTCAGGGAGTACCCCCATAAGCTGCTCATAAGGCTTGAATGGCTCGCCAAGTTCGAAAGGTATGTTGAACTCTTCCAAATTAATCAAATCTATTCCACACAGAGTGCATGTCAGTATAGAGGTCATAGAGTGGAGTGAGCCACGCATATTCCACAAAGTAAAAGGCACCAAATGTTTGATGGAGCGGTACCTGACATCTTGGGAGCATAGTGGTATGGGTAAAACCAGGCCCACGATGCCACTCCCTTATAATAATAATGCAGGACCCACTGCATGCCCTCGGTGTATTTGAACACCATTTCTCTGATATCCTCTGGACTCTCGATCTCCGGTTTTTCCTGCAACAAGTAGGGCATTTGTGTTAGAAACTCCCCAGAAAGCAATCAAGTGTTGCTCTTCCCTCATAGGATAACGCACTCACCTGGTAATATTCCTTCTTCCATTGCGTGAACCGGTCGTTGTAGACGGCTTTGGCCAACTCGTCTCGTTGCTTTTCGTCGTCAACCTCGTCATCAACAACCTTGGCTTGATCGTATTTGCGCATCACGCGGGCTCGAGCTTCTTGTGCTTCGACATCTTCCTCGTCCTCGGCTTCGTCAAATTCGATATACAGACATTTAACACCATTAGCATCTGCCTCAATGCCAGATCGAACCTGAATGGCACTCGCAACTCGCTTGACAAATTTCCTGTCAACAGCGGCCAGCTTGGGAAACTGGAGGATCTCCTGGCGCTCTAATACAAAGTCCTTGATCTGATCATACAACTCTTTCTGTCGCTTCGACATGACTACGGGTCAGCAGAGAAAGTCATGGTCAGCCATTGTGCCTTGCATCGCAAAAAAAAAAAAAAAAAAAAAAAAAAGACATCACATATCTATAAACATCAGATGGCCGTACCAATCTCGTCTCCAGCAGGCTTGCTCGCGCGCGCTCCTTGTCGTTTTCCGTTACTCTTTTGTTGTGTAGATAAAACTACTTGTGCCATCTTGCTGCCTAGATACCTCAAGTCGTCGCATTCTGCCTCGAAAGCTTCGTGCTCCACCACCTCTGCTAGTTCGTGGATCATGGCTCCAACGCGCTTGGAGTCCATCTCACCAGAGTCCTGAAGGTAACCGCCTGCTGTTGGTAAGAGTCTCTTGTAAATTTTGAACAGGAGGCTCAACGCTCCATCAGCGATATGTAGATGTGGTAGGTGTGGTAAAAAATCGTTTCCTACAAACAGGCACATGAGTACAAAATCGTCGATGATGCGTTCCAGATCGTACGGGAAGGATAGTGCCTTCTGCAAGTCTCTGAATTCTAGATCGAGATATTCTCGCAATAGCGACAGGTGAAGCAAAAAGAAGTTTTGCGTATCGACACCCCTAAGTGTGAGATAGGTATGGGTTAGGACAAGTCCAAGACGACCATCACCACGATCTCCAACCTCTGATCCTTGTGGCCACGCGTCATAACGAGCCTTCAGAGCAGCCTACTCACCCTTTCTTCTTGTTGACTCTTCCAAAAGTGACCTCTTCGCGCAAAAGTGCAAAGTGGGGTTCATGGCTGAGTAGCCCCAACATGATAAGATCGGCATCGAGACCGTACAGGCAGTGTCGTGTATTTGGGTTGTAGTCCTTCTGGGCCTTTGACAAACGAATGTATTCCATGATTTTGTGTTCTCCTTCGCCAGGGACTTCATGTCCCGAGAGAATCACCTTGATGTTGTGCCAGCTGGAGTCATCTGTCATCTTCTTGGAGATGAAATATTCCAGTTGTGCAGACAATCTCTTCATGAATGGCGTTCCTACAATGTCACGACATCAACGTAGAAAGAGAGATCGATCGATCAGTTGCCTGTCAAGGTCTTGGTCGTGGGATCGATCGTTGGACCTCTGGAGACCAATGGCCCATACCTGGGGTAATACAGTTACGATCAAACGGTTCTTCTTCTGGTAGTTCTTCTCCCTTTGCGATTGCCTTGCGCCTGGCATCTTCAGCGTCCTTGGCGGTACGGAATCGTCGGGAGCGCTGTTGATTCATCTTGGCACGAGGTGCAACGCCTAATATGACAACCGAACCAATGAAGAGGGGCATATGATGCAGGGGTTTAGTGGGTTAGGGACGGCGTGGACACCGAGGACGAGATACTGGTACTGCGGCTTTACAAAGCAGCATGGCTGCGGCGAGATCCAAAGAGCCTAGCACACAACAGCAACATCCGTACCATCAAGAGCCATGAAAAAGACCTTTTGTGGTTTGATCTTCATAAACAAGTGGTCGATATAGTTAAAGATGGCCAAGAAGATCTTGTCCTCCGACATGCGGAAGTGCGCGTCCGAGTCATTCGGTAGTGAACAGTTGTGGATGATTCCGTTCATGTCCAGATAGAGATTGTCTAACAAGATGCAACACACATGCACACCATTGCGAGGATCAGACGAGTCAGTGAGCATTACATGGGTGTGCAGATGGTCAGCCTTCCATTTCCACACAAAAAGGGGGTACGAGTGTGTTCCAATCCACATTCGACTAGCCCTTTTGTTGCAGAGTCGTGCAGAGCCAATCATCCATCAACGCCGTCCTCATTACCAAACTCTGGGATGGCATTCTCGGTGATCAGCTGGCAACACAAGGGATATCTCTCTCTAAGGTGGTCGCAAGGAAAGAAGAGCGTTGAGAACAGGGGGACATTCACACGCCTCGATGAGTCGGAGGCTCATCCTCGTTTATTGTGTGCCGCGCTCTCGACTGATGCACGGATACAGTACCCCATCCATCGGAAGAACTTTGGTACACCCATGCTGTCTCTTGGTCTCTTGGTCTCTTGTCTATATGTTTACGGCGTGTAGCGTGTGTGGAAAGGGATAAAAGGAGCGGAAGTGGGTGGTGGTAAACTGCGGCGAAAGTGAGGAGGAGCAATGAGTGAAAAGGGATGACCTTTGACCAGATCTCGCCGTGACCACCCTTAAGGCAACAATCAACCCTTGTGTTCATCCCCCTGCAGGATGGCATGGACAAAAAAGAACGCGCGTCGATTGTGTGGAGGTGGCATTCGTAGAGCTCTACGGAAGAATATTCTTCTACTTGGCACCGCTGATCGTTTATGTTCACTTGGTGATCCTCTCGACCTGGTTAATGGACTCTTCCAGGATTTGGGACTGAAGGGTGGCATCCTGGAGATCAGCCTTGATCTTCTCAATCATGTAAGCTGCAAGCTTGCTCTGCTCACGCTCACGAACCGAGGCCTCGTAGCGGACCCACGAATCCAGAACGGCCTTGACCTCAGCGGTCAGGGCAGTCTTCTGCTTGAGCTCAAAGGCTTCCGCCTCGAGTTGAGCAGTCTCCTTGGAGAGAGCGTAGAGGGCCTTGGTGACGTCGACAACGTCCTTCATCTGGCCAACCTGGTCGATACGATCCTCAACAGCGGTCTTGTGGTCAGCACGAGCCTTTTGGAGAACAGAGCGGATCTTGTTGATGTGGCCATCGGCCCACTCGTTGAAGGGTTCACGAGCGCTCTTGACGATACCGCCAAAGGTTGCAGCGAACGCAAAGAGGACCAGAGACTCTTCATTGAAGATGTAGAGTTCCTTGGAGATCAGATAAGCGGCAGCACTGGTGAAGGCGGTGACATAGGCAGTCTTGGAGACCAAAGAGTTGCCAGGCAGAGAGTCCAGGATGCTCTGGGCCTTGGTCTCGGGCTTCTTCTCTATATATTGATACAAGCGGATCCTGTCAGTTCTTAGTCTTCCAGCACTACCCATCGCTGATATCCCCATTCAATTGAATTTCCCATCTCCACTCCCGATCCTTCCTATTGTCGGTTCAGTCGATCTTTCAACAGGGTGTACTAGTAATGACAAAGACTAGAGCCACGAACCTTCGGTAGCGGTGGCCATATGGCGAATGCTAAACATATGGAAGAGGATAAGAGTCGTCGATTAACACGAGGTGGATTCCTTGAACCGTGTTCCCAGGAGAACATACCACAAGCAGACACCTACGCAAACGAAGCGCCAGAGCGCTGGGCAGAGAGGAGAGGGCGCACGGCGGCCACTAGAGCGCAATAAGAACAGGACGTTAGACAGTCTCATTGAGAAAGGGTAAGGTTGTTGTCCTCTCGACCCGGTTCCGGTTGTACGATCAAACGGCCGGAAGATGAGGTGACAAGTCGTCTTTGAAGGGGATGGGGATACGATCGGGCGATGAAATACAAGGTCAAGAGGGGGCAGCACCCGTACCCGAGGAACTCTTGGTCAAAAGTCGGAGGGCCATGGTAGTTGACGGTCGTAGATGAGTGTTGATCGTTCAGGGGAGGTTTTGTGATTCAACTCGCAGTTCTCGCACGGAACATGGGTGCACACGCCCCTCAAGCTCATTCCGTTTTCGCGGTTTGTATTCGTGCTGTGCAGCAGAATTTGACTAAAAAATGCAATTGGTGATGGTTTGTGTGGGGGAATGTGAGATGTTGGGACATTCTATATCTTGATAAACTTGCGCTTCTTCTCTGACTCTTGCTTCTTCTCCTCATCTTTGCGGACCGCCTCCTCATCGAAAAAGTCGGATGTGTTGTTGGCTTCATACTCGCGACGGATATAGCTGAGCCCTGCAACATTGAAGCCAAGAATGTCCTAAGTAGCGAATGGATGAAGAAGAGCGTCAGTCGACTTGAACAATGCACCCTTAACTATTCAGTCAGATCCACAGCAGGAACGGTCTCTCACCTTTTGCTTCTGCAATCCCGCCCTGAGGTTGCGCCGAACAGAGTCCAGCATAGGTCGCATGATCCTGTTGGCAACGATCTGGTTGTGGTGCGACTTGATTAAAAAGAACAGGACCCTGCAGATCAAGTTGATGTTATACTCTCTTTGGACAAACACATCCAACCAGTTCAACAAACTGGTTACCACTGAAAATGGCAATACTAACAGTGCCTCATCCAACTCGGCAGGTCGAATCCTCTCCAACGCGTACCAGACGTGCTGTTCAGGTGTCTGGCGCATCGAAATGAGAAGCGGTGACCGTTGAGGTTTGGATAGTCCACGTTGTCCACGAGCCACGCCGGCGTTATACTCCTTCCAAGCATTAATTTCCTGATCCGCCAACTCCAGGGCCTCCATTATCCGCTCTCCTGCTTTGAGGGTATCCATGGTCTGTTTGCCTGCCGCTGCCAGCTCATCTCCGTTACTGGTCGAAGGAACGTCCACGTTGCCTTCACCGTTGTCCACCATCCCAGTCTTCTCAAAAGATGCGGTCAGTGTAGCCTCGTACAGGTCATCCAATTCTTGCTCGCGCTCCTCCTCAAGGAACACTTGCTCCTCAGTCTTTTGCCAGATGCGTAGAGAGCGATCATGCGAAGCAGAGACTACAATGTTGCCATAAGTTCCAACGGCCAGAGCCCAAACCTCTCCATGATGTCCCTCCAGCTTCAAAATGTTCTCAAACTTGTCGCCATCCCAGTACTTGACGGTCCTGTCTTTGGAGGCTGTGAAAAAGTAGTGCGTGTTCCAAACAAACTGCACTGCCATAATGGATTCTTGATGGGCGAATAAGGACTTGTGGCAATCTCCAAAGTCCAAACCCCACAGTTTGACATTCTTGTCCGCTGAACATGTTACTAGCAAGTTTGAGTCTGACGAGATATCCATAGAGAGCACAGGTAGCTTGTGGCCGTACAGTGATAGGAAGAACTTGAGAGTGTCGTGGTAAAAGACCTTGACTGTTGCATCCAGTAATGAAACGGCAACCAACTTTTGATCAGGCGAGTACCGGACGCAGAGAACGTCATCGGACATCTTGAGTGTGCGCATGTGGACAAGCGAAAGACGCTTCTTGACAGTCTGACCCACTTGGTCTTCCAACATATCGAAATCCCAGAATTTGACGTCCTTGTCCGCACTTCCAGTGACCAGGCCTCGCCGGTCGGGGCGGATCTGAAGAGACCAAATAGCCCCCTCATGCGCCTCGATCGATTCGATCATAGAGGATGATCCCAAGTCAAATAACTCCAAGTGACCCGCCTTTGTGCCCACAATGACCTGGTGAAATGCGATAGAAAGGTAAGATCAGACTGTGTACACCTTGCCTCGACTAGATCCACACGATTTAAAGACCGGACAGTATATCTTACATGACGATTTCCTGGCAAGAAGGCACAGCAGAGAGCGTATCCACACTCCATCGTCCTGATACATGATGCCGTCTTCACATTCCAAATCTTGAGAGAGTCTAGTGTTGAGAAATGATAGTAACAGTAAGCAAACGTGCTGTCGTAAAGAGCAGCTAAAGCTCCATCCACCTCGAATCACTCCCTTACTGTTGGATGCAGAGCAAAGTAACTCGTCGTCTGAGCTAAGAGCAACAGCACGGATATCGGATCGATGTCCTGCAAGCTCCAGAGTATACGCCTTGTTCGGTTCAGCGGTAACCTCTTCGTTCTTTGCTGAGGCTGGGTGAGGTGCTGTCCAAACTTCAGCTGTATTATTGTTCAAAGATACCACCAGCTGCACATGTCCAATCTTCTCCACGTCCTTGGAGGGTGCAAAGTCGAATGACCGGAACTTGGCTCCTGAGCGGATGACATGCCAAGGTGTAATCTCATCCGTAGCTTGAATAGTCTCGTCCACAGGCTCCTCGGCTTCCGCGCCTTCCTTGTCGCCCTTTTTCAAGAGGGCCTGTTGCTTCTCACGCTGACGCTTCTTTCTTCGGGACATCTTCTTTTTGATCTCCTCAACTGGACGTATCCGGAACAGTTCGATGGATTTGTCAGACGCCTGACATCCCAAAAACTGTTGTGAAGAATGAAACTTGAGAGTGAGGACACGTTCCTTGGATTGACGGGGAATCGATCCATAGTATGAAATCGCCTTGCCGGATCCTGAACTCTCATCGTCCATCGCCTCCTCGTCTCCAATATTTCTAGCCTCTTCACCAGTCGCTAAACCTGTTCTCAGAGCTGCAGCGTCAATCTTCCAGACTTTGATATCAGCATCACCACCTCCAGACACCAGCATAGTCTCCTCGGCGTTCACGTCGCAGTCCCAAACTTCGTTCCTGTGTGCAACCAGCGTCTCCATGCAGTGTTGAGTCGACAGATCCCAGAGTTTGATGAGCGTATCCTTGGAGGATGAAAGAATATATCCGTCTGTCGATTTTCCTCCATCTACCGCAGAGGGTCTGGATATAAACCGGACAGATGTGACTTGATCCTTGTGTCCACGAAGACTGGCGTGGTAAAATCGATCCAAGAATGCATCGTCATATCATCGAAGGAATCGTGTTGACATCGAGCTCGTTAGCGTAATGTCTTTCATCCAAGTTGAGCGCACAAGCGCGGCTGTATAGATAGTCATACGGTGACCATGCAACGGACAGATCAACTTACCGGTACAATCCAACCTCGCCCTCCACATCCCAGACAATCAAATCCGTGTCCTTTGCTCCCGAGACCAAACGACTTCCAGACTTGTCAAATGCCAAGGCGGTTACTGCTGAACGGTGGCCGTTGAAGGTGACAAGGACCTCCGAGCTCTTCATGCTCCAGATGCGGATCGATCCGTTAGCGTAACCGACTGCATAGCTGTCCTGATCGACACTGCGAGCGATGCAAGTGACCTCAGCCTTGTTATCACTATCATGCCATCGACCAACCTAGCGCATTTCATCGATATCATTAATCCTCTGCTCTCGAGTATCAACTCCTCAAGGAGAGAGGGAGTTGAGAAAAGTCCTTACATGCAATCAAAGATCGGCTTTTATGTGCTTACCAGGTCACCTTTCTTGGGATCCCAGATAGTAACATCCTCAAGAGCGGGACTCACGACATATTTTCCACTGGCATCATAGATGGTGTTGGAGTTTCCACTGGTGATAACACCAAAAGTGGCCCGGGGCGTATATCGCTGATAGGCCTTTACCATGCTGTTTCAAGAAGAAGTTTGTTGTATTTCAAACTCCTGACGAAAGTAGTTCAAGAGTTTGAAATGAGTTCCTTGCTGGCTGCGCTTCTTTTTCGAGAGAGAGGATGCGTGGCTGTATGGGGGTTGCTCTGGCGTTGCCGGACACGGGGAGGCGGAAGGTGAGGGAGAGAGGAAGCAGAGAGAGGCAAGCTGGCGACGTTCCAAGAGTTAAAAAAAAAAGTGCTTTGTTTACAGTGTAGGCGAATTGAAGAGGCCAATAAGCCTCGAACAGTCACTCAGTGGGGATTGGACAAGAGACGTTTTTGCTCATCACCTCCACAACTCTCCACCGCCAACAGTGGACCGTCTCTGCCATGGTAAAGAACACGCGGTAGTCAGAAAGCACTCAGAACACAGGCTTCGCCAGTCTCTCATCAACTGCGCACTTTCGGATGTGGAGGACCAACGTTATGACACAGGGTAGCTTGGAGCTGACACAAGCAATCTCCGTCCTTGTCTCTGTCACATAGGCTTCTATTGTCCAGTCTCTTTCAGTCCCTTCTGCCTACAAGGACCAGCAGTATCAGGGCACATCTGTACAGCTCGCCCAGGACCTTGCCCACTCAACCACGCTCTACGTTGGCAATCTTTCCTTCTACACAACCGAGGAGCAGATCTACGAGTTGTTCTCCAAATGCGGCGAGATTAAGCGTATCATCATGGGTCTGGATCGCAACCAAAAGACTCCCTGCGGATTTTGCTTTGTCGAGTATGTCCACATCTTTCTTCCATGTGCAATTGTCTCTTCTATATCTGCAATGGCCAGATAGGCTAACTTGACCCACTTTTTTGTTAATACTCCTTCAAGATATTATCACCATTCGGATGCACTGGATTGTATGAAGTATATCAACAGCTCAAAACTAGACGAACGTATTGTGCGCTCTGACTTGGACCATGGGTTCAGAGAGGGACGACAGTTTGGCCGTGGTAGGAGTGGTGGTCAGGTCCGTGACGAGTACAGATTGGAATTTGATCCTGGCCGTGGAGGTTGGGGCCATGTTCGTGCAAGACAGGAGGCAGAGCGTGACCGCGAACAGAAAGCCAACTATGAAGCCATCACCTCGATTCCCGAAGGTGCTAGCAACGAATATAAAGATCAAAAAGGTATGACTTTGGGATATCACCACGAATAGAGTGAGCATGTCTACTCTGCCTTCAGAACCGTCATTTAACAAACCCATAATCACTCTTTGTTGCACTTTTTAGAATCATCGGGACCGAAACGAGGGCGGGATGATGACGACGATGAAGATGAGAAGCAGCGAGCAAAGGTGAACCCACGTTTCAGAGAAGGCAACGAGGATGAGGATGAGGCTTTTATTCCTGTGTAATGGCTACGCACGTAGACCATATTATTTCAAATACAAGCACAACCATCCAGGAATTGCTGACTATGTGCTCTTAGGGTGGTCGTTGTATTGAGTATCATTAAGCAGCCGTTCGCATTGGCGCATGGAATGGGTTCAAGGGGTTGGCCATCTGTGTTCCTGGAACGCTATATCCGGGAGCGTTTTCCATACGACTGGAGCTGAGCATCCGCTGATCATGCTTGAAAAAGAATTGCATAGTAAACATCTTTTGATCGACATCCCAGTGACTCCACAGCTTTTCCTCTGCCCTGTCAATGTCTCTGCTCTGAATCTTAAATGCGATACTCTCGTATGGTTCCGCCGCGATGACCAGGTATTGGTAGGCCTTGTTGGGAGCTTGAACTTGCTGTTCGTACGCTGACATGAACCTGTACCGAGGCTCCACCCCTTGTGCAATCTCAGGATACGCAATCTCAAATAACATTCCAACCTGACGAGATGCCGGATCCCTGATTTTGGTGACTTTGTAACCGGGACGACCAATCTTGATAATGTTCCGCTTAAACGCCGGTGCAGTGGCAGATCCAGATTTTAATGCTTGTTGTTGCTGGGCAGTGAGCGGGGCCATACTGTCGGGTCGTTCCATTGCATCCTTGGCAGCTCTTCGTCCCAGGTTGGTCTGATGTTTCTTTCCTTGTGTATGTGCCAAGTAGGATCCCTCATTGGTGTGTAGCGTCAAGCAGAGCTTACATTCATATGATCCCAAATGGTTCCTCATAAAGTATGGGTCCTTTGCCAAGTCTATTGATTCGATGCACACAAAAACATCCTGTCAGTCATCACATCATGAAGAGGACTCGGGAGAATAGGAGAGCTCTTGGATGCCATTCTCAATAGTCTAACCCACTGACCGATCGTTTCCAACGCCAGCTTGCGAAGACGTTCTCTCCTGTCAACGTTGCTCTCAGATGCGCCAGCAACGCCGGCGCTTCCGATCTTGGATCCAACACGATTCTGTCTGTCCATGGTGCTGTTTCGGTTGCTGGTACGAACGGAGAGCTGCTGTTGTTCACTAAAGAGTGTTGCGAGAGAGGAGAGGAGGGGAGAAACGAAAGCGATCGCAAGGACCATATGCCACGGGGCACGTGATGTACAGTCACCTGACAAATTAATTGCGCCCAGATCCTCTACACCATCCTGACGCAAATAAAACTTCTCACTTCCCCTCCTCTGAGAGAACCATAACGTCAAGACAAACCAAACTCCATATTCAAA
>Ga0247824_10000494_pt1 | contig 19620 bp, 15 predicted proteins | sample 13C_PalmiticAcid_FD_194412 | JGI IMG/M metagenome (GOLD analysis project Ga0247824, IMG submission 194412) | Soil microbial communities from agricultural site in Penn Yan, New York, United States - 13C_PalmiticAcid_Day48 | ecosystem: Environmental > Terrestrial > Soil > Agricultural land... | reverse complement strand
CCCACACACCAATCGATTGGGTATTCAAAAATGGTGTTCGGGAGTGTCATTTCGTCGCCGAGAGGGAATCTCTCGCTGCAACAAGTCATCCATCTTGCTAGCGTGTACTTGGAGAATGCTTCCAAATCCACCGATCCCGACATTCGCTTGGTGCTGTGTCATGATGCAGAAATTTCATTGAGCCAGGCGAAGAAAGCAGCCAAGCGCACAGAGAATAAAGCCATGCGTGAAGGGATCGCAGCTGTTTACTCTGGACTGGGAGAATTGTTGGAGCACGATGGACATGGAAACGAGGCGCAAGCATTCTATAAGAAGTCGGGAAAGTTGGGGTAAGGGAAAAAAAATGTTGTGACCCCCCCTTTGGTTGTTGGTTGTTGGTTGTTGGTTGTCGGTTGTCGTTGTATTCTTGGATGTGGGAGAGGCTAACAGAATGAATGAATCCATCAATCTCCTTCTAAACTTGTCCCCGCACCCCCTGTTCTAACACTTCTTTTGTAATGGCTGCAATGTAGAGGCCGTGTCCGCGGGTTGGGAAATCTGACGCATTCTTCCCGCCCCAGCAGCATTGTTCACTCAATCAAAAGCGCACTTCACTCCACTGGACCAATCGATAAACCAACAGCACCTCCTTCTTCTCAGAGCCCACACAAACAGCCATTGAGCATTGCCACAATACCGAAGGACATCTTCCCGGAGAACGTGCGTCCCCCTGCCATTGCATTCACTGCTCCTGAACCTGATTCTCGCCTCATTGATACACGTCAACTCGCTTGCTGTCTCGGACTGCTTCAGCCATCTATTGAGGCGGCTGAAATTCTGGACCCTGCTGCACGCACCTGGTTACAGGTCACAAAGGGTGAACTGGATGAGAAAGAGCGACTCGAGGCACTGGCCACAGATGTGATCCGAGCATTCAAGAGAGATGAATTCAAGGATGCCAAGGCTGTTACAGAGGTCGTGTATCTGGCACCTGTCCTCGAGAAAGACGACTTTCGATATCTTATCAAAGAGTTCTATTCAGGAGTGGATCAGTCGGGATTGCTGGATGTGCACCAACTCGAAGGACTTGCTCATCTGATCCAAGGTGCCAAAGAAGCAGGATACCTCGACTCGGATGACCTTGTCAAAGTACTGAATCTTCTCAGCACTCGGCTGAGAGATACTCATCAACAATCAACAGATCATCTTTATCAACTGACACTGGCGGTATCTCATGTATTGGATGCCATGGCCGATGCATCTGTCAGTGGATTGGATCGTGAAAAGATCTATGAACCGCTCTCCTTGTACTTGAATGAATTGAAAGAGAGCTCGGATGCTTACCTGGTGTACCAGGCAGCCTATGCCTATCAAGCACTGATGTGTGTGCCTGATGACGAGACATTGTGGCAGGCAACACTTCGACGCAGTGGAAAGGTGATCCAAGGAGTGTCAGGACTTGTGAGTGCAGTGAAAGGACTGGATCTGAATCGATTCATTGAAGGACTGGGGAAGATCCAGGAAGGATTGGGAGGGGCGACTGAGATGATACAGACCGCCATATCAGCGTACGATAGAGTAATGTCACTGAGTAAGAATGGTCAAGAATTCTTCGAGTGTCTGAAGGAAGGTCTCAGTTTCGAGAGGAAGTGCACATGGTATACAGCATTGCGGGGGGCAGATACATTGATCCGAAATGGCCAATTCGCTGATTTCAAGAAACTTGTGTATGAAGCACCATGTCTACGGGATGCGGCGTTCCAGTGGGGTATCTGTCAAAGACTAGAAGAGGTTGCAGCCGGTCCATTGTGGGATGAGGCGACTCGACAGAGTGCAGTTGCATTCCTTGTGGAGATTTATCAGAATGATGCGGTGTGGGGTCACCACACAACTGTCAAGCAATGGATTGTGAACATCCTCATGCAGCTGTCTTTGCTCTCCGGTGATATCCAATGTAAGTCAAGTAAGGAGATTGGGGGATACATGAGTGTATCTGGCGCTTGTATTATCAGTGTATGCGTCGATACTAACAACCACTGTTGTCTTCATGTTAGTCGTCGAAACACAGCTTCAAAGACTTCAGAATGATGGAGACGCAGCAAAGCAGACACTCTACAAGACATGTTGCGAGAATGGACCTGCATCTCATCCATTGAAGATCGGCTTGCCGGAAATCGGGTCTCCATCGCTACTCGATCGTGTTCAAGAGAGACCTGATGTCGAAGGAGGCCTACGCCAACTGCGAAGATTACGACTGAAAGAACGAGGAAAGTCTGTCTACATCCCTCCTCAAGCGAAAGCCAGCTTACAATCTCGCGATGAATCTGGATTCCCATTGTTGGAGAGAGTGAGCGAGTTCCTGGAAAGCGACCAGATGGTGTTCCTTCTGTTAGGAGATTCTGGTGCAGGCAAATCGACTTTCAACCGCGAACTCGAGTGTACCTTGTGGTATACATACAAAAAAGGAGGCACAATCCCTCTCCACATCAACTTGCCAGCCATCGATAAGCCAGAACATGATATGATCGCCAAACAACTCAGGAAGGCCGAGTTCGCGGAACCGCAGATCCGGGAATTGAAGCTTCATCGCAAGTTCACTCTCATCTGCGACGGATATGATGAGAGTCAGCAAACACACAACTTGTACACAAGCAATCGACTGAACCAAGCAGGAGAATGGAATGCCAAGATGGTGATCAGTTGCCGTAGCGAGTACCTCGGAATTGATTATCGAGATCGCTTCCAGCCAGGGGACCGTAACCATCACTTGGATTCAGGACTTTTCCAAGAAGCTGTCATAACACCATTCTCGATGGATCAAGTTCAAGACTACATCACACAATATGTGTCTGTCAACCGACCACTCTGGGAAGCTAAGGAATACAAGAAGGCACTCGATCTCATTCCAAGCTTGAAGGAACTGGTCAGGAATCCGTTCTTGATGTCGTTGTCGTTGGAAGTGTTGCCTCGCATGGTTGATCCAGGACAAGACCTCTCAACAACTAGCATCACTCGAACATCATTATATGACCAATTTATCGAGCACTGGTTTGAGCGAGGCAAGAAGCGTCTCGGAGAGAAGAACTTGAGTCCGCAGTCGAGATCAGTATTCGAGAGTTTGATCGACGAGGGATTCACACGGAACGGTATTGCATACTTGAAGAAGCTGTGTGCAGCAATCTACAAAGAGCAGGGCGGTCAACCAGTTGTGACATATTTGCGATACAAGGATGAGAGTTCATGGAAGTCCGTGTTCTTCAGCCGAGAAGAAGAGAGTCAGATCCTTCGTGAAGCATGTCCTCTGATACGGAATGGCAACCAACACCGATTCATTCATCGGTCTCTTCTTGAATACGGGGTGGCACTCGCAATATTCGATCCGCAAGATTGGAAGGAAATCCAAGCATCCGAGTCCGCATTGGCACGTCGCGGAAGTGTCAACTCTGTCATGAGTTTCGATGAAGGTGGCGCTTTGGCGAAGGAGTCTATCGCAGTCGGACAGGAACCCGATCTCAACTCTCCTTTAGCCTGGAGACGTTTCGTGAATGAATCGTCGATGATGCAGTTCCTTGAAGAGCGCGTTCAACAAGAACCGTTATTCAAACAGAAGTTAGTCGACTACATTGAACATTCGAAGGAGCACAAGAAGTGGCGTGTTGCAGCAGCCAATGCCATCACCATACTTACCCGAGCAGGAGTGCAGTTCAATCATGCAGACTTGCGCGGTATTCGGATCCCTAATGCGGATCTCAGCTATGGAATGTTCGATTCAGCGCAGCTGCAAGGAGCAGACTTAAGACAAGTTGATCTCTCTGGCGCGTGGCTACGAAGGGCCAAACTGGACAACACCCGAATGACAGGAGCAAGGTTTGGCGAACTCCCGTCTCTAAAGCATGACAGCAAGGTGGAAATGTGTGTATACTCGTCTGATGGAGAGACAATTGCTACCGGACTTTCCAATGGGAAGATTACTATGTATTCGACATCGGACTGGGAGATTCTGTGGACATTGGAGGGGCAAAGCGGCAGGGTGACAAGCATGGTGTATTCTCCTAATGGCAACCAGATCGCTTCAGCATGCTCTGATCGCACATCACAGCTGCGGGACGTTAGGACAGGGTCGTGCATCCACACGCTGAATGGACATGACGCAGAAGTTCGGAGCATTGCTTATTCGCCGCAAGGAGATCGAATTGCTTCTGGCAGCAATGACAAGACAGTCAAAGTCTGGGATGTGGAATCCGGAGAATGCCGCCACATCTGGATTGGCCACACTGATGAGGTCTTGGGCGTCATCTATTCACCAAAGGGTACCCAGGTCGCCTCACGCAGTGGCGATTGCACAGTGCGGATATGGGATGTTGAGACCGGGAATTGTCTTCACGTCCTGAAGGGTCACAGTGCTCCGATTAAAGTGATCGCCTATTCGCCTCAGGGACATCAACTTGCATCCGCATCCGACGATCTCTTCGGAAGCTTGAGGTTGTGGGATGTGGCAACTGGAGAATGCCGCCATTTTCTCTTCAGCAGATATTGCAGCTATTCCGTCGTGTATTCACCGAGTGGTAATCAACTTGTTTCTGGTGGTCTCAGTAAAGCCCGGGTGTGGGATGCCGATCGAGGAGTTTGTCTTCATGTCTTACGAGGTCACATCGGCGATGTTCGCTCTGTCGTGTATTCCCCGCAAGGTGACATGATTGCTACTTCCGGTTCCGACAGAACGATTCGAGTGTGGGATGCAGCAACAGGAGTTTGCCAACAGACATTAACCGGCCATTCCAACGATATCACGAGTATCACGTTCTCGCCGAAAGAGAATCGAGTGGCCTCAAGCAGTCGGGACACGACAGTTCGGCTGTGGGATATTGGAGTTGGAGCGTCCCGACATTCTTCAAGTGGCCATAATACCTCCGTTGAGGGTGTCAAGTGCTCTCCAAAAGGAGATAATGTCGCAACGTACAGCAAGGCTGACACGACAGTACGGATCTGGGATGTCGAAACAGGGGTTTGTCGCCATGTCTTGCGAGGTCACTATAATTATGTGAGAAGCGTTGATTATTCACCACAAGGAGATCAAATCGCCACTGGCAGTTGGGACCAAACTGTACGGTTATGGAACATTGAATCAGGAGCATGCACCCATATTCTGAAAGGTCATAGCAGTGGGACCTCCACCATCGCGTATTCACCTCAAGGAGATCAACTTGCATCTGGCAGTTCCGACCAAACAGTGCGGTTGTGGGATGTGAAGTCCGGAGAATGCCGCCACACATTGATTGGTCATACATATGCTCTCTTTGACATCGTGTATTCACCGAATGGCAATCAGCTTATCTCATGCAGTTACGACTCGACAGTGCGGTTATGGGATGTTGAGACAGGCACTTGCAATTTTATTCTAATTGGTAGCCATAGTGCTTATTGTGTCGCGTACTCACCACAAAACGATACTATTGTATCGGTGAGCACTGACCAAACGATACGAGTCTGGGATGTTGGGACCGGCGAGTGTCGACACACCTTCCTTGATCACAACGTCGTCGCGTATTCGCCAAGAGGAGATCAGCTTGCTTCTGGCGGCAGCGATAGATCCGTGAAAGTGTGGGATACAGAATCAGGAGATTGCCTTTGGATATTCATTGGCCACCGTAAAAGTGTCAGCAAGATTGTGTATTCGCCTCGAGGAGATCTAGTTGTTTCTGCCAGCCATGACAAGTCCGTGCGGTTGTGGGACGTTGCATCCGGTCAATGTCAGGCAGTGATACAAGACTTCCAAGATGGCGTCGAATGTATTGATTGGACTGAACTTTCTGGTATCAGCTATCTGGTCGCTGGCTGCGCAGATGGAGTGGTGGGAGCATGGCAGGTGCAGCTTGATGGAGGTCGCTGTGATGTATCTTTGAAGTGGATGACAGCAAGAGGTGTGTTTGATGCGAAGGATGCAACAATTCAGGATGTACAAGGATTGAGTCATCTTAATAGAAAGCTTCTGAAGCAGCGAGGAGCTGTGGGTGAGCCGACTCTGCGCTTGGGAGAGGCAAGTAAGAAGGTAGCCACCATGGCTTCTGTGATTTCCAAACTCAAGGCTTCATCAACCACAGCGGTAGAACATCCTGCTTTAGGATCTGGTTCGTTTGAACAGTTGGGGCAACTGCTGGAGCAGGCAAAGGACCCACTTATCCGGGATATGATGGCAGTCATTGTTAAGAACATTAGTGGACGTGAATAAAGATGTTGTCTTCTGTTGCACCCTTTTCTTTGCTCGCATGCTGCATGTGCACCGCAAAGTCAAATCTCGTGTCGCAGCCTGTGCTAGATTTTCCAACTCGTGACTAAGAGCACTCTGATCATCACTCTGAGTTTGTCCAACCTTTTTTCTTCCCTCCTCAGCAACTCCTCAGACGAGGATATGGACTTTACAGAGCCGTACCGCCACTCGCACTTCCTGACACTCTACTCGCCGAATGGAAAATACCTAGCCTCCTACCACCTTGCACAGGAGGGCTTTGTCAGACTGCATCCTTCAGCGCCAGTCCAACCGAATGAGGACGGAGGTCGAGGGGTGATCATCTTTCGGTTCGCAGCAACCATGCAAATCGTGCGTGTGATCGAGATCCGACTCTTCCGCGATTCCCTTCCTACCATCACTGAGATTGGGTGGTCGCCTGATTCGAGTATGCTCCTGGCAGCTTGTTGCACCACAGGAACCATTCTGGTTTATTCAGTCGAGGAAGAAGAGTTCAAGGCGACCATCACGGTGCCTGGGATCGGAAACTATCCTTCAACAACAACATCTGGATCTGGATACGGCAAGGGTCAAGGTGGGAAACAAAAGAATGGAGAAAGCAAGCAGATGAAAGAACTCAAAGCGATGGGCTACACTTCTCCTGGAGCTGAGATCCTGCGTGGGGTGCGGTTTAGTGCCGACTCGCGACACATTGTTGTCTGGGAAAATCAGCTTCTTCGTCTCAGTATCTGGTCTCTGGAATCGTCTGTCGATATCTCGGCCCATTCGCTATCCCATCAACATCGACAGAATCCACCATCACAGCAGCAGCATGCTCAGGTGCTTGCTATGGAGCGCCCAAAGTCCACCTCCAGATCCGCCATCACATCGTGTTCTGTCCCGCCCTATAGCACACTTGGTACAACAGCCACCTCTGCAGGGACAGGATCACACTACGCTTACAGTGTTCGAGGGGATCTGCAATACCTGGCGGTGATCACGCGCAATGGACGGGAATGCAAAGATCAAATCTCCATCTTTGCAACGGAAAGCTATTGGACCAAACCACCCATATTTTCGTTTGGCATAGCTGCCGAGGGCAATGGAGGGATCAAGGATGCAGAAGGGATTGTATGGAGCCCGGATGGCCGTTACCTCGTTGTATGGGAGAACCCAATCATCGATTTCAGAATTGCAGTGTACTCTATGGATGGACGGTGCGTGGGCTCGTACATGGTAACACCTGATGAGGGCGAACCTTTTAGCAATGGCGCCCACCAAGCTCTCAGCTATGGAGGCGGAGGGATGGGCGTCAAGTCTGTATGTTGGCATCCAAGGTCAAAGTTGTTAGCCCTGGGAGGATACGATCAGAAGGTAAAGATCAGCGTGTGACAAAGGGGAACCCTGAGCATTAACCTTCAAACGAGTTGGGTGTGTAACCTTGAAATTTTTTTTTTCTCTGCGGGACAATTAGATCCGTCTACTCAACTACTCGACGTGGAGGTCGGTACTGGAATTCATTCATCCTACACATATCAAATACGGACCCGACACGGTGCTCTGGCGTGAATCTGAATCGACTGTCGCTGTGGAGGGCTCTGTTCACCTCCAAGGAGGCGTCGAATGTAAGGCACTTTGCTTGATTTCTTTTGGCAACCTGCCATCAGGACCAGAAACAGGCTGACAGACCCTTGCTATCTTACATGGATTAGACATCATCGTGGATCAACCAGCCGCGATACCAACAGTCCGCATAGATACCCGTAAACCCAATGCGAAAACTGGAGTTGGCTGGTGTGATTTCAACTGCGATGGCACCATGCTAGCGTCTCGAAACGGTACGTTTTTGATCCCCAGATAAGGTCCTCAGTTGTGCAAAATGGAAATGTCCTCTTTTCTAACTGTGAGAGCAAATGTGGGAACTATTGACCCTAGATAACATGCCCAATGTGCTGTGGATCTGGTCCATGGAGACTTTGAAGCCCATGGTCATTATTCATCAACAGCAACCGATCAAGGTGTGTCGGTGGGACCCAACTTCACCGTTCAGGATCGTGTGGTGTTGTGGATCAGGCTACGTGTACAGTTGGCGAGCATCCGTGGAGATCCCTGGTGGGATCATCGAGGCCATTGAGGTGCCTGGCGAAGGGTTTGTAGTTTCTTCGTTGAAATGGTGTCCAGATGGAAAAGGGTTGCTGTTACTCGACAACGACATGTTCTGCCTAGGATTCCCAGTAGAGGATGATGACCAGTTTACTATCCATGAGAATACCGCTTCTATTTTCGCCCGAGTTCGGTGATGCCATTATTGGACTCGGTTACACACAGTCGATTTGGCCATCTGCCTCAAAACTATGATATCGATATCCTTTTGATTTGGTCGTGGTCCTGACCTACACCACAACTTTGAAGCGAACGGTTTGATGATGCTTTATTCTATAGCCCGTTTGGGTAAAGTTGCCAACAAATATACTCGTTCAATCAAGCACTTTGCAACTCATGGAAACCAAGGGGTGAGAAATGGCTTGATGTAATGACACTATGGAGCTGCCGAGTGCAACTTGGGAGCGCAGGGGCAGCCTTTCGCAACTATGGGGTTCCGTCCTGCGACAGGCCTTGGTGAAAGGTGTCAGCTTGGAGACTTGTCGCAGGTGCTTACGAAGAATGGTGGCCTATGTGAATGGTGCAAGTCTGAACACATTACATCTCGAGAGAATGCAACAAACAAAAGTGTAACTCTTTATCTCGCTCGCTTAGCCATGGTCAAAGGGCTGGTGCCACATGAATAGTTGGCCATCCCCAGACCCCCTCCTACCTGCTCGGCTTCAAGCCCGGAGGTGGGATGAGAGGAAAGGTAAAAGAAGAAAGTAACGTTGGTTGGACTATTTATTCCCATACGTAGATGCTTGGACCTGATGACTCCATATAAAAACTTCTCAATGCTCCATGGTGTAGAGGCGGGAGACCTAGACCTACATTCCAGCAATGACCATTCATCTGTCAATTGATAGGTACGAGTACCAGAGGGACATATCATAGCGATTGGCGAAGACGTTGGAGAGAAAACTCTTGGACTCGTCTAGAGGACGATCCTGGGGAACATGACTTTGGACGCGTCCAAAAAAACCCACCAAAGAGACAAATCCGGAGATGTTTTTGAAGTTGACAAGTCCATTCTAAAGAACTGTATTTGATTGCTGAACTTTTACAAACGAGGCTACTATCATGTCGCCACTCCTCCCTCCAATCCCTCTCCTTGTGATTACAAAAAAAAAACCCGTTCCTGATCCGAAATCGTCATAGTTGTCGCTCCTCTTATGCCTCCACTTTTGATGGGTCGAGAGTGGTTTCCTTTCCAAGATCATCGTAACGCTTGATAATGTTTTGCTGGTAAGGATGATCCTCTCCTTCAAATACAAAGAGACGGGCCAGCCGTGGTTCCCGGAGTCGGTTCTTTGGCAACATGCCGGACACTGATTTACGAATGATGGCATCTGGATCCTTGGTCATGAGTTGTTCATAGGTGGTCTCTTTTAATCCGCCAGGATATCCCGTGTGATGTCTGTAGAGCTTGTTCTTGGCTTTTGTTCCTGTTGTGAGGACATTGCTTGCATTGATTACAACGACGTAGTCGCCACAGTCGGCTAAAAAAAAGAAAAAAAAAACGATTGAAGATCAAAGGAAAGGGAGAGGTGAGAGAGGTGGGATTAATGATCCGCTCTGAATGGTGCATAGGACAAAAGTCGTCCATGAAGGGCTGAAGGAGTGTATTGACATTGATAAGGACCATCGTCGTAAGAGGGTCGCGTTGGAGGGTGGAAGGTGTTGATAGGGCTTGGTAAGATGTATAGGTAAGGTGATGATCCAAGTAATTGCTCTGCTCCTGCTTCCGTGTCCGTTTTGATCCAGTGTCAAATGATATTCAAGAAGATTGCGGGTCGGACATACATGCGGGGTCATAGATAGGCTTATGCTTTCCCATGAGAGTCTCTGCAATTCCGGTAGACATGCGGCCGAGGACCCTCTGCTTGGCGTCCACAAGGTGCCATACCCTGGCGTAGGCCAAAGCGGTCTAGGAGAGAGTTGAAAACGGAAACACCGCGAAACGTGTTAGTTGCGGACAAAGGGTGTGTGTGTGTCCCTGAGGGTGGATAAGATACACCCCCCTCCCACGGCTTTTGCTTCCTGGACAAGGCGCGTTACCTTTCCAATGGCTTGAGACATGGTGTAGGCGTCGTGGTTCGGGGAGGAGGAGTGAAGGGATGGACAGGACCACGAGCTCGACCGCCAGTCAGTCAACTATGTTGACATTAAGGGTAGATCAAGATAAGCAGTCCCCGTATGGGGCACTGGGATAATTCCCTTTTCCTGCTCGTTCCTCATTCATCCCCTTCCCTCCTCTTTCTTCCCAACCCATTCCAACTCCCGGCACCCGACTGTCCTCAAGCACACCACCACCGGAGACCACCGCCAACAGAGTATCTTTATCATGTGGAAAGTGTCTCGCATCGGTTGTGCCGCCTCTGGACTAAGGCACCCTGCTCGGAGCTACTCTTCCTCCTGGGCGCTGCTCCCCGCTCAGAGCCCGTCGTCCTCGTCGTCCTCGTTGTCGTCGTCTTCGTCTACCTTTGGATATCGAAGCTTCCGATCTGGAACAGGAAAGGCTTTGAATGGGAATGCCAGTGAGAGTGCTAGTGGAGCGGGTAACGCGAATGGTTCAGGAAAGCTTGTGGGGGACAGGATCACGATTGATCAAAAAGCCAAGCTGCGCATGGATCTTCGTGCAGAGGCCATGGGGAGCAACCATGGCGGCAACAAAGCAGGCGGAAACAGTGATGGGAACGGTAGCGGTGGTCTTCACAAGTGGGCAAAGTCTCCGGATCATGAGGCGAGGGTTCAGGAGAGTCCCTTTCGACGCGCTTATGAAGAAGCTCAGAATCGACCCAACTCTTATCGCGATAACCAACATTACAATAACAACAATGGATCCGGTATGCAGAACGAAGGAAGACAGCAAGGAGGACGTCGGGCTGGGAGATACTATGAGGAACGTTCAGGTGGTGGTGGTGGTGGTGGTGGTGGATCAGGGTCTCGGCAAGAACCTCGTCAGGCCCCACCATCGTCGTTTGCTACGTCGTCCGCTTGGGGATTCTCTGCACCCGCCAAACCTACAACAAAACCCAAGGCGCCAAAGCCATTTCAAAAGCCTGTCGGCGAGGAGACAGGAAAAGCTTCTACATCTGGTTCAGGGGCGCCATCGTCATTATCAATGGATTCCTTTCTATCAAAGCCTACTACATCGACGTCTGCCACATCGACGTCTGCCACATCAACTTTTACAGCCTCAGCTTCAGCAGCACCAACTCCAGCAGCATCGGCTCCAGCAGCATCACGGCCTGTCACATCAACCCCACCCTCCAGACATGTCACATCGGCCTCATCAACACCACGGCCTGCTCCATCAACCCATGCTTCTTCACGATATTCAGCCCCGATGAGAGACAATGTAAAGCGTCAAGTCGAGAATCAGGCAAGGCGGCGCAGACAGCTCAGGAAACAGCAGAAACCTGCAAAAGATGTTTTTATCCCTGATGCGATCAGCGTTTCAAACTTGGCAGGCTTGTTGGGAGCAAGAATTGGACACTTTGAGAACAAGATGAGATCCCTGGGCATGGAAACCATTCGACATGATCACGGTAAGTACAAAGGAAGGATAACACTGAACTGGTGGACAATGTCTGTTTGCTGGTACTCACTCGATACTCTATTTCCTTATTGTTAGTCCTCACCTCAGAGGAGGCATCACTGTTGGCATTAGAGTACAATGTCAATCCTATTGTGGGAACCACCGAGAAGCTGTTTGATCTGACACCCAAGTACGTATCCCACTACGGTATCTCTTTTCCACCACCTGGACATCCGTGGATTTGCACAGTAGTCTAATTTGGTTCAAACAATTGTTAGGGCAGAACCCGAAGACATGTCCATTTACCCATTGCGACCTCCCGTCGTTACTATCATGGGACATGTTGATCATGGAAAGACAACGCTGTTGGATTCACTTCGCAAAACATCAGTTGCTGCAGGAGAGGCAGGAGGCATCACGCAACATATCGGTGCATTCTCTGTGACCTTGCCCTCGAAACAACAAATCACATTCTTGGACACGCCTGGACACGCAGCTTTCTCAGCCATGCGCGCCCGTGGTGCTCATACGACGGATATTGTGGTTTTGGTCGTGGCAGCCGAGGATGGTGTTATGCCACAAACGGTGGAGGCTATCAAACACGCTGAGGAAGCTGGAGTCCCTGTTGTGGTCGCTATCAACAAGTGCGACAAGTACGGAGCAGAACCTGACAAGGCCAAGCAGGCGCTTCTCAAGTATGGTATCACGGTTGAAGACCTAGGCGGAGAGACGCAATGCGTGGAGGTATCGGGTCTCACGGGCATGAACCTTGACAAGCTGGAGGAGACGATTCTTACCCTGGCGGAGGTTCTGGACTTGAGGGCCGAGGTGGACATGAAGGGCGAAGGCCATGTGATCGAATCGCAGATCGAGAAGGGTCGTGGAAGTGTGGCGACGGTTCTCGTGAAGCGCGGAACGCTACGTGTTGGGGACAATATTGTGGCAGGCGACACGTGGTGCAAGGTCAAGGCACTTGTCAATGACCAGGGCAAGGCCGTGAAGGAGGCACCTCCTGGTACCCCTGTCAAGGTGATGGGCTGGAAGGATCTCCCCAAGGCGGGTGACGAGATGCTTGGCGCAGAGTCTGAGGAGCAGGCTAAACTTGCTGTTGAAAACAGGACGTTCAAGCGGGAAAGGCGAGAGCAATTGAAGACGTTGGTGGCTATCAATGAAAAACGGCGTATTGTTGCAGAAGAGGAGGACGAGGAAAAGGCGGCCCATCGCGATTACAAGCACAAGGTATGGCTCTTCCATCAAGGCATCCTGGAGCATCACCCAGAACAGCCTCAAGCCAAGAAGCAGCTCTCTGTCGCAGCGATGGCGGCCAAGGAGGAAGAAGAGAGCGAAGTCAAGAATCTACGGATGGTGGTGAAGGGCGACGTGAGCGGAACGGTGGAAGCAGTGTGCGATGCGCTCTCGGGATTACCGGCGAATCAAGTCAAGGTCGGGGTGATCCAAAGCGGTGTGGGAAACATTACCGAGAGTGATATACAGTTTGCGTCGTCCTGCAGCGGTAAGGGTCAATTTTTTTTTGCTTTTTTTCTTGTTGTGGGAAAAGTGGGATTTGGGGAAGAACATGGTGAGAATCATTGGTCAAAAAAAAAAAACCAAATCGCGTCAAGTCCCTCATTTTTGTTTGTTATCTTGTTTTTTTAGCGATGATCCTCGGATTCAATGTGAAAGCGGACAAGAAACTGCAGCAGACGGCACGGCAGATGGGAGTGAATATCAAGTCGTATGGAGTGATCTACAAGCTGTTGGACGATGTGAAGGTGGAGATGGCCATGTTGCTGCCCAAGGACACTGAGATTCAGGTGATAGGAGAGGCCAAGGTTGCGCAGGTGTTCCCAATTAAGATGAAGGGGGGACAGACGCAAAACGTGGCAGGATGCCGTGTAACCAACGGAGGTGTGAGCAGAAAGGAGGATATTCGCATTGTGCGGGATGGAGAGGTGATTTGGGACGGACGGTTGTCGTCGCTGAAGCGGGTGAAGGAAGACATTCAAGAGGCAAAGAAGGGCACCGAGTGCGGCATGGAGTTTGAAGGGTTCCAGGACTTTAAGGAGGGGGACATGATCCAGAGTTTGAAGAAGGTTGAGGTCCTCAGAAAGTTGTAGTAGACACCAAATCCTCGGTCACCACCCAATGTTTAGATTATGTACAGCGCACTTTTAACACTCACTCACTCCATAATAGACGCAACAGCAAAGCATGTGTCCTCCCTAGATCTGTACATTCCAACAACAACAACCACCGGACTCTAAACCATTGCAAATCATTTGGAGGGTCCTCATGGCTCATGAATAGGGAGAGTGTCGTGTTTCTGGAAACGTGTTGATCTCAATGTGTGTGTATGGAGAGCACACACACACATGTATATATGTACACACGGTGGGAGAGAAGGCAACGGCTCTTGGACAGAACAAAATGATTGCGACTGAGCAAGAGAGAAATACTAGCTAGCACGCTTGGTAAGCGGCTCACGAAGTCATGCGGCAAAGGCTTTGTCTCCGCCTCAAAGCGGTTGGGGGAAGTTGTAGTCAGTAGTACGTAGGGTATAGGATGTTCATGGTATTATTCCAGACAAAGCCCTGTCCACTCAACCCCTTTGAACATCTGGACCCCACCCTGAGCACTGGCTGTGTCTGTGTGTGTGTGGTGAAATATTGTTGTTGTGCATGTGTTGTGTGGAGTGTGCATGGCTAATATTGTTGCTCACCGTGACGGAGGATGAGTACTAGGGAGGAGAGTAGGAGAGTTGTAGTAGTAAGGAGTGCGAGAAAGAGAGACGGATGAAAGCCCCTGGCTGCTTGTTTGTTTGTGTGTGGCAGTATTCAGAGACCAGATGAAGTTAGTAGAAAGTAGGATGTTGAACAGCAGAATTGTTTGTGTGAAACAAACAAGCTGGTTGATATTTATTGCAGCGAGGGTACAGTAGCAAATGTCGCAATGTCGTGCAGTTTGAAATGAGATATGTGCGGTGTCTCTTTTCCTCGTTCATTGCCGGGAGAAGATGAAAGAAAGAGAGCACGCGTTGGGTCGGTTGTGGTGGTGCATCATTGGCATCATTGAGAGAGTAGGGGGCAACCAACATGCCTGCAACTTTATCCACAATACGCATACACGATGATTCACCACGTCCTGGGTCCCTCTTCTCCCCCCCTTCATTCCCTTGTTCAGAGGTGTAAGTAGATGTTGCAAGGCTGAGGGTGTTCTTCCCACACACACACACATACATACACGCTCAAGGGTCGATGGATGCAAGAATAGAGTGGTGTGACACATCTATTCGGAAAAAGACATGAACGCAGGGACATTTGCACAAAGGAGGGGAATGAGCACCAGAACCAGAGTTGTGCTCTTTTGCACTGCAGACAGCAGGTGTGAGGTGTGAGGTGAAGTGTGAGGTGTGTGAGGTGTGAGGTGAAGTGTGAGGTGAGGTGTGAGCAGAAAAAAGTGATTCATCACTTTTGGGCATCCCTCTCTCTCTCCTCTCTCCTCTCTCCTTCTCCTCTTTCTTCCTCTTCCTCATTACCTCCACCCGACCGATCCTTCATCCCCTTCTTCTTTGTGTGTGTGCGTGTGTGCGTGTTGTGTGTGTGTGTCACGAAAAACGTCTCCTCTCTTTCCCCTCCCACTACCACCACCCCTCCTGTCCTGTCCTGTCCTGTCACTGTCCTGCATCACAACCTCGACATACCCTCGACATACCCTCGTCAGATCTCGACTCGATCCTCCATCAGACTCTCCCTCCTCCCAATAGACCATCCGATACACCTTGATCGCCAGTAGCTCGCAAAGAGGCTGCATTCGCCTCAGGGATAATAAGCACAGGACATGAACGTTACCACCGTGGACTCTTCTTCCACACAGCCACAGTCTCGCACGAAACGGCCCGCCTGGCCCTCCTCCAAGCCCGCTGCCCACCTCGACGACGACGACGACGACCCCGAAACCACCCCCCGCCAGTTCCACCACGACATTGGCACCAAACCCTCTTCAGAGACCCTCAGAGCTAAAAAGTCGGCCGAGCTTCTATCCGCCGAGCTTCTATCCGCCACTTCCACCACCTCCACCTCCCCCTCCTCCACCTCCTCCGACAACACCGCCGTGTCGTCCAACGGGCAGCCAGAAACAAAAATCATCATCACAGAAGCGCCTAGTGCTTCCTCTCGCAAGTTCAGTCTGCGCAACAAAAAGAAACACCAGGAGCGTCTAGAGCAAGAGCGCGAAGAGAAAAGGCTCAAAGAGCAAGCCAACGAGGCTCTACGGAGAAAACACGGCGAGTATCACCCACCTGGCCATGGCCAAGATCATATCCATACCCACCGATCCGAACCTGACCATGATCGTCATCTCCTGGAACGGTCGCGGTCGCGTTCCACCAACAATCTGCGCATGCATCACCCCCAGCAAGGAAGCTCAAGTCGGATACGCGTCGTCTCTCCCGAACCTGGATCCCTGACCTCGCCCTCCCCCACTCCCTCCTCCTCCTCGGCACGCTCTTCGCGTCAAAAGAAACCAAAGAGCATCTTGCGTGGTCGTACCACGAGCCCCAAACGTGAACCCGTCCTACGGTCCATCGTCAAGAAGCAAGCAGGGCCGCAGAGCAGTGATCTCAAGGACTTGGAAGCCAACATGCTGTCAGAAAACTGGAACAGCAGCAGCGAAGAAGAGGACGCACCGCGTGAACGGAAGCGAAACAGCCGGCGCAAGGACCATTCCCGAACAGAATCGGTGGACACTGACAGCAGTTGTCGGACCAATAACTCTTCCGTCGTTCGCTTTGACCTTCCACCACGGGAACTGAGGATGACCTGTCAACCCAGTGGATCCGATATTTCTTCTTCTGGCTCTGAATACGAACCAGAAGAGTCTCAGGAGCACTCGGATGATTCTCAGGACAAAGAAGTGCAGCAAGTAGGAAGGCTCGCCCATCCTTCTTGGCCACACAAGAACAAATCCACCACGGGCATCGTCACTGGACTCTCACCCGAAATCGAAGGATCCATGTCACGGCCCCACTCGAGCACAGGCAGATACCAAAGAGACCCTATCGTCGAACGATACCTCCATCACAACAAGTCTGGCTCACTTGCCCTCCCATCCACCGGCCCGAGTCACCGGCCCCATCAACGTTATTACAGCTACGACAAGGGTCGACAGACCACAGAAGACTTGAGCCATGGGGCGATGGAAGAATTGCGGTCAAAATCTGGATCCAGAGCGGAATCCAGGCCGGGATCCAGGCCGGGATCTAGAGCAGGAGGCACTATCCGCGGTAGCACAACGGTGGGCGGGAGTGTGGATGCCTCGAGCGTGTATGGTGACCACGAGCCCACGACGGCGGACGAGCACAACTACCTTGCGCCATTACCACCGTTTCAACAAGGGCCTGCCTACAGCAAAGTCCCCAAGCGCAAGTTTTGTAAATTCTGCTTTGGAGGATGTCGGTGGTGGACTTTGCTGCTTTGGATCCTCATTCCTGCTGGAATCCTTGGTGCTATTGTGGTAACGTCTTTTTGAGGGCCAGTGCTTTTTTGTTTGTTGTTGTCGTGTCGTTTGCTTGAACGTTGTCAAGCCAACGCTGTTTTGTTCTGAACCATGTGTTTACGCTTTTTTGTCCTTTTTGGCATGTTAGGCCTACCTCCTCCATCGACTATTGATCTGCGTGGCCGTTGATCCTAATACTGTCGGACCCATCATTTATGCCATTGACCCAGCCTCTATCCAGAGCCTTTCCCTCGAGTACAAGACGCAAACAGTAAGAATTTGGAGCCGTCCTCGTCATGAAGACGAGTGTCTGTCGCCTCTTCAACATGCAAAGCAACGGAATCTCATCCCGCATGTTGTTTTCTGTCTCCGTTATCTAGAAAGGAATCATTAACATTATCGACTCGCCGAACGCGACCGAGACGCGAGTGCTGTTGAAGCTTCAACGACAGTTCTACAAGATGAAGAACCGACAGGATGTAACGGGCTTCCAGATTGACACACTCGCGAATGGCACAGTGCGCTATGTGTTGAATGTAAGGAGTGAGGGCGCGGGTGGCATTTCCGTTGAATGGTGACACAGAACCGTTATGTTTGCACAGACCACACATTCTTAACCTTGTCGTCCCATTCCTTTCACTTTTTTTTTGCAAATAGGACGTGGCCAACAACGAACGAGTGTTCTATATCTCGTCCGTATTGTGCTCCGACTCTATTTTGACAATTGAGATGCCCAGAACTGCACCTGGTGGACCCGAGCTGGCTCTGGATGCATTGGTGGATCAACAGGATGTGAACATCAACTTGGACGAGACTGTCATCAGGAATACGAGTTGGCGTTTCAGAGGACTCAGTAACCGCAGCCTAATGGTTCAGGTAATGCATCGAGACGTCTCTTTGAACCACGCATTGTCCTTGGCGAGAGATTTACAAGATGGGCACCTATGCTGACATGACAATTATTTTATCCACATCCTTCTAGGCGCTCAACATCAATGCACTCTCCATCTCGTATACATCCACTTCACCTTCAACACTGACACTCGCGTCCGTTATTGTGCGCGACCGTCTCTCAGTCGTGAGCGTTCACGGTGATATCCAAGCAGCTGTTGGATTCTCTTCTGGATCCGCCGCATCCTCCTTCCCCTTTGATGCTTCCTTATCACCAGCGACCGTGAACTTGAACACGCTGGATGGTCAGATTCAATTGGACATGAACGCTTGGAATCAATCCTGTAACTTCCAAGTCAATTCTCCCTCTGTGGAACTGGTCAAAGGTGGACAAGTCGTTTTGCCCTTTGGACAACAAGGAGGACCGAATAACATCTTGAATGTCACAGGATTGACCGCCAACACGGGAAGCAACTCGGTCTCAGGAACGTATACCCCTCCTTCTGCTGCAGCTCCTCCTCCTCCTCCATCCATAGCAGATCCAAGCTCTGTTCCTGGGATACCGACAGCTTCTGTGGTTCTCTCCCCTACACCCACCGCCACCACGACGACCAAGGAGGATAAGAAAAAGTCGACGGTGACAGCGCTAGGAGGACCCGTGCCATCAGGCGTGTCTTCTCGATCGGATCTGGGGGCGGGTGGATCCTCTGTGCCGGCACAGTTCATGCTCCAGGCCAACAAGAATGTTGTCATCCGATTCCCATAGAAAAAGGGACACTTTGTAATTGATTATTCAACAACTTTTTTTTTTCTTTCTCTCTAATGAACAATGTACAGCATCTGCCTTCTTCTTCTTTTCTTTTTTTCTTTATGCTATACGAGGATGAAGTGTGGGTAGAGAGAGAAAAGAGTGGGAAGAGAGTGTAAAGTAGAGGAAAGAGTAAAAGGGAATGAGGGAAATCGTTTAATAGTTGTATATTCTATAGTACTCTAATCGACTTACTTGATGGGTCCCCCCGACTTTTTTGGTCTTCACCTTGTAGGGGGGGGGGACACATTCACCAACTTTGTGAACTACAATGACACCATCCCACCTCCACTCGCCTACTCCCACTTCGCTTCCATAAAGCACACCTTATACTCGGCGCGCGCGCGGGTGGCAAGAATTCCAAAAGATCTCAGTTCTTGTCGATTGTCCTTTTTTGCTTTGTTGGAGAGGTAGATAAGCTGCTCGAGGTTGGTGGAAAGGGCCTAGAAGGATTTGGGTGGGGAAAGAAAAAAAAAAGGTTAGTGACGCCAAGATCGTCCATCTGTGCGGGAGGAGAGCCTGGGGGAAGAGGAAGGG